>Ga0316622_100002197_pt1 | contig 13384 bp, 13 predicted proteins | sample OWC_Aug_OW2_C1_D_FD_207646 | JGI IMG/M metagenome (GOLD analysis project Ga0316622, IMG submission 207646) | Wetland soil microbial communities from Old Woman Creek delta, Ohio, United States - OWC_Aug_OW2_C1_D5_C | ecosystem: Environmental > Terrestrial > Soil > Wetlands | place: USA: Ohio... | reverse complement strand
TCTTACAGCCGTGGGATCTTGGCTCCCCAGGACGGACTCGAACCGCCGACCCGGTGGTTAACAGCCACCTGCTCTGCCAGCTGAGCTACTGGGGATCATCTGGTGTTGTTAATAAGAAACAGATACTGGATAATTCGTGCACGCTGAAAAATTATTGAGGAACAGGACCTAATTGTCAATAGTCGCACGAGCTGTCTACAGGCAAGGGAGCTGCAATAATTCTTAATTTGGTTTCGCCCTTGCCCTTTCGACTCACAACTTCCTGCCTCCGCAGGAGGAGCATATCTGGGCAAGTTGTCCGGGAAGATCGAACTTCTTCTCCACATAGGCAAGCTGTTCCCTGGGAAGGAAGGGCTTGCCGCAGGCCGTGCATGGAAGCAGGTCAAACTCCTTGAACACATTCTCCCGGCGCTGCTTGTAAAGGATCCGCCTGTTGCCCTCGTCTGTGATATGAAGGCACTGCGTGGGACACACGTACACGCATGAACCGCATCCGATACAGGTAGGGGATGCCTCGCCGAACGGGGTGACGAGTTCGCGGGTCGTACCGCGGTGGGCAAACCCCAGGGCGCTCACGCCTACGACCTCGCTGCACACACGCACGCACAGGCCGCACAGGATGCAGTCATCACCTGGCTGAGATACAAAGCTTGGCTTGGTGACACCATACCTGGTTGCCAGCTCCTGGACTGCCTTTGCCTCTGGGTGGGATGAGAGGATGAGATCAAGGATCACCTTCCTGGTATCGGTCACCTGTTCGGAGTGTGTGTTCACCTGGAGACCGTCAAAGACCTCATAGTTGCAGGAGGTGACGATCCTGGACCAGCCCTTGCCGTCCGCGGCCTCGACAATACACACACGGCAGGCGCCATAGGGCTCGACAGCCTCATTGTGGCAAAGGGATGGTATCTCGATACCCAGTTGGTGCGCAGCCTTGAGAATAGTTGTGCCTTTCTTCACCTCGATCGGTGTGCCGTCTATGGTCAAGGAAATCGTCATGGGTAGTATCCTTCTCTTCCCTTATGTTCGCTGTACGGCATCGAACCTGCACGCATCAAAGCAAGAGCCGCAATGGATGCATCTGGCCTGGTTGATTACGTGGGGCTTCTTTTTTCTTCCCTTGATACAGGGTACAGGGCATACGCGTGCGCAGGCCTGGCACCCCACGCACTTCTTGGGATCAATCAGGTACTGCACCAGGTTCTTGCACACAAAGGCCGGGCATTTTCTCTGGCCGATGTGCGCTTCGTACTCATGGCGGAAGTACCGTATGGTAGTCAGGATAGGATTGGCAGCAGTTCTTCCCAGGTCGCAAAGGCTTCCGGCCTTCATGGCCATTGCGATCTTGATCAGCATGTCAGGGTCTTCTTCAGTGCCCTCGCCCTCACAGACCCTTGTAAGGATCTCCCTCATCCTTCTCAGTCCTTCGCGGCAGGGGGTGCATTTCCCGCAGGATTCTTCTTCGAGGAAGGTCACAAAGTAGCGGGCCACATCTACCATGCAGTTGTCCTCGTCCATGACGATCATACCGCCTGAACCCATCATGGAGCCTGCCTTGCTCAACTCATCGAAATCCACCCTCAGGTCGAGCAGGTTTTCCGGGATACAGCCTCCTGACGGGCCGCCGGTCTGGACTGCCTTGAATCTTTTTCCGTTTGGAATACCGCCGCCGATATCAAAGATGATCTCCTTCAGGGTTATTCCCATCGGGACCTCGACCAGGCCGGTATTGTTGATCTTTCCTACCAGGGAGAAGATCTTGGTCCCCTTGCTGCCGTCAGTGCCGAGTGCGGCGAACGAGGAAGATCCATTGAGGATGATAAGGGGCACATTGGCCCAGGTCTCCACATTGTTGAGATTAGTGGGCCGATCGAAGAGGCCGCGCTCCGCAGTGTGGATGTACTTGGCTCTGGGCTCACCGGGTCTACCTTCCAGGGAGGCCATAAGGGCAGTGGATTCACCGCATACAAAGGCCCCTCCACCCTTTGTGATCTTTATGTCAAATGAGAAACCTGTGCCGAGGATGTCATGTCCAAGGAACCCGTACGAGCGGGCGGTTTTCAGGGCCTTGCCGGCATGGGCCACTGCCAGCGGATACTCGTTTCGCACATAGATATAGCCCTCACGCGCTCCAATTGCATAGCCGCCGATGACCATGCCTTCGATCACGCAGTGGGGGTTGCCCTCGAGCAGGGACCGGTCCATGTACGCACCAGGGTCTCCCTCGTCTGCGTTGCAGATGATGTATTTGTTCTCAGCCTGGGCCTTCCTGCAGGATTCCCACTTCCTCCCTGTAGGGAACCCTCCTCCACCCCGTCCTCTGAGTCCTGAACGCTTCACCTCATTAATGATCTCCTCTGGACTCATTGAGGTGAGGGCCTTCCACAGGGCCTGATACCCGCCCTGGGCGATGTAGTCAGTAATGGATGTTGGGTCGATGACGAGATTGGTGCCAAGAAGAAGGCGGTTCTGCAGCTTATAGAAAGGGATATCAAATTCCTTGACGATGGACTGACCGGTCAGGGGATCCTTGTACAGGAGCCTGTCTATGGTCTCCCCGTTTATCAAGGTCTTTTCCACGATCTCGGGCACATCAGCTTCAGAGACCTGCTGGTAGAAGATCTCCTGGGGGCTCAGGAGGACCATGGGCCCCTTCTCGCAGAACCCGTGGCACCCGGTCGTCCTGATGGCAACCTTCCTGCTGAGCTTGTGTTTCTTGAGTTCCTGCCGGAATGCGCTTACAACCTCGAGGCACCCGTAGGCCCTGCATCCTGTGCCGCCACACAGTGTGAGGGTGGGTGCATCAGGGTCTGTCTTGGACACGAGGGATCGTTGAAGCTCTTCCAACTGTCTGAGTGACCGTATCTTCTCCATTGTTTCTCCGGTATGTTATCGTCTGGCCCTTTTTGCAGGCCTCTTCGGCGTGCGGGAAGCCCTGGCCCTGACCTTGGCTACGGGCTTCTTTTTCTTGTGGGGTTTTTCAATCTTCTTTGCGGCTTGTTTCCTCGGCCTCCTCTGGACCACCTTTCCCTTGGCCTCCTTCTTTTCAACAACGACCGGCTTGGCTTCCCCGGCCTCTCCCTCCTTCATCCTCTGGAGCATCCGTTCAGCCTTCAGTGAGTTCATCTTGCCCTGGGCCCTGCCGTCCACCACCACCACTGGCCCCATTGCGCAGGCCCCGATGCAGTTGACGGTCTCAAGGGTGTAGCTCATATCCGATGCAGTAGTCCCGGCCTTGATCTTGAGGCTGCGCTCAACCGCGTCGAGGATCCTCGGGGCCCCCCGCACATGACAGGCTGTGCCCATGCACACATGAAGGACATGGCGGCCGCGGGGCTCGAGGCTGAAGGCCTTGAAAAAGGTGGCCAGGTGGTAGATACGGCTCAGGGATATGTTGACCTTGTCGGCAATGTACGTCAGGACATCCTGAGGAAGAAATCGGTGCCCTTCCTGGACATCCTGGAGTATGGCAATGATGTCAGCGCTGTCATACTTGTAGTGCTTGAGGATCTGATCAACCTGTTTCAAAACCATGCCTGCCTTCTCCATCTCGTGCCCTTAACCACCAGTGAGTTATATGCCTTTACCCTTTCGCCTTGACCCTTAACCCTTGACCCTTATTCACGCAGCGGTGAGGCTCACCTTTTTCCTGAGTTTTTCAAAATTCTCATGAACCCGCTTCTCAATAGATTTGACATCCTCGTCAGAGAGGTGCCGGAACCTGCCCTGCAGACGAAGGTAGTCTTTTATGGGCTTGAGGGTTACAGGATCAACGTTGATCGTGTACCGGCCGTTTTCCACCTCATATATTGGAAAGATACCGTTTTCCGCAGCCATCCGGCCAAGCAGGACTGTCTGGTCAGTAGCAGAGCGCCACCCTGTGGGGCACACCGTAAGCACATGAACGTACGCAGGCCCTTGCACAGTGGCGCCTTTCTGGATCTTGCGGATGAGGTCAAAGGGATAACTAGGAGATGCAGTAGCCACATAAGGGATCTCATGGGCAACCATGATCTCTGGGAGGTTCTTTTTCCAGGTCTTCTGGCCTATGCTCAATTTGCCGTGTGGTGAAGTGGTGGTCGATGCCCCGAAAGGGGTGGCAGAGGACCGCTGGATGCCTGTATTCATGTAGGCCTCGTTGTCCAGGCACACATAGAGCATGGTATGGCCCCGCTCCATGGCGCCGGAAAGTGCCTGAAATCCGATGTCTGCGGTTGCACCGTCTCCACCCACGGCCAGCACGCATATCTTTTGCTCTGGTATCCTGCCCTTGCGCATCAGTGCCTTGAGCCCTGACTCTACGCCAGAGGCAACAGCAGCAGCATTCTCAAACGCCACATGGATCCAGGGCACATGCCAGGCGGTCTGTGGAAAGGGAGACGAGATGATCTCAGAGCACCCTGTGGCATTAACCATGATCACGTTCCGGCCGATGGCCTTGAGGATATGGCGCAGGGATATGGTCTCACCACAGCCCTGGCATGCACGATGGCCTGCAGAGAAATATTCCTTTGACTCGAGCAGTCTCGGGACGAATATGTTGAGATTTTCCATTACTCTCTCACCCCTATGAGTTCGAATTTCCCTTGAGGAGGCAGACCTGAATCGCCGTCGAGGGCCCTCTTGATAACCTCCTGAAATTCTGAGTCCCTAACATCCCTTCCACCAAGGCCAAAGACCATGTTGTGGATCTTGGGCCTTGTCTGACGGTCATAGAAGAGTGTTGCGATTTCCGCTGCCACTGGATTTGCGCCTGCCCCAAAGGAGATGGCCCGGTCCATGATGAGAAGCGTCTTTGCACTGCCTACGGCGTTGATGATGTCCTCGCTGGGGAATGGTCTCCAGAGGCGGAGTTTGACCAGGCCCACAGGATTCCCTGCCTCTCGCATCCGGTCCACAGCTACTGATGCGGTTTCGCCAAGGGCCCCCATGGTAAGCAGAACGACCTCTGCATCTTCGGTTCGATATGTCTCCACTGCCGAATACTGCCTGCCGGTCAGATCACCAAACTCCTTCCATGCCTTTTTGATGACCGTCATAGAATTGCGCAGTGCCTCTTCCTGGGCCTTCTTGGTCTCGGTGTAAAGATCAGGCATTGCAAAATCGCCCATAGTCACAGGGTGGTTGGGATCCAGGCGATATTTGGGCTTAAGCCGCGGAAGGAAGCGGGCCACTTCTTCTGGTTCGAGAAAGATATGTGGTTCGATGACATGGCTCAATATGAATCCATCCAGGTTAACAATGACCGGCAGGAGCACATCCCGGTCCTCAGCGACACGGAATGCGATCAGGATATGATCAAAGGCATCCTGCCCGTTTTCAACAAAGTACTGTATCCATCCGCAGTCACGGGAAGCCATGACATCGCTGTGGTCGTTCCAAATGCTCAGCGGGCTGGAAAGCGCACGGTTGGCCACTGCCATCACAATGGGCATGCGCATGGCAGAGGCAATGAACAGGACCTCATGCATCAGGGCGAGCCCCTGACTTGCCGTAGCCGTAAAGGTCCTCGCCCCGACCGCTGCGCTCCCAACACATGCGCTCATCGCGCTGTGCTCGCTCTCGACGCAGATGTATTCCGCATCGAGTTCTCCGTCTGCCACAAGCTCTGACAGGTGCTCAACTATGTGGGTCTGCGGCGTTATGGGGTAGGCTGCAATCACATCGGCATCAGCAAGCCTTACCGCCTCTGCCACTGCAATGCTGACCTCCATTCCCACTCTTTTTGCCATCAGTGAAACTCCTCCTCGTCTACCATCTCGAAACAGCTTATCCCGAACACACTCATGTAGCATTCCCGTGCGCAGATCCCGCACCCCTTGCAGTAGTCGAGGAGCAGCTCAGGGTAACCGTCGGGTCCCATGACGATCGCAGCATCCGGGCAGAATATGTAGCAAAGGCCGCACTTGATGCACCGTGCTTCGGTAAACACAGGCCGCTGCGAACGCCAGTCGCCGGTGTGGTACTGGGCTGCGTTACCAGGCTCCAGCGCAACAGCACCTGCTGGTATATCCTTCCAGCCGAGGGGTTTGCTTGGCTTGGTCAAGACGTGATCTCCTTCAGCACAAGTTCATCATAAGCTGCCCGCATCGCCGTTTCATTCCTGGCCGCGATCGTGCCGAAACGCTGGCGGAGCGGCACACTCATGTGGTCGATAGCAACTATACCAGTGGCCTTGATCAGGGCGCCGAGCATTGTTGTGTTGGTGATCGGCCGCCCGAGGTGTTTCTTGGCGATCGCGGTGGCGTCCACCACACCGACCCTTCCTTTCTTGACAGTGAGTTTGTTGACAAGCTCTTCCAGTGAAGCCGTTGTGTTCACCACAACAGTGCCTCCCTCCTTGAGTCCTGCGGCCACGTCCATGATGTTTACCAGGGAGGAATCCAGCACGAGGACTACATCCGGCTGGTAGACCTGCGAGCGAAGCCGTATGGGTTTATCATCCACCCGTGAGAAGGCCAGTACAGGTGCCCCTCTCCGCTCTGGTCCAAAGCTGGGGAACGCCTGGGCATACTTGCCCTCATTGATCGCAGCCAGGGCCAGGAGTTCTGCTGATGTGACAGCACCCTGCCCACCTCTTCCGTGAATCCTGATCTCGATCATGAAAGGATGTTCTCCCTTACCGGTTAATAACGGAACAAACCGTTTAAGACTGCAATATGCCCAAGGGAACAGTCATTGTCAATGGCAGCATCGCTAATCTATTGAAACTACTGAAAAGCCAGATTGTCATGACAAGTAACAAGATAAAGATGTCCACATGGCCTGGGGACCGCATGCCCTGAGAGACGGGACACATTGCAATGGGATGTAGCGTGTGCGCATACGGCGGCAATCTCAAAGATCCTGGCGGCCACGGATCGCATTGGTCAAGGTGGCGCCATCTGTATATTCAAGGTCGCCTCCCACGGGGATACCCCTGGCAATCCTGGTTACCTTGATCCCTAAAGGTTTGATCTGCTCACTCAGGTACAGGGCTGTGGCATCTCCCTCTACCACTGGGTTCGTAGCCAGAATGACCTCTTTGACCTTGCCAGAGGTGAGCCTTGCCATGAGCTCATGGATGTGGATCCCCTCTGGTCCTATCCCGTCAAGAGGAGAGATAACGCCATGGAGCACATGGTACCTGCCGTGGAAGACCCGTGTTTTCTCAATGGCAAAAAGATCATTGGGCTCCTCTACGACACAGATGATCTCCTCGGTCCTGGCCTGGTCCCGGCAGACCGAGCAGAGGTCCTGATCAGTGATGTTGAGGCAGATCGAGCAGAGCCGCATCTTCTCTTTCACGTCCCGGATTGCCTCTGACAGTGCCCGGGCATCCTCTTCTGATGATCCGAGGATGTGAAACGAAAGTCTGGAGGCGGTCTTTTCCCCAATACCCGGTAATTTTGTCAGCTCTTTTATGAGGCGGGAAACCGGATCCATGAGTTGCCTGTCACGTGAGTCCTGGGAGCGAAAATCCGCCGGTGACCTTGCCCATTTCCTCGTTCATCATCTCCTGAGCCTTTTTCAAGGCCTCATTGACTGCTGCCACGATAAGGTCCTGAAGCATGTCGAGGTCCTCAGGGTTAACCACCTCGGGCTCGATCCTGATGGAGAGGATCTCCTGACGGCCGTTCGCCTTTACCGTGATCATTCCGCCGCCAGAGGCAGCCTCCACAGTACGGCTGGCCATCTCCTCCTGAATCTTGGCCAGCTGGGACTGCATCTTCTGTGCTTGTTTTATCAACTGAGGAAATCCCTTTTTCATAGTCCACTCCTCTTGAAAGATATACAGGAAATTATGGCTTCCTTTTCTGATCCAATCGTTTGACCTCAGTGATGGTGCCTCCAAAGACCTCGATAGCGGCCTTGACTGCAGGGATCATTTTCGCCTCCTCTTCATCACTTGGCAATGCCTGTTCACTTGTTTGTGCAGAGGATTCGTTTCCAGGAATTGCCACCTTGTCAGCGCTTGAGGTTGACTGCATGGGATCTGTGGCTGCTGCCGGACAGGCGAGAAACACCCTGTCGTCTCCGAAATACTCCTTGACATATCTTGTCAGCAATTCCTTGACATCGGGCTGCCGCAATTTTTCGTACATAAAGGAACCCTCCGCGCAAAAGACCTTGAGGGCATGCGGGCTGAGTTCCCAGGAAATCACGTTTTCCAGCTGTGCACCAAGGACTGCCCTTTGTTGTGCAACTGCCTGCACGAACTGCTCCCACTTGTCAGAAGGATCAGTGACTGGGGCAGGTTGAGCTGCGGGCTGTTTACTGGGTGCAGTGCCTTTAGCATCCCGACCGGCCTTTTCACCCCGTGGCGGGGAAGGGGAAGGGGCAGGGGGTCCAGGGGTATCGGGATGAGGTATCTTTCTAGCCATGGCCTCGAGCCTTTCAAGGATCTGCACCAGCGGTTTGAGCCTGGACAGTCTCGCCATCTTTATCAGGGTTACCTCGAGTCCTACCCTGGGCATACTGGATCTCAAGATATCACCTTCTGCCTCCATGAGGATGGACAGCATGCGCTGCAGATCCTCGACAGAGCACTCCTGCACCTGGTGTTTAAGCTCATCTGCGTGTGAATCCGGCACATCCAGCACATCAGAGGCCTTTGGCATGATACGGGCCATCAGCAGGTCCCTGAAATGATCGACGAGATCCTTGTAGAACTGGGTAAGGTCATACCCGTACTGGTACACATCATCTATGGCCCTTACGCAGCCCCCGGGGTCCTGGTTGAGGATGGCGCCGGAGATACGCATAAAGAGCTCCCGGCCGGCTATTCCCAGGATCTCGGCTGCTGCCTCATCCGAGACCTCATGACCACAGTATGAAATCATCTGGTCAAGCAGGCTCTGCGCATCGCGCATGCTTCCATCTGCTGCCTTTGCGATCCAGGACAGGGCCTGGTCACTGATCGTAATGGCCTCATCTGCGGTGATCTCCCGGATGCGATCCTGGATCTTGCGCTGTGGGATCCTCTTAAAATCGTAACGCTGGCATCTGGACTGGATCGTGTCAGGAACCTTGTGGGGTTCAGTGGTAGCAAAGATAAACACCACATGCTCAGGAGGCTCCTCCAGGGTCTTGAGAAGGGCGTTGAAGGCGCTTTTTGAGAGCATGTGGACTTCATCGATGATATAGATCTTGCGTTTTCCGGGCCTGGACATGTACTTGATGTTTTCTCTCAGTTCCCGGATGTCGTCCACACTGGTATTTGATGCGCCGTCTATTTCGTACACATCAAGGCTGCGGCTTGCCGTGATCTCCTCGCATGATGGACATCGATTGCACGGCTCCGGAGTGGGGCCATGATCACAGTTCAGGCACTTTGCCAGTATGCGTGCGGCGGATGTCTTTCCCACACCGCGGGATCCTGTGAACAAGAAGGCATGTGCAACCCGTGCTGTCCGGACTGCATTTTGAAGGGTCCGGCTGATATGATCCTGCCCCACCATCGCATCAAAGGTGAGGGGTCTCCATTTTCTGGCTAATACAATATACGACACGCTCAGGATATCCCTGCATCGAAGGAAAAAGAACTTGACCGTGCACCCTGCCTTGACATAGCTCAACAGGGCGGAATCAGAAAAGAAAGATCAAGCCAGGTTCGCCCACGGCACACAGCCGAAACTACCTGCCGCTGCTTCCTTCCGGACCTGACGGGGTTCAGTAGCCGACTGTTGCGTGGGGCCCAACTCTCAACTCTCCCTTTGCCGCCCAGACCCCTACCAAGCACATGCCTCGACAGGGAATTCAACCCCGCATAAGCGGATTTCGGGCTACAGGGCACCGCTAGTTCCCCGTCTAGCACGGTCAAGTGCGCATAAAGGAGTTTTCCAAGTTACCGGTGGCGGAGAGAGAGGGATTCGAACCCTCGAGGCGGCTTTTGGCTGCCTACACGATTTCCAGTCGTGCTCCTTAGGCCAACTCGGACATCTCTCCATGATTGATCACCCTGGTAAAAAGATTGTCTCACATTCTGAAGACGTTTATGGTATCCAAGTTATCCTGCAGAGTCAATTTTACCTGAACGGTACGCATCGAGTATTCGAGTGATGATTGGGATGTCTGCCTCAGGAAAATCGTACCGTTCAAGATCCCCAGGACACACCCACTCGATTGTCTCATGATCATGCAGTTCAAAGTCCCCTGAGACATGCAGGACCTTGTATGCCATAAGCTCAATCGCTATGTGACCGTAGTCAAACCTGCTGGAGCATATGAATGCCCCCACCTTCACCTCGATCCCCAGTTCTTCACGCAATTCCCTCTTGAGACATTCCTCAGGGGATTCGCCGGGGTTCACCTTGCCTCCAGGGAACTCCCACTTGTGTTCAAAGCGGTCTCCCTTTCTCCTCTTAGCAATCAGGATCATGCCGTCTTTCTCAATGACCCCGGCCGTGACCTTTATCATGCACCTCGTCCCCTCCATAAGGCCTTTCCTGCCTGACCTATGGGGCAGAAGGTAAAGGGGCAGACCGAACAGGCCAGCCGTGTCAATACCGCAGCCATCAGAAAGAAGGAACCAAACCACAGAAGGGTCAAACCAATCCCGCCCATCTTCCAGACGTCAGGCAAGGGAAAGAGCAATAGTACGGCAAAACACACCACGTCAAGCCACAGGCCTGCTTTCATCGATTTGCCTTCCTGCTTTTTGAACAAATGAGGAACTATCCTGCCAAGGTTCGTGCTGCAGGGCTGCCCATAGTAGGGGCAGCGGGCACAGACAAGGTACCTGAGCGGATAGGCAAATAGCCCGAAGATGACGAGCCACACTGCAAGCCTGGTGATGCTCGCATGAGCAAGGACGTAGACTGCAAGCACAATCATCGGGATAAAAAGCAGGCTCGTTATCTTACTCACCCCTGGGGACCATGGGGCCTTGCGCGGGCAAGAGACACCATCCTGTACTATCCGATCCTCCTGGCACTGGTCCTGTTGATGCATACCTGTACTCATTAGATCGTCCTCCCCTTTCCTTGATTGTATCCAGCTTTCCAGTCTGGTTGTATGAGAATCACGAATGATCAAATGAGATCATACGGGAAAGCTGGGTGCGATATCAAATACTCTCTTGTTGAAAGATTTTCTGAGAACTCCCTCAGTGTGTGTGCAGCCTGAGTGCTTCTCTGGCTTGACACGCACTTGCGTCGCCACGTACACTTTTTCATCAATGAAAATCGTTCCTGTCTGCTGCACATAGGCCTTGTTGACGGATAACAGCGTTCCCTCTCCCTTCATGCGGACCAACTCCAGGGTAGCAGGGCAGGTAGTGCGAGGATACATTCACGTGGACCACCGCGACAAGCCGTTGATCAAGTCAGATTTTACTGGAAGAACCCCCTCAGACTATGGTCTCTACGATCCGGCCTTCGAGCACGATGGGTGCGGAGTAGGGTTCATCGTGCGCATGGACGGGAGGCCCGATCATGCAACCCTGGAAGACGCTATCAGGATCCTCATCAATCTTGAGCATCGTGGGGCCATCGGCGGCGACAAGGCAACAGGGGACGGTGCAGGCATCCTGGTTCAGATACCCGACGCCTTTCTCCGACAGGAGTGCGAGAAGCTGGGGTTTCGTCTTCCAGGGAGGGGTGAGTATGGGGTGGGCATGATATTCCTTCCCGGCGATGAGCCAGCCGCCGATGAAGCAATGGCGATTCTCGAACGCATCGCGCTGGAGGAGGGCTGTGAGGTGCTGGGCTGGCGCAAGGTGCCTGTGGATCCTGAACCACTCGGCGAATTTGCACGTACCACACAGCCCGTGGTGCAGCAGATCTTTGTCTCATGTGGGGCCCTCACTTCCGATGATTTCGAGAGAAAGCAGTACATTATCCGGCGCCTGGCTGAAAAGGAGGTGTCGGGCAGGTTAAAAGACACAAGCTCCTTTTTCATCCCAAGCCTCTCGAGCAGGACGTTGGTGTACAAGGGCATGCTGGTGGGCACCCAGTTGCCCATGTACTATCCTGACCTGTGTGACGGGCGGTTCAAGAGTGCCTTTGCAGTCGTTCACCAGCGCTACAGCACGAACACCTTTCCCAGTTGGAGCCTTGCCCAGCCCTTCAGGTACCTTGCCCACAACGGTGAGATCAACACCCTGCATGGCAACGTTAACCGCATGCGGGCGCGTGAGGCAGTTCTTCAGTCTGAGCAGTTTGGTGAAGACATCGAAAAGATAAAGCCAATCATTGTGGAGGGGGGCAGTGACTCCGCGATGCTTGACAATGTGCTCGAGCTCCTTGTGCTCGGGGGCCGCTCTCTTCCACATGCGATGATGATGCTGGTCCCAGAGGCCTGGGGCACAAAATTTCTCATGGGTGAGGACCAGAGGGCCTTCTTTGAATACCACGCTGCCTGTATGGAACCCTGGGACGGGCCGGCTGCACTGGCCTTCACAGACGGCCGTTATGTGGGCGCCATGCTCGACCGGAACGGGCTCAGGCCCGCACGGTACACGGTCACCCGGGACGGTCTCGTCATTCTGGCCTCAGAGGCCGGGGTGCTGGACCTAGCGCCGGAACGGATCCGCAGCTGCGGCCGTCTCCAGCCCGGCAAGATGCTTCTTGTGGACCTGGAGCAGCACCGCATCATCGGGGACAACGAGATCAAGGCAACCATTTCCAGGCAGAGACCGTACCGGCGTTGGGTCAACGAGAACCGGATCGAGCTGAGGGGACTGCTCATGCCGTCATATCCGCCGGCAGAGGACCCTCAGATCCTGCGGCAGAAGCAGCATGCCTTCGGGTACACCGAAGAGGAGGTACGGATGATCATAGGTCCAATGGCCTGCCGGGGACAGGAGCCGGTAGGATCCATGGGAAATGACGCTGCACTGGCCGTGCTCTCCAGCCGTCCACAGCTCCTCTTTAATTATTTCAAGCAGCTCTTTGCCCAGGTTACCAACCCTCCCATCGATCCTCTCCGGGAGGAGTTGGTAATGTCCTTGATGAGTTTTGTGGGGCGACAGCGGAATCTTTTGGCCGAGACGCCTGAACACTGCCGCCAGCTCAAACTTCATCACCCGATCCTCACGCCCGAGGATATGCTCCGGCTGCGCAATGCAACCCATCCGGACCTAATTGCACGGGACATCGATAGTCTTTTTCCCGCCGGCGGTAATGGAGCCGCACTCGAACACGCACTGGAGTCTATATGCGCCCAAGCTGAAAGGTGCATTGCCGAGGGAGCGATCCTGTTGATCTTGACTGACCGGAGAATCGACGCCCAGAGTGCGGCGATACCTGTACTGCTTGCGGTGTCCGGCCTTCACCACCACCTCATCCGCAAGGGAATGCGCAGTTCTATAGGCATTATTGTGGAGACCGGCGAAGCCCGTGAGGTAATACACCTTGCAATGCTCGTCGCGTATGGGGCCAGCGCCGTCTGTCCTTACCTGGCC
>Ga0316622_100002196_pt1 | contig 13388 bp, 9 predicted proteins | sample OWC_Aug_OW2_C1_D_FD_207646 | JGI IMG/M metagenome (GOLD analysis project Ga0316622, IMG submission 207646) | Wetland soil microbial communities from Old Woman Creek delta, Ohio, United States - OWC_Aug_OW2_C1_D5_C | ecosystem: Environmental > Terrestrial > Soil > Wetlands | place: USA: Ohio... | reverse complement strand
CCATCTCCTCTTCGATGACGTCCCCGAAGATGATGTTGGCGTCGCGGTCCACCATGTCGTGGACGATCTTGGAGGCCTCGCTCAGCTGGTAAATGGGCAGGGTGGGCGCGTGGGTGAAGTTCAGCAGCACCCCGCGCGCTCCCTTGATCGACTGGTTCTCCAGCAGCGGGCTGTTGATGGCCTTCTGCACCGCGTCCACGGCGGCGTTCTCGTCGTCCGCCTCGCCGATCCCCATCATCGCCAGCCCCCGCTCCGACATGACGGCCCGGACGTCCGCGAAGTCCACGTTGATGTAGCCCGGTTTCACGATGATGTCGGCGATCCCCTGCACCGCCTGTCGCAGGATGTTGTCCGCCATGGCAAACGCATCCTTGACGCCGGTGTTCTTGGAGGAGGCGTTGATCAGGCGCTGATTGGGAATGATGATCAGGCTGTCTACGCTGGCTTTCAGCTCTTCCAGGCATCGCTCGGCCTGATCGCCCCGGCGCTTTCCCTCGAAGATGAACGGTTTGGTCACCACGCCGACCGTCAGGATCTCCATCTCCTTGGCCAGGTTGGCGATGATGGGCGCGGCCCCGCCGCCGGTCCCGCCCCCCAGGCCCGCGGTGATGAACACCATGTCGGCCCCCTGCATGGCCTGGAGCAGCCGATCCGTGTCCTCGATGGCCGCCTTGCGGCCGATCTCGGGGTTGGCGCCCGCGCCCAGGCCCTTGGTGAGCTTCTCGCCGATCTGGATCTTGTGGTCGACGGGTGTGTGACGCAACGCCTGGGCATCCGTGTTCACCACGATGAACTCGACCCCGCTCATGCTGGAGGACACCATGCGGCCGACCGCATTCGAGCCGCCGCCACCGACCCCGATCACTTTGATGTTGGCCATTTTCTCCGCTTCCGTCGCTTCCAAACTGATCGCCATGCGTCGTCCCCCTTTCCTAGAAGATCTCCCCGAACCACTCCTTCATCCGCGCAATGACCTTGTCGAAAATATTTCGATCCGTGACCTTCTTGAACTTCCGCCGGGTCCGATGGGCCGCTCCGTACACTCCCAGGCCCACCCCGGTGGCATACATGGGGTTGCTGATGACGTCGGTGAGACCTCCGACGCCGCGCGGCACGCCGCGGCGCACCGGCATGTCCAGGATCTGCTCGGCGAGCTCCGGCACCCCTTCCATGATGGACGAGCCGCCCGTCACCACCGCCCCGCCGTTCACGCGCCCGGCATAGCCGGCGCGCCGAATGTCGCGGTCCACCATGGCGATGAGCTCCTCCAGGCGAGGCTGGATGATCTCGCACAGCGTCTGCCGCGTGAGCACGCGCGGCCGGCGCCCGCCCACGCTGGGAACCTCGATCTTCTCGTCCGGCTTCACCAGGGATGCCAGGGCGCAGCCGAACTTCCGTTTGATGGATTCGGCCTCGGGGCGCGGCGTCCGCAGCCCTATGGCGATGTCGTTGGTGAGCATGTCGCCGCCGACCGCCAGCACCGAGGTGTGGTAGATGCTCCCCTCCACGAACAGGGCGATGTCCGTGGTGCCTCCGCCGATGTCCACCAGGATGCAGCCCAGCTCCTTCTCCTCCGGCGTCAGGCACGCCTCGGAGCTTGCCAGTTGCTGCAGCACGATGTCCTGGACCTCCAGGCCGGCCTTGTTGGCGCACTTGATGATGTTTTGCGCCGAGGCTACGGCGCCGGTCACGATGTGCACTTCGGCCTCCAGCCGGGTGCCGGTCATGCCCAGCGGCTCCTTGATGCCGGTCTGGTCGTCGATGATGAACTCCTGGGGCAGAATGTGGATCACCTCGCGGTCCACCGGCAGGGCCACCGCCTTGGCGGCATCGATGACCCGCTCCACGTCCTGCCGCGTGACCTCGTGGTTCTTCCCGGCGATGGCGATGACCCCGCGGCTGTTGATCCCCTTGATGTGGCCGCCGGCGATCCCCACGAAGGCCGACCGGATTTCGACCCCGGCCATCAGCTCGGCGTCCTCGACGGCGCGCCGGACCGAGTCCACCGTGGCGTCGATGTTGACCACCACCCCTTTGCGCAGGCCGCGGGAGGGACTGTGCCCGATCCCGATGATGTCCACCGCACCGTCGGCGTCCACCTCGACGACGATGGCGCACACCTTGGTCGTGCCGATATCCAACCCCACAACCAAGCTGCCGTCCTTGGCCACCGGCGCTACCTCCCTCCCATGGGTCGGAAAACGACCCGGTCACGAAAGCGCAGATCCACGTCGCCGAAGGTCGCCAGGCTGCGACCGCTGACGGCCAGCGCCGCCCCGAGCCGCCGCAGCTGCTCCTGCATGTTCTGGGCACGCAGCCGGATGGCCGGCATTTCCTGGCCCAGATTGACTGTGTAACTCCCGTCGCCGCCCATGACGATCTCGTGCGCCCGTTCTCCTTGCACGGCGTTGGCCAGCTGGAACTGCCGCCAGACCGCCAGCCCTTGCGCCATCTCCGAGCTCAGGATGCGGTCGCCGGGCCGGACGCGCCGCCGCGCCGCCGCTCGCAGGGTCGGCAGCGTGGGCAGATCCTCATTGTCCAGCTCCGCCAGGATCACGCCGTCGGCGCTGAGAAGATAGCGGCGGTCGGCGATGTAGACCGCCTCGGGCACCCGTTCCACCACTTGAATGGTGAGCGCCAACGGCAGCCGCCGGCGCACCGATGCCTCCTTGATCCACGGATTGCGCGTGACCCGTCGGCTCAGGCTCGCAAGATCCACCTCCAGGAGGCTGGTCCCTGGCGTCAGCCCGAGGCTGTCCACCACCTCGTCCGTCGCCACCTGGAGGTTCCCCTCCACGTAGATTTCGGCCACCCGGAAGTACGACATCCGAATGAACCGGTGGTAGCCTTCCCAGGTCCCCAGGCCGGCGCCGACCAGCAGGACCACAGCCAGAAGGCAACCGGCCAGCCGGCCCAGGTACCCTTTCGAGGCCCGCCGCGGCCGCTCCTCCAGCCCCTCCCGGAAGCGTCCCGGCTCTGCGGTGTGGTAGTCTCGGATCACGTTCTCGGTTCTCGGTTCAAGGTTCGAGGTTCACGTTTCGAGGTTCGAGGTTCACGGTCTGTCGTTCCGATGCGCATCTCGTGGCTCGTGGCTCGCGCCGTCAGTCCTCCCCCACCACTTTGATCTCCAGCTCCAACGCAACGCCCGTCGCATCCCGCACGCGCTCTTGGGCCAGCGCCACGAGGGCCAGGACATCCGCTGCGCGCGCCCCGCCTAGGTTCACGATGTAGTTGCCGTGCTTGGCGGAGATCATGGCGTTGCCGATCCGGGTCCCCTTCAGGCCCGCCCGCTCCACCAGGCGGCCCGCGTACTCGCCGGGCGGGTTCTTGAAGATGGAGCCGGCCGACCGGAACTCCACCGGCTGGCTGGCGTTTCGCCGCACCAAGTAGCCCGAGATGCGGCGACGGATCGCCGTCGAGTCGCCCGGCGTGAGCGTGAAGGCCGCCTGCGTGACGACCGACCCGGCAGGCAGCCCGGACGCGCGGTACCGGAATGGGATCTCGCGCCGCGAGAGCGTGCGCTCCTCGCCCGCGGCCGTGACGAGTTCCACGGTCGCCAGGGCATCGGCGGTCGCCCCACCCCAGGCGCCGGCGTTGCCCCAGACGGCCCCGCCGACCGTGCCGGGGACGCCGCTCAGGATCTCCAGGCCGGCGAGACCTTGCCGGCAACAGAAGGCCAGCAGCCGGCTCACGCGGACCCCCGCGCCGGCGGCGACGGCGTCGCCGCGTCGCTCCAGGGCCTGGAAGGCGTTGAGATAGATCGCCATGCCACGAAAGCCGCCGTCTCGCACCAGCGTGTTGCTGCCGCCCCCCAGCACGTGCACGGGCAGCCCTTCGGATCCGGCGAAGGCCAGCGCGCGTTTCAGATCCTCGCGGTCCGCCGGAGTCGCCAGCAGCGCCGCCGGCCCGCCGATCCGGAAGGACGTATACAGAGCCAGCGGCGCGCCCGCCAGGACCTGCCCGCGCATCGTCGCCTGCAGTCGCTTCGCCAGGGACTCCGTCACAACCGGCATGCCCTCACCGCTCGGCCGCCCGGAGGCGCTCCAGGATCTCCTCGCCCACCCGCCAGATGTCCCCTGCCCCAAGCGTCAGCACCATGTCGCCGGGTTGCGCCACGTCCAGGACGGCCGCCGCGAGATCGCCTTTGTCCGCCACGTAGGTCACGCGCTTGTGCCCGTGTCCCGCGACGCCGTCGGCGATCTGCCGGCCGCTTACGCCCGCAATCGGCGCCTCGCCCGCCGGGTAGATCTCGGTCACGAACACCCGATCTGCCTGGTAGAAGGCCGTGGAGAACTCCGAGAGCAGCGCGCGCGTGCGGGTATACCGGTGGGGCTGAAAGACGGCGACGACTTGTCGCCCGAAGCCGTTTTTGGCGGCGTCGAGCGTCGCCTGGATTTCGGCCGGATGATGGGCGTAGTCATCCACCACGGTGATGCCGCGCGCCTCGCCACGGACCTGGAATCGCCGGTCCACCCCCGTGAACTCGCCGAGGGCGTCCCGGATGGTCTCGAAAGCGAGGTCGAGATCCATGCCCACCGCGACGGCCGCCAAGGCGTTGTAGACGTTGTGAAGCCCTGGCACCTTGAGTCGGAGACGTCCGAGGAGTTTGCCCTTCCAGGACACGCTGCATTCCGACGTCATCCCGGCGAAGCTGATGTCCCGAGCCAGAAAATCGGCCTGCGTCCGGAGGCCGTAAGTGACGAACCGCTTCTCGACCTGCGGCAGGATGGCCTGGATGTTCTCCTGGTCAAGGCAGAGCACGGCCAGGCCGTAGAACGGGACCTTGTTGATGAACTCGACAAAGGTGTCCTTGATGTGGTTGAGATCCCGGTAGTAATCCAGGTGTTCCGCGTCGACGGTGGTGACCACGGCGATGGTGGGGCTGAGCTTCAAGAACGAGCCGTCGCTCTCATCCGCCTCCGCCACCAGAAAGTCGCCGCGCCCCAGCTTGGCGTTCGAACCCAGGGCATTCAGGCGGCCGCCGATCACCATGGTGGGATCCAGCCCGCCGCGGGCCAGGACCGTGGCGACGAGGGACGTGGTCGTGGTTTTCCCGTGGGTGCCGGCGATGGCCACGCCGTATTTCATCCGCATCAGCTCCGCCAGCATCTCGGCCCGCTGGATCACGGGGATCAGGCGCTGGCGGGCGGCTGCGACCTCTGCGTTCTCGTGCCCGACCGCCGAGGAGCGCACCACCACGTCCGCGGCCCCGATGTTCTCGGCGCGGTGACCGATGGTCACACTCAGGCCGAGCGAGCCGAGCCGCCGGGTCGTCTCCGACTCCCGGCTGTCCGACCCGGACACCAGGTATCCGAGATTGTGCAGGACCTCGGCGATGCCGCTCATGCCGATGCCGCCGATGCCCACGAAGTGAATGCGCCGGATTTTCTTGAACACGCCCGCTCCACCTAACACGTCGCTGAAAAACTCGCTTCTTCCCAGGCTGCTCAAAAAGGCCCAGATGCAAGGCGGCGTGCGATGCGCGGTGCGAGACGTACTTAGCGCGTACGTCGCAGCGCCGCGCGAGCGCGCCAACGCAACAGATGGGCCTTTTTCAGCAGCCTGCTAAGCCAGGGCCACCCGCTCCAGGAGGTCCACGATCCGGTCTGCGGCGTCCGGCCGGGCCAGCGCCAGCGCCCGCCGCCCCATCTCGGCGAGCTGGCCGGGCTTTTCCCGAGCCGCCCGCACGCTGGCGGCGACGCGCTGCCCGTCGCAGTACCGGTCCAGCAGGATCCACGCCGCCCCGGCCTCGACCGCGGCTTCGGCGTTCAGCCGCTGGTGGTCGTTGGCCGCGTAGGGAAACGGCACCAGCAGGGCGGGCTTGCCCACTACGGCCAACTCGAACACGGTGCCGGCGCCCGCGCGGCAGACGACGAAGTCCGCCGCCTGGTAGGCCGGCGCCATGTCGTCGATGAACGGCTCGACGCGCGCCCGCACCCCGCTCGCCTCGTACCCGCGCCGGACGTCCGCCAGATCGCGCACTCCTGTGGCGTGGACAAACTGGAGATTCTCCCCGTCGCGCGCCAGCTCGGGCAGGGCCTCCAGGACGGCCTGGTTCAGACGGTGCGCGCCCTGGCTGCCGCCGAAGACGAGAACCGTGAATGCGTCGCCGGCCAAGCCCAGCCTCGCGCGCGCCGACTGCGGATCGCCCGCCCGGATCTCCGCCCGGACTGGATTGCCGGTCACCTGCGTGCGGCGCGCGGGGAAGAAGCCGGCCGTGTTCGCAAACGAGACGGCCACCGCGCTGGCCATTCCTCCGAGCGCCCGGTTGGCCAGGCCGGGGATGGCGTTCTGTTCGTGGATCACCCGGGGCACGCCCCTCAGGACGGCGGCCAGTATGGTCGGGACCGAGGCATACCCGCCGACGCCGAATACCACCTGCGGCCGGAACTCCTGCACAATCCGCATCGCCTGGAGGACCGTCCCGGGCAGCCACAGCGCGGCGAAGAGTCGCCCTCGCAGGCCCTTCCCACTCACCTGGGACACCGTCAGACCACGAAACGCGTGGCCGCGCTGGGGCAGAATCGTCGCCTCGACCCCGCCGGCCACACCCACGAACAGCGCGCTCGCCTCGGGCCGCCGGGCACGCAGGGCGTCATGAACCGCCAAGGCCGGAAACAGATGACCGCCCGTCCCACCTCCGGTGATCACGATCCGCACCGGCATGCCTCGCGCACGCCAACGCGGCGTGCAATGACAAATTCAAAACGGAAAACCGACAACCGGCCAAGGGGCGTCATTGACCGGTTTCTCATTGTCTGTTGTCCGTTTTGCATTGCAGCGTGCATCACTCAGCTCTCCGCGACACGTTGAGGAGGATTCCCACCGCAAACAGCGTGATGACCAGCGAGGACCCGCCGAAGCTCAGGAACGGGAGCGGCACGCCCGTCGTGGGCAGCAGGCCGCTCACCACCCCCATGTTGATCACCGCCTGGCCGACGATCAGACTGGTCACGCCCATGGCCAGGTACCCCGCGTAGGGATCCGACGCCCGAACCGCCGTGCGCGCACCGCGCCACAGGAACAGGGCAAACAGCCCCACGATGGCCATGGCTCCGACGAACCCCAACTCTTCGCCGACGATGGCGAAGATGAAGTCGTTGTGCGGCTCGGGCAGGAAGAACAGCTTCTGCATGCTGTTCCCCAAACCAAGCCCGAGCCAACCCCCGGGCCCCAGCGCGTAAAAAGACTGATCCAGCTGGTACGTCGCCTTGGCGGACACCTGCGACGGATTCCACAGCGCCAAGAGGCGCGCGCGCCCGTGGGGAGCCATCCACATCAGGAAAAGCAAGCTCGGGATGCCGGCCGCCGCCGTGGCGCACAGGTGGCTGATCCGCGCGTTCCCCACGTAAAACATCACCGCTGCCGTGACGAGGAGAACCACCGCCGTGCCGAAGTTGGGTTGGACGATGATCAGGCTGGCCATGATCCCCGTCATCAGGAGCGGCGGCAGAAACCCGTCCAGGAAACTGTCCAGCCGGTCCTGCCGTCGGGCGAAGTAGCTGGCGAGGAACAGGACCACCGCCAGTTTCGCGAGCTCGGCGGGCTGGAACGACAGGCCGAAGAACCGGAGCCACCGCCGCGCCCCGTTGATCTTCATCCCGACCCCCGGCACCAAGACCAGGAGCAGAAGGAACAGGCTCACCAGAAACAGCATGGGCGTGGCCCGCTGGAACCACTTGAGATCCCAGGTCACGGCCCACACCATAGCCAGGAGGCCGAGCGCCGCCCAGACGGCCTGCTTCTTGAGAAAGAAGGTTGGGTCGCCGAAGCGCTCCTGGGCCCGGATGGCGCTGGCGCTGTAGATCATCACGATCCCCAGCCCCACCAGGACGACCGTCACGGCCAGCAGCCACCGGTCCGCTCTCGCGCCCCCCGCGGCCGCCGGACCCGGCAGGAGCGTCCGCCAGCCGCGCGCCAGCCGCATGGTGCGCAGCATCCCGCCCACCTCGGCTTGAGACGGAAGGGGGGTGCCCATGGGCGGACCCCAGTGCTCAGAGCGCCCGTCCACCCGTTTCCCTCCGGGCCGCGAGGTCCCGCACCGCTTGCCGGAACACCTCGCCGCGGTGCTCGAAATCCCGAAACATGTCGAAGCTGGCGCACGCCGGCGAAAGCAGCACCGTGTCGCCCGCCGCGGCAATCTCGGCGGCGCGCCGTACCGCCGCCTCCAGCGTGGGCACGTCCTCCATCGGGCAGGCGCCCGCGAGCTGACCGCGGATCACGTCCCGCGCCTGACCCAGCAGCAAGAGTGTCTTGACCCGCGTTGCCGCCAAGGGGCGCAGCGGCACGAAATCGCCCCCCTTGTCCTTCCCGCCCGCGATGAGGATCACCCCTCGAGCGTAGCCTTCCAAGGATTTGACCACCGCGCCGACGTTGGTGCCCTTCGAGTCGTTCACGTACCGGACGCCGTCCACCTCGGCGATCAGTTCCAACCGGTGCGGCAGGCCCGGAAAGCGCTTGAGGGCGTCTCCGATGGCCGCGGCCGGCGCCCCGATGGCCGAGGCGGCGGCGGCGGCGGCCAGGCTGTTCTCGAGATTGTGCAACCCCTGGATGCGAATCTCCGAGACGCCGCAGGCCGCCTCCGTCCGCCCTTCCCGCCGGACAGCGAGTCGGCCGTCGCGGACGAACGCGCCGTCCCCCACGGTCCGGATCCGGCTGAAGAGGCGCGGTTGCGATCGAAGGCCCCGAGCCCACTCCAAGGTGGGGGGATCGTCCGCGTTCAGGACGGCGAAGTCCTCCGGCGTCTGGTTCAGGAAGATCCGGGCTTTGGCCGCGTAGTAGTCCGCCAGGTTCGCGTAGCGGTCCAGATGATCAGGCGCCAGGTTGAGGAGGACCGCCACGTGCGGCCGAAAGGTCACGATCGTCTCCAGTTGGAAGCTCGACAACTCCGCCACCACCCAGTGCGACGGGCCGAGCGCGGTGACCACCTCGCAGAGCGCCGTGCCGATGTTGCCGGCCACCACCACCGGGAATCCCGCCGCCTCCAGCATTGTCCCGAGGAGGCTCGTCGTCGTGCTCTTGCCGTTCGTGCCCGTGATGCCCAGGAAGCGGGCCGGCGTGAGACGCGAGGCCAGCTCGACCTCGGCCCACACGGGAATCCCGCGGGACCGAGCCTGGGTCAAGAGGTCCATGTCGTTGGGCACGCCCGGGCTGATCACGAGCAAATCCGCGTCCAGGAAATCCTCGGGGCGATGCCCGCCGGTCGCGAGCCCCACACCGCGGGCCTCCAGCCCGGTGAGATCCCCGCCAAGCTTCCCGCGAGACAACCGGTCGGTCCCCAGCACGCGCGCTCCGCGCTCTGCCAGAGCCTTGCAGGCCGCCACGCCGCTCCGGGCCAGCCCCACCACCGTCACGCGCATGCCGCGGAATTCCATCGCACGCATCTCAATGAGAAGCGGACAACCGACAATGCAAAACCGGTCACGCGGGGTCCGTCCGTGCCTGGTTGTCGGTTGTCAGCTGTCGGTTTTGCGTTATCCCTGTCTCTGCCGCCGTCGGCTCTCCGTCTTCACCGCAACTTCAGCGTCGTCAGCGTGATGACCTGCAGAACGAAGGACACGATCCAGAACCGGACGATGATCTTCGGCTCCGGCAGCCCGTTCAGCTCGTAATGGTGATGGATGGGCGCCATGCGGAAGACGCGCTGCCCGGTCCGCTTGTACCAGAACACCTGGATGATCACCGACAGCGCCTCGACCACGAAGCATCCGCCGGCCACGACCAGGACGAGCTCGTTCTTGGTGATGAGGGCCACGGTGGCGAGCGCTCCGCCCAGCGCCAGCGAGCCGGTGTCGCCCATGAACACCTGGGCGGGGTGAGCGTTGTACCAGAGGAATCCCAGGCTCGCCCCCACCAGAGCCGCCGCGAAGACGGGAAGCTCGCTCGCCCCCCGGACGAAGATGACTTGCAGATAGTGCGCCATGGCGGCATGGCCGGCGACGTAGGCCAAGAGGGTAAACGTGGCGGCGGTCATCAGGGTGGGGACGATGGCCAGCCCATCCAGGCCGTCGGTCAGATTGACCGCATTGGAGCATCCCACGATGACCAGCATGGCGAAGGCGATGTAGGCGATGCCCAGCTCCGGCATCCAGCGCTTCAGGAAGGGAATCGCCAGCTTGGTGGTAAAGGCGTCGGACGGGAACAGGCACAGATACGCGCCCACCGTGAGACCGATCCCCACCTGCCAGGCGAACTTCTGCCGCGGACGCAGCCCCACGCTGGTGGCCCGCGTGACCTTCAAGTAGTCGTCCACGAATCCCACGGCCCCCATGGCCAGTGTCGTGAGCAGGGTCAGCCAGATGAACCGATTGTTGAGCTGGGCCCACAGCAGGGTGGCCGCCGTCACCGCCAGAAGGATCAGCACGCCCCCCATGGTCGGCGTCCCTGCCTTCTTGAGGTGGCTCTGCGGACCGTCGTCCCGCACCACTTGCCGCGCCCGCATGGCCGCCAATTTGTCGATGATACGCGGTCCCAGGAGCAGCGTGATGACGAGCGCCGTCAGGAACGCCCCCGCCGTCCGGAAGGTGACGTACCGGAAGACGTTGAGAGGCCCGATGAATTTGGCCAGGGGAACCAGGATATGGTACAGCACGCGCCGCCTACTTTCCGGGAGTCATGAGGTGCTTCCGATCCACGAGCCCCGCCCCTTCGCGGGACTCGAAGCGCGTCCGGGTCTTCTCCTCGTGCGCCTCGACGGCCAAGGCCAGCAGCCGCCGCACCAGCGCCGCGGGGGCGATGCCGCTGGCTTCCCAGAGGCGCAGGCAGAGCGACCCGGGCAGCGTGTTGACCTCGTTCACGAACGGCTGCATCGTCGGCCGGTCCACGAGAAAGTCCACCCGGGCGATCCCGCGCGCGTCCAGCGCCGTGAACGTGGCCACGGCCAGCTCCTTGGCGCGACGCGCCAGATCCTCCGGAATCCGGGCCGGAATGTGGCTGGGGGCGAGGTCGGCCTCCGCGGCTTCCGGCCGCTTGAGATACTTGTCCTCGAAGCTGACAATCCCCGCGGATTGGGTCAGCTCCTCGCATTCGGAGACGACCGGCTCGTGATTCCCCAGCACGGCGCACTGGACCTCGAGGCGGTCGTCCAGCGCCTTCTCCGCCAGGACGCGGGCGCTGAACTGGATCGCCTGCGCGACGGCCCGCACCAGCTCCTGCGCGTTGGCCGCCCGGGCGATCCCAACGCTGGAGCCCGCCACCGCCGGCTTGACCACCAGCGGATAGCCGACGCGCGACTCCACCTCGCGGATGGCGGCCGGCTGGTCGGCGAGCCACTGACGACGGGTGAACCAGGCAGCTTCCACCGTGGGGAGGCCCGCCCCGCGGAAGATCAGCTTCGAGAGGATCTTGTCCATCCCGGCCGCCGAGGCGGCGACGTTCGGGCCGACATACGGGATGTCGGCCAGCTCGAAGAGTCCCTGCAGCGTGCCATCCTCTCCGTGGGTGCCATGGACGACGGGGAAGGCGATGTCCAGCGCGGGTCCCAGAGCCTTCTTGAACCAGGAGGCGCGCTCCGGGTTGCCGGCCAGTCCCCGCACGGTCGGATCGGGTGCCAGAAATTGCTGGACCGCCTCGCCGCCGCCCCGATTCAGGCTCTCGAGCTGCGCTTTGTAGTCCTCCTGCAGCGCCTTGCGCCGGGCGGGCTCCCGACAGGCGCGACCCTCGGCCTCGATCGCCAGCAGCCGCTCCGCCGCCGGCCCGGTGAGCCAGGCGCCCGCCTTGCTCAGATAGACGGGGACGGTTTCGTATTCGCCTTGGAGCTGACGCAGGGCCTCGTAGGCCTTGCTGGCCGTGGTGATGGAGATCTCGTGTTCGACCGATCGACTGCCGAAGATCAAACCCACGCGTTTCATTATGCGACCTCGAGATATGTGTCCGGAAGGCGGTTCTCGTAGAGCAGGATGTCCCCCGGCCGGACGATCCCCGCCAGGAGATCCGTCACCTCCTGCGCCTGCCGCGCGGTGAGCACCTTGTCCGCCGGGAATCCGCGTTCCATCAAACCCTGGCGGATCGGCCGGGTCTGGTCCGGCCCTACCAGGACGACGTAATCGCAGACCGACGCCGCTTTCTCGCCGAAGCGCCGGTTCTCCTCGGCCTCGATCGGCCCTAATTCGACCATGCCGGGCGTGATGAGGATGCGGGACCCGCCCGCGAACTGGGCCAGAACCTCCAGCGCCATCTCCGCTCCTCGGGGGTTGGCGTTGGCCACGTCCAGAATCCGGATGACCCCGCCCTCCTCGTGGATCTCCAGTCGTCGGGGCGCCGGGACGAGGGCGGCCACGGCCGGCTTCATGGCCGAGAGCGGCACGCCCCACTCCAACGCCGTTGCGATGCCGCCGAGAACGTTGGAAAGGTTCCAGCGCCCCAGGAGCCTGGTTTCGAAGGGCTCCGTCTGTCCGTCGGCCGTGACGACCCGGAAGCGGCTCCCGCGGGCGCTCACCGCGACCTCCGTCCCCCGCACGGCGAGATCCGCGACGTCCCCGCCCATGCCGTAGAGCAAGACGCGCTTCCCCTCCGTCCGTGCGCGCTCCGCCAACCGGAGGCACACCGCATCGTCGGCGTTGATCACGGCCGCAGCCCCCGCCGGCAGGGCGGCGATCAGCTCGTATTTCGCCTCGGCGATCCGCTCCGGGGTGCCGAAGCGTTCCAGGTGCTGCACGCCCACGGCGGTCAGGATCCCCAACGACGGGTGGACGATGTCGCACACCTCGCGGATCTCCCCCGGCCCATAGGCGGACATTTCCACCACGAAGACCTCGTGGTCGTCCTTCAGTTCCTCCCGGATGACTCGGGTGATCCCCATGGTGGTGTTGACGCCGGCGGGCGTCTTCAGTACCCGGTACCGGGCCGCCAGGAGATCCGCCACGACGTACTTCGTGCTGGTCTTCCCGTAGCTCCCCGTGATCCCCAGCACCCGTCCCCGGTACGCCCGCATGCGTCGTGATGCCTCGGCCAGGAACCTCCGCGCGATGACCCGCTCCAGCGGCGCCACGGCGCGGGCGGCCAATCCGACGATGGTGGGGGCGAGCAGGCCCACGAACGCCAGACCGGCGATGCCGCCCGCCACATACCGGGACGCGGCCTGCGGCGCCGGGAGAACGTGCCCCGCCGTGTTGGCGGCCCAGGCCACCAGGAACCCGCCCATACCGAGCGCCACCGCGGCGACGCGGGCCGCCCGCGCGGTCCATTGCAGACGCTGGCTCACCTGGAGCGACTGGTGGCGAGACAGAATGAGATGCCCGGTCAAGAGCCAGACGATCACCGATGCCAGCCAGTGCTGTCCCGCCATCGCCAGTGCCACGGCCGCCGCGACCGTCAGCGACTGCAGGGCGCACTCGCGGCCGGGAACCAGCATTCGCCGATGGCTCACGACCCACGCGCGGAAGCGGTCC
>Ga0316622_100002195_pt1 | contig 13392 bp, 14 predicted proteins | sample OWC_Aug_OW2_C1_D_FD_207646 | JGI IMG/M metagenome (GOLD analysis project Ga0316622, IMG submission 207646) | Wetland soil microbial communities from Old Woman Creek delta, Ohio, United States - OWC_Aug_OW2_C1_D5_C | ecosystem: Environmental > Terrestrial > Soil > Wetlands | place: USA: Ohio... | reverse complement strand
AGGACCTGCACGAGCTGCTGCGCGCGTGGGAGAACTACCACCGCATCCTCACGGCGGAGGCCCACATGAAGCACATCCAGTTCCGCGAGGAGAGCCGCTACCCCGGCTTCTACTACCGCGCCGACAAGAACTTCGTCGACGAGGAGAACTGGCACTGCTTCGTGAACTCCATCTACGACAAGACCACCAAGAAGTGGACCTGCTTCAAGCGCGCCCACGTCGACCTGGTCGACAAGTCGAAGCTGTTCAAGGCCGCCGCGCACTGAGCGGCAGCCTGACGGCTGAGTGATGGGAGGTCCGGGCGCCGCGAGGCGCCCGGACCTTTTCGTCTGTGTGCCGGTGCCAACCGACCGCCATAACAACCAGTTCCTGCGCGGTTGAGCCTGCGCCACGCCGCCCCGATATATCGCCGAAGCCCCCAATCCGTGACCGCGAGGAGCCCGACCATGAGCGAGCAGATGCCCGAGATCCCCGTCAAGAGCTCCATCCTTCCGAAGCTGCTCGAGGAGGACACGCGCATCCGCTTCCGCTGCCACACGGGCATCTCCTGCTTCAACGCCTGCTGCAGGAAGGCCGATGTCACGCTTGCCCCCTACGACATCATCCGCCTCAAGCAGCGCCTCGGCATGACGTCCACCGACTTCCTGGCCAAGCACACGGTGCCGTTCGAGATGGACGCCGACGGCCTGATGGGCGTGAAGCTCAAGACCACCGACGAAGGTGCCTGCCTGCTGCTCGACGGCGAAAAGGGCTGCGGCGTCTACACCGACCGCCCCACGGTCTGCCGGTACTACCCGCTCGGGCTGCTGGCGATGCACCCCAAGGGCGCCACGGAGGACCAGCAGCACTACTCGATGGTGGTCGAGGCCCACTGCAAGGGGCATGAGGAGCACCGCGAGCTCAGCATCGCGGAGTACCGGACCGAGCAGGGGGTACGCGAGTACGACGAGATCAACCGCGAGTGGTATCAGCTCCTGCTGAAGAAGCGTTCAGCCGGCCCCACCGTCGGCCGCCCGCCGATCGCGAGCCTGCAGCTCTTCTTCCTCGCCTGCTACGACGTCGACCGCTTCCGCCGCTTCGTGCTGTCCGACAACTTCAAGAACACCTACGCGCTCGACGCCGAGGTCTACGCCGAGCTCGAGCGTGACGACGCTGCACTGCTCCGCTTCGGGTTCCGCCTGCTGCGCCAGGTGCTGTTCGGCGAGCGCACGATCGACGAGCAGCCCGCGGCCTGGGAGAAGCGCGCGCAGGAGCGCGCCGCAGTGTGGGAGGCGCGCGCGCAGGCGGAGAAGCAGCACTGGCAGGAGCAGCAGGAGGCGCGCATGCGGGAGGAGACCACCGGCAAGACCGAGGGCGCCTGATCGGCGGGGCGGTCGCCGACCGCGGCGAGCAGGCGCCCGGAATCCGGGCTACCATCGCGTCTGTCGCTGCGCCGCCCCGTGAGGCTCCCGTGCCCAGTCGCCTGCTGCCAATCCTCGGTCTGATCCTGGGCCTCGCCGCCTGCGTCACGCCGGGCACGCGCCAGGACGAGCTGACGGTGACGGTGCGGACCTACGAGAGCACGATCCGCTGGGGAAGGATCCCGGCCGCCTATGACTTCCTGCGGCCGGATGTTGCCGAGGGGGCGGAGATCCCGGCCGGGCTCGACCAGATCAAGGTGACGGGCTACGAGCGGCTGACGGGGCTGATACCCATCGACGAGGACAAGCAGCGCTTCCGCGCCACGGCTGCGATCCGTTACGTCCACGTCGATCGCCAGGTCGAGCGCAGCATCACGGACGAGCAGGTCTGGGAATGGGACGGCGAGGCCAAGCGCTGGTGGCGCACCAACCCGATCCCGCCCTTCCCGTGATCACGACCCGTCGAGCAGGCGGCTGATCACCTCGATCACCTCCGGGCTGTCCCAGACGAAGGCGCCGTAGACGGCGTAGCGCACCCGGTGCTGCCGGTCGAGCAGCAGCGAGGTCGGGAAGGCGTAGGCCTTCCAGCGCTTGAAGGTGTCCCCGGCCGTGTCGAGCAGCACGGGGAAGCCGACCGGCCGTTCCCGCAGGAAGTCCCGTACCTGCTCCCGGGTCTCGCCGACATCCACCGCCAGCACCTCGAAGCCGCGCGGCGCGAGCCGCCCGTGCAAGCGGTCGAGCGACGGGATCTCTTCGACGCAGGGGGGACACCAGGTCGCCCAGAAGTTCACTAGCACGACCCGGTCCCGCAGCGCACCGAGGTCGACAGCGCGGCCGGCGAGGTCGCTCAGGGTGAGCGGCGGGGCCGGGAAGGGCTCGCGCACCGGCCGCAGCAGGTCCGCTCCCGCGTCCTTTGCGTCGGTTCCTACCGGCTGTGCGAGCGGCGCCGCGGCGGTCGGCGCCGGGCCGGCCGCCTCGAGCAGCGCGAGCGCGTTTCCCAGCAACAGTGGCAGGCGGGCCGTCATCTCGGGCTCGCCGGGCCGGGTTTCGTCGCGCACCTCGAAGCCGTCGGACACGCCCGGCAGCTTCTGGACATAGACCGCAGCGCCGCCGGTCTGCAGCCCGGCCGCCACGTCGACGATGCGCCACCAGCCGGACGAGTTCTCCGGCTGCATCAGGTAGACAGGAACATTGGTCGCATGGACGATCGGGGCGAAGCGCGCATCCTCGCCGCCCTGCGGCGTACGGCCGTAGAGCTTCGGGTAGAGCAGCACGAGACCGCCGAGCCTTCCCTGCCGCGCCGGCCGCTGCTGCCAAGCCCGGGCCGTGGCCAGGGCGAGCTGGCCGGTGCGCCCGCCGGCGATCAGAAAGACCTGCTTGCCGGTGGCGGCCGCGGCATCGACGAGCGCGGCGACCGACTCCGGCGGCACGTCGGCGAGACTGTAGTTCCCGGGTGCGAGAAACCAGGCGGCGTGCAGGTCGGGCATCCAGACCTCGATTCCCGCGTCGGCGAGTGCGCGGGCGGTCGGCAGCTGGCGCGGCGCGGGCCCGTCCTCGGGCGGCAGCCAGAGCAGGAGGCGCGCGCCATCGGCCGGAAGGACCTGCATGGGCAGGTCCGCCTCGGCGAGGGCGATCGTACGCTGCTCCGCGCCCTCTGCCGCTGCCGCTGCCGCCGACGCGCAGAGTAGCAGTGCGACCCCTGCGGCAAGTCCGCGGCAGATGCGCGACCCTGCTGTGTAGAATCCGATCACCATGGACGTTCCGTTCAGTGAGCTTCCCGGTCGCCACGAGCGCCAGCTGCGCCGCCGACTCGACTGCCGCCTGTTTCCCCGCCCGCTCGCGCAGCTGGAGGACGAGGTGCTCCTCGAGGCCCAGCGGCGGGACCACGAAGAGCTTATCGCCTTCGTCGGGGACCTGCGCAACACGGTCGGCCGTGCGGCAATGCTGGAGGCGAACGCGGCCAGCGAGACGGTGCTCGGCCTGAAGGAAGACCTCGAGCGGCTCTACGAGCGCTCCGCCGGCCTGGCCGAGGACCAGACCGCCAACAAGAGCGCGCTGCGCCACCTGATCGACGTGATCATGCGCAGTGTCCGGCTGGCCGCCGGCAACGACCCGCTGGCGCAGGCCGAGCTCGACCGGGCGGAGGCGGCGCGCGCCCTGCATTTCGAGCAGCTGGAGCATCCGATCGTCGCCGACCTGCTCGCGCCGGATTCGCCGATCGAGGCCGACGAGCTCGTTCCGACCCTGCTCTGCGAGGCGGCGTCGGCGCTCCCTGCCGCGCTGCTGCTGTTCGATGCCGACCAGCTCGTGCAGCTCTGCGTGGACGCCCGTTCCGTGCTGGAGGCGCGCGATGCCGGCCGGCAGCGGTCCGATGCCTGGGCGAGACTGGCGCAGATGGAGGCGGCGCTTGGCGAGCGGCGCGCCGGCGCGCCGGAGAATTGAAGCCGCTCATGGGAAAGCGCCCGGATTCCGTTCAAGCGCAGCGCGGCCGCGGTGCGACCGCCAACCCGCCGAGCCGCCATGCCGCCCAGCACGCCGAGGCCTGCGACGACGGCTGGTACGAGGAACCGCTGCCCCCGCTGCGCACACAGGTGGCGACCGATTCGAGCCGCAGCGTCATCTCCTGGAACGACTCGCCCGACATTCCCTTCGATCGCTCGGTGAATCCCTACCGGGGCTGCGAGCACGGCTGCGTCTACTGCTACGCCCGGCCCGGACACGCCTGGCTCGGCCTCTCGCCCGGCCTCGACTTCGAGACGAGGCTGTTCGCCAAGGACGACGCGGCGGCGCTGCTGCGGGGTGAGCTCGGTGCGCGGACGTATCGCTGCGGGCCGATCGCCCTCGGCGCCGTCACCGATGCCTACCAGCCGGTCGAACGCATGCGAGGCATCACCCGGGCGGTGCTCGAGCTGCTCGCCGAGCTGCGCCACCCGGTGACCATCGTGACCAAGTCGGCGCTGATCGAGCGCGACATCGACCTCCTCGCGGACCTGGCGCGCGACCGGCTCGCGCACGTCCAGGTGTCCGTCACCACCCTGCGGGCCGATCTCGCGCGCCGGCTCGAGCCGCGGGCCGCAAGCCCGCAGCGCCGGCTCGATACCGTGACGCGCCTGCGCGCGGCGGGCATACCGGTGGGGGTGCTGGTGGCGCCCGTCATTCCGGTGCTCACCGACTCCGAGCTGGAGGCCGTCCTCGCGGCGGCGAGCGACGCGGGCGCCCTTTCGGCCGGCTATGTCCTGCTGCGCCTGCCGCTCGAGGTCGCCGGCCTTTTCCGGGACTGGCTCGAGGCCTATGTCCCGGGGCAGGCGGCCCACGTCATGGCGCGCGTGCAGGACACCCGCGGCGGACGGGACAATGACGCCCGATTCGGCCGTCGCATGGTCGGGACGGGGCTGTACGCGGACCTCATCGCGCAGCGCTTCGTCCTGGCCGCGCGACGGCTCGGTTACCTCGAGCTGCCGCCACTGCGGACGGACCTGTTCCGAAAGCCGGTCCGCAGCGGACAGCTGAGCCTATTCTGACCTTCAACCACGAGCGAGCGGAGGAGCGGCGATGGAGATGACAAACGGTGGGGGCCTGTTCGCCAAGGCCCTGGTGCTGGCAATGGCGACGGTGACGGTCAACGGCTGCACCTGGGTGAAGCTCAAGCCCACGGCCGCGGACATCGTCGTCGCCCGCGAGGAGCACGTGCAGAACTGCAAGCGGGTGGGGCAGACCACGGTCCGCACCACCGACATGGTGGCGGGGGTGCCCCGCGGCGCCGGGACGGTGAGCGAGGAGCTGGAGCGGCTCGCGCGCAACGCCGCCGTCGAGGCCGATGCCGACACCGTAGTCGCGGCCGACAAGCCGTGGTGGGGCGAGCAGCGGTTCAACATGTACCGCTGTCGGCCGTGAGCTCCTGGATCGCGCCGAGGGCGACGCTCCCACCGGCACGTCGTGTGGCACCGGGTGGTGGGAGCGGCCCCTGGGCCGCGACGTGCTACTGGAATATCTCCGCGAAGAAATCCCGCATGCGTGCCCAGGATCGCGCATCGGCCTGGGCGTCGTATTTCAGGTTCGCGATGCCGGCCTTGCCCGCATCGGGGTTCGTGAAGCCGTGGCGCACCCCGCCATAGCTGATCAGCTCCCAGTTGGCGTCGGCAGCGGTCAGCCTGGCCTCGAAGTTCTGCACGATCTCCGGCGGGATCATGGCGTCGGCCTGGCCGTGCAGCGCGAGGATCTTGGGCTTGACCTTGCCCCTGGCCTCCTCCGGTGCCGCCGGCAGCGAGCCGTGGAAGCTCACCACGCCCCTCAGGTCCGCGCCGCCGTAGGCCATCTGCAGCACGGTGCCGCCGCCGAAGCAGTAGCCGATCGCGGCCAGCTTCTGCGTGTCGACGAGCTCGCTCGCCTTGAGCTGGGCGAGCCCGAGGTTCGCACGCTCGCGCCACAGGTCGACGTCGACCGTGACATGCTGCATCCACTGCCGTGCCTGGTCCGGCGATGCCGTGACCTTGTTGTCGCCGTACATGTCGGCGGCGAAGGCGACGAAGCCGAGCTCCGCGAGCATGCCGGCCCGCTTCTTGGCGTAGTCGTTGAGGCCCCACCATTCGTGGAACACCACCACGCCCGGGCGCTTGCCGGCCTTGGCGTCGTCCCAGTAGAGATGGCCGGTCAGCCTGGTGCCGTGGTCGTCGTACTCGATGGCCTTGCTCTGCACGGCCGCCTGCGCGGCGCCGAGTGAGAGCGTGAGGGCGATGCCCAGCAGACCGCGAAACGGATCGAGCTTCATGTTGTCTCCTCGAGTGGTCTTCTTGATGATTGTCGCCGTTTGGGGGGGTTGCGTGCCAGCTCCGCGCGGCGGGTGATACCGCCGGAGTCGAGGTGGGGGCCTTACGCCGGGTGCAGCTCACCGCCCGGAAATTCTGTCTTGAATTTACGGGCTACCGCGCACATCCCTGTGCGCTGTTCGCTGCACGCCGGCGCCGGCCCGCCCGATGCCGCGCGGTGGCCCAGGGGCAGCGGGCGCGTCTTGACCCGACGCGGACCGTGAGCGGCATGGACGCCGCGATCGAGCCTACAGGGATGTATTCACGGCGTGGCCGCGCGGGTCAAGCGAGCCCGCTGCCGCAGGCAAGCCGCCCTGGGAAGAACTAGACCTGCACCTCGCGCCACGCCGGGTGCGCCTCGATCAGCGCCAGGGCCTTTGCGAGCAGCGTCCTGCCCGGTTCCATGCGGTGCCAGGTCGACGCCCCGGACGGATGCGGCAATGCGATCAGGTCGGTCTCGTGTCCCGCCACGCGGACCCGCTGAGCGCTGCCGATCACCGCGTCCAGGCGGGCGAGCGGCAGGAACCGGCTGATCGCCAGCTTGCCGACGGGGATCAGCAGCCGCGGCCGCAGCAGCCGGATCTCCTCGTCGAGCCAGCGCGCACAGTTCGCGACCTCGGCCGGGTCCGGCACCCGGTCGCCGCCCTTGGGATTCTTGCCGGGGAAGCAGCGGCACACGGCGGCCATGTAGACGTGCTGCCGGAACGGCTCCTCCGGCAGACCGATCCCGCCGAACCACTTGAACAGGGTCTTGCCGGCGGTCCACGCGAACGGCTTGCCCGCAGGCCCCTCGCGTGCCCCCGGTGCCTGGCCGACGAGCAGGACCGGCGACACGACGGGCTGGCCGGTCACCACCGGGCCGATCATCGCGGGGCAGAGGGTGCAGGCCCTGAGGCGCGCCTGGTGCGCGTGGATCGCTTGAAGGGCAGTGGTCACGGGCTCATCATGCGCCGCCTGGAGCGTCGCCAGTTTGCCCGCAGGAGTGCAGCGATGAAAGCCATGGTGATGACCGCGGCGGGCGGTCCCGAGGTCCTCGAGCTGCGGTCGATCCCCGAGCCGGCGATCGCGCGCCCGACCGAGATCAAGGTCCGGCTGCGCGCGGCGGGCGTGAACCCGGTCGACACCAAGATCCGCTCGCGCGGCCTGTTGTTTCCCGGCGCCGGGCTTCCCGCGGTCCTCGGCTGCGATGGCGCGGGCGAGGTCGTCGCCGTCGGTGCGCAGGTCACGCGCTTCCGGATCGGCGACGCGGTGTGGTTCTGCCATGGCGGGCTCGGGCGCGAGCAGGGCAACTATGCCGAGTACACCGTCCTCGACGAATGGCTCGCCGAGCGCGTGCCGGCCGGGCTCGGGTTCGAGGAGGCCGCCGCTGGGCCGCTCGTGCTGATCACCGCCTGGGAGGCGCTGTGCGGGCGATGCTGCCTGCAGGAGGGCCAGACCGTGCTGGTCCATGCCGGCGCCGGCGGCGTCGGTCACGTCGCGATCCAGCTGGCGCGGCTGTGGGGGGCGCGCGTCGCGACGACGGTGAGCTCCGTCGCGAAGGCCGCCTTCGTGCGGTCCCTTGGCGCCGAGGAGATCATCGACTACCGCGCGCAGGACGTCGTCGCCGCGGTCAATGCCTGGACCGGCGGGCGCGGCGCGGACGTGGTGTTCGACACGGTCGGGTCTGCGGTCTTCCAGGCCAGCATCCCGGCCGTCGCGCACTATGGCCGGCTGGTCACGATCCTCGATCCCGGTCCGAACGTCGACTGGAAGGAGGCGCGGCTGCGCAACCTCAACATCAGCTTCGTGCTGATGCTGACGCCGCAGCTGTTCGACCTCCACGAGGCGCGCGGCGCGCAGGTCGATATCCTGCGCCAGTGCGGCGAATGGCTGGAGCGTCGCGAGCTGCGGATCGGGGTCGCGCAGACCTTTCCGCTAGCCAAGGCTGCCGAGGCCCATCGCCTGATCGAGGCGGGGCACGTGCAGGGCAAACTGGTGCTAACTACGTGACCGGCGCGGGCCTTGCGCCAGTGCCGGGGGTCGAGTGACCTGATGCAGCGGCGTACGTTCGTGACTCGCGAGGACCGTAAGCGGCATGGGTGAGCCGAGACCGAAGGTCCAGTGGGCCTTCGCAGCCCGGCGAACGACCGCGCCAGAATGGCGCGGGCTGGACCCGAACGCGAAGCGCGAGGGCCGCTTCCGAGCCTACAGGGACGTATTCACGGCGTGTCCGAGCGGGTCACGGGCGCACGCCGGCTGACCTTCAGATCCGTGTCTACATCCTCAAGGGCTGCCCTGTGAGCAGCTGAAACGAATAGACCGCGCAATTCCCGAACGCCAGGTCGATCGTGGCCTCGGGCGGCAGCCCCTCGGCAATGCCCTTGAAAACCCGCAGGGTTTCCTCGTGCGCGACCAGCGCGACGGCCGCGTGCGGCTGCGCCGCGAGCCAGTCGAGGAACCCGCTGATCCGTCCGCGGTAGTCGAGCAGGCTCTCGCCGCCGCGCGGCCGGACGCGCAGCGGATCCCGGGCGATCGCGGCCTGGTACTCGGCGACCGGCCGGCCCTCGCAGCCCGAGCGGATGTCGGCGAGGCGCGCGTCGACGACCACCGGCGCGCCGATGCCCGCGCCCACGATCGCCGCCGTCTCACGGGCACGCGGCAGGGGGGACGAGCAGATCATCTCGACACCGAGGCCGGCGAGCGCCGCGGCGGCGCCGGCGGCCTGCTCACGGCCGAGCGGCGTCAGCGGGACGGGCAGGACCGGGTCGTCGTTGCACAAGCCTCGCAGGTTGTACTCGGATTGGCCGTGGCGCAGCGCGTGGACCCGCATCGCCGCGCGCCGATCAGCCGACCCTTTCGACCTTCAGCACCACGCCGTCCACGCCCACCACGCGCACGTTCGTGCCGGCCGGGCAGTCTTTGCCCTCGATCTTCCAGGTGCTGTCGTCGACGCCGATCTTGCCCTGCCGGTTGACGATCGGCTGGTCCAGCGTGAACACGCGGCCGACGTACTGCTCGCCGCGCCGGTTCAGGCGCGGCTCGTCGGTGTGGATCGGGTAGCGCTTGATGAGCCACCGGCCGATCGCCACGCTGGCCATGCTCAGCACCGCGAAGGCGAAGACCTGCACCTGCCACGACAGGTCCGGCACGACCAGCACCAGGAAGCCGACGACGCCGGCCGCGATGCCGAGCCACAGGAAGAACACTCCCGGCGCCGCCATCTCGACGATGACGAGCGCGAGCCCGAGGGCCCACCAGTGCCAGTAGTCCAGGCCGTTCTGCCAGATCGCGTCCATCACTTGCCGCCGGCCGATGGCCTGGCCAGCGCCTCCCTGGTGAGCTCGGCGATGCCGCCGAGGGCGCCGATGACGCTCGCGGCCTCCAGTGGCATGAGGATCAGCTTCTGGTTGGGCGCGCTGGCCACCTTCTCAAGCGCCTCGGTGTAGCGCGTCGCGACGAAGTAGTTGATCGCCTGGACGTCGCCCTTGGCGATCGCCTCCGAGACCGCGGTGGTCGCCCTGGCCTCCGCCTCGGCCAGCCGCTCGCGGGCCTCGGCTTCGCGGAAGGCCGCCTCCTTCTGGCCCTCGGCCTGCAGGATCGCGGCCTGCTTCTGGCCCTCCGCCTGGAGGATCGCCGCCTGGCGCTTGCCTTCCGCCTCGAGGATCGCGGCACGCTTGTCGCGCTCGGCCTTCATCTGGCGTCCCATCGAATCGACCAGGTCGCGCGGCGGGCTGATGTCCTTGATCTCGATGCGGGTGACCTTGACGCCCCAGGGGGTGGTGGCGTCGTCGACCACCGACAGCAGGCGGGCGTTGATCTGGTCGCGCTGCGACAGCAGCTCGTCGAGGTCCATCGAGCCCATGACGGTACGGATGTTGGTCATGGTGAGGTTGAGGATCGCGTACTGCAGGTTCTGCACCTCGTAGGCGGCCTTCGCGGCGTCGAGGACCTGGTAGAACACCACGCCGTCGACCTGGACCATGGCGTTGTCGCGCGTGATGACTTCCTGCGACGGGACGTCGAGCACCTGCTCCATCATGCCGATCCTGGTCCCGACCTGATCGACGAATGGGACGATCAGGTTCAGGCCGGGCTCGAGCGTCTTGGTGTACCGGCCGAAGCGCTCGACCGTCCATTCCGAGCCCTGCGGGACGGACTTTACGCCCATCGCCACGGTGGCGATGGCGAGTGCCAGCACGACGATGATGAAGATTTCCATTGCCGACTCCTTCGGAGGGGGTTGGGCGAGTATACCTGGGGGGCTGTCCAGGCCGGGGCCGCCAGGTCACGGATGTGCCCTGCCGGTGGCAGTCGCGAGGACCGTAGGCGGCAGGGATGCCGCCTCCGAGCCTATATGGACGTATTCACGGCGCGTCCGAGCGGCTGCCACCGGCAGGGCGCAGGGGGGGCTCAAGTCCACAACACACCTAGCGGGCCTTTCGCCGGGCGCTGCTCGCCGCCCGGAAATTCTGTCCTGAATTTACGGGCTACCGCGGACGTCCCTGTCCGCTGCTCGCAGCACCCCGGCGCCGGCCCGCCCCGCGGCGGCGTTGCCTTCCAGTGCGGGGCCCACCATAGTCGCCCCATGACGACCTACGCCAAGCCCCCCAAGTCCCTGCTGCGCCTCGTCGGGCAAGCGATCGCCGACTACGCCATGATCCGCGACGGCGACCGCATCCTGCTCGGCGTGTCCGGCGGGAAGGACTCGCTGTCGCTGCTGCAGATCCTCTGCCACCTCAGGACCTACGCGCCGGTGCGCTTCGAGCTCGGCGTGATCACGGTCGACCCCGAGGTCGAAGGCTTCGACCCCTCGCCGCTGACCGGGTACTACGATCGCCTGGGGGTGCCCTGGCACTACGAGCGCCAGCCGATCATGGAGGAGGCGAAGTCGCGCATGGACGGCGACTCGTTCTGCGCCTACTGCTCGCGCATGAAGCGCGGGATCATGTACACGGTCTGCCGGCGCGAGGGCTACGACGTCCTGGCGCTGGCGCAGCACCTCGACGACTTCGCTGAGAGCTTCCTGATGTCCGCCTTCCACGGCGGGCAGCTGCGCACCATGAAGGCCCACTACCTCAACGACGCGGGTGACGTCCGGATCATCCGGCCCCTGGTCTATGCGCGCGAGACGCAGACCGCCGCCTTCGCCGCGCAGGCCGACCTGCCGGTCGTGCCAGACTCCTGTCCGGCCTGCTTCAGCGCGCCCACGCAGCGGCTGCACATGAAGCAGCTGCTCGCGACGGAGGAGCGAGCGAGCCCGCACCTCTACGCGAATCTGCTGCACGCCATGCGGCCGCTGATGGGAGAGCAGCGGCCGCGCTCGCGGCGTGAGGCACGCCCTGTGCCGCGCGTCGCCGCTTCAGGCTGAGATGAAGACGAACGACCAGCTGAGGCGCTTCGTGTTCGAGGGCGCCGACGTGCGCGGCGCCATCGTTCATCTCGACGCGAGCTGGCAGGCCGTGCTGGCCCGCCACCCCTATCCGCCCGCCGTGCAGCCGCCGCTCGGCCAGGTGCTGGCGGCCGTCGTGCTGCTGTCGAGCACCATCAAGTTCGAAGGCGCGCTGATCCTGCAGGTCGAGGCGGAGGGGCCGATACGGACTCTGGTCGCGCAGGCGACCGACCAGCGCACGCTGCGCGGCCTCGCGCGCTGGGACGGCGAAGTGCCGGAGGGCGGCGGCCTCGATGAGACCTTCGGCGCCGGCCGCGTGGTGCTGACCGCGAGCGCGTCCGGCGGCGAGCGTTATCAGGGCGTGGTCGCGCTCGAGGGCGCGAGTCTGGCGGGCGCTTTGGAGTCGTACTTCGTGCAGTCCGAGCAGTTGCCGACCCGGCTGTGGCTCGCGGCCGACGGCGGCAGCGCGACCGGGCTGCTGCTGCAGCGCCTGCCGGGCGGTCGCGAGGACGATGACACCTGGCCACGCGCCGTGATGCTCGCCGACACGCTGTGCGACGAGGAACTGCTGCAGCTCCCGGCCGAGTCACTGCTCTACCGGCTGTTCCACGAGGAGCGCGTGCGGCTGTTCGACCCCGAGCCGGTCTCCTTCCGCTGCGGCTGCTCGCGCGAGCGCATCGAGGGACTGCTGCGCTCGCTCGGCCGCGATGAGATCGATTCGGTGCTCGCCGAGCAGGGCGTCGTCGAGGTGACCTGCGAGTTCTGCAACCGCGTGTATCGCGTCGACGCGGTGGACGCGGCGATGCTCTACCGCGAGCAGGGGCCCGAGGCGTCGAGTACCCGGCATTGATCGGCCGGCATTGTTGGGGCGCCTCGCAGCCGCGGTCTGCGACGACCGCAACGACGACCGCCCAATCGCGCGGAGGACGGCGCTCGTACCGGCCAACGGCACGGCCTGGTAGGAGCGGCCTCCAGGCCGCGATCAGGATCACGCCGCAGGCTTCGACCGCTCGTGCATCACCGCGTAGTACACGACCGGGATCACCACCAGGGTGAGGATGGTCGAGACGAGGATGCCGAAGATGAGCGACACCGCCAGGCCCGAGAAGATCGGGTCGTCGAGGATGAAGAAGGCACCTCCCATCGCGGCGACGCCGGTCAGCACGATCGGCTTGGCACGCACGGCTGCCGCGCGGATCACGGCCTCCTCGAAGGGCACGCCGGCCGCGATCTCCTGGTTCATGAAGTCCACCAGCAGGATCGAGTTGCGGACGATGATTCCCGCCAGCGCGATCATGCCGATCATCGAAGTGGCGGTGAACTGCGCGCCGAGGAGTGCGTGGCCCGGCATGATGCCGATCAGGGTCAGCGGGATCGGCGCCATGATGATCAGCGGCACGAGGTACGACCCGAACTGCGCGACGACGAGCAGGTAGATCAGCACCAGACCGACCGAGTAGGCGATGGCCATGTCGCGGAAGGTCTCGAAGGTCACCTGCCATTCGCCGTCCCACTTGACGCTGTACTCGTAGGGGTTCACGGGCTGCCTGAAGAACCACTGCGGCGGGTCGCCCGCCCGCTCCTTCAGCGCCGCGGAGATCTCGAACATGCCGTACAGCGGGCTGTCCAGCTCGCCGGCCATGTCGCCGGTGACGTACACGACCGGCAGCAGGTCCTTGTGCTGGATGCTGCGCTCGCGCTGCGACGGAACGATCTCGACGATCTCCGCCAGCGGCACCAGCGCGCCCGACGCCGAGTGCACGCGCAGCGCCAGCACCTGCTCGAGGTCAGCCTTGTCCGCCTCGGCGTACTCGACGCG
>Ga0316622_100002194_pt1 | contig 13397 bp, 13 predicted proteins | sample OWC_Aug_OW2_C1_D_FD_207646 | JGI IMG/M metagenome (GOLD analysis project Ga0316622, IMG submission 207646) | Wetland soil microbial communities from Old Woman Creek delta, Ohio, United States - OWC_Aug_OW2_C1_D5_C | ecosystem: Environmental > Terrestrial > Soil > Wetlands | place: USA: Ohio... | reverse complement strand
CCGTCGAAGCGGCAGTGCAGGATGTAATTCCCTTCGTCCCTGACGAACGGTTTGCCATCCGAGTGCTTCCGCAGCCCCGGCCTGCCCCCCAGCGATTCGACGAAGGCGAGGTGGGCGCGCCAGCCGGAGGGGATCACCTCTACTCCAAGCAAAGCCTGAATCCTCCTTGATATGAGTCTCGTACAATCAATGTCAATTTCTCTGATCATGAAGCGTAGATGGGGATCCACTCGAACAGGACCGGGAGAATGGCCGGGACCTCATGGTGGCGCTGCGAAAGCGCGTCGGCACCGCTCGAGGCGCCCAAGCCCGGCGGAGGAAGATTGCAGCACGTTCGCCGGCCGGTTCGCGAGTCTCCACGCGGGAATGTAAGTCTTCTCTCATCGTGTGATGCGTAAAACTTACCAACTCATCCTGGTAACTCTTACCTAACAGCCTGTCGCGGCCGGATCAGGCCTCACGGCGGATTCCGGGAAGGATTCAGGGACCTTGTCGGGGGGCTCGCTATCGGCATCCCTCTTGCAATCTCTGTTGGAAGGTTATGTCTCCGGGCCGATCCCCATCTCAGATTGGATCTGTTTCGATCTGGACCCGAATTCCGGGAAGTTCGCGGAGGCCGCAGCGGCGGCGCTGCATGTCAAGGAAGCGCTCGTGGCGCTGGGGCTCAGCTTTTCCGAAACGCATCGCGCAGAAGGATCCGTGGGCAGACTTCTTTCTGCATCGGCAATCCATCCAGACAGCAAGTCATTGCGCGGTGGCCGAAGATGCGTGTTCCCGGAACACGACAGGCCACTGAGGAGGGGGCGAGATGGCTGCGGCACGAACCGCGACAGCAAAGGGGAACCTCGAGAAGGCACGGAGAACGTGGCAAAGCATGTCACCGCAGGCACGGTCCAAGGCGCAACCCGACGGCCGGAGGCGAGCAAAGCCCGGGACCACAGGCCGCGGCAATTACTTCCACATCGAGGTCAGGCCGCGTGGGGAGTTCCAGACCTTTCGTACGCAGGACGTGGGAAAACCTGGCGGCATTCAGCGCGTGGCGGGCAAGCGGGGCAGCGGCTCGTGGGATACTCAGAAATGGCTCATCGGAAAGGACCAGGCCCACGTCGAGCGCGGTCGCCTCGTTCCGGATACCGAGGGCGCACGGGGAGTCCTGGAGAGTCTGGGATCGGCACCGACGCGCGTGCAAGCCGATCGGTTCAAGGCCAAGTCTCGTCCAAACGTACCGGAGCGAGAGAAGCCCACGCAAGCCCAGAGGAGCGCGCAGCATCGGAATATCAAGATCGCCCAAGCTGCGAGACGGCGGCGGAGCTGAATGGCGCAGTGCGAATTGTGCGGCAACGATCATGACAAGGCCCTCCCCGTTCACGCCATCCCAGGATCGGTGACGGAGAGGTCGTCAATAGAGATGATCTCCGTCGTCCCACCGCGGCGGGAGGTGCCTTGCGCTCCAATGGGGGTGGGGACGTGGGGACCCGGCTACGGGTCGTCGCGTGCAAGTGCGCATCGCTCGCGAAATGCAAAGGTACCATGTCCCCCGTTCATGATGTCCCGGCCATTTCCTGATCCCAACGCGCCTGGCGCGCGGCGACATTTATAGCCGCTGGAAACTACGACCATCCCCGATACTGGGTATCTCCACTCCTGAAATGGCATGTGTATTGCTGTGGACAGTCCATGACGCTGTCGGAATAGCCAGTTTCCCTTTGGCGTGTTCTCCAGAGCCGAAGAGCTCATCGCAGCGGCTCGGCGCCCTGACGGCGCCGTGTCTGCTGCAGGGAGGCCCAATGAATCCGATTCGCTCCATCGGCATTGTGCTCCTCGTCGTGGGCATCGCGATGCTTGTCTATCAAGGCATCTCGTACACACGGCAGGAACAGGTGGCCCAGCTCGGGCCAGTGCGAGTCACGACAGAGAAGCGTAGGACGCTCTCGCTGCCGCCCGCGGCTGGTGCTGCGGCGGTCGGTCTGGGCGCGATCCTGATCGTCGTCAGCCTCCGACGAGGCTAGCTGATCCCGTCAGGTTAGGTGGTGATACGGACGGTCTGCAGCACTCGGGCCGCGATCTCCAGAGGGGAGGAGACCGGTGGTTCTAAGAACAGCACTCAGGCAACAGCCTGTGCCTGTGGGACGACGCGCAGGAGATGAATACACGCGGCCTTGGGTTCCGCGCCCGAGGGTAAGATTTTGGCCTGCGGACCCGGGCGGGTAGGGCAAACAGGAAGGAGGCCCAGCCATGCTGTACTACGCGCTTGTGTTCCTGATCGTGGGCGTGATCGCAGGCGCCCTTGGCCTGGCCGGGGTGGCGGCGATCGCGGGACAGATCTCGTGGATCCTGTTTCTGATCGGGATCGCGCTACTCGTGATCCATCTCCTCAGAGGGCGCCTCCCACCGGCACTCTGATGAGGCGTAGAAGCGATTCACATGGGGTCGCAGCCCCGGCGGGCAATCTGTGAGGCAATGCAGAGACTTTGGGAGAGACTGGAAGCGCCACAGAGGTCCCGGCAACCGGGAACCATGGAGGGAGCAGTTACGGGAGGTGCGCGATGGTTATGTTGAGTGTGCAGAACTTGTCGCCCCTGGTGGCGCTGATTGCTGGCAGCTTGATTCTGATCGTGCCCAGGCTGTTGAACTATGTGGTTGCGGTCTATCTGATCGCCATCGGCCTCATCGGGTTTTTGGGACGCTAGCGACAGCTCGCGCTCGCCCGAGATGCAGTCCGGTGGAGGATACGCACCTGACTGAGGTCGCATGGAGTTCTGGCCGGACCAGGGGGTCCAGCAGAAGAGGAGGGACGAATCGCGCTGCGTGACATGCAGAAAGGAGTGCTGGGAAATTTCCGGGGGCCGCCGCTGCCACGGGAAAACTTCCGGCCGGTCCCTGAGACCGCAAGCATTCGTCCCTGCCTGTCTTTGCGGGCTTTGCGATCTCTCTCCGGAAACTTGGCGCCAAGTTGCTGATTTCAATGAACGACGACGCAGACGTCGCAAGGGCTTTGCGTGAAAAATCCGGGATGACACATCCGGCCAAAGCCTCACCGTGCCGAATGTGGTATGGCTGCTGGAATGGGGGAGTACGGAGCATGGGACAGATTGAGGCCCGCAATAAGAGGAGAGGGCGAAGCGACCGGATTCGGAAGGCGGTCAAGGCTTCCTGTTCAGGACTTCTACGCCACCCGGTCGCCCGATGATCACCGCGTCTGCCATCCCGAGGAACAACCCGGTCCCGACCACCCCCGCCCGCGTCAAGAGCTTTGCGTCCAGGGCAGCCGGATCGGCGATCCCGTCGAAGCGGCAGTGCAGGATGTAATTCCCCTCGTCCGTGACGAACGGTTTGCCGTCTGGGTTCTTCCTGAGTTCCGGCCTGCCCCCCAGCGATTCCACGAAGGCGAGGTGGGTGCGCCAGCCGAACGGGATCACCTCCACCGGCAGTGGGGCCTTCGTGCCCAGGCAGTCCACCAGCTTGGACTCGTCCACGAAGATCACCACGCGCCGGGAGGCCGTCGCCACGACCTTCTCCCAGAGCAGCGCCCCGCCGAGGCCCTTGATCAGGTTGAGGCTGGGGTCGACCTCGTCCGCCCCGTCCAGGTCCAGGTCCAGCACGGGGTGCTCTTCCAGCGTCGTCAGGGGCACGCCCGATTCCCTCGCCGTGGCTGCGATGGCGCTGGAAGAGGGCACGCCGATTACGTTCGAGAGGCTCCCCTCGCGCAGGCGCCGGCCGATCGCCTGCACCGCCAGCGTCGCCGTCGACCCGCTGCCCAGCCCCAGGACCATCCCCGATTGCACCAGACTCGCCCCGTGCTCCGCCGCCAGCTGCTTCGGATTCATCGTCGATTCCCCTTCCTCGGCTCCCTTTCGAAGTCCTCTCTCCCAGCGGTGTTCCCCCCTATCCCTCCGCCCCTCGGCCCCTCTGCTCCTCAGCCCCCCGTGCTCCTCTGCCCCTCCCCCCCGACCCCCGTCCCCCAACCCCTGACCCCTGTCTCTACCGCCCCAGCAGCCGCATGGCGCGCGCCGCCACGTTGGCCGGGGTGAAACCGAACTTCTCGAAGAGCACCGGGGCCGGGGCCGAGGCCCCGAACCGCGTCATCCCCACGATCTCGCCCTGGGCCCCGACGTACTTGTGCCAGCCCTGCGGGATCCCCGCCTCGACCGCGAGCCGCGCGGTCACCCCGGGCGGCAGCACCGCCTCCCGGTACGCCAGGGGCTGCGCGTCGAAGAGATCCCAGCAGGGCATGCTGACCACCCGGGCGGCCACGCCCTTTTCGGCCAGCGCCTTCTGCGCCCCGAGCGCCACCGCCACCTCGGAGCCCGTGGCGATCAGGATGACGTCGGGCTTCGCCTGCGGCGCATCGGCGATGACGTAGGCGCCACGCGCCACGCCGCCCCCGGGCGCGGCGCCGGCCCGGTCCAGGACCGGCAGATTCTGGCGCGTCAAGATCAGGCAGGTCGGCCCGGGGCCCGTCAGCGCCGCGCGCCACGCCTCGACGGTCTCGGCGGCGTCCGCCGGGCGGATCACCCGCAGGCCGGGGATGGCCCGCAGCGCCGCCAGTTGCTCGATGGGCTGATGGGTGGGCCCGTCCTCGCCCAGCCCGATGCTGTCGTGGGTGAAGATGAACACCACCGGCAACTGCATCAGCGCCGCCAGCCGGATGGCCGGCCGCATGTAATCCGAGAAGATGAGGAACGTCCCCGTGTAGGGCCGGAGCCCCCCGTGCAAGGCTATGCCGTTCGCGATCGAGCCCATGGCATGCTCGCGCACGCCGAAGTGGAAGTTCCGTCCCTCGGGGGAGGCCGCCTGGAAGGTCGGCATCCCGGGGAGGGACGTGTTGTTGGACGGGGTCAGATCCGCGGATCCGCCCAGCAGGTTCGTCAGCTTCGGGGCCAGCGCCTGCAGCACCTTCCCCGAGGCGGCGCGGGTGGCGATGGCCGGATCCCCGGCGGCGAAGGTCGGCAGCCCCGCGTCCCAGCCCGCCGGCAGCTGCCCCGAGAGGTACTCGTCCCAGTGCCGCTTCTCTTGTGGAAACGCTGCCGCGTAAGCGGCGGCGTGGGCCTCCCACTCCGCCTCCCACGCCTTGCCGCGCTCCAGCGCCTTCCGGAATTCCTGCCGCGCCTCCTCGGGGACGTGGAACGCGGGTTCGAGCGGCCAGCCCAGCCGCTGCTTGGTCAGCTTGACTTCCTCCTCCCCCAGCGGCTCGCCGTGGGCCTTGCTGGAGTCCTGCCTGTTCGGGCTCCCGAAGCCGATGTGGGTGCGGCACAGGATGAGGGACGGCCGCTCGGCCTCGGCCTGGGCGGCGCGGAGGGCCGCCTCCACTGCCCCGAGGTCGTTGCCGTCCGCCACCCGCTGCACGTGCCAGCCGTAGGCCTCGAAGCGCCGGCCGACGTCTTCCGTGAAGGCGAGGCTGGTGCTGCCGTCGATGGAGATGCGGTTGTCGTCGTAGAGGTAGATCAGCTTCCCGAGCTTCAGGTGGCCCGCCAGCGATGCCGCCTCCGAGGCCACGCCCTCCATCAGGTCGCCGTCGCTCACGATGGCGTAGGTGCAATGGTTGACCAGGACATGCCCCGGGCGGTTGAACTGCGCCGCCAGCCAGCGCTCGGCGATGGCCAGGCCCACCCCGTTGGCGAAGCCCTGCCCCAGCGGCCCGGTCGTGGTCTCGACCCCGGGCGTCATCCCGTGCTCCGGATGGCCCGGCGTCCGGCTCTCCCACTGGCGGAAGGCCCGCAGATCCTCCAGGCCCAGATTGTAGCCGGTCAGGTGCAGCAGGGCGTACAGCAGCATGGACCCGTGGCCGGCGGACAGCACGAACCGGTCGCGATCCGGCCAGTGGGGATTGGCCGGATTGTGCCGCAGGACCCGCGTCCACAGGACGTAGGCCATGGCGGCGGCGCCCATGGGCATACCGGGATGGCCGGACTTCGCCTTCTGGACCGCGTCCGCGGCCAGCATGCGGATGGTGTTGATGCAGAGCTGATCGAGGTGCTCCGGCGCGCTCATGAGTGCTCTCCCTCGCGAGCCTGGACAATTCACGAAGGACACGTGAATAGTCCAGGCTTACCTCAGCAGTGGCGATTCCCGCTTGCGGCGGGAGGCTGCGTGGTGGTGCGCGGACCGAGTATCCGTCCCGCCTCCCGCGGGAGGGATGCAGCGACCCGGGGCGCCGGCGACGCCTCAGCCGTCCCGGACCGCTGACCACAAGGCGTTGGCTTAAGCCCGTAGTGTTCGCGAGCTGTATTCGCTAGTCACTCGGGCCAGACGGCCACCGCCACGCCGCAGACCGGTCCCGCCGGGGCGCCGCCCCCCCGGCAGGACCGGCTGTCAGCCTACCATAGAACGCGCACGCCGCGGCAACAGAAATCGCTCCCGGTCCCAGCCAATGTGGGGCCGCATCACGTTTGGCTTGCCTCGCGCCGAAGCCCTGTGCTAGCGTTCCCTCTGGCCCACGACCCCCGACCACGGAGGAGCATCCCATGGGACAGGCCGCCTTCATTTTCTCCCTTGCGCTGGCGATCGCTGTTGCCCTGTTCGCCGTCCAGAATTCCGGGTCGGTCGTCCTCCGCTTTGGACCGATGTGGACGGAAACCTCACTGGTGGTGGTCATCCTGGTGTCGGTGGCGGCCGGGGCCATTCTCGCCTCGCTGATGGGTTTGCCTGGGTGGATGCGCGATCGGCGCCAGCTCCGCGGGCTGCGGCGCGAACTGGAGAGCTTGCGCCTCTCGCACCGGGAGGAGCCGCCGCCCCCGGCGCTTCCGACGCCTCCGGCGTCACCACCTAGCCCGGATTATTCACCAAAGACGCGTGAATAATCCAGGCGTACCTGACCGGGGCCAATTCCCGTCTGCAGCGGGAGGATGTCCGGTGGCGGGCGGACCCCGGGTACCGTCCCGCGTCCCGCGGGAGGGGTGCCGTGTCACGGCGGATCGGCGATACGTGATCCGTCCCAACCTGCCGACTACATGGTTTTCCTTTAAGCTCGCATCGTTCGCGAGCCGTATTCGCGAATGATGCGAGCTCGGGCGTGAGTTGAGCGCATGCGCCTGGCAACGAAGCTCACCCTCGTCCTGCTGCTGGCGGTCGCCGTGGTGATGGCGTCCTTCGGCTACTGGCGCGCACAGCGCGAGCGGCAGCACCTGGTGGACGAGGCGCAGGGCGAGGTGGTCCTGCTGACCAATACCATCCGGCTGGCGGTCCAGCACGCCCTCCGCGACCGCCAGCCCGAATACATCCGGGAACTGCTGGAGGAGCTGGTCCGGAGTCCGAGCCCGGTTGACCGGATTCGCATCCTCAACCGGCAGCTCGAACCCATCAACGTCGCCAGCGCCGAGAGCGCCGAGGCCATCGTCATCCCTCCGGGGGACCTCGAGCGCACACTCGCCACCGGCCGGACCGTGGTGCGCTACGTGGAGGCCGCGGGCCGCCCGACGGTGTACGTGCTCCTCCCCCTGCGGACCCCGCGGGGCGCCATCCTCGGCGTGCTCGAGGTCGTCCAGGTGGCCACCCAGGTCCGCCGGCAGATCCAGGAGGCCCTGCAGGAGCTGGCGCTGCGCCTGACGCTCCTCGGATGCACCATCTTCCTGGCCATCTGGTTGACCGTCCGCATCAGCATCCGACGCCCGGTGGGGCGGCTCGCGGAGGCCGCGCTCGCCATCGGCGAGGGCGATCTCAGCCGCCGGCTCCGTCTGCGCCGCCGGGACGAGATCGGGCAACTCGGCGCCGCCTTCAACCGGATGGCCGAGAATCTCCAGGCCGCGCGGGCCGAGATCGTCGCCGAGGCGCAGGCACGGTTGGCGCTCGAGCGCGAGCTCCAGCAGACTCAGAAGCTGGCCGCCGTCGGTCGGCTGGCCAGCGAGGTGGCGCACGAGATCGGGACCCCGCTGAACATCGTGTCGGGGCGGGCCGAGGCGATCCAGCGTCGGCTCGAGCCCGACCATGCGCTGGCCCGGCACGTCGCCACGATTCTCCGCCAGGTCGAGCGGATCAGCGCCATCATCCGGCAGCTCCTGGAATACACCCGTCCCCGGCGCCTGGCGGCTCGGGCCCTGGATGCCGGTCCCATCCTGTCCCGGATCGTCGACCTGGTCGAGCCCCTGGCCCGGCACCGGCAGGTGGCGCTCCGGGCCGAGGTCCCGGACGGCCTGCCCGGCATCCTGGCCGACCCGGACCTCGTGCAGCAGGTGCTGCTGAACCTGGTCACCAACGCCCTGGACGCCACGCCGGCGGGGGGCAGCATCCAGCTGATGGCAGAGGCCGGGGAAGCGATGCCCGCCTCCGACGGGGCTGGCGCGCGCGTCCGGGTCAGCCGGGGGCGAGCGGAGGAGCCCTTCCTGACCATCGCCGTGGCCGACTCGGGCGCCGGGATGCCCCGCGCGCAGCTCGAGCGCATCTTCGAGCCCTTCTTCTCCACCAAGGAGCGCAAGGGCGGAACGGGCCTCGGCCTGCCCATCGTCGAGGACATCGTGCGGGCCCACGGCGGCGCCGTCGAGGTCGAGAGCGCCGAGGGGCTGGGAACCACCGTCCTGCTGCGCTGGCCGCTGGCCCCGCCGCCCGGGAGCGGGCCCGCGCCCGAGGCCGCCCTGTCGCCGGCGGAGTCCGCACCGGCGCCCCCGGCCGAGACACCCTGGCCCGGAGAATTCACGAAGGGACCCGTGAATTCTCCGGGCCAAATGAAGCAATGACCAATTCTGCAAAATCCAATGGCGGAGCGCCACGTCACCCGCCATCATGGTCCAGCAGGGGAAGAGGCGCGTGTTTGGTCATTGAAAATTGGGATTTGGTCATTCGCACAGTATTCGCGGGCGAGTTCGCGAATACTGTGGCCTGAGAGGATCCAGTGACTCACCCTGGCAAACCGGACAAGCCGCCGAGGATCCTCGTCGCCGAGGACGATGCCGAGATGCTGTCCCTGGTGACCGAGCATCTCGAGAACGAGGGCTACGCCGTGGCCGGCGCCACCCGGGGTGCCGAGGCCCTCGCGCAGCTCCGGACCGGGGAGTTCGATCTGTTGCTCACCGATCTGCGCATGCCCGATGTGGACGGCATGGAGGTGCTGCGCGCCGCCAAGGAGCGGCAGCCCGACCTGCCCGTCGTGCTGATCACGGCCTTCGGCACGATCGAGACCGCCATCCAGGCCATCCGCCAGGGGGCCTACGACTACGTCACCAAGCCTTGCGCCATGGCGGAGATCAGCCTCCTGGTGCGCAAGGCCCTGGAGGACCGGCGCCTGCGCGAGGAGAACCGGCGCCTGCGCGAGGAAGTGGCCGGTCGCTACCGGCTGCACAACCTCCTGGGCGCCAGCCCCGCCATGCAGGCCGTCTTCGCCCTGATCCGCCAGGCCGCCCCGGGGGATGCCAATATCCTCATCAGCGGCGAGAGTGGGACCGGGAAGGAGCTGGTCGCCAAGGCCCTCCATTACAACAGCCCGCGGAGCGTGCGGCCGTTCGTGCCCATCAACTGCGCCGCCGTGCCCGCGGGCATCCTCGAGAGCGAGCTCTTCGGCCACGTCAAGGGTGCGTTCACCGGCGCCGTGCGTGCCCGCCGGGGGCTCTTCCGCGAGGCCGAGGGTGGCACCCTGTTCCTCGACGAGATCGGCGACATGGCACCGGAGCTCCAGGCCAAGCTCCTCCGGGCCATCGAGGACCGCGCCGTCCGCCCCGTCGGCAGCGACGAGGCGGTCCCTGTGGACCTCCGAATCGTCGCCGCCACCAACAAGGACCTGGCCGCGCGCATCCAGGACCGCTCGTTTCGCGAGGACCTCTACTACCGGCTGGCGGTCATCCCCATCCAGTTGCCCCCCCTGCGCGAGCGACGCGAGGACATCCCCCTGCTGGCGGAGCATTTCCTGCGCCGCGCGGCCGCCAGCGCGGGGAAGCCCGAGCTGGGGTTCACGCCCGAGGCCATGGCTGCGCTCCTCCGCCACGCCTGGCCCGGCAACGTCCGGGAACTCGAAAATGTCATCGAGCGGGCCGTCACCTTGACGCCCGGCAACCAGATCCAGCCCGAGGGCCTCCTCCTCGACACCTCCCTGGCCCCCGCGCCCTCCGCGCTGCTGGCCCAGGCCTCGCGCCGCCCCACGCTCGATGAGCTGACCTCGGAGTACGTGGCCCTGGTCATCCGCGAGGTGGGGGGAGACAAGGACAAGGCCGCGGAAATCCTGGGCGTCAGCAAGCGCACGCTGTACCGGTGGCAGCGGCAGGGCGCGCCGGGTGACATGCTGTCATCAGGCGAGACACACTGACGTTCTTCAGTCTTTCCGCCAAGTTTCGGCCCTCCGGCCTCTAGCCGCTCTGCCCTTCACCTGCCAGAGTATCATCGGCTCCGGATCCCTTCCCGACCCGCGTCCCTGCCGCGTCCCCGCCTAACTCCTCGTCACTCTTGCTCTTGAACTAAGGCTGCGCGCAGGCGCGCAGCCTAGGCATCGACCTTGCTCCACCTCCGTGTGGAGGAGCGCATCATGCAGACTGACTCGACGGGTGAGGCATCGCCGCAGAAAGCCCACACGCGCCTGCTGGTCGTCGATGACGATCCGGAGATGCGCGAGTTGCTGGTGGAGGTGCTGACTGAAGAGGGCTACGAGGTGGCCGAGGCCCCGGATGGGGCGCACGCCCTCATCCGTCTCCGCGCCGAGGAGTTCGGCGCCATCATTCTGGACAAGAACATGCCCGGGCTGAGCGGGCTGGACCTGTTGCCAGGGATACGCACGATGTGTCCGAAGATCCCCGTCATCGTGATCACGGCCTTCGGAAACCCGGAGACCTATGACCGCGCGGTGGAGAGTGGGGCCTACGACCACCTCTTCAAGCCCTTCCCGATGATGGAGCTGGTCCGGCTGGTGCAACGCGCCGTCCGGGGAGAGCCCCCGCCAGCCGCAGCCCAGCCGCCCCGGCCGGACGCCGCCCCGCAGAGAATGGCACCGTCCGGCCCGGGGGCGAAATGACCGACGGAGGAGAACGCCATGCGCACTGCCAGTCTGGAGCTGCCCCGCATGCTGGGACGGGAGGAGTCCGAGCTCCGGCAGTGGATCAGCAGCCTACGTCGCCAGCGCGGGCGCCGGTCCGTCGAACCCGATCCCGCGCGCCTCGAGGGCAGCAATCTCATCGAGCGGGCGCAAGCCGTGGCGACCGCCCAGCACGACGAGGTGGTGCTGCGTCGCCTCGCCGACCGCAGCCGCGCGGTCACCGAGGCTCTGGCGCGGGTCCAGGAAGGCGTGTACGGGATTTGCCGTGGCTGCGGGGGCCGCATCCCCCGCCGCCGGCTGGAGGCGATGCCTACGGCCACGCTCTGCGTCGCCTGCCAGGAACGGGCCGAGGCCGATAGCCGCGCGACTGGCTGCCGCCCTGGAGACGTGGGCGGGAGCCCCCGGGTCCACCCCCTGGTGCTTGGTCGGGCCCATGGTCGGGCGCTGGGAAGGCTGAGAACGCAGGAGCACGCGCGATGACAGCGGCACAGCCCCTCGACCCCGGGATCCGGGCGGCGAGACTCTGGGCGGTGGTCCTGGCCGGGGGGCAGGGGACCCGGCTGCAGGGCTTCCTGAGGCAGGTCCTGGGCACCGAGCGTCCCAAGCAGTTCTGCCGCATCGTCGGGAGCCGGTCGATGCTCCGGCACACCTGGGACCGGAGCACCAGACTCGTGGAGCCGGACCGGATCGTCACCATCCTCACGGCCGGACAGGAACGCTTCCTCGAGGACGAGGACCGCGTGCCCGGGCGCATCCTGGTGCAGCCGGCCAACCGGGAGACCGCCGCCGGCCTGCTGCTGCCGCTCCTCTGGATCGGGGAGCACGACCCCGGCGCCACCGTCGTGGTGTTTCCGGCGGATCATTTCATCTGGGAGGAGGAGCGCTTCGCCGGGCACGTCCGGGCCGCCGTGGGAGCTACCGTCCGCCATCCGGAGCGTCTCATCCTGCTCGGCGTGGAGGCGGACGGCCCCGAGCAGACCTACGGCTGGATCGCCCCAGGCCTGCCCTGCGAGGCGGGCGGCGGTGCCGAGCTGTACCGGGTCCGGCGCTTCTGGGAAAAACCGGACCGCGCTACCGCCGCGAGGCTGTTCGCCAGCGGCTACCTCTGGAATACCTTCGTGCTGGCCGGGCGGATCGAGGCCTTCAAGCGCTCGGCGCGAGTGGCCATGCCTGAGGTCCTGGATCCGCTCGCCGGGGCTGCCCCGCTCCTCCGCACCCGGAACGAGGCGGACGCGGTCGCGGCCGCGTACCGGAGGCTGCCCTCGGTCGATGTCTCGCAGCGCCTCCTCGCCGGGCGGGCCGAGGATCTGCTGGTGCTCCCGGCCCGCGGGGTGTACTGGAGCGACTGGGGCGATCCGCAGCGCATCCTCCGGACCCTCAAGCGCTTCGATCGACGGCCCGGCTGGCTGCCGGTGTATGCCCGCGCGATGGCCGCTGGGTTGGAGTCTGCCGGATAGGCGTTTCGGCGCGGAGAGCCGGCCGCCGCGCGACGGAGCCGGCCCCCATCCGCGCGGGGGTGAGCATGCGCATCGTGACGCACGGCGTGGCGGCGGTCGCGGCCCTTCTGATCGGCCTGGGGGTCGGCTACATCCTCTGGGCGCAAAAGGCCGCCGACCTGGAGCAGGCGGTGCGGCGAGAGCAGGCCGACTGCGAGGTCCGGGTGGCCGAGGCGACGCGGCGCGCCCAGACGGCCGAGCAGCGGGCCCAGCAGGAGATGGCCGCCCGGCGCGTGGTCGAGGACGCCCTGCACCAGGCCTCGCCCCAGAAATAGCCGTATCGCCTCGGCCCCGCGCCCCGGCTTCCGGGCGGCGGCGACTCTGCCCTCGACAAGGAGACGACTCGTTGACCACCCGGAGCCCCCTCCAAGTGTCTTCGGACGTAGGAGCCACCCCCCTGGCAAGTGGCCGGACCCGGTTCACGGTTTGGGCGCCGCGGGCCCAGCAGGTGGCCGTCCGGGTGACGGCGCCCGACCCGCGCGAGCCCGTGCCCATGCGGCGGCGGAGCCCGGGGTGGTTCAGCCTGACGCTGGACGGCGCCGGACCCGGTACGCAGTACGTGTACCTCCTGGATGGCGAGCGGGAGCGGCCCGACCCCGCCTCCCGGTCACTGCCCGAGGGCGTCCACGGCCCGTCCGAGGTGATCGACCCCGCCGCCTTCCCGTGGACCGACGCCGGCTGGCGCGGCATGCCGCTGCGGGACATGGTGATCTATGAAATCCACACGGGCAGCTTCACACCCGACGGCACTTTCGAGGCCGTCATCCCCCGGCTGCCGGCGGTGCGCGACCTGGGGGTGACCGCTCTCGAGCTGATGCCCGTCGCCAGCTTCCCCGGCAACCGGAACTGGGGCTACGACGGGGTCGGGCTCTTCGCCCCCCAGCGCAGCTACGGGGGGCCCGCCGGACTGCAGCGGCTGGTCGATGCCTGTCACGGGCACGGGCTCGCCGTCG
>Ga0316622_100002193_pt1 | contig 13399 bp, 12 predicted proteins | sample OWC_Aug_OW2_C1_D_FD_207646 | JGI IMG/M metagenome (GOLD analysis project Ga0316622, IMG submission 207646) | Wetland soil microbial communities from Old Woman Creek delta, Ohio, United States - OWC_Aug_OW2_C1_D5_C | ecosystem: Environmental > Terrestrial > Soil > Wetlands | place: USA: Ohio... | reverse complement strand
GCCCTCGCCCTGCACGATGAAGTCCACGAAATCGGGAATCGTCTGCGGCGCTACGGCGGCGTGGGGCCCGCCCACCACGATCGTACCTCGCCACTGTCCCGCCTGCCTCAGCCGCTGCATCGCGTGGAGCATCCGGAGCGTGTCACGAAAACAGATCGTATTGGCGTAGATGCCCACGACGTCAATGGCGTTCTTCTGGAGGTATCCGGTTTCGAGGAAATCGCTGGGCTGGAGGTAGTTGTCGATGAAGGACACCTTGTGCCCGGCGTCACGCAGCACGGAGATCAGGAAGCCGATTCCCAGAGGCGGACGTTTCTCCCTCGTCGAAAACGGCGATTGCGTCGGCGCCGCCGAGGTGACCAACAAAACCCGTCTTCCATCGGCGCATCTTTGCGACGTGTCCGCGCCGAGGCGCGTGATGTCGCTGTCTTTGCGATCCATTCAATCGTCATCCCTTCTGGGCCACGAGAATCCCGAATTGCCTGTCCATAGGCCGAGCCGCTCCGAAGACCCTTGTCATAAGCGCACCGATCTCCGCCTCGGAGTACTCGTGGATGTGCGCGTAGGTTGAGGTCTGTGTGCCTTTACCTGTGAGTGGAGTGGTCAGAATCAGCATCCCGCCGGGTTTGAGCACCCGGTGTATCTCGCTGAGTGTTCTGTGAAGTTGAACTGGCAGCAGATGTTCCGCCACCTCCGATAAAATGACCTTCGTGAAGGAGCTCTCCTCAAATCGCAGGTGGGTCGAGTTGGAGTAGACAAATTGGAGTGATGGGTACTCCTTCACGGCGAGTTCCATCGCTTCTATCGAGTAGTCGCAGCCGATCACGTTTGGGCACTTGCTCGCAAGCACGCTCGCGATGATGCCTTCGCCGCATCCCACGTCCAAGACGCGGTCACCGGCATCCACAAGCGATGCGATGCGTCGGCCCCTCTCGCCGACGTGCTCGGTGATCGCCGCCGGCATGCCATGCGCCGCTGCCCGTTCCCTCTGGTGGAAATCCCAGGTGTCCTTGAAGCGTTTTCGGATCACTTCTGCCGGTGAGCCCGCTGCGACGCATCCCATGGGGATGGACTTCGTGACTGTGGAGTTGGCGCCGATGACGGCTCCCTTCCCGAGTGTGACATCATCGCAGAGGACAGCGCCTGCCCCGAGCCAGTTATCGCCCATCAGGTAGATTCCCCTTCCGATGTTCGGCTGCTTCGTGATGGGAATATCGAAACTGTCGAAGGTGTGATTCTGGGCGTACAGACCGCAGTGAGGGGCGATGATCGTCCAATCACCCACGTATATCCCGCCTTTGCCATGAAAGACGGTATAGTGATTGAGCACGCAGTGGTCGCCGATGACAATCTCGCCGCCTTCCGCCCGGAGCACGACACCTTTGCGGATCACGCAGTTTGCACCGATTCTGACGCGCTGCGGCGAATCGACGGTGACATCGGAGTCGATGAACGTATTGACGCCACAGGAGATCGACAAGTCGTCCTTGTGGAGACCTCTTACGTGGCACATGACGGCAGGCGCTGTCGGCTCCGGACGTTCGCCGACGGGCCGAAGCCGTTCAAGCAGCGCGTGGAGCCGTCCGACCTGGCGGTACAATGACTGTCTGACCAACACGAATCTGCCCGTCTGCGAGACACTCAGTTCACTGCCCGAGTCCTCAAGCTCCCTGATCGATTCATCCACGACCCTCAAGCTGAAATCGGCAGTCTCCCGTACGAACAGCAGATATGTGCCCCGCGCGGACGCAGCGCAGTGGTCCATCAGAGCGCCGGACGTCATTCCCCCCGGGAAACCGACGAGTCTGAGGTTCTTCACAGATGCCCAAGACCGGAGTCCTTCCGCTTGCGCACCTCGGCAACCGCCAATGACCTCGTAGTCACGGGGAATGCCCTGCCGACTCAGTCGTTCCACACAGGCCATGAGTGCCGAGGCAGCCAATGAGGTCGGCAGAATAATGGAGCACCGCACACAGTCCCAGCCAGTGGAGCACATCTGCGCCGGTGCGATCGGTCGATCTTCAAGATGCGTGCTTCCCATAGGTCCTCAGCAGTCGTTTGCCTTGACCCACCGCCCGCAGCGTGTTCGACGTCTCATGCTGCTGTGCGGCCAAGACCGTGCAGAGTTCTCGATAAAGTCCCTCCAGCACGGGCATACGGCTGCGGAGGGGGGGCGAATCCACCATGCCGGCTTCGGTAATTCGGGAGACCACGGTGTCGACTCGTTCGCCGAGTTGTTGCAGAGCCGCGAGACTCCCACCTCGCGCCAAGTCCAGTTGCCGCTCCAACAACTGCTGCAACTCATCGACCAGAACGGTCTCCACGGTTACGGCTTGAACGGGCTCGTGCAGTTCAGGTTCGTGGGTCATATAGCCCCCGCCAGTGTGTGCCGGACCTCTTCCAGGAGATTGGCGGCGTCACGGTGAGCCGGCTCCAGCGACAGCAGGTCGAGCAACATGGTTTCCGATCGTTCGGGTCGGTTATCCTTCAGGTACAGGGCCGCCAGCGCGAACATCACCGACGTGTCACCCGGGTGCATCTGAAGGTACACCTCCAGATAATAGATGATCTTCGCGAAGGAGTGCATCTCGCACGAGACCTGGAACATGCCCAACAGCGCGGCGATACTGTCCGTGTCCAGCTCCAGGGATCTCAGGTAGAGGTCAAAGGCCTGGGGGAAATCCCGCCGCTGCTGCGCGACCATGGCCAGGCCGGCATACGCTTTCGCACAGTTCGGGTCCAGCCGACACGCCACGCGGAACGCAATCTCCGCCTCGTCCAGCTTGTTCTTCTGGATGGCGGCCACGCCGAGTCCCACGTAGGGTCCCGGCTCGTCCGGGCCCAGGGAGGCCGCCTTTTCATAGCAGCGCTGCGCCTCGGTGTAATTGCCGACGGAGGTATGGCAATCCCCCAGCTCGCGCAAGACCTCATAGTGCTGTGCCTTCTTGTGTCGATCCGCATCGTTCGTCCGCGCCGTATTCATGAGTGTCCAAATCCTGAAGTCGTCATACTCGTTCGACTACACCAAAGACAAAGCGGCTTCCGGGTGGGCCGGCACCGGTGTGCAACCGCCGAGCGTCTGCTCGGCCTGGGCCAGCAGCCGGATCGCCGTGCCATAGTCCCTTTCCCGCCGACGGACTTTCGCCTCCAGCAGCAACGTGTCCACCGTCGGACATTCCGTGTTCACCTGCCGGCTCAACTGCCCTGCCCGGGAATAGTCCCGCGACTCGAAGTAGGCGCGGGCCGCCGCCGCCTTCATCCACCGTTGGTTGCCGAAGCGCTCGCCCATGCGTTCGAACAGGCGGGCTGCCGTCGGCCAGTTGCCGTCTGCCTCGGCGATTTTTGCCTGCCGCAACCATTCGTCAAACTGAAACGGCAACTCCTCCTCTTTGGGCTCGCGCACCCGGATGCCCGCGGCGGCAAGCGACGCTTCCACCGGCAGATGTGTGTGGGCTCTTCTCGCCTGGTCCAGGTCGGCTCGTCGCAGCACAGCCGCCCAGCACTGCGGTGTAGCGCCTTCCAGCAGGAAGCCTTCGCGAGCCGTGCTGTGCATCAGGGCATAGAGCGGCCTCTCGACCCACATCTCCTCAATGATCATCCGGTCCGGCACAAGAGCCACGTAATCACCGGCGCACCGTCGCAAGGCCGCGTCAACCTTCTCCGCCGGGGTGCTCAGCGGTTTCACCGGCACCGGGTCCACGTTGGGCATGTCGACGTTCAGCCGGCGGATATCCGCAGGCGACAAGGGGATCCGCAGCGTGTATGGATGGAACGTATGCCGCCAGATGCGCAGGATTGCATTGACCGCGCGCTCGTCGCACCTGTCCACGATGAGAATAATCGAAAGGTCCTTCATCTTCGGCCAGGGCTTCGGCGGCCGGGTCGTGCGAATCGCCACGACATTCCGCAGGTAGTCCTGCGCGTCCTTGCGCCGCTGATAGGAGATTCGGTCGCACTCCCCCAGTGGACTGTAGAACTCGCCGGTGACGGTCACCACATGATGGAAATCCGAGAAGAACGCGAGGCGCCGCGTGATGTCCCAGTCGATGAGGATGTTCAACTGTTCGTTGTAGAGACCGGTCTTGTCCAGCAGATCCCGGCGATGCATGAGTGACACATGCAGCACGTGGTTGAAGTACAGCATCATGAACCGGTCAAAATCCCGGCTGATTTCCACGTGTTTGCTCAGGACCCGCCGGTCGCCGCCGGGCGTCACCTCGCAGTAGGTCTTGTACAGGTCGCTGTAGGCCACCCGGCAGTCCGTCGAGCCCTCCAGCACATCCACCAGAGTTCCCACGTGGCCGGGGTAAAACACATCGTCATCGTCGAGATAGGCCACATACTTGCCCCGGGCCCGGGCCAGCGCTTCGTTGAGAGAGTGCGGTTTGCCGCGGTTGTCTTTGCGGTCGATAAAGACCACGCGAGGGTCATGAAAGGACCGAATGATATCACTGACCTCCTCGCCGCCGTCACGAATGACGAATATCTCCAGATGGCGGTAGGTCTGTCGCAGCACGCTGACCAGGGCTTCGGGCAGATACCGGCGCCGATTGTGCGTGGGCAGCAGAACGGTGACGAGCGGCCCGCGCGTGCCGTCGCCCACGGACACCTGCCGGTCCGGCATGGGGCCGTGGTCTCGCCGCGTGTCGGAGGGATCAGGTGTGGCTCGTGGGATCGTCATTTCTGGTCCGCACCGGCTGGCAAGCCGGACGGAGCGAGCGATTGCAGGTCGATCTCCGTCTCAAGCTGCGTGAGAATCCCGTTGACCTTCCCGAGCTGGTCCTGCAACGGGTACCGCTGTTGTACGAACTGGCGGTAGCTCTCGGGTTGGTAGTCGTGAGACAGGACCTGCTCACAGAACTGCTCGGCGATATTGAACAGGTACTGGACAGGGAACAGTTTGTCGGCTCCGGGGAAGTTGTGAATGATAGGCTTCAGGCCGCAGGCCATGCCGGCCAGCAGCGATTCCACCTGGTTCTCGCCGATGCCGCCGGCCACGACGAAGTGCTTATCGCTCAGCCATGCGTTCAACTCGCCCGGGTGCGGCTCGAAAGACACAACGCCGGCCAGGCCAAGCGTCTGAACCATGTACCGGATGTACTGCTCCAGCGAGGGATTCTCGAACGTGCCCGAGAAGAACAGGCGATATTCCGGGTCGATGTAGTGCAGCTTCTGCATGCACTGGAGCAGGAAGGCCGGGTTGGCCTCCATCGCGAGACAACCCATACAGACGAGCGATTTGCCGCGCGTTCGCCGGCGGAAGGCATATCGGTCCAGATTGATGCCGTTCGGCACCACCACCAGGCGCGTTCGGTTGCGAATATCAGGCACCTGGCCGAGCAGCGCCTCCTCCACAGCCGAGCTGCCGATCTGGACGAGGATACTCACGTTCTCCCACTGAACCCGTTTCGCCCAACGCTCTCCGACATCGCAGCGGCGCAGGCTGATGATGGTCTTGTTGTGTCCCTGCCGGCGTGACGCCTCCATGGCCACCTCGCCGCCCCCGTCGAACCAGGCGATATCGCTCCACTGGATCAGTTCCGCGACCTTCCGGGCTTCGGTCCCGACGTGGAACTCCGTCACGAACCGTTGTCGCACGAACTCGCAGACGTCGGCAAGGACCCCGTCATCGCTGCTTCCACACCGCAGAAACGCCACCTTCGGTCGCTTGTGGCGAACGACGTCAAGGATCGGCTTGAGGATCTCCTGCTCCGGCCACAGGCGGAAGGAGCGGAGAAGCACTTCAATGGCTTGGCCTTTCTTGCCCTGGTCCAGGAGCAGGGTGGCCGTACGATTGAGGACGTCGACATTCAGGATACCCAGTCTCTCCATGTTGTCGAACAACGACGCCGCTTCACTGGCCTGACCACCGCCCAGGTATGCCTCGACCAGATTCCACACGACCTCGCCGCTGTTGGCGTTGAGATCGCGGGCCCGGGACAGGTACGTGATCGCGTCATCGGTCCGGCCCAGGCAGTGCAGAATAGCCCCCGCGTCATTGAGGGCCTGCACATCGTGCGGCTCGGCCCGAAGGTGCTCGCGGATGCAGTTGAGTCCCTCTTGATACTTGCCTGCCTCAGCGAGTTGCAGGCCTCTCTGATAGTTGCCCGACTCGGTCTGTGTCGCCATTGCCGATACTCCTTTTGCCAGCCAGTCCATGGAGGTCACAATTCCCTCAAAATACTGCAAATAGCGTGCCGTGGGACGAGATCGCGATTGGGATGAATGGCAGTCGCGTCGGTCGTGGCGACTGGATAGAAATCAGACACCGGCGTCTGCAAACCAGCCAGAGCGGTGGCGGAGGGTGAACACGCTATGGTTGTGCTCGCCGGAGCATCTATCTATCTGCATCTCGCCCATGTCCGCAGCATGTGGACATCGTCCCCGGCCGCAACCCATCCCTGAGGCTTTACTGGACAAAGTCCAGTAATGACGTGCTTAGCAGCTTGCCGGCCACGGAAAGCGACATCTGGTAGAGTATTTCCCGGCGGGACAGGTCGATGGCGATTTGAGCGACATCGGCCTGCTGCAACCGCGTTGTTTCATCCGTGACGTTGAACTGGGTGTCCTCCAGGTGGTTCTTGAGTGTGTTCAGGAACGCGATCTTTGAGCCGGTGGACGTGTTCGTCTGCACGACGAGATTGCGGACCTCTTCGATGGCGGCCGCACCCCTGTCGATGAAGTCAAGCAGCTCTGAACGGGGAACGCCCCGCTCGTTGATCAGCGCGTCTCTCAGGCTGATCAGGGTCCCAAAGATGTCATAGGTGCCCGGTACCCGAACCATCTCAACGCCGGTGCTGTTAATCCCGGTGGTGTCAACATAGAGCACGCGACCGGTGCGGGAGTCGGTCACGGCCTGGTTGGTCTGGCCACCGGCAGGCACCGTCACGAAGGTGGCCCCATCGTCGATGGAGAGCCGATAGTTCGTCCCGTCGTGGTCCACCGTCAACCAGACATCACCCCGGACGTTGGACGTTCCCGTGCCCGCCTTGGCGCCTGTCTCGCCGAGAAAGACCGGGTCGCCGCGATCGTCGCTGCGGAAGATGTCGTCTCCGACATGGAATGTCTCGACCTCCAGGCCCGGCGCCACGTTGATGCTTCGGGCCTCATGACTGCCTTCATAGATCACCTGGGTGATCTTGCCCCCCTCGCGCACCACGCGATAGGGAGCGGCATCCGTGTCAGTACCCCCGAAAAGGTATTGATTGCCCTCTTTGGTATTGGCCAGCGAGACCAACTGTTCCAGCGTGTTGTTCAGCCGGTTGGCGACCTGTTTCTGCCCCTCAGCGTCGTAGATGCCGCCCACGATCTGTGTCACCACCGTCCGGGCGTCCGCCAGATCCGAGGCCATGTCTGAAAGAAGAGAGGAGGACATCTCCATGCTGTCCATGAGTTCGGTGACGCGTCCCAGGTAGCTGGCCAGCGACCGGTCCTGGGAGTTCAAGCCGATGATGCGGTACGCATCCGAGGGGCTGTCGGAGGCACGGTTGACCCGATTGCCCGAGGACGCTTGTTCCTGGAGCTTGGTGATGGCCTTGCCGTGTAGTTGCAGGGCATACGCGATGTTGTCATAGATGCTGGTTAGCGAGCTGCTCATAACTTAGATCAAATCCATCATGGTTGTCATGGTTGTCTGAATGCTGCTCATGTACTTCGCCACGGCCTGGAACATTTTCTCGTAGATCAGCAGCAGCGCTGCTTCGTCGTTCACGTTGACGGCACTGATCTCGCTGCGGTGTTGCTCGAGGTTCTGGATCATGGCCTCGATGTTATCCTGCCGCGACTGCTTTAACGAGACCTCCATGCCGAGATCAGCCACGATGCGATGGAAGTACTGGCTCGGTGTCATGCCGTCGAGGCTTTCCACCGCCTCGTCCTGGACACCCGCCATATTGAGGGCCGCCATGTTGTCGGTGAGGTCGCGGCCCAGAGACGTGGCGATGCGGCCGGGTGAGTTGGCGATCTCGCTGCAGACCTCCATATCCAGGGCGCCGGATCCCGAAAAGAACACGTTCATCCCGGCCGCCGCCAGCAGGCCGGACGTGTCCGCCGTGGCGAAGGCTTCGATTTCGAAACTGTCGCCGTCATTCACCTGCCCGAGGCTCAGGGTGATTTTGATGCCATTGTCAAGCTCAAGCGTGTCACCGGCGGCATACCCGGCTCCAATATTGACTGCGGTGACAATGTTGCCGTCGGCATCTGTGACGTCCAGCCGGAGAAGTCCGTTTCCGACCGATCCGCCGCCGACGGCCCGGAACGTGAATGTCTGATTGTCGCTGTCGTTGTAGAGCCCGGAGACCGCCACCGTGGGTGGGGAGCCCGCCGTGAGGTTCATGGTCGTGGGCTCAGACAGAACAGCCGGAAGGAAGTCGAAAGTGTATCCAAGGTCAGCCGTGATCTGCAACTGCGAGGAGACGACGGAGGCGCTCACACCGTCGATGGCATCGATTTTTGCGGCGATCGTATCCAGAGTATCCGGCGTAGCCGCGGACACGTTCACGTCGATCGCATGTCTCTCCACGAGGCCGGTGGTGGTGTTTGTCAGCCTCAGGAAGAAGCTCCCGTCCGTAACGGGAGTGGCTGTTGTGGACAGGTCGGTTCCGTTCATCGCCCATCCGATCAACTGCTGGAACGACCCATCCTGGCCGAGTCCCTGGACATGGTACTGATTCACCTGGCTGACAATGGCTTTGGCCAGCGCGTCCAGATCGGACTCGAACCCCGCGAGCAATTCGTTCTTCAATGCCAGCAGCCCCCCCATGCGTCCCGCCTGGACGTTGATCGTCGCGACTTCATCACCTTCGACATAGACTGACAGGGATCCGTCGCTCTGAAGGCCCGCCTCCAGTGACATCGTCATAGAGCCTGTGACTACCGGAAGACGCCCAATGGAGACATCGACGACTCCATATGGCCTCTCCACGGTTTCCGTGTCGGCCAGCTTGGACAGGCTCATGATTAAACTGTCCCGTTGGTCTCGCAGGTTGTTGGCGTGCTGGCCGCTGATCTCGATGCTTTGGATCTTGTTGTTGAGCTCGGCGATCTGAGTGACGAGCGAGTTGATGGAGGCGGCCGTGTTCTTGGCTTCCAGCAGGAGCTGTTCCTCAAGGCCCATCATCAGGGTACCCAGCCGGCGGAACTCGCCGGCCAGAGTCTGGGCCGTGCTGATGGCTTCGTTCTGCCATACTCGCTCCTGTGGGTGCGCCGCCAGGTTCTGCAAGGCCTTGAAGAAGGCGTCCAGCGTGGCGTTGAGCCCATCGGTGTCGGTGAACTCGCCTAACGAGCTCTCGACCGACGTCAGGATAGAAAGCTCCTGCGAGGTCTGTTCGTGGGCGGACTGTTGACGCCTGATCTCCGCCTCCAGGAGACCGTCGATCAGACGGGTGACACCACTGACGCTCACGCCGGCTCCGATCTCCACGTTGCCTATCGGCACGGAGTCCAAAGCCGAGAGCTCCACGCGCTGGCGGTGATATCCCTCCGTCGCGGCGTTGGCCACGTTGTTGCCGACGATGTCCAAGGCGGTCTGCGCCGCACGCAACCCACTCAATGCTATGCCGAAATCGTTCATCGTCCCATCCGGGTCCTGTCAAGGTATCAGAGCTGAAGGCTCATGAGTGTCGTATTCATCTGTTGTCTGGCCTCGCCGCTGGGGCTGTAGATGACCCCAGCCTGGCGACTGGTCCCAAAGAGCGCGCGCATGAGCGTCCGATTGAATCGTGCGCAGTCGGACACGAGAAGCGTCGTCAACGTATATTCGCGCTTCAGGTCCTGGATAAGCGTTTTGAGCTTCTCCCGCCGTGACGCTACAGCCGCTTGCTGGGGCTCGGGCAGCATCGATTCGAGTTTCGATAAGGTGAATCGACCTGTATTGCACTCGAGCATCAAGGCTAAATCCGCTCGAAGCCTCTGCCGCTCGCGCTCATTGGCCGAATAGGCCTCGGTGCGACCCCGGATGTCTCCGAGAAGCTGCTCCAACGCCGCATCATCGCGCCTGACGAGCAGCCCGCGAAGCGCATCGAGCTGGGACAGGGTCATCTCCAAGTGCCGGACATCTTCATCCAGCACGGCCAACAACTGTTCTACTTTCGTTTCCACCGCAGATGACATCATGTTCATAGTTCTCTATCGATCAACTCACCGGCCGTCGGGGGCCTTTCGATATCTCCAAAGTGCTGATATATCTCACGCCACATGCCAATTCCCCCCTTGTCCGCCACGTCCTGAGCCAGGTAAAGCCAGAAGAGCCCCTGGACCTGCTGCGAAGCCCCGTCCCCTTCGTCTTCATCGAAGCTCCACTGGCCGATCGACTCCCGGACCTGATCGAACATCTTGGTCAGCAGGACCGACTCGAAGTCCCTGGCCAACTGTTTCTTCTGTTCCTCGCGGCCGTCCACCGCCGCAGATTGCGAATTGTGTATCCCAGATTGCTGGTTTATGCCGGAGCTATAATCCGCAATCCGCAATCCGAAATCCGCAATTGGATTAATGCTGTCCATGGGCATTTCCTTACATCACGACCAGCTTCGCCTGCAGAGCCCCGGCCTTCTTCAGGGCGTTGAAGATGGCGATCAGGTCGCGCGGCGAAGCCCCGATCGCGTTCAGCGTCTTGGCCAGCTCGGACACGGTCACCGACCGCGCCACCGGGATCAGATACGCGTTCTGTTCCTCCGTCGCCAGGGCCGTCTCGGGAACGATGACTGTGGACCCGGCATCTGAGAAAGAGGCTATTGGCTGGGAAACGTGTGCCGTCTCCTGAACCTTCACGACGAGACTGCCCTGAGAGATGGCCACGGCGGAGATTCCGACGTTCTCTCCGACGACAATCGTCCCGGTCCGCTCGTTGATGACAACGGTGGCCGGCATGTCCACCGTCACTTCCTTCAGGGTGATGTCGTCAAGGAATTCGACGAGACCCGCCTGGCTGATGGTGGCGGGGATGCCGACCCGCACGGCGCCTGCATCGAGGACCACAGTGCTGTTCGGATGGGCCTGGTTGATCGCCTGGCTGATCCGCTGAGCGGTGGTGAAGTCGTTGTTGCGCAGTTGGAGAGTGACGAATCGCTGCCCGCCCGCCCGCTCGACGAATTCGGCCGGCTCGGCCTGCTCGACGATGGCTCCATCGGGGATCCGCCCCACGGTCTGATGGTTCTTGGTGAGGGCGGCCTGGGTCCCGGTGACCGACCAGCCTCCCAGAGACACGCCGCCCTGGGCAACGGCGTACACCTGACCGTCGAGACCTTTCAACGGGGTCGGCAGGAGCATTCCGCCCTGCAGGCTCTTGGCGTCGCCGATGGCCGAGACATCGACGTCGATGCGCGTCCCCTCCCGGTCGAACGGGCCCAGCTCGGCGGAAACCATCACCACGGCGATATTACCGCCGGTCAGTTCCGTCGGTGTCAGGACCAGGCCGGAGTCCCTCAAAATGTTCGTCAGCATCTGCCGTGACAATTGCGTGGTGTCGCCCGTGCCCGCCAGGCCCGTCACCAGGCCGATTCCGTTGAGCGGGTTGCCGCGTACGCCCTGGATCTCCACGATGTCCTTGATACGTTCACACAGCGCCGGACGACAGATAGACAGCACAGCCAGCGCCGCAAGCGCTTGGAGAGCCCTGCACCGAATTCCGGGTACACGGGGAGGATAAGATTTCATGACTGCCATTCTCCGGAAGTAAAGGTGTCACCCTGCGGTACGACCTTACCAGGGCCACAGGACGTCAAAGACTCTGCCCAGCCACCCGGGCTGAGTATAAGGAGCAGATACGCCGCCGTTCTTGGTCAGGATTCTGAAGTTGGCGACCTGCTCGCTGCGGATGCTGTTGTCGAAGGCGATGTCGCTGGGTCGCACGATCCCGCTGACCTCGATCGTCTGGACGTCTCCGGCAATCTTGCGGTCGCGAGTCCCTGCGACGACCAGGTTGCCGTTGGGCATCACGTCGATGACGACCACGCTGACCCGGTCCTCGAAGCTGCGCTCGTCTTTGAAGTCCGCCTTGCTCTTGAGTTCGTTGGAGGAGTCGGCGCTCATCGTGAAGCCCGGAATGCTCGGCAGGAGGTGGTCGATGTTCAACTCACCGTTGAAGTCGCTGGACCGCGAGGTCTCTTTCTTCAGGTCGCGCTTGCCCTTGTTGTCGACCTTGCTTTCCTCGCTGATCTTGATCGTCAGCGTATCGCCGATCGTGCGGGCCACGTCATCGACATACAGCCTCTTCATGTTCTTGTCGCGTTTGGCCCAGATGGAGCCGCCGTGGGCAAAGTCACACACCAACAGCACGAACACCATCGCTGAGAGAATTCTTGCCGGCTTGTTCATGGGTCGTCCTTCCACACTCTAACGAATGACTTCGTACGACGAGGGACCGCGGCTGAGCTTAGAGCACCGGCTCGACGGTCCCATCGGCATTCACTTTACAGATGATGGTACGATGCGAATCCGTGTTCCGGACCTTGACGAATTGCCCGGCTCGCCCCTCCTGCATCGCCAGGCCAACCGCGGTCACCAGGAAGCCGGGGCGCTGAACACGAATCACGACGGTTTCGTTGCGCCGGATGACCAGCGAGGGCTGCGCCGTGTCTGTCATGCCATCGCGGATCTCCGTTCCGGCCGGCAGTTTGCGCAGGACCACCAGTCCGTACGGCGATTTCCAGCCGGTCTCCGGCCGGTCCGAGACGAACTCCTCGACTTTCACATTTTCCGGAGTCAGTGCCGTACCCTCGGGGATCTCCTGCAAGGTGACCGCCTTGTGCGCTCGGTAGCGCAGGCGAAGCGGCACGGTCCGCGATCCGATTTCCTTGCCATCGACCACCACCGAAACCTGGACCGTCACGAATCCGCGGGCCCCGTTCTCGACAAATCGCGGCACAAGCTGCATGTTCTGGGGCTCATCGGACAGGGCAAGGTCTTTGGGCTTGGCGGCCACCGCGCCCTCGCACGGCGATGACCCGGGCGGGTTTTGACGGAGGAACAACTGGGCGAAGGCGACGAATTCGTCTCCGCTGATGATCTGCTGACGTCGGCGAACGGTGACCGCGTCGGCTCCGGTCAGAGTCACGCTCTCGGCCGGGATCCCCGCAGAGGCAAGACGACTCAGAATCGTGGCCCGGTCGAGCACGATCTTCTGCCCCGGCACGGAGAATCGGCCCAGACGGACGCTACGCGCCGTAGTCGCCAGGGGTCCTTCCCCGGTGACCACCGCGACTTGGTCGAGGCTCAGCAGCGGGTTCTGCACCGTGATTTCGCGCGGCAGGTGCAGGCCCACCCGATCCTCCGGCGGATCGGTTTCGTCCCCCGAGGCCGCCGCACTGCACCACGGGCCTGGAAGCAGGGCACAACTAATCAGAACGATCCATGAGAGTCTGCGATTCATGTCCAGCTCCTAACGCGTGATGCTGTTGGTCTC
>Ga0316622_100002192_pt1 | contig 13400 bp, 9 predicted proteins | sample OWC_Aug_OW2_C1_D_FD_207646 | JGI IMG/M metagenome (GOLD analysis project Ga0316622, IMG submission 207646) | Wetland soil microbial communities from Old Woman Creek delta, Ohio, United States - OWC_Aug_OW2_C1_D5_C | ecosystem: Environmental > Terrestrial > Soil > Wetlands | place: USA: Ohio... | reverse complement strand
TCTCGTCGCTCTTCATGCGCCCGTGGATCAACCCCCCGGGGAAGCGGCTGAGTGGCCCCGAGGCGGTCAAGCGCGCGTGGAGATCCTCCGCCGCCTTCAGGTCCAGCTCCTCGGACGCCTCGATCATCGGCGCGACGAAGTAGATCTGCGCACCCGCCTCCGCCTCGCGCGCGAGCCAGGCGAGCATGTCGCCGTAGCGCGCCGGCGGCACGAGGTGCGTGCGCGGCGGGCGCCGCCCGGGCGGCCGCTCGTCGAGCACCGAGAGATCGAGGTCGCCGAAGAGCGTGAGCGCGAGCGTGCGCGGAATCGGCGTCGCGCTCATGATGAGCATGTGCGGGGTGACGCCCTTGGCGAGCAGGCTCGCCCGCTGCGCCACGCCGAAACGATGCTGCTCGTCGACGATCACGAGCCCGAGTGCGCGGAACTCGACCGCTTCCTGGAAGAGCGCGTGGGTGCCGAGCGCGACGGCGATCCTCCCCTCGCGCAGCCCCTCGCGCACCGAGCGCGCCTCGCGCGCCGCCCGGCCGCCCGAAAGGAGCGCGGTCGCGATGCCGAGCGGGCCGAGCCACCGCGCGAAGGTGGCGCCATGCTGGGAAGCGAGGATCTCGGTCGGCGCCATGAGCGCCGCCTGCGCGCCCGCCTCGACGGCGACGAGCGCGGCCGCGACGGCGACGAGCGTCTTGCCGCTGCCGACGTCGCCTTCGAGCAGCCGGTGCATCGGGCGGTCCCGGGTGAGATCGGCGCGGATCTCCTCGATCGCGCGCCGCTGCGCGGTCGTCGGCGCGAAGGGCAGCCCGGCCAGGAAGGCGTCGAGCAGGCGGCCGGGCGGGTCGAGCGGACGCGCGCTCGCCGGCCGCTCGTAGTGGCGCTTGCTGAGCGCGAGGAGCAGCTGCAGGTCGAAGAGCTCCTGGAAGGCGATCCGCCGGCGAGCGGCCGCCAGGGCTTCCTGGCTGGGCGGGAAGTGGATGTCGGCGCAGGCGTTCTCCCACGCGGCCAGCCGGTGGCGGGCGAGGATCTCGGCGGGCAGGAACTCGCTGAACTCGGGCCGGGCGGTCTCGAGCGCCGCCCGCGTCAGACGGCGCATCATGCGCTGCGAGATTCCGGCGGTCAGCGGGTAGACGGGTACGATGCCGGGCGCTTCGAGCGGCTGCTCCTCGCCCGTCTCCGACAGCACTTCGATCTCGGGGTTCGTGAAGCGCAGGTGGCGGTGCACCTCGACCCGCCCGGAGAGCATCACTCTCGTTCCGCGGGACAGGCGGTCGGCGAGATAGGGCTGGTTGAACCAGACGCACTCGACGACCCCGGTTTCGTCCTCGACGATCGCGAGGAGGTCGCCCCTCCCTCGCCGCGAACGCCGGACGACGGCGGAGCGGATCCATCCGGCCGCCGTCGCTTCGGGCCCCGGCTGCAGGCGGCCGAGGGGAGTCAGCCGGGCTCGGTCGAGGTAGGCGCGCGGATAGTGTTCGAGCAGGTCGCCGAGCGTGTGGAGGCCCAGCCGCGCGAGGATCTGCGCGCGGGCCGGTCCGGCGCCCTTGAGATACCGAAGCGATGTGCCCAATTCGGCCATGCGTGCCATGCTGGTCGAGGACGGCGGAGCGGCCGCGAAAGGCGCTCCGGGAGCGGTGCAGGCTGTTTGAGTTTACTGAGCGCCGGAGGGCCGGGCGAGCAGATTCTCGAACGCGGATCCTCGACCGCCTCTCGGCAAGGTGCGCCTTCGCGCGCAAGCGATGGACTGCCCGGAAGTTGGAGTGGATGCGCTCCACTCTCGCGACCACGACCTGCGGGAGGGGTCCCCGGGCGCATTCCGGCTCCCGCGGACCGACCCCGGTTTGACCCCGAACCGCCAGGGGCGCCCTCCCGGCGAGCACGACCGCGGCCAGCATGCTCCCGGCGACTACGCTCGCGGCGCTTGACGATTGCGCCCGGGGAAGGTAGACTGTTTCGTCTTTTGAACCGTGCGGCGGCCTCGCGTGTCGATGGCCTGCGGAACGGACCCGCGGGCTCGGGCGGCGCCCGGGCCATTCGACATCCGGGAAAGGAAGGAAACGATGTCCTATCAATGTGAAGTCTGCGGCAAGGCGCTCCAGCGAGGCCATCGGATCAGCCATGCCCACAACGTCTCGAAGCGGATGTGGGAGCCGAACCTGCAGCGCGTGCGGGCGATCGTCGACGGCCGTTCGCGCCGGATCCGCGTCTGCACGCGATGCCTGAAGAAGGGCCTCGTGCAGAAGAAGGTGCGGCCCACCGCCCCGCCTGCCGAGTCGCCGACCGCGTAGCCGGCTGTCTGCCGGCCCGCGGCGCCGGGCGCCTTGCCCGCCGGGACATCGGCGGCCCGCCGGGAGTCGAGTGAGCTTCAGGCCGGGTCCCTCGAGGGCCCGGCCTCTTCATGTGCCGCCCGCCACTCCTTGACGAGTTCCTTCCTCTCGCTCGCCGAGATCAGGTAGCCCCAGGGCAGCGCTGCTTCGGGGTCGATCGGGGCGGTCCAGTCCTCGAGGCTCGTCCCTTCCCGGCGCAGTTGCCGTGCCGGAGCGACGCCTTGCAGGGCGGCGATTTCCAGGCGCCTCCCCCAGCCGGCGTCCGCGCGCGTGAGTGCCGCGTGGAGGCGCGCCTCGCGCAAGCTCTTCAGGCGCAGTTCCACTCCGCGAGGCACCTCGCGCCGCAGAAGGCGCGCCGCTTCCTCGAGCCGCGCCGGCGGAGCCATGCCGGCCCATTGGAAGGGCGTGCGCGGCTTCGGCACGAAGGGATTGACGGTCGCGCTCAACCTGCGCCCGAACGGCAGCACCCGGCGCATCGCGGCGAGCAGATCGGTGATCGCGCGAACGTCGGCCTCCTCCTCGAACGGAAGGCCGACCAGGAAGTAGGTTCGCACCCGCTGCACGCCCGTTTCGGCGAGGAGGCGCACCGTCTCGAGGATCGTGTCGTCGCGGATGCGTTTTCCGGCGAGCGCGCGCAGCCGCTCGGAGCCCGCCTCGGGGGCGATCGTGACCGTCGTCGCGCCGCTCGCGACCAGCCGGGCGGCGACCTCGCGCTTGCGGAAATCGGCCGGGAGGCTGGAGAGCGAGAGCCGCCCCCCGCAGCGGGCCAGGTCTTCGGTCAGACGGTCGAGATGCCGGTAGTCGCCCGCCGAGAGAGCGAGAAGCCCGATGCGCTCGCCGGGCCGCATCTCATGCTCGGCGAACGCCGCGAGCTGCCCGGGGTCGTGCGTGCGGAGCGGCGCGTAGATGCGCGAAGCGACGCAGAAGCGGCAGTGCCGCGGGCAGCCTCGTTCGAGCTCGAGGAGCAGGCTCTCGTGGAAGTGCGCCTCCGGGGGCAGGCGCGCGGCGACGACGCTGTCCGCCAGGCCCTCCCACTTGACCGTCTCGACGGGCGCCTGCGCGTCCTTCAATCCTTCCGCTGCACGGACCGCCGGGCTCTTCGCGTCAGGAGCATCGAGAGGGGCCTGGCCGCCGTCGTTCAGCGTCCCGCCGGCGTGCGACCAGAACTGATGCCGGCGCAGCGCGGGCGCGAGCGCGCCGGGCAGCTCGTCCAGCCCCGCGAGGAGTTCGCCGCGCGCCGCGCCGCGCAGCGCTTCCCATCGGTCGAGGAAGCCGGTGAGCAGCGCTTCGGCCTCGCCCACGAGGAAGAGGTCGAAGAAGCGGGCGAGCGGTTCGGGATTGATCATCACCGCGGCGCCGCCCGCGGCCACGAGGGGATCCCGCGGCCGGCGCTCCGCCGAAGCCGCAGCCAGTCCGCCCGCCGCGAGGAGCGCCGGGACATGCGGAGCGTCGCCCTCGAACGAGATGCTGAAGAGGACGAGATCGCACTCGGCGAGGGAGAATCCGAACGGCCGGGCGCGCAGCGCCCCGGCGACGGCGGTCCCACCCGGGGAGGCGGTGGACCCGGAGCGCCCGCCGCGAGGCGGAGGGGACAGGAAGAAACGTTCGAGCGTGAAGCCGGCGCGCGAGGAGAGGATCGCTTCCGTGATGCGGAAGCCGAGATTGTTCTGCGCGAGCGGGGCCTCGTTCGGATAGCCGAGTGCGACTCGGAGCATGGGGAGGCCCTCGCCCAGCGGAGACGCCGTTGTCCAGCGGCGACGGATGCGCCTTCGGCCGTGCCGAGAGCCTCGTCTTCACGCCGGCCGGTCGCGTGGCCCGGCGCCGCCCGGCCCTCAGTCCATCTGCCGCCGGCGGAGGAACGAGGGAACGTCCATCTGGTCGCGCCGCAGGACCCGCTGCCAGCGGCTCGACATCTTGGGCGCCCAGCGCTGGCCCTGAAGGTTCTTCTTCCAGACGAGCGGGACGACGTTCGCCGCCTCACCGTCCGGCTCCGGTCCCGGCTGCTCGACGCAGGTCAGGGCGGCCGCGTTCTCCTCCTCGGACATGATTGCCGCGCCCGCCATCGGGACCTCGACCGGCCGCGCTTCCATGCTTGCGGCAGGCCGCCCGCGAATGGGACGCGCAGGGCCGAGCACTCCGTCGGCCAGGTCGACGGCGCGGCCGGAAGGGGACGCCGACCAGCCGGAGCGGACCGCGCTTCCCGCACGGCCGGCACCGGCGATCGCGACCATCGGCTCCCGTTCCGCCTGCGCGTACACGGGAACGGGGGCCTGGGGGCGCTCCGGCGCGCACGTCTCGGGCGTCTCGGGAACGGGCGTCTCGCCCGGCCCCTCGTTGGCGCCCTCGAGCGCGGGCTCGGCGCACATCTCGAGCGCAGCCCCGCGCTGGGCGTCCTTCGCGATCTCGCGCGGCCGCGAGGCGCGCTTGCCGTTGCCGAATCCCGTCGCGATCAGGGTGACGCGAATCTCCTCGCGCATGCTCGGATCGATGACCGCGCCGAAGATCACGTTCGCATCGGCGCCGGCCGCTTCGAGAATCAGCGTCGAGGCCTCGTCGACCTCGGTGAGGGTCATGTCCTCGCCGCCCATGAAGTTGACGAGCAGCGCCTCGGCGCCCGCGATCGAGATGTCCTCGAGCAGCGGACTCGAGATCGCCATGTCGGCCGCGAGCCGGGCGCGGTCGGGACCCTGCCCGAAGCCCATGCCCATGAGCGCGTTGCCCATGTCGGTCATCACGCTGCGCACGTCGGCGAAGTCGACGTTGATCAGCCCGGGGACGGTGATGATCTCGGAAATCCCCTTCGTCGCGTGGGTGAGCACGTCGTCGGCAATGCGCAGGGCCTCGGTGAGCGGGGTCGCGCGATCGACGACGTGCAGGAGGCGCTGATTGGGGATCACGATCAGCGTGTCGACGGCCTCGCGCAGGTCCTCGAGCCCATGCTCGGCCTGCTGCAGGCGGCGGCGGCCCTCGAAGGAGAAGGGTTTGGTCACGATCGCGACCGTGAGCGCGCCCAGCTCGCGCGCGATCTGCGCGACGACGGGACTCGCGCCCGTCCCGGTGCCGCCGCCCATGCCGGCGGCGAGAAAGATCATGTCGGCGCCTTCGAGCTGCGCGCGGATGAGCTCGACATCCTCTTCGGCCGCCTGGCGCCCGAGCTGGGGATTGCCGCCCGAGCCGAGCCCTCCGGTGACGCGGCTGCCGATCTGCAGGCGGTTCTGGCACAGCGAGGCATTCAAGGCTTGAACGTCGGTATTGGCGACGAGGAATTCGACGCCGCGGATCTCGCTCGCGATCATCCGGTTGACGGCATTGCTGCCCGCGCCTCCCAAGCCGAGCACCTTCAAGATGGCCGGTGACCGCTTCTCTTCGCTGAACTCGATGAGCATTCAGGCTCCTTTCGTCGACGGGCCCCTCTCCCGTCTCCGGTGAGCTCCCTGCCGCAACGTCCGGCCGCACCTCCGGTCCTCGATCCGGAGCCGCGGCTCACTTCCTCGGAGTCTGCTGTATCCATGCGCCGTCCCTGGCCCACGGCGTTCGCTTCCTGCAGATCGCCCCCCGTGGTTCACCCGGATCCCATGAAGGGAACATGCGTCCGCACCCAATCGCGCCACCGCGACGAGCCGCGCGGCCAGGCGCCCGCGCCGTTGCCGCGCCCCGTCTGGCTCGCGCCGTAGCAGAGCAGCCCGAGGCTCGTCGCGTAGCGCGGGTCGTCGCCGAGATCGGCAACGCCCTGCATGGCGCGCGAGGTACCCACCCGCGCCGGCATCTCGAAGACGCGCTCGGCCAGCTCGGTCACCCCGCGCAGCGCCGCGCTGCCGCCGGTGACGACGATGCCGGCGGCGAGCATCTCCGCGCCCTGCAGGCGCGAGATCTCGTCGCGCGCGAGGGTGAGGATCTCCTCCACCCGCGGCTCGATGATCGCGGCCAGCACCGAGAGACTCACCGCGCGCGACGGGCGCCCGCCCACGCCGGGAATCTCGAGCGAGCCCGACTTGCCGGCGAGCGCCTGACAGGCACAGCCGTGGCCGATCTTGATCTGCTCGGCGACATCGAGCGGGGTGCGCAGCCCGATCGCGATGTCGTTCGTGATCTGCGAGCCGCCCATGCTGATCACCGCCGTGTGCTGCACGCTGCCGTCGAAGTAGACGGCGAGATCCGTCGTCCCGGCGCCGATGTCGAGGAGCACGACGCCCAGCCGGCGCTCGTCCTCCTCGAGCACCGCCCAGGAGCTCGCGAGCGGCACGGCGACCAGTTCCTCGATGCGATAGCCGGCGCGCTCGACCGCCCGGCCGAGGTTGCGCACCGCGGCCGCCGAGGACGTGACGATATGCACCTCGGCCTCGAGGCGCACGCCCGACATGCCGACCGGATCCTGGATGCCCGCCTGGTCGTCGACGATGAAACCCTGGGGGATCACGTGCAGGATCGCGCGCGACGAGGGAATCGCCAGCGCCCGCGCCGCCTCGACCACGCGCTGCAGGTCCTCGGCCGTCACCTCGTTGTCGCGCCCGGAAACGGCGATCACTCCCCGGCTGTTGATCGAGCGCAGGTGGTCGCCCGCCACCCCGGCGTAGACCGAGCGCACCGAGGTCCCGGCCATCTGCTCGGCGCGCTGCATGGCCGCGTGGATCGCCTCGACGGTCGCCTCGAGGTCGACCATGTTGCCCTGGCGCAGGCCATGGGAGGGACTCTCGCCGACCCCGAGCAGCGCGAGGCCGTTCGGAGGAGCGATCTCGGCCACGACGGCGCAGACCTTGGTTGTCCCGACATCGAGGCCGCAGACGATGCGCACGGCTGGCATGCCTCGACCTCCTTTCCTACCCCAGCGGGGCCGGCCCCTCGGTCGATTCCTCGGGCAAACGCACGACGATCTGCTCGCGGAAGCGTAAGTCGACGACCGCGTCGCGCTCGCCGCGCTCGCGCAGGTCCCCCATGATCGTCGCCCAGGCGCGCAGGCGCGCGTCCGAGACGGGCCCGCGGCCCCAGACGACGGTCGGGCAGTCGATCCAATAGAGCTCGTACGTTCCGTCGGCGAGCAGATGCGCCTCGGATATCCCGGTCCACAGCGGCGGCTGATCGCTCTGCAGCGTGCGCAGGAGCGCGAGCAGGTCGGGAGCGCCGTGCAGGTCGAGCCGCTCGCCGGCGGCCAAGGCGACCCCGGGCGCAAGCCGGTCGCCTTCCCAGCTGAGGAGCGGCAGGTCGGCCGCGCTCTGGCCGAGCGGCTGCAGCAGATAGCCATCGGCAGCGACCTCGAAACGGCCGCCGCCGGGAAGGCAGATCGTCGCCACCGCCGCACGCTCGGACACCGCCACCGTCAGCCTCCGGAACCAGGCGTAGTCGATGCGTGCATCCGCGACGCGCGGGAGCGCGAGCAGTCTCCCGCGCAGCCGATCGAGGTCCAAACGGCGGAGCGGTGTTCCCGGGACGATGCCGAGAAGATCGCTCACCTCCTCGCCACTGATGGCACCCGGCCCGGAGATCGAGATCTCGACCGAAGCGACGCGGGTGGCCTCGTCGAGAAGGCGGCCTGCGCCGAGAACGGCCAGCGCGACGAGGAGGATGCCGCCGCCCACGAGCAGCGTCCGGCGCCCCCTCCGCTTGCGGCGGCTCCGCGCGCGCGCGGCGTAGAGGAGCGCGGCACCCGCGGGCAAGCTGGAGGAAGGCAGCCTGGGCGCGTTCATCGCCTTCTCTCCGCAACGTCGGCCGCCGCATCGCAACCCTGCTCTCGTTTCTTCCCGCCGCGCGGGCACGGACGCCCCGCGAGCCGCGCGAGGATCTTCTCGCCCCAGGTGGACACGCTGCCCGCCCCGAGGGTGAGCAGCACGTCTCCGGGAGCGAGGATCTCGAGCGCGCGGGCGATCGCCCCCTCTTCGTCGGCCGCGTAGTCGACCGCGACTCCGCTGTCGCGTGCGATCGGCTCGCGCAGCGACTCCCCGGTCACCCCCGCGATCGGCGCTTCCCCGGCCGAGTAGACGTCGGTCAAGACCACCCGGTCGGCGCCCCGGAAAGCGGGGCCGAACTCGTCGCGCAGCGCTGCGGTGCGGCTGTAGCGGTGCGGCTGGAAGAGGACCACGATCTTCTGGCGCGGATAGACCTCGCGCGCGGTGCGAACGACCGAGGCGACCTCGGTCGGGTGGTGCCCGTAGTCGTCGACCACCGTGACCCCGCGCGCCGTGCCGCGGATCTCGAAGCGCCGGCCGACACCCTCGAACGAGGCGAGGCCGCCGCGGATGCGGCCGGGCGGCACGCCGACGAAGAGGGCGACCGAGACGGCGGCGAGCGCGTTCAGGACGTTGTGCCGGCCCGGCAGCGGGACGGTGAACTGCCCGAGCGCCCGGCCGTGGGCGAAGAGCTCGAAGCGCGAACCCGCGGGACCCGGCTCGACGGCGGAGGCCCGCACGTGGCAGTCGGGGGCGAGCCCGTAGGTGAGCACCGGCTTGTTCAGACGGCCGGCCATCTCGCGCAGGCGCGGATCGTCGGTGCAGAGGATCGCCGCGCCGTAGAAGGGCACGCTGCGCGCGAAGCGCAGAAAGGCATCGCAGATCTCGTCCAGGTCGCGGTAGTGGTCGAGGTGCTCGCGGTCGATGTTGGTCACGACCGCGACCGTGGGCAGGATCTCGAGGAAGGAGCCGTCGCTCTCGTCGGCTTCGGCGACGAAGATGTCCCCCGAACCGAGGCGCGCGTTCGATCCAAGGGCGCGCAGCCGGCCGCCCACGACGACGGTCGGGTCGAGCCCGGCCGCGGAGAGCACGTGGCCGGTGAGCGAGGTCGTCGTCGTCTTGCCGTGGGCCCCGGCGACGGCGACCCCGTACTTCATGCGCATGATCTCGGCGAGCATCTGCCCGCGCTTGAGCACGGGGATGCCCTGCTCACGCGCCGCGACCACCTCGGGGTTGTCGGGGCGCACGGCTGAGGAGACGACGACCAGATCCGCCCCGCGCACGTGCTCGGCGGCATGGCCCGCATGCACTTCGGCGCCCAGGCGGCGCAGGCGCGCGACCGCCTCCGAGTTCGCCGCGAGGTCGGAGCCGCTCACGTAGTAGCGCAGGCTGAGCAGGATCTCGGCGAGCCCGCACATCCCTGTGCCGCCGATTCCCACGAAGTGCGTGCGACGGATCGTGCCCTGGGTCATCGAACGTCCTTCTTCTCCGCCGCGGCCGCGCCGTTGCCCTCGGCGGCCGCATCGGAGGCGGCATGACGCAAGAGCGCGGCGGCGATCTTCTCGGCCGCCTGCGGACGGGCCCGGCGCAACGCGTTGGTGGACATTTCGCGCAGTTTTCGGGGCGTGTCAATCAACTTCGCCACCTCGGCGGCGAGGCGGGCGCCGTTCAGGTCCCGGTCGAGGATCATCGAGGCGGCGCCCACTTCGACGAAGCTGCGCGCGTTGTGCTCCTGGTGGTTGTGCGTCGCGTGGGGGAAGGGGACGAGGATCGAGGCCCGGCCGCAGCCGGCGATCTCCGCCAGTGTCGTCGCGCCGGCGCGCGAGACGACGAGATCGGCCAGGCTGTAGGCATCTCCCATGCGGGCGATGAAGGGCCGGACGCGCACCGGGACCGAGACGCCCTCCAGACGGCGGGCGACCCAGCGATGGTCGCGGCGGCCCGTCTGCACGATGAACTGCACGTCGCGCCGCTTCTCGGCGAGCGCCCGGACGGCACCCACGACCGCGCGATTGATGGAGCGCGCCCCTTGGCTGCCGCCCAGGACGAGGATCGTCACGTGCCCCGGCTGGAGGTCGAATTCGCGCCGCGCGGCGGCCGGGTCGCCCTGCAGCACCTCGCGGCGGATCGGATTGCCGCTCAGCTTGAGGTTGCCGCGCTTGGTGAAGAAGGGCCGGGCCGCCGGGTCGCTCAGATGCACTTCGCGGGCGAAGCGCGCGAGCCAGCGGTTCGTCAGGCCGGGAATGCTGTTCTGCTCCTGGAGCACGAGCGGTCTTCCGAGCAGGCGCCCGGCGAGGGCGACGGGGCCCGAGACGTAGCCGCCCGTCGCGAAGAGCACGTCGGGGCGGAAGCGGCGCACGATGGCGAGGGCCCGGACGAGGCCGCGCGCCGTCGTCCACGCGATCGACGGCAGCCGGACGAGGCGGTTGCCGAGGAGACCGTGCGCGGGGATCGCGCGGAAGTCGAAGCCCGCTTCGGGGACCGCCTTCGCTTCCAGGCCGTGCGCGGTGCCGACGAAGAGGATCTCCGCGTCGGGCGCCAGGCGGCGCACCGCCGCGGCGACGGCGATTCCCGGAAACACATGCCCGCCGGTCCCGCCGCCCGTGACGATCAATCTCACCTCGCCGTCCTCCCCTTCCACGGTTCGCTGAGGAGCAGGTTGCTCCGGTATTCGGCCGTCTCGATGCGACCTCCCTGGCGCCGTGAGACCGAGAGGACGAGGCCGAGGCCGATCAGGTTGGCGATGAGCGCGCTTCCGCCGAAGGAGACGAGCGGGAAGGGAACGCCGGTCGTCGGCGCCCAGCCGAGGCAGACGGCGGTGTGGAGCAGGATGGCGAGCAGGAACTGGAGCCCGATCCCGTAGGCGAGCAACTCTCCGAAGGTCGACGATGATCGCCTCCCCACGCGGAAGATGCGCGCCGTGATCCAGGCGCTCAGGCAGAGGATGAAGGCGAGGCCGAGGAAGCCGAGCTCCTCACCGACGATGCTCAGGATGAAGTCGGTGTGCGGATCGGGCGTGAAGAACTGCTTCTGCATGCCCCGGCCGAGGCCGAGGCCGGTCAAGCCGCCCGAGCCGATGCCGAGCAGCGATTGCGCCGTCTGGTAGCTCGGGTCGGCCCCGCTGCCGTCCAAGATCCCCTGGATGCGGCCGACGAAGGAGGAGATGCGCCCCTCCTGGTAGCCGCGCAGCGCCACGGCCGCAAACGCCGCCCCGCCCGCGCCGATCAAGGCGAGCTTCCGGATCGATCCGCCCGCGAGGAAGATGAGCAGGATTCCGCTCGCGCCGGTCAGGATGGCCAGGCTCAGGTGGGGCTGGATGGCGATCAGGCCGGCCGTCCCGGCGACGACTCCGACCGGCGCGGCGAGCCCGCGCCAGGAGTCGAGCCGCCCGCGGCTGTTCGAGAGGATGCCCGCGAGGCAGATGATCAGGGCCACTCGGGCAAACTCCGCCGGCTGGACGAGGCTGCTGCCGATCGGGAGCCAGCGCGTCGCCCCGCGCACCTGGACGCCCGGTCCGCCGGGCACGACGAGCACGAGCAGCACGAGGAGCGCCACCCCCCAGACGAGCCAGGCGAGCCGGCGCGAGAGGTGCCGGGGATCGAGCCGGGCGAGCGCGAGGAGGAGTCCCAAGCCGAGCGCCGCGCGCACGAACTGGCTCTTGGCGTAGAAGAGGTCATTCCCGCGGTGGGAGACGACCCCCATCGCGCTGCTGCTCGAATACACCATGAGGAGGCCCGAGCCGAGGAGAGCGAGCACCGCGCACAGGAGCCATCCGTCCAGGCCGTGGCGCGGGCCGAAATCCTCCCATCCTCCGTTCCGTTCGAGCCGGTACCCGCCCTGTCGCTTGAAAGCCACCACCCCGCGTCCCTCCTAGCCGCCGCTGCGCGCGTCTCCGGCGGGCGCTTCCCGCCGGATGAGAGCGGCCACCTCGGCGCGAAAGACCTCGCCCCGGTGCTCGTAGTTGCGGAACATGTCAAAGCTCGCGCATCCCGGGCTGAGGAGCACGATCCCACGCCCGTCCGCCGCGGCATACGCCCGTTCGATCGCGCTCGTGAAATCGGGCGCGCTTTCCGAGGCGACGCGCGGATAGGCCCGCCGCACGCGTGCGGCCGCCTCCCCGATCGCGATGATCCGCCGCACCCGCCGCTCGACGAGGGGAGCGATCGCCTCGAAGTCGCCCGCCTTGTCGCGCCCGCCGGCAATGAGCACGATTCCCTCGGAGTAGCTCTCGAGCGCCACGCGCAGCGAGTCGACGTTGGTCGCCTTCGAATCGTTGATGAAACGCACGCCCCCGAGCACGCCTACGACCTCGAGCCGGTGCGGCAACCCCGGAAAGTCGCGCAAGCCGGGCACGAGGGCCGTGGGATCGGGAACGAGCGCGGAGCCGAGCGCGAGCGCCGCCATCGCGTTCAGCAGGTTGTGCGGCCCCGGCAGGGCGAGCTCGCCCGCCGCGAGCAGGCGCACCTCGCGGCCGTCGGCGCGGAGGTGGATCGCGCCCTGCCGCACGAAAAGCGCCTCCGGGCGGCCGTGGTCCTCGGGATCGCATTCGACGAGACGGCTCGCCGCCCGGCGCGCGCCCTCTTCGACGAGGCCCGGGCCGAGCGCGAGGAGATCCTCGACCGTCTGGCTGCGCGCGACGGCCCACTTCGCGTCGCCATAGGCGGCGAAATCCGGATAGCGGTCGAGGTGGTCGGGCGTGATGTTCAGGATCGCCGCCGCGTGCGGCCGCAACGTCGGGCTGTCCTCGAGCTGGAAGCTCGAGATCTCGGCGACGAAGACCCGCGCGGGATCCTCGATCCAGGCATCCGCGAGCGCGTGGCCGATGTTGCCGCAGGCGACGGCGGGAACGCCCGCCCGGCGGAGCAGGTGCGCCGCCCAGGCGGTCGTCGTCGACTTGCCGTTCGTGCCGGTGATGGCGAGCAGGGCGCGCCCGGCGGGTGCGCCGCCCGTTCCGGCCACCGCGCCCATCTCGCGCGCGGTGAGCTCGATTTCCGACACCACCTCGAGGCCCGCCGCATGCGCCGCCAGCAGCAGCGCGTTTCCCGACGGCACGCCCGGGCTGCGGACGAGGAGGTCGCATCCCCGCAACGTCTCGGGGCCCGCCTCCCCGGCCACGAGTTCGGCCCCCTGCGCGGCGAGCGGCTCCCAGAGCGCAGCCAGCTCCTCGCGCCAGCGCTCCTCGACGGCGCGCACGAGCGCTCCCTGGCGATGCAGCAGGCGGACCGCCGCGAGGCCCGAGCGTCCCAGTCCGAGGACGCAGGCGCGGCGGCCGCGATACGACGGCATGTCGAACCCTCCCCTCGCCGCCTACTGCAGCTTCAGCGTCGAGAGCGTCACGAGCGCGAGCAGGATCGCCACGATCCAGAAGCGGATCACGACTTTCGACTCGGGCCAGTTGCCCAGCTCGAAATGGTGGTGCAAGGGC
>Ga0316622_100002191_pt1 | contig 13402 bp, 11 predicted proteins | sample OWC_Aug_OW2_C1_D_FD_207646 | JGI IMG/M metagenome (GOLD analysis project Ga0316622, IMG submission 207646) | Wetland soil microbial communities from Old Woman Creek delta, Ohio, United States - OWC_Aug_OW2_C1_D5_C | ecosystem: Environmental > Terrestrial > Soil > Wetlands | place: USA: Ohio... | reverse complement strand
AGGGCACGTTCGAGCTGGCGACGCCCGGGTTCCGGGAGTTCGTGCTGCGCGCCGACCCGCCGGAGACCGTGGCGCGCTGGGAGCGCGAGGGAGGACCCAGCGCCTGGTCGCGCCTGCGCATGCCGCTCGGCATCGCGGTCGTGCTCGGCGGCGTCTTCTTCGTGCGCACGCAGCCCGAGATGTCGACCTCGCTCGTGGGGCTGCTGACCGCCCTCACCGCGGCCGTGCCGATCCTGCTCCGGCTGTTCGGGTTCCTGGGCGAGGAGCGGACCGCCGCGTCGAACCGCTCCTGACCCGTCTCCGTCAGTAGAGCAGCTCCACCCAGCGGCTGCCGGCCATCAGCTCCGCCTTGCGGCGCAGCCACTTCTCCGTCGAGCCCGCCAGGCCGGCGAAGACCTCGTCCAGCGCGGCACGCATCTGCTCGAGGCCGGCGACGAAGACGTGCGTCTTCGGATCGCCGAGCCGCCTCCACAGCTCGGCGCCGCGCGCGGCGATGGCGCCGTCCCAGCGGATGGGATCGTTCCAGTTCGGCCGCCGGCTGAGCGCCTTGAAGGCGTGGAAGGTCTCGCGATCGTAGTACTGCGCGAAGTCGTCCCGCTCGTCGTTCATGTAGAGCAGCTCGAGTCCGCTGCGTGCGCCATGGAAGAGCCAGATGTCGCCGCTCCAGTCGGGGACGTCGCGGTAGATGTGCGTGACGAGCGCGCGGAAGGGGGCGATGCCGGTGCCGCTGCCGATCAGGACGAGCGTGGCATCGTGCTCCTCGGGCACCTCGAACGGCATGCCGAACGGCCCGCTGATGGTCAGCACGTCGCCCGGGCGGCGGTCGCAGAGGTAGTGCGAGGCGACCCCGGGGCGCTCCTCGCCGCTGTAGGGGTCGACGAAGGCGCAGCGCCGTACGCAGATGGTGACGCACGGCCGGCCCGCGGGGCTTCGTGCGGGCCGGTCGGCGATGCTGTACAGCCGGAAGTGGTGCGACTGCCCCAGGTCCCGCCGGCCCGGCGCGAAGACGCCGATGCTCTGGCCCACGCGGGAGGAGAACTCGGGGCGGTCCACCTCGAGCACCAGCTCGCGCACGTCCTCGGCCGAGGCCTCGGAGGTGATCCGCGCACTGGAGAGCACGGTGGCGTGGTAGCGCGGCGCGCTCTCGTAGTCGGAGAGCCGCGTCACGGGTGGAGTCGTCATGGTGTCTCCTCGCGGTGGCAGGCGCCGCGGGCCTCGGCCTGCTGGCATGGCTCGGTGCGCGCGCAGCCGTGGCATCCCATCCGGCCTGCCAGCGCGTCGGCGACGCGCCGGCGCTCGGGGAAGGTGCGCCGCCAGGCGTCCTGCACGGCGATCCAGGCGACCGCGAGCCCGGCGGCTGCCGCCAGGCCGGTCGCATAGGTGGCCAGCGTGGTCACCCGCCGAGCCCCCCGAATCCCATGAACGCCATCGACAGGAGGCCGGCGAGGGTCAGCGCCAGCGCCGTGCCCCTGGTGAGGTCGGGAAGAGCGGCCAGCTCGAGCCGCTCGCGCAGGCTGGCCATGAGCACGAGCGCCAGGGTGAAGCCGGTGCCGGCCCCGAGCGCGTACACCAGGGACTGGACGAGGCCGTATCCCTTGGTGGTCTGGAACAGGACCAGGGCGAGGATCGCGCAGTTGGTCGTGATCAGCGGCAGGTAGATGCCCAGGGCGCGGAAGAGGACCGGGCTGACCTTCTTGATGAACATCTCGACCAGCTGCACGGTCGAGGCGATCACGGCGATGAAGGCGATCAGGCGGAGATAGGTCGCGTCGAGCGCGATCAGCAGCCGGTCGATGCCGAGGGCGGCGGCGGAGCTGACGATCATCACGAAGGTCACCGCCGTGCCCATGCGGATGGCCGTCTCGAGCCTGCCGGAGACGCCCAGGAACGGGCAGAGGCCGAGAAAGAGGGCCAGTACGAAGTTGTTGACCAGGGCGGCGTTGACGAACACGGTCCACAACGGCTCGGGGCTCATCGGGCGCCCTCCGCGGCGAGCGGCGCCGCGGCGGCGCGGCGCGACCGGCGTTGCTCGACGGCGTTCAGCAGCAGGACCCAGCCAGCCATGGTGAAGAACCCGCCGCTGGGCAGCAGCATCACGGTCGCGCCCTGGAACCCGTCGTGGAACAGCTGCACCCCGAAGAGGGTGCCGCTGCCGAGGATCTCGCGCACCGCGCCGATCGAGAGGAGCGCCCAGCAGAAGCCGGCCCCCATGCCGAGGCCGTCGAAGAACGAGGGGACGACGCCGTGGGTGGAGGCGAACGCCTCGGCGCGGCCGAGGATGAAGCAGTTGACGACGATGAGCGAGATGAAGGCGCCGAGCGCCCTGTGCAGATCGAGGCTGATGGCCTGGATCAGGTAGTCCACGATCGTCACGAAGCTGGCGATGATCAGGACGTAGGTCGTGATGCGCACCTGCCTGGGGATGAACCGGCGCAGCGACGAGACCGCGACGTTGGAGGCCACCAGCACGAAGGTGGTGGCCAGACCCATGGCGAGGGCGTTGCGGGCGCTGTTCGAGACCGCCAGGGCGGGGCACATGCCGAGCACCTGGACGAAGGTCGGGTTCTGGCGCCAGACACCCTTGCGGAACTCCTCGCCGAGGGGGACCGGTGCGTCGGTCGGATCCGGGGGTATCGGTTGCTCCATGTGTCACTCCGGGGCCTCGAGGGCCGCGAGCTCGCGCCGGATGCGCGGCACCCAGAAGGCCGCGCTGCGGCTCACCATGGTGGCCACCGCGGTCGACGAGATGGTGGCGCCGGTGATGGTGTCGACCTGCCAGGACGCCGTCCTGGCGCCGCGCTTGACCGGCGCGATGGGGTGGGCGAGCTCGGCGCCGTCGTCCGACAGCGCCACGTCGAGGTGCTCGAAGTTGCGCAGGAACTCGGGGTCGGTCTCGATCCGATCGCCGAGGCCGGGCGTGTCGCGGCTGTCGAGGACGTGCAGGCCGACGATGGCATCCCGCGCGGGGGCGTAGCCGTACAGCACGCGGATGACGTCCTGGTAGCCGAGCCCCTGCGCCTCGACCGCGACGCCGATCAGCCGGCTGCGGTCGTCGTAGGCGGCGTGCACGAGCTGGTCGCCGGTGGCGGTCGCGCCCGCGGGCCGGAGGTGGCCGTCCTCGGCGAGCCGGAAGCTGCGGGTCGAGCTCGCGCCGGGCAGCACCTGGAGGACGGCGCGCTGGAGCGCCTCGGCCCGGTTGCGCCGGATGATCGGGGCGGTCCCGACGAAGGCGGTGACGACGAGCAGGCCGCACACCAGGCCGACACCGACCATCGAGCGGTACATCTGCCAGGCGCTCGGCGGCGGCAGGGATGGGGCCGTGCCGGTCATGTCCGGGCCGGGCCCCGGGTGCCGTAGGTCCGCGGGCGGATCGCCCGGTCGAGCAGCGGCGAGACGGCGTTGGCCAGCAGGATGGCGTACATCACGCCCTCGGGCAGGCCGCCCCAGACGCGGATGACGAGGGTGAGGGCACCGATCAACGCGCCGTAGAGGTAGCCGCCGAGCGCCGTCATCGGCGAGGCGACCATGTCGGTGGCCATGAACACGGCGCCGAGCATCAGGCCGCCGGAGAAGAGATGGAAGCCGGCGGGAGCGTGGCGCTGGGGGTCGATCTCGTGCAGGAGGCCGGCGAGCCCCCCGACCGTGACCAGGACGGCGAGCGGGATGCGCCAGCTCATCATGTTCCGCGCCACGAGATAGGCGCCGCCGAGCAGGATCAGTACGGCGCTGGTCTCGCCGGTGGAGCCGCTGACCATGCCCAGGGCGAGCTCGCCGCTGGCGGTGAGCGCATGGCCGAACTTCCACTGCGCCAGGGGGGTGGCGCCGGTGACGGCGTCGTAGACCGGCGTGGTGAACGGCGGCGTGAGGGTGGAGGCCGGCAGCGAGACGAAGCGCGCCGGGTCGAAGACGGGCAGCCACGAGGTCATGGCCACCGGGAAGGCGGCCTGCAGCACGGCGCGGCCGACGAGGGCGGGGTTGAAGGGGTTGTAGCCGAGACCGCCGAAGAGCGCCTTGCCGAGACCCACGGCGATCGCACCGCCGAGCGCGGTCATCCACAGCGGCAGACCGGGCGGCAGCGTGAGGCCGTAGAGCAGGCCGGTGACGGTCACCGACCAGTCGCCGAGTGTGGACGGCCGGCCGGCGAGCCGGCACGACGCGAGCTCGGTCAGGGCGCAGGAGGCCAGCGCGGTGGCCAGGGTGAGCGCGGCCGGCGCGCCGAAGGCGTAGATGCCGAACGCCGTGGCCGGCAGCAGCGCCAGCACCACGTTGACCATGGTCGTGTCGACGCTGGCGCCGCTCAACAGGTGCGGCGAGGGCCGGATGGTGAGCGTCTTCGCCAGCGGAGCCATCAGCGCGCCGCCGCCTTCCGCACCGCCGCCTTGGCGAGGCGGAACTGCTGCACCAGCGGAATGCGGGCCGGGCAGACGAAGGCGCAGGCGCCGCACTCGAAGCAGTCCATCAGGTGGTGCTCGTCGGTCATGCGCGCGAAGTCGGCCGTGCGGGCCAGCGCGCCGAGCGTGGCGGGATCGAGGAACACCGGGCAGGCGTCGAGGCAGTGCCCGCAGCGGATGCAGGGGTAGGTGCGGCGCGACGCGCGCTCCGACTCGCGGCCGGTGAAGGCGAGGACGCCCGAGACGCCCTTCGTGACCGTGACGTCGAGGCGCGGCACGGCCTGGCCCATCATCGGCCCGCCGAGGAAGACGCTGTCGAGGTCGCCGGTGACGCCGACGTGCTCGAGCAGGAAGCGCAGCGGGGTGCCGATCGGGATCCGGTAGTTGCCCTTGCGCACCACCGCCGGCCCGCCCACGGTCACGACGCGCTCCTGGATGCCGCGGCCGTGCGGGAGCAGGCGCCCGATCTCGGCGGTGGTCGCGACGTTGACGCAGAGCGCCTGCACGTCGACCGGCAGGCCGCCGGACGGCACCTCGCGCCCGAGCAGCGCCGAGACCAGCATCTTCTCGGCGCCTTGCGGGTACTTGACCCGCAGGACCTCCACCGTGGCGGGGAGGTCTGCGGGCAGGCCGTCCCGCAGGTGCCGGGCGGCGTCGGGTGTGTTCTCCTCGACGCCGACGATCGCGTGGCGCGCGCCGCTGACCGCGAGCAGGTAGCGGATGCCGGTGAAGACGTCGTCGCGTTGCTCCAGCATCACGCGGTGGTCGGTGGTCAGGTAGGGCTCGCATTCGACGCCGTTGACGATCAACGTGTCCACGACCTTGCCCGCCGGGATGGCGAGCTTCGCGTGCGTCGGGAAGCCGGCCCCGCCGAGGCCGACCACGCCCGCCTCCTGGATGGCGGCGAGGATCTCCGCCGGCGTGGCGCGGTCGAGCCGGCAGGGGGCGCCCTCGGCGACCTCCTGGGTCGAGCCGGGGAACGGCTCGAGGTACACCGCCGGCACCATGCGGCCGGCGGCGCTCGGGGCCAGCGCGATGCGGCGGACGACGCCCGATGCCGGCGCGTGCATGGCGACGGAGAGGAAGCCGTCCGGCCGCGCGATACGCTGGCCGCGCACCACCTCCTGGCCCTCCCGGACCACCGCGACCGCGGGCGCGCCGATGTGCTGGACGAGCGGGACGACCAGGAGGGGAGCAAAGGGGAACTGCCGGATCGGCATCCCGCGCGTCTCCTCCTTCGCCTCCGGCGGGTGCACGCCGTGGCGGAAGGTCCTGAAGCTCAGCAGACGCATCGCGCCGCGCGGCGGCCTCAGTTGAAGTTCGTGCCCCGCGCGATCCACTTCTCGATGTCCTTCTCGCCGCGATCGCGCGGCAGGCCGGGATGGATCACCTGCGCCGTGCACTTCTCCGCCGCCAGCACCAGGTCGCGGTAGGGGCCGCCGTCGGGGTTCGTGATGTACGCCTTGCGCCGGCCGTCGTAGGCGAAGATCTTCGGATTGACCTCGATGCACGCATTGCAGGCGGTGCACTGGTCGCTGTCGAGCCAGGGGGCCAGGGAGTCGCCGCCGACGGCAGGCGTGATGGCGGCGGCGCCACCCGCTCCGGGGGTGGCAGCGCCGGCGCCGGGCAGCGCGCGGCGGCCCTCGCCGCCGCCGCCGGCGAGCTGCAGGAGGCCGGAGACCACCGAGCCGATGACCTCTTCGCGCACCGCGCGCTCGAGCTCGTCGCGCGGGACGGCGCCGAGGCCCGCGAGGGCGCGGAGCATGCTCCAGAAGCGCTGCCGGTCCTCGCACGACTCGACCAGGACGCGGTCGACGAGCAGGCGCGAGAGCTGCCGCTGGCGGTCGACGGTCCACACGTAGGGGAAGCGGCCCTCGCGCGCGCCCGCGTCCAGGGCGAGGAAGTCGGCGAGCGGCACCATGTTCTCGTTCCAGGTGTCGGGCGGCGCGGCGCGGAAGTGCTTGCGGAAGCGCACCTCGGTGAGGGCGAAGTCGGCGAACGTGAGGGGGACCTCGAGCTGCCTGGCCACGCCGCCGTCGTCCCAGGTGAGGGTGTACGTCGGCCAGTCGGCGTCCAGGGCCGGATTGCCCCGCAGATCGAAGCACTCCGCCGGCGTCGGGCCGGCGTCGGGGTCGTAGCGGAAGAGCGGGTAGGCGCGCGACTCCACCGCCAACCTGGCCTGGTGCGTGCTCATGTCGTCGCCGATGCCGTGCTCGGGCTGGCAGGAGGTGTAGAGGTTGAAGAGCGCCGGGCGCCGCGCCTTCAAACCCTTGATGAAGCCCTCGATCATGTGGCCCGGGTGGGCGATGGCGCTCTGCAGGACGTAGGTCGTGCGGTGCGCCATGCCGATCAGGCCGATCTCCTTGCGCGGCTCCTGCTTGCCCTGGGTGACCTTGCCGAACTGCGCCATGTCCGACACCTGCCCGAGGAAGCCGGACGTGCAGGCCTGGCCACCCGTGTTCGAGTAGACCTGGGTGTCGAGGACGAGCACCTTGATCGGCTTGCCGGAGATCATGGCGCGCGACAGGTTCTGGAAGCCGATGTCGTACATGGCGCCGTCGCCGCCGACGGCGACCACGGGCGGGCAGAGCTCCCACTCCGCATCGGTGAACTCGCGCCAGTCGAAGTAGGTGAAGCGCTCGTCGTGCTCGGCGGGATCGTACCTTCCCTCGAGTTCCAGCTCGGCGAGGCGGATGGCCTTGAAGCCCTCGGCCATCTTTGCCATGTGCCCCTCGAAGACGCCCATCGCCATCGACGGCGAGTCCTGGAAGAGGTGGTTGGCCCACGGGAACGGATAGGGGTTGAACGGGAAGGTGCTGCCCCAGACCGAGGTGCATCCGGTGGCGTTGATCATGCCCAGGTTGGCGCGGCCGCGTCCCGTCGTGCCCTCGCGGTAGCGCCAGACGAGGTCCTTCAGGGTCGCCACCAGCCCGGTCACGCGCCGCAGCCAGTCCTGGTCGATCGGCTGGCCGCCGCGAAGCCGCTCGACCCGCTCGGCGATCGTGGCCAGCGTGACGTCGCCCTGGCCGGGGTCGCCGACGATGCGTGCCATGGTCGCGGTGTCCCCGACGTCGATCTCCTCGACGAGCGCGAGCTGGATGTGGCGCTCGAGCCGTTCGCTCAGCTCGGCGAGGCGTGCGACGTGCCGCTCCACCCGCGGTCGCATCAGCGCCTCGACGGTGGCGACGAACAGGTGCATCACGGTCTTCTCGGCGCAGCCGAGGCAGGCGCCGTCCCCGCTCGAGAACGACAGGTAGCTGGCCTTGTCGAGCAGCAGGGTCTCGAGCGCGCCGACGCCGTCTTCGAGGTTGGAGATGCGGACGTACTTGGCCGGCGTGGTGGGCAGATCGCACCAGAGCTCCCACTCGCGGCGCAGGCGGGCCACCGAGGCCTCGGTCTGCGTCACCGGGCGCAGCGCGTCGTCGTTGCACACCGCGACGCACTCCATGCAGCCCTTGCAGGTGTAGGGGTTGACGGTGATCGACAGCAGGCCCCCGCCGCCCGGCGCTCGCTGCTCGGGGACGGTGAAGTACGGCCGTGAGCGCGCGAAGCGGAAGCCGCCGAGCTCGCTACGCAGGACGTCCAGCTCCTGCCCCAGCGCCTCGCGCGCCGGGCCCTCGAGCTCGCTCCGCTCGAGCGTGTCGGCGATCGCCTGCTCGAGCAGCGGCGCGACCTCGTCGCGCTCCCCGGCGTGCTCCGCGGCGCGCTCGTGGGCGCCGGCCAGCAGGCCGCGCCAGGCGCGCTCGACCTGCCGCACCGCTCTCGGCAGGTGCTGCACCGTCCGCCCGTGGGCCCGGGCGCGGCGCACGGCGGTGTCGAGGATCTGGCCGAGGTCGTTCACCAGGCCGGGGATGGCGGTGTCCGGACAGGCCGTGTAGCAGCGGCCGCACGCGGTGCAGTTGGCCGGGATCCACTCGGGGTGCTGGAAGCGGATCTGCGTCATGTCGCGGAAGAGCGCGGAGCTGGCGGGCATGACGCCAAGGCCGACGAACGGATCGGTGATGGTGTCGTTGGCCATGCCGCGCGCGTAGAAGCTGCCGGTCTGCTCCCAGAAGCGGTGGATGTCGCTCAGCGCCGAGCGGCTGCGCGGCAGCGGCTTGACCATGACCGGGATGGCCGGCTCGCCGCCGGCGACCCGCTCGCCGGCGCGCGGCGCGGTGATCGGCCCCGGCGGCACGGCGCGGACCTGGTCGAAGCCGCGCTGCACGACGCGCAGGTTGTCCTCGACCACGCGCCGCCCCTTCGAGCCGAACTTGTGCTCGAGCTGCGTGCGGATGGCGTCGAGCAGGCGCACCTCGTCGAGGCCGGCCTGGGCCATCACCGGCGACGCCGCGAAGAAGGCGCCCTGGAAGGCGATGCCCTGCATGCGCAGCTGGAGGTCCGGGTCGGTGGCCTCCTCGCGCGCGATCCGGAACGCGTCGAGGGCGAACAGCGCGATCTTGCGGTCGATGATCGTGCGCTGGAAGACCGCCGGGATGTCCGCCCAGACCTCCTCCGGGGTCGCACGGTCGCTCTGGATGACGAACACGCCGCCGTCGCGCAGGCCGGCCAGCGCGTTGGTGTGGTGGAAGACGTTCGGATCCGGCGAGAGGACGACGTCGACGTAGTAGTACTCGCTGTTGACCCGGATCGGCTCCGGCGCCGCCGACAGGTAGTAGGTGGTCGGCTGCCCCTTCTTCTCCGAGCCGTACTTCGGGTTGGCCTTGATGTGGTAGCCGAGGACGTCGAAGAGGGTCATCGCCAGGTTCTTGCCGGTGGTGATGGCGCCCCAGCCGCCCACCGAGTGGAAGCGCACGGTGATGCTGCCCGGCGGCATCAGGTTGGGGTTCTCCGACCCGCGCACGGCGAGGTCCTTCACGCGCGGGTACGCCTCGGCGATGGTCTGCTGGTAGAGCGCCTGCTTCGGCGTCACCGGCTGGTCGCGGAGGAAGTCGACCGACAGGTAGAAGAGCCGCTTCTTCGGCCCGTCGGGCAGCATGTTCTCGATCGCGCCGACGATGCCCTCGGGCTGGAGATCGCGGCTGCCCATGCCGAACGAGCCCGAGTACAGGGGCGGTGCATCGGCCAGCGTGCGGTAGGTGACCAGCTCGGGGAAGGGCGTCGCCCCAGGTTCGCGGCCGTTCTCCAGGCACTTGCCGACGGCGGCGCGGATCTCGCGCATCAGCGGCAGGTCGACGGCGAGCGGCTGGTCGAGCCGCTCGAGGACGGCGACGCCGCGGCGGCCCTGGAGCACTTGGCCGAGCAGGTCGGCGGGGAACGGCCGGAACATGACCAGGTTGACCACGCCGACCCGGAGGCCGCGCGTCGTGCGGAGATGGTCGGCCACCGCCTCGGCGTTCGGCACCACGCTGCCCTGGCCGACGACGAGGTAGTCGGCGTCGTCGGCGCGGTAGGTGAGCACGCGCGCGTAGCGGCGGCCGGTCAGGGCCGCGAACTCGGCGAAGGCGCGGTCGGCGAGGTTGCGCACGTGGTCGAAGAAGAACGGCCGCTGCGCGGCGACGCTCTGCATGTAGGCGTCCTGGTTCTGCACCAGGCCGGCCATCAGCGGGTCGTCGACGTCCCAGACGAGCGGGATGCGGCGGCGGGAGTCGCCGAAGATGATGCGCTGGGCCGGGGTCGGCGTCTCGATGACGTCGTCGGGCCTGCCGAGGTATTCGGCGATCAGCTCGCGTTCCGGCACGCGCAGCGACTCGATCAGGTGGGTGGTGAGGAACCCGTCCTGGGCGACCGCGCCGGGGGTCAGCGACAGCTCGGCGATGCGGTGGGCGACGATGTCGAGGTCGGCCGCCGACTGCGCGTCCCGGGCGAAGAGCTGGAAGAAGCCGGTGTCGTCGATGCAGTGGTAGTCGTCGTGGCCCGCGTGCACGTTCAGCGTCGCCTTGGTCATCGCCCGGGCGCCGATGTTGAGGACGTAGGTGAGGCGCTTGCCGACGGCGGCGTAGAGCGACTCGTGCATGTAGGCGATGCCCTGGCCGGAGGAGAAGTTCGTGGCGCGCAGCCCGGTCATCGCCATGCCGGCGGTGACCGCGGCGGCGGCGTGCTCGCCCTCCGGCTCGACGAAGATCAGGGGCCGGCCCGAGATATTGACGTGTCCGGCGGCAGCCGCTTCGGCCCAGTACTCCCCCATCTGCGTCGAGGGCGTGATCGGATACGCTCCGGCGGCGTCGCTCGACTCGCGCTCGCACATGACGACCGCCGTGTTGCCGTCCATGGCGGCACGGACGCCGGGGTACCTGACATCGCTCGGCGCCTGCTCCGGCGCGGGCGTGTGCTTCCTGCGAGACGGCGAACTCGACATGGGAACCTCGAGGCTCGGGTGGTCCGGGGGGGCGGTATCAGGTCGGGCCGTCGGGCCGCGCTCCCCGGCGGATGATCCGGCGCGCGGCCGGGCCCTTCACGGGGCCGACGAGCGGGTCGAGCCAGACGATCGCGCCGGTCGGGCAGCGCACCATCGGCGCGATCGTGGCGTGGTCCCGCGTGTAGTCGATGACCGGCAGGCCGTCGCGCATGGCGATCAGCGCCGGGGCGTCGGCCGCGCAGCGCCCGCAGGCCGTGCAGGCCACCTCGCAGTCCTCGGCCACCTCGTCGCCGGTCTCCAGGGAGCGACAGGCGACCCAGAGGCGATGGCTCGCCGGGTGGATGGAGAACAGGTCCTTCGGGCAGACCTCGACGCAGTCGCCGCAGGCCGTGCACCGCGCCTCGTCGACCACCGGGAGCTGGTGCGCGTCCATGTGGATGGCCTCGAACGCGCACGCGGTGGCGCAGTCGCCGAGCCCGAGGCAGCCCCACACGCAGCTCTTGCCGCCGCCGCCGACCTGTGTGGCGGCGCGGCAGGACGACAATCCGACGTAGTGGGCACGCCGGCGGGCGACGTTGCTGCCGCCGGCGCAGGCGAGCCGCGCCGCGCGCTTCTCCGCGGCGCCAACCTCGACGCCGAGAAACGCGGCGATACGGGTGCGGGCCGCGTCGCTGCTCACCGTGCACCCGCCCGGCAGGGCAGCCCCGCCGACCAGCGCCTCGGCGAACGGCCGGCAGCCCGGATACCCGCAGGCGCCGCAGTTGGCGTGGGGCAGCATCGACTCGACCACGTCGAGGCGCGGATCCTCCGGCATGTACAGCCGGCGGCTGGCGACGAAGAGCAGGGTGGTGAGCGCGAGGGTCAGACCGCCCAGCGCCGCGACGGCAGTGACGATCACCATCGGCGTTCAGGCGAGCAGGAACCCCGTCGTGCGGGTGACGCGGAGGTCCTTGCCCACGAAGCAGCCTTCGCAGCCTGGCAGCGCTTCGACGAGCTCGCGGCTGCGCCGCGCGCCGAGCACCAGCGTGAGCGTCGACAGCGCGTCGGCCGTGGCCGCGTCCGGGGCGATCACGGTGGCGCTCGCCAGCTCCGGCGGCGAGTAGCCCGTGCGCGGGTCGACGATGTGGTGGAGCGAGTAGTCGGGGGTGAAGCTGTGCAGGTAGTCGCCGGAGGTGGCGATCGCGCGGTTGCTGGCCTCGAAGCGGCCGAGCAGGGCGGCGCCGGGCCGCGGGTTGCGCAGCCCGATGCGCCAGGGCTGCCCTGGGGCGCGTTCACCGCCGGCCAGGATGTCGCCGCCGACGTCGACCAGCACGTTGTCGAAGCCGCGGGCGCGAAGCACGGCGACGCCGCGATCGATGACGTGGCCCTTGGCGATGCCGTCGACGGTGATGCGCATGCCCGGGTGCGCCAGCGTCGCCGCGGCGGGCTCGGTGCGGACGCCGTGGTAGTCGACCCGGGCACGCGCCGCCTCGACGGTCGCCGGCGCCGGCAGGGCGGCCCGCGGCCCGTGCGCCGGCTGGTAGAGGTCGAGGATCGGCTGGACGGTGAGGTCGAACGCGCCGTCGCCCAGCGCGGACAGGCGCGCGGCGAGGCGCAGGACCTCCAGCAGCGCCGGGTCGGGGTGTGCGACCCGACCGCTCGCGTTCAGCTGCGACACCTGGCTGTCGGGCCGATAGGCGCTGAGCAGCGCCTCGAGGCGGTCCATCTCGGCCAGGGTCGCGTCGGCGGCTGCTGCCGCCGCGTCGCGGTCGGTACCGACGACCGTCAGCGTGATCCCGGTACCCATCAGCAGGCGCGAGCGGGTGACCGGCACGGCGCGGCCGATGCCGTGTCGCCTGGCCGCCCAGGCGCCGGCCGCGGCCACGCTCACGCCGAGGATGCGCAGCGCCTCGCGCCGGGTCGGGAATCCTCTCGGAAGCACTCGACCGCGCATCCCGGAGTCGTCCTAGCCCGTGCGCCGGAGGGTTGCCAGTGCCCGCGATTCGCCGCGGCGCCCCGCCAGGCCGCCGGGGACGATGGTGACCTTGTTGCCGTCGTAGAGGCAGTAGGGGCGCAGGTCGACATGGCGTCCGACCAGCCGGGCCCGCGCCGCGTCCCACACGGGCACGCGCGACAGCGCCACCACCGGCTGCGCGATGTAGTTGCGCGGGTCGTGGCGGAGCTTGTCGCGGAATGCGGCGATGGTCCGGGCGTCGGCGGCGGGGCCGATGAGCAGCCCGTAGCCGCCCGCCTCGGCGACCGGCTTCACCACCAGCTCGGGCAGATGGTCGAGCACCCAGGCGAGCTGCTTCGGGTCGTCGCACAGGTAGGTCTCGACGTTGCGCAGGATCGGCTCCTCGCCGAGGTAGTAGCGGATGAATTCCGGCACGTAGGCGTACATCGCCTTGTCGTCGGCGACGCCGTTGCCGATGGCGTTCGCGAGCGCGACGTTGCGCGCGCGGTAGGCGTTGACCAGGCCCGGGACCCCGAGCAGCGAGTCGGGCCGGAAGGTGAGCGGGTCGATGAACTCGTCGTCGATGCGGCGGTAGATCACGTCCACCCGCGCAGCAGCTCGATCGGATAGTGGTCGACCGGCAGCACCGCATGGTGCTGGAAGACCAGCGGCAGCGTGCGGACCATCACCAGGCGGTTCTCGAGCACGTACGACACCCCGGACGGCGTGCGCGCATTGTCCTCGAGCACGACGTACTCGCCGGTCTTCGAGTCGCGCACG
>Ga0316622_100002190_pt1 | contig 13403 bp, 11 predicted proteins | sample OWC_Aug_OW2_C1_D_FD_207646 | JGI IMG/M metagenome (GOLD analysis project Ga0316622, IMG submission 207646) | Wetland soil microbial communities from Old Woman Creek delta, Ohio, United States - OWC_Aug_OW2_C1_D5_C | ecosystem: Environmental > Terrestrial > Soil > Wetlands | place: USA: Ohio... | reverse complement strand
CCTTCTTCTTGGTCGCTTTCTTTGCTTTCGCTGCCATGATCAATTCTCCATGTCGGGTTAGTCCCGGGCCGAGTATTTACAGAATTAAAAAAAGAAATGCAATAGTCACGTCACGATTTTTTTTGCAGCGCTCTCGGAGCGACGGTCGACTTCTTCGTTCTCGATGACGCGGCGGGCGCTCGCAACGCGACGATGCAGCACCACTCTGCGGCAGTGAGCGGCGTCACCGAAAGACGGTTGCCGCGTTTCAGGATCAGCATCTCGCGCAACGCGCCCGCTTCGTGCTCGCGTAGCTCCGGCAGCGTAATTACAGGCTCAATCCTGTTTTCGAGCTGCACGTCGACGCTGAACCAGCGCGGCGCCTCACGCGTGCTCTTCGCGTCGTAGTACTCGCTCTTCGCGTCGAACTGCGTCGGGTCGGGATACGCTTCGCGCACGACCTTCACGACGCCCGCGACGCCCGGAACTTCGCAGCTCGAGTGATAAAAAAAAGCGCGGTCACCTTTCCGGAAATCGTCCCGAAGCATGTTCCGCGCCTGGTAGTTGCGCACGCCTTCCCACCCCGTCGTGCGGCCTGGAGCGTTCGCGAGATCGTCGATTCCGAACACGTCGGGTTCCGATTTCATCAGCCAGTACTGCATGCGACCTGGGCCCTTCAGGGTGCGTGAGGAGGGAAGCGGAGGATGCCGCGCTCGGTGACTACGAGGTCGAGAGCGACGTCCCAGGCAGCGGGTTCGAGTCGATCGACCTGCTGGATTGAATACGCGATGCCGATCAGCCGCGGACGGCGGAAGGGTTGCGAGCGATCGAGTCGCGGACGCAGCGCACGGTCGTAGAAGCCCGCACCCATGCCGAGGCGATGGCCCTGCGCGTCGAAGCCGACGAGCGGAACGAGGATCGTGTCGAGGTGACGGACCGGGATGCGGCCGCGCGAACCGTGCAGCGGTTCGGCGATGCCGAACATGTTCCCGCGCAGCGGCGCGTCGGGCTCGAGCGGGACCAGAACCATCTTGCCGTCACGGCGGCTGACGATGTGCGGCACGTAGATGCGGACGCCGCGCTGCCAGGCGGGACCGAAGCAGGGGCGGAGGTCGACTTCGCCGGGCATGCCGAGGAACGCGGCGACGCGCCGGCCGCGCTGCCAGACGCCGAGACGGCCCAGCGAGGCGCGGATCGCCCGGTCGTGGCTGCGGCGTTCGGCGTCCGGGATCGCGCGACGCCCCGCGCGCAGCTGCCGGCGCAGCTCGCGGAGGGTCATCGTCGACGTGGAGGGAGAGGCGCCACCCGCCGTGCCGTCACGGACCATTGCTCTCGACAAGAGCAATATTTGGGGAGGGCCGCGGCACTTAAGGCTTCCCGCTCGAGGCGGACTTGCACAATGTTGCCGGCTGACCGTTCCCCGGGGTATTTACATTAAGGTCGAGAGGTAACCCGGCCCGTGTCGAACACCGCAGGCGGCGCCAAATCGTCGAAGGTTCGGACTGCTGCGAACCCTCAGAGTTCAAGTTGCTGGCCTTTCGCGAGCGCGGTTTCGACGCGCTCGCGCAGGGACTTCAGGCGTGCGCCGAGATCGCCCTCGACGACCGTGCCGTGCTTGCGCACTTTGATCAGTTCGTTGGCCAGGTTGAGCGCGGCGATGACCGCGATGCGGTCGAGGCCCACGACTTTCCCGGAATCGCGGATCTCGCGCATCTTGCCGTCGAGGTACTCCGCCGAGTCGAGCAGGTCGGAGCGTTCTTCGGCAGGGCAGGCCACCTGGTATTCGCGGTCGAGCAGGCGGACGCTGACGCGGGAAACGCGTTCTTCACTCATCAGCCCTGCTCCATCGCCTTGAGGCGGCCGATCATTGCCTCGACCCGCGCGCGCACCTGCTCGTTCTTCTGCAGGAGGTTGGCGCGCTCGCTGATCAGGGTGTCCTGACGCTGACGCAGGGCACGGTTCTCTTCCTTGAGCTGGTTGACCGTAGCCACCAGCTCGTCGAGGCGGCGTTCGATGCGTCGCAGTTCGACGTCGACGGCGGACCGGGCAGCGGGTTCGTTCATGGAATTCACTATAGTTGGCGCACCCCGGGGAATCAATTTGAACTGGCCCACCTGGGACCGGTTGCCGGTTACGGATGGTACGATATGCGCAATGTCGGCACCGATTGCTTTCGACGATGTGGCACAGGCCTTGACGGCCGGCGGTTCCACTGTCCACGCTGCCGAGGCGCACGGCTGCCTGTGCGGGGCCCTGTGCGCGCGGCGCATCTACCTGCCGGCGGAATGGCTCGAGGAGTTGCTGCCCGATGGCGTCGAGCCTGGCACGACTGTCTCCGTCACCGCGGCCGGCCCCCTGAAGTCGCTCTTTGACCAGAGTCGCGCCGTGCTGGAGGCGCGAGAGATGGAATTCGAGCCGCTGCTGCCTCCCGACGCAGCCACGCTCGACGAGCGCGTCGAGGCACTCGGCGCCTGGGCGCAGGGGTTTCTTTACGGCTTCGGCGCGGCCGGCCCGTTCAAGCCCGGCACGCTGACCACGGCAGTCGCCGAGGTCCTCACGGATTTCGCCGAAGTCGCGCGCGCCGGCGCCGTCGGCTCCGAAAGTGTAGAAACAGAAGAGGGTGCGCTCGCCGAGCTGGTCGAGTTTGTGCGTGTCGGCGTGCAGCTCATTTATGACGAGCTCGCCGACCTGCGTGCCGCCCAGGCCACCTCGACCGCACGTCACTGATCCCGAACCGTTCGTTTTCCCGAAGAGAACCCCGACTGCCCATGACCCTGCGCAAAGACGAATACGCGCGCCGCCGCAAGCAGCTCATGAAGCTCATGGGCAAGGGCGCCATCGCAATCATCCCTGCGGCGCCCGAGCGTCAGCGCAACAGCGACGTCCATTACCACTATCGGCCGGACAGCGATTTCCACTACCTCACTGGCTTCAACGAACCCGAGGCGGTGGCGGTGCTGATTCCCGGTCGCGAACAGGCCGAATACATCCTGTTCGTGCGCGACCGTGATCCCACCCGCGAAACCTGGGACGGTCGTCGCGCCGGTCCCGACGGGGCGGTGCGTGATTACGGCGCCGACGATGCTTTCCCGGTCGGCGACATCGACGACATCCTCCCGGGCCTGCTCGAGAGCTGCGGGCGGGTCTACTACTCGATGGGGGTGAACCTCGATTTCGACCAGCGCGTGGTCGGCTGGGTGAATACGCTGCGGGGCCAGACCAAGCTCGGCATCCACAGCCCGCAGGAATTCGTCGCGCTCGAGCACCCGCTGCACGACATGCGGCTCTACAAGAGCCGCGCCGAGGCAGGAGTCATGAAGCGTTCGGCGCAGATCGCGGTGGGCGCGCACGTGCGGGCGATGCGGACCGCCCGGCCCGGCGTCACCGAATACGAGGTCATGGCCGAGCTGCTGCACGAGTTCCACCGGCATCAGGCCGACATCTCGTACCATCCGATCGTCGGCGGCGGCGCGAACGGCTGCATCCTGCATTACCACGAGAACGCGGACACGCTGCGCGACGGCGACCTGCTGCTGATCGACGCCGGCTGCGAATACGGCCTGTACGCGTCTGACATCACGCGCACCTTCCCGGTCAACGGCCGTTTCTCGCCCGCGCAGAAGGCGATCTACGACGTCGTGCTCGACGCGCAGGAGGCCGCCTTTGCCTGCATCAAGCCAGGCAATCACTGGAATGAACCGCACGACGCGGCGGTGCGGTCGATCACGCAGGGCCTGGTCAAGCTCGGCCTGCTCAAGGGGCGCGTGCCCACGCTGATCAAGGAAGAGGCCTACCGCAAGTTCTTCATGCACCGCACGGGTCACTGGCTCGGCATGGACGTGCACGACGTCGGCGAATACAAAGTCGGCGCCGAATGGCGCGTCTTCGAGCCGGGCATGGCGCTGACGGTCGAACCCGGCATCTACATCCCTGCCGGCACCAGAGGCGTGCCGAAGCGCTGGTGGAACATCGGCGTGCGGATCGAGGACGACGTGCTCGTCACAGGCACCGGCTACGAACTGCTGACGTCGGGCCTGCCGCGCACCACGGCTGAAATCGAGCGCGTGATGGCGTCGGCTGCCTGACCGGGGAATGCCGTTGAGCACGACGCCTGCCGAATACGACCTCGCCATCGTTGGTGGCGGATTGGTCGGTGCCTCGCTGGCCTTGTCGCTCGCGCCGCTCGGGCTCCGCATCGCCCTGGTCGAAGCCGTGTCGCCCTTGCAGGGCGAGCAGCACCCGAGTTTCGACGAGCGCACGACGGCGCTCGCCAATGGCAGCGTTCGCGCCTTCAAGACGCTGGGCGTCTGGGCCGGCATGGAGCGCGAGGCCGCACCCATCCGCAAGATTCACGTTTCCGACCAGGGCCGCTTCGGCAGCGCGCGCATCGACGCGGCCGAGCAGGGGCTCGAGGCTCTGGGCTACGTCGTGCCCAACCGCGCGATCGGTGCGGCGCTGTGGCAGGGCCTGTCACGGGCGCCCTCGGTCGAGGTGATCGCGCCGGCCAGGGTGACAGGCAGCGAGCTCGCAGACGCAAGTCGTGTCGTTCATTACGGGGTGGCGGGTGAGGCGCGCTCGCTCAGTGCCAGGCTGGTCGTGGCTGCCGACGGAATTCGCTCGCTGGTCCGCGACCAGTCGGGTATCGAAGCCGACCACATCGGCTACGAGCAGGTCGCAATCACGGCTGTCATGACCACGCAGCGCTTCCACGACTACGTCGCGTACGAGCGTTTCACCGAAGAAGGCCCGATCGCGATCCTGCCGCTGACAGATGGTCGCTGCGGCATGGTCTGGACGCGCAAACCCGCCGCAGTCGAGCGGATGCTCGCGTTGTCGGACGACGAGTTCCTGCGCGAGTTCCAGGCGGCATTTGGATTCCGGCTCGGGCGCTTCCTGCGCATCGGTCAGCGCGCTTCATACGACCTCGTGCTCGCGCGGGCCGACCGCCACATCGCGCAACGACTCGCCGTCGTCGGCAATGCCGCGCAGGGCCTGCATCCGATCGCAGGGCAGGGTTTCAACCTGGGATTGCGCGACGCGATGAGCCTCGCCGAAGTCATCGCCGACCGGCGCGTGGCCGGCACTATGGATCCGGGTGATGCGAACCTGCTGCAGGACTATGCCGACTGGCGCGAGACCGATCGTCGCCGCATCGTCGCCTTCACCGATGGGCTCGTGCGCCTGTTCGCGACGCCGCTGGGTGTGCTGCGGAGCCTGCGCAGCCTCGGCATCCTCGCCTTCGACGTGCTGCCGCCCGCCAAGTCCGCGCTCGCACGATTGAGTGTGGGTGCGGCCGAGCGCGTGCCGCGGCTGGCCCGCGGCGTACCCCTCGCTGGAACCGGCTGAGCATGGCCACGCCGCGCCGCAAATTCGATTTCGACATCGTCATCGTCGGCAGTGGCATGGTCGGCACGTGCCTCGCTGCGCTCCTGGAGCGCGAAGATGCGCTTTCCGGCTTGAAGGTCGCGCTGGTCGACCCGGCCGCACCGCGCAAGCCGGACGATCGCGCAATGGACCTGCGTGTGTCGGCACTGTCGCGAGCGTCAGAGCGCATCCTGACCGCTGCACGCGCATGGGACGCCATTGCTCCGCATGCATCGCCGTACAGCGACATGGTCGTCTGGGACGCGGCGAGCACGCCGGATCGCCCGGATGCGCTGAGGTTCTCCGCGGCTGAGACCGCGGAACCCAACCTCGGCCACATCGTCGAGAACCTGCGCGTGCAGTGGGCGCTGCACGAGTCACCGCTGCTGCGCGGCGTGACCGAAGTGCGCAGCGGGCTCGCTGGCCTGGAGTTCGATGAGGGCTCGGCCCGCGTGACGCTCGAGGATGGCCGACGGCTTACGTGCCAGATCGTGATCGGCGCGGACGGGAGCCAGTCCGTCGCACGCCGGCTCGCGGGCATCGGCCGGTCAGGGTGGGCGTACGACCAGACGGCGGTGGTCGCGCACCTGCATACCGGGAAGCCGCATCGGGAGACGGCCTGGCAACGCTTCCTGCCAAACGGTCCGCTCGCGTTCCTGCCGCTCAAGGACGGGCGCGTTTCGCTCGTGTGGAGCACGACGCCGGACGAAGCCGCGTCATTGCAGGCATCGAGTGAGTCGGAGTTCGGCGAAAGGGTCTCGATCGCCAGCGACCACGTTCTCGGCAAGGTGACGCTTGCGAGCGGCCGCGCGGGCTTCCCGCTCGCGCTGTGGCATGCGCGCGCCTATGTCCAGCCGCGACTCGCGCTGGTGGGCGATGCGGCCCACACGATCCATCCGCTGGCAGGCCAGGGCGTGAACCTCGGCTTCCTCGACTGTGCGAGCCTCGTGCAGGTGCTCGCCGCAGCGTCCACCAGGGGCGAAGAACTGCATGGCCTGCGTGTGCTGCGCCGCTATGAACGCTGGCGCCGGAGCGAGAACGCGGTCGTCATGGGTGTCTGTGACACGATCAACCGGCTCTTCACCGAGAAGAGCGTGGCAATCGCGGGCCTGCGGCGCTTCGGCATGTCGATGGTGACGAGCCAGCCGTACCTCCGCCGCACGCTGGTCGAACGCGCACTTGGGGTGGGCGGTGACGCCCCGCAACTCGCGCGGCGGACGACCGCGACGAATTAACCCTGGTGGGCCGCCCGGCCTGCGGAGCCTCGCAATGCAGAATCCAGACTGGCCGGATACGCTCTTCACGCAGTCGCCGCCGGGCCTCGGCAACCAGTTCGACGATGATCCGCTGCTGGGTTCGTGGACCAGGCGCACGCTGCCCGCGACGATCCTGGCGGAGCTGCGCAGCGAATTACGCGAGCTCGGCGCGCTCGCCGGCGGCGATCTGTACAGGTTGCAGCAGGCAGATCTCGCCAATGAGCCGGTGCTGACGCAATGGGACCCCTGGGGCAAGCGCATCGACGAAGTCGTGGTCTCGCCGCTGTGGCGCGAGGCCGAGCGCCTCGCCGCCAGGCATGGCCTGGTCGCGACCGGTTACGAGCCGGCGATGGGTCGCCACGCTCGTATCGCGCAGTTCCTCAAGGTCTACCTGTTCCACCCGTCGACGGATGTGTACACCTGCCCACTGGCAATGACGGATGGCGCGGCGCGCTGCCTGCTGGAATCCGGCAACCACGAGCTGATCGATCGCGCATTGCCGCACCTCACCTCGCGTGACCCCGCGAAGTTCTGGACCAGCGGCCAGTGGATGACCGAGACGGCCGGCGGTTCCGACGTCGGGCGTTCCGAGACGCGGGCGGTACCGGACGACGAGGGCGGCTGGCGCCTGTATGGTCGCAAATGGTTCACGTCGGCCGTCACTTCGCAGATGACGCTTACGCTCGCTCGTCCCGAAGGCAATCCGCCCGGCGGCAAGGGCCTCGCGATGTTCTACATCGAGATTCGCGACCTCGACGGCAAGCTGAACGGCATCCGCGTCGATCGGCTCAAGGACAAGCTCGGCACGCGCAAGGTGCCGACGGCCGAGTTGCTGCTCGATGGCACGCGCGCGGCCTTAGTCGGCCCGCCGCTGAACGGCACGCGGTCGATCGAGCCGATGCTTGGCGTCACGCGGATGTGGAACAGCGTCTGCGCAGTCTCGTTCATGCGTCGTGGCCTGTCGTTGGCCCGGTCCTACGCCAGGGAGCGCAAGGCGTTCGGCCAGCCGCTCGAGCAGTTGCCGCTGCATGCCGACACGCTGGCCGGTCTCGAGGCCGAGACCTGGGGCGCCTTCCTGATGACCTTCCTGCTGGTCGAGCTGAACGGCCGGCTCGAACGCAACGAGATCGACGACCAGCAGCGCGCCCTGCTGCGGCTCATGACTCCACTCACCAAGCTGATCACTGGCAAGCAGGCCGTGGCGGTCGTGACCGAGGTGATCGAGAGTTTCGGCGGGGCGGGCTATGTCGAGAACACCGGCCTGCCGCAGTTGCTGCGCGACACGCACGTGCTGCCGATCTGGGAAGGCACGACCAACGTGCTCTCGCTCGATGCGCTGCTGCGCAGCGACCTCCATTCGGGACTGGCGGCACTGATGGCGCGGGCGTCCGCATGCCTGCGGACCGTTGCGGAGCCGCGCATGGTCGCAGCCACACAGCAGGCGCTCGGGGCGCTGGAACGCGTGGCGCTGGTGATCGAAAGCGGGCAGGAGCCGGAAGTGCTGCAGGCTGGCGCGCGGCGGCTTGCGATGACGCTGGCACGGGCACTGCAGCTGACGCTGCTGTGCGAACACGCGCAGTGGATGATCGATCATGGCGGCGACCGCCGCGGTTACGCGGCGGCGATGCGGTTTGCGCGTCAGCCCGTCGACCTGATGACGGAAGTGGATCCCGAGGCGGATCGCCTGCTGCTCGGTTGATGCTCTTCACCTCTCCCGCTCGAGCGGGTGAAGGAGTAAAAGGTGTCAACGCTGATTCGGGGGGAACAGCCAATGACGACCGACGCTCCTGCAGGTGAATCGCAAGTCGATGCGCCTGTTACCACCGCTGTCGACGACGCGAACGCGCTGCCGTTCGTCGCGCCTTGCCGCACGCTCGGCACGTGGGAGCCCATTGGCTGGCTCGGACACGCCTGGGATGACTTCAAGGCTGCGCCGCGGCAGAGCCTGACCTACGGTGCGGTCGTCGTCCTGTTGAGCTGGGCGCTCGCGTACATCGCTATCCGCTTCGGCGGCTACTTCGAACTGCTGGCGCTGGTCTCCGGTTTCATCCTGGTCGCGCCACTGCTCGCGGTGGGCACGTATTCGATCAGCGAACAGATCGAGCGTGGCCTGCAGCCATCACTGAGGCGCTGCTTTGTCGAGGAGCGGCGCGCATTCGGCAACCTGATGGTCTTCGCGCTGATCCTGATGATCGTGTTCCTGGTCTGGTGGCGCGCCGCCTCGGCTGTCCACATCTTCTTCCCCGTCGACATGACGACGCCCGACTGGACCGATTACCTGCAGTTCCTGGGCATCGGCAGCGCGGTCGGTTCGATCTTCGCCGTGATCGTATTCGCGGCCGCCGCGTTCTCGTTGCCAATGCTCGTCGACCGCGAAGCAGATTCGATCACCGCTGTCGTGACGAGCATCAACGCCGTGCTGCGCAACAAGCGGGCGATGGCCGTGTGGGCGGCGCTGATCGTGCTCGCCGTGGCCCCGGGCTTTGCGCTGCTGCTGCTGGGGCGGGGGAATGGTACCGGCTTCGCGCTCGTGATGGCCCTGCTCGGCATCACGCTGCCCCTGATCGGGCATGCGACGTGGCACGCCTACCGCGCGACGATCGATGCCTCGGCGTGGCCGAGGAACGAGCACCTCGACCAGTGAGCCGCGTGGCGCTCGTCCCTCCCTCAGGCGTTACGCAAGGTCGAAACGATCCAGGTTCATTACCTTGCTCCAGGTCGCCACGAAGTCACGCACGAACACCTGCTGCGAGTCGCTGCAGGCGTAGACCTCCGCGAGGGCTCGGAGCTGGGAGTTCGAACCGAAGACGAGATCGACGACAGTACCCGTCCACTTGAGTTCGCCCGTCGCCCGATCGCGTCCTTCCAGCACGCCGTCCGACGCTGCTGACTTCTGCCACTTCGTGCGCATGTCGAGGAGGTTCACGAAGAAATCATTGGTCAGTGTCCCGGGTCGCCGGGTAAAGACACCGTGCGGTGACTGGCCGACGTTTGCATTCAAGGCACGCAGGCCACCGATCAGGACCGTCATTTCGGGAGCGGTCAGGCGCAGCAGCTGCGCCTTGTCCACCAGCAGTTCGGCGGCTGATCCCTCGAGTCCCTTGCGGACGTAGTTGCGGAACCCGTCCGCCATCGGCTCCAGCACGGCGAACGAATCCACATCCGTCTGCGCCTGCGATGCATCCATTCGCCCCGGCGAGAACGGAACCTTCACGTCGTGGCCGGCCGACTTCGCGGCTGCTTCGACCGCTGCACAGCCGCCCAGGACGACCAGGTCCGCCAGCGAGACTTTCTTCCCGCCGCACTGCGCGCCGTTGAAGTCCTTCCGGATTCCTTCCAGCTTCTGCAGGACCTGCACCAGTTCGGCCGGCTGATTGACCTCCCAATCCTTCTGCGGCGCGAGTCGGATGCGTGCGCCGTTGGCGCCGCCGCGCTTGTCGCTGCCGCGGAACGTCGCTGCGGACGCCCAGGCCGTCGTCACCATTTGGGGAATGGACAGGCCGGACTCGAGGAGCGTGGCTTTCAGGGCGGCGATGTCGTGCTCGTCGACCAGGGGATGATCGACGGCGGGGATGGGGTCCTGCCAGATCTGCACTTGCTTCGGCACCAACGGGCCCAGGTAGCGGGCGACCGGACCCATGTCACGGTGTGTCAGCTTGAACCAGGCACGGGCGAAAGCGTTGGCGAACTCCTGCGGGTTCTGATGGAAGCGCCGTGAGATCTTTTCGTAGGCCGGGTCGAGGCGCAGCGACAGGTCGGCCGTCGTCATCATCGGCGGATGCTTCTGCGACGGATCGTGCGCGTCCGGGATCATGTGCTCCGGCTTGACGTTCTTTGCCACCCACTGGTGGGCGCCGGCGGGACTCCTGGTCAGCTCCCACTCGTAGCCGAACAGCATGTCGAAATAGCCGTTGTCCCACTTGGTGGGGTTGGGCTTCCAGGCGCCTTCGATACCGCTGGTGGTGGTGTGCACACCCTTGCCGCTGCCGAACTTGTTGATCCAACCCAGGCCCTGCTCTTCGATCGGGGCTGCTTCGGGCTCCGGGCCAACCAGCTTGGGGTCGCCTGCGCCGTGGGCCTTGCCGAAAGTGTGGCCGCCAGCAACGAGCGCCACCGTCTCTTCGTCGTTCATGGCCATGCGCGCGAAGGTTTCGCGAACGTCACGGCCCGAGGCCACCGGATCCGGGTTGCCGTCCGGGCCTTCCGGGTTCACGTAGATCAGGCCCATCTGGACCGCGGCCAGCGGATTCTCGAGCTGGCGGTCGCCGGAGTAGCGGCTGCCGGGCTTGTCACTGGTGGCCAGCCAGGTCTTCTCCATGCCCCAGTAGATTTCCTCTTCCGGCTCCCAGATGTCCTCACGTCCGCCGGCGAAACCGAAGGTCTTGAATCCCATCGACTCCAGCGCGACGTTGCCCGCGAGGATCATCAGGTCGGCCCAGGAAATCTTGCGGCCGTACTTCTGCTTGACCGGCCAGAGCAGGCGGCGCGCCTTGTCGAGGTTGCCGTTGTCCGGCCAGCTGTTCAGGGGAGCAAAGCGCTGGTTGCCCGTCCCTGCGCCGCCGCGACCGTCGGAGGTGCGGTACGTGCCGGCACTGTGCCACGCCATGCGGATCATCAAGCCGCCGTAATGACCCCAGTCAGCGGGCCACCAGTCCTGCGAATCCGTCATCAATGCATGCAGGTCCATGATCACGGCATCCAGGTCGAGGCTCCTGAACTCTTCGGCGTAGTTGAACGCCTCGCCCATGGGGTCGGACTTGGTGGAATGCTGGTGAAGAATCCCGAGGTTCAGCTGATTGGGCCACCAGGCTGCGTTTGTTGACGCCCCAGCCACTGCCTGTGTGCGAGTTGCACTCGAGAACGGGCACTTCGTTTCGGTGGACACGGTGATCTCCTGGGGTCTTCTGCAATTTGAATCTCGATTCAGTCTAGTGCTCGCGACAACAGGCGATCAAAGACTTTTGCTCAATGGACTTGATTGAAGGGTTCTATCGTGCGGTCGGACAAACTCACCTGTCTACGCCACCAGGCTCACGAGCCAGTGCGAGACTGTCGACCACTCATCGGTCCCGGAGACCAGCAATCGCAGCGGACCCGACGCTGTGATGGCCAGTCCGCCCCATAACGTCACCGGGTGAATGCGTCCGAGCGCCTTCCAGTCCCAGATGAAGAGCGGCACGAGGAACAGCGTAGCCACCGCGAACACTATTGGTGGGCCGAGTCCCAGCAGCAGGGCCCACCGTGCCACCGCGGGTGGCAGCAGCGCGATCGTTCCGAGCAGCATGTAGCGCTTGTGGGCCCGCGAGTCCCGACGCCGGGTGCGAATTCCGGCGATGACGAACACGGCAAACAGCGTGATCGCGACCAACGGCACGATCAGGAAGCGATACGGATCCATGCCGAACGGAGCGATACCTCTGTGCACGGCGTGCAGTGCGACGAGAACACCGACCGCGACCATCACGACCGCCACGCCAGCAGCGATGACGCCGAGTCGAAGGTGCAGGTCGATGCGTCGGGCAGCCACGAGCCGCGTCTGGATGAACAGCAGCACCACCCAGGCCGTGAACAGGAACGCATGCAGGTGCACGAGATGCGTGAGTGCCGGCGGTGCAGGCGTGGGCACCGGCAGGATCGGGCGCAGGAAGTACGTCCGCGCGAAACCCAGGATGGCAACCGCGAGGATGGCGACGGCCATGCCGCCATAGAACCGGCGCTCGGCGCTAGCTGTCATTCGTATCGAGCCGGGCTCTGGCATGGCCGATCTCCTGTCGGAGACCGACAGCATGACAGACGCCAGGTCGGACTGCTCACCTGCCACCGGCTCCCTCTCCCGCGCTCCGCCGATAGGCATGAATGCATACGGTGCGTTCCTACAACTCCGATGCGTCATCCCTCACCAGGCTATTAGCATCAGACTTGGGGCGAGGGGACACTGTCATGAACAACAGAATCAGTCGCCGCGACGCATTGAGATTCTCCGGGGCGGCGCTCGGTGGATTGGCCTTGGGAGGCGTCACATTGCGTGCGGGTGCAGCGGGCGCCGCGCCGCGCAGTGTCACAGTCCAGGCCGCGCTCGATTGCGAAGGGCGCTGTTATCCACCGCTCGACGAAGACGACCGGCAGCGATACTCGTATTTCGTCGAGCAACTGGACACGCTGGAGTATTTCCGCAAGCCCGATCCGTCGAGCGACTTCGTCACGCCGTACTACCCGCCACTCGACGACGACGAAATGCGCATTACGTTCATGGGGTCGTGCATCCCGCCGGTACGGCGCGCCCAGAACATGATGAGCATCTTCGTCGAGGTGGGCTGGGACGAGGCGCGGCAGTGCGCGAAGGATTCGTTCGTCTTCGACTGTGGCGCCGGCGTGGTCGGCAATTACGGCGCCATGGAGGTGGGCTATCGCCGCATGGACAAGGTGTTCATCACGCACCTCCACGGCGACCACATGAGCGATCTTACGCACATCTACTGCTTCGGGCCCTCGGGTGACCGCCTGACACCGTTCTATGTTTTCGGTCCCAGCGCTTCGGGTGTTCGCAGTCCACGCCCGCCACGCCGGCTCTATGACGACGGCACGACGGCATTCTGCCGCAACTTCCGCGAGGCGATGCGCTGGCACTCGGAGAGCTTCGGCTTCCAGAACACGAGCTACACCACCTATCCGTCACCGGAGCAGATCCGCGCGGACTGGAGCCTGCCCGTCACGCCGCGACAGGTCAGCGACGACCCGTGGGGCGATGGTTTCTCCATAGTGCCCGTCGAGCTCGACTGGCGTACGGAAGGCGGCGTCGCGTAC
>Ga0316622_100002189_pt1 | contig 13407 bp, 9 predicted proteins | sample OWC_Aug_OW2_C1_D_FD_207646 | JGI IMG/M metagenome (GOLD analysis project Ga0316622, IMG submission 207646) | Wetland soil microbial communities from Old Woman Creek delta, Ohio, United States - OWC_Aug_OW2_C1_D5_C | ecosystem: Environmental > Terrestrial > Soil > Wetlands | place: USA: Ohio... | reverse complement strand
GGAAGCGGCCAGGTTGGGCGCGGTCAGGTAGCGCAGCGCGCGCAGATCGGCGGTCAGCGCCGCGGGCAGGCTGTTGAAGGCCACGTCCTCGCAGCGGTCGGCCCAGAGCGTGTCGCCAGTCGCCTGGATCAGGCGCTCGCAGGAATGCATGAACTCCACCAGGCCGCAAGTCTCGATCGCCTGGCGCGGATCCGCGAAGCCCTCGCGCGCGTTCTCGTCTGCGCCGAACAGCCCGCCCGGCACCTGTCCGAACTTCGCTTTGAACTCGCGGAAGTTGCGCTCCGCGCTGCCGAGGTGCTTGGGATCTCCGCTCTGCATCCCAAACCAGGTCGGCCCGCCGAAGCCCTGGCACACGTTGACGTTGTGCCAGTCGATCACGCCGTCCTCCCAACGGCCTGCGCAGCGGTGGATCTTCTCGGCCAGCGCGAGCAGGTCCGCTCCGAGCGCGGGATCGTCCGTGCGGTTGTAGAGCCAGTAGACGCTCCAGAGGTTGTCGTAGCCGCGCAGATGCTGCCAGTAGGGCGGCAGGAACTTGTCGTCGGGCAGCGCGAGCTCCCAGCGGAAGTAGCGCGCCATCAGCTCCAGCACGCGCGGGTCGCCCGTGAACTCGTGGTAGCTGCGCAGCGCGTCGAGCATCGGCATGTTCGGCCACAGGTCCCACTCACCCTCGGTCGAGCTGACCGTGGACTGGGCGCGGCGCGGACCGAAGTAGCCATCCTCGCGCTGGCTCGCGAGCGCGCCCTCGATCCAGACGCGCGCCTCGCGGATCTGCTCTCTCTCGCCGAGAAGGTAGGCGCAGTCTCCGAAGCCCTTGAGCCAGTAGGGCACCTCCTCCCAGCCGTGGTCGCCCTCGCCCGTCGGCGAGAGCCAGGCGTTGTCCTGCTTGGCGAGGAAGCGCGAGATCTCGCCCAGGTGACCGTGGAAGCCGCTGCTCTGGAGCACGAGCTGACGCCGCAGCCAGCCGAGCGGCTCGATCGCCCCCACCGGCAGCTTGAGGAACGGGCTCGGCGCGAGCGGTGGCCGGTTGCCCGCGTACCAGCGGTTGACGCTCGTCATCTGCGGCCTCGCCGCGCCGCGCACCTCGAGTCGTTCCGACGCCGGCACTGCCGCACAGGCGGCCACCACGCACAAGAGCGGGAGGTACTTCATGGCGCTTGATGTACCAGAAGCCGGCTGCCGACGCCCTCCCCGGCCATGCGAGCCCTGCACGAGCAGGCCAGCGCCTCCCTGTGAGGTGCAAACGCCTGGAGACGGTATGACTCGCCAGGAACGGATACTCTCACCCAGCGTGACCGCTCTCCTGCCCGTCTTCCTCGCCCTGGTCGGCCAGGCACAGGCGCCGCAGGCTCCGCCGCAGCTCGCCGAGATCGACCTGGAGCGCATCGCGGCGCTCTACCGCCTGGGTGACGCGCTCGGCGCAGAGCTGTGGCCCGGCTTCGAGCTGCGCAAGATCCCCATCGCCGTCAACAACCAGGATCGCGAGGAGATCCTGATCGCGCATCCCAAGCCCCCCGAAGAGTTCCAGCCCTGGGAGGATCACTCCGTCGACGGGGCGGTGGTGCTCCGGCGCGAGGGCTCGACCCGCTACGGCCCGCGTGGAGGCGGCTGGGCTGTCGATCTCATCGGCGTGCAGTGCGCCTACGTGGGCGCGGAGGAAGAAGGGCTGGCGACGGAGAGCTACCCGCTGCTGATCCTCCACGAGTGCTTCCACGTCTTCCAGGACCATCGCGCCCGGGCTGCCGTCCCCATGGAGGAGCCGCCCAGGGACGACCCGAGCTACTCGGCGCTGCTCGCGCTCGAGTCGCGCACCCTGAACGCGGGGCTGTGCGAGAGCGAAGAGGAGCAGGCCCGAACCCTGTGCCGCATGTTCCTGGCGGTGCGCGGCGAGCGCCGTCGGGCGCTCTCGCCTGCCGTGCTCGCGGCCGAGGGCGAGTCCGAGTATTCGGAGGGCAGCGCGACCTACGTCAGCGCGCGCGCCGTGCAGTGGCTGGCGGCCAAGGGCGGCCTGGAAAAGCTGCTCGAGGACGCTGACTACCACGGCTTCGCCGACGCCGCCAAACGGTATGCGGAGCACGTACAGCAGGTGCTCCCGCCTCCAGGTGAGCGCGTGGAGTTCTTCCACGCCATGTACAACCACGGCATGGCGCAGGGGCTCCTGCTCGACCGCTCCCGCCCGGATTGGAAGCAGGAGATGGCGGCCCGGGGCTCGACGCAGACCGGGCTGCTCGAGCAGACCTTCGCCGACTCCGAAGAAGAGCGCGCTGGACTGCTGGCCCAGGCCAAGGAGCGCTTCCACTTCGACGTGCTGCTCGCCGAGCAGACCCAGGCCGTCGCCGACTGGCTCGCAGTCGTGCGCGGCTATCTCGAGGCGCCCGGCCGGCGCTACCGCGTGCTCCACGGACTCATCCCCGGGCCGTTCAACTGGAAGCCCGAGGGGCCCGTCTACCCCTACAAGGAGACCACCATCTGGGCCGGGGGCATCCGCCGCTTCGACCGGGGGCCGCTGGTCTTCGAGTCGGGCAACGTGCCCGTGATCTTCACCCACGCGGCGCTGGAGTGGATCGATCCCGATCCGGACCCCGACGGCAGGGACCTGAAGATCGCGAGCGCGAGCGTCGCGGACGGCCTCTACCGCGAGCTCGTGCTCGACACGGACGGCTTCCACCTGAGCGTTCCGCTGGCGCGCATCGAGATCACGGAAGACCTGGTCACCATCCGGCCCGTCAGCGAGTGACTGGGGGCGCGGACCGCAGCCCGGCGCGGCCGCGCAGCTCGATGGACGTCTACCGCCCAGGTGTGTCTGCGCAGTACCTCGCAGGCGCGGGCGCGGCGTCGATCGATGCCGAAGGGTTGCGCGCGCGCAGCGCCGACGCCAAGTCCAGGCTGTAGGGCCGCCCGGCTCGGGTGGCGCAGGTCGGATCAGAAGGATGCGCCCCGGCATGACCGCGCCGTAATGTCCGAGCGGGGTATCGGCCGGTAGCCTGGAGCGCAGCTCCTGCCAGAGGACCCCAATGAAGCGCCGCGTTCTCGCCCTCGCCGCCCTGACCGTCGTCTGCACCGCCGCTGCGCCGGCCGCCGCGCAGACCCACCTCTACGATCAACCCATGGCCGCCAACGGCGGCGCGTTGCGCCCCTCGCAGCTGTGGATCGACCCCACGGGGCAGAACGACTCCGACAACGACGCGATCGCCTGGGAGGACTTCGAGCTGGCGCAGGACTCGATCGTCACGCACCTGAGCTGGTCGGGCGACACCGCCCCGCCCCTGGGCTTCATGGTCTCGTTCTTCAACCAGGACCCCAACACCGTGGCGGTCCAGCCCGATATCTTCGCGCTGGGCAGCCATCCGATCAGCGAGGAGATCTACACCAGCTTCTCGCAGGTTCCGCTCGGCAACAACCTGTACCGCTTCGACATCGACCTGGTCGCTCCACTGACCTTCCTGGCCAACACGCGCTACTTCGTCTCGGTCGTCGGTCGGACGACGCTTCCCTACGTGAGCTGGTACTGGGCCGCAAGCAGCACGGGCCCGAACGGGACGTTCTGGTGGCAGCGTGGCCTGCACATGTACTTCCACCTCCCCGAGAGCCGCGCCATGTACCTGGACGGCACGATCGTCGCAGGTTGCACGCCGCCGGCGACCTACTGCAGCTCGAAGCTGAACTCGCAGTCCTGTTCTCCGGCCATCGGCTTCGTCGGCTCACCGACCCAGGCTGGAACCACCTCGTTCCACGTCACCGGCTCGCAGTTCATCAACAAGAAGCTCGGTCTGCTCTTCTACGGATCCGGTGCGAACAGCGCTGCATTCCAGGGCGGGTACCTGTGCGTCAAGTCCCCCCTGACCCGCACCGCGCTGCAGAACTCGGGCGGCAGCGCGACGGGCACCGACTGCACTGGCACCTACTCCTATGACTTCGAGGCCCTGATCCTCGCTGGCACCGATCCGACCCTGGTCGCCGGGGCGACGGTCCATGCCCAGTACTGGGCGCGCGACCCGGCCGACCCCGCGGGCTTCGCCACCAGCCTCTCGAACGGCCTGTCCTTCCAGATCTGCCCCTAGCCACGCCCCGCACGGGCCCGCCTTCGGGCAGGGGCAAGCGGGTGGAGGGCGAACGACCCGGCAGGCTTCAGGACGGCCAGGCGCACAGCTGCTCGACGTGCGCGGCAGAGCCATCGCGCAGCCAGCCGTCGAGCTGGGCCTGGTCCTTGAGCTGCTGGCCGCGCAGCCGCGGCACGACCGCGTAGCGGCAGTCGATCTCGGGCAGGGCGGTCATGTCGACCCAGAGCTTCTCGAACTGGCTGACCGGGAAGACGTCTTCCTGGCCCTGACCCCAGCGCTTCTTGACGTCCTTGAGAGTGACATAGGTGGGCATCCTGGCCGCCAGGCCACGGATCGCGGCGGCGGTCTTGTCTTCCTGGCCGAGGTCGGCGCGGACGAGACCGAAGGCGGTCAGCAGGCGGTCGATGTCGATCCAGCAGGTGTTCGAGTTGTAGTAGGAGAGCGCGAACTCGGCCTCTTCGTCGGGCATGGCGAGGCCTTCGACCAGGCGCACCCGGCCGCCGACACGGGCCAGGCCGCCACCGCGGTCCTCGAGACGACGGGCGATCAGCTCGAATGTCAGGCAGGCACCCTGCTGGATGTGGAAGCCCAGCAGCGCGGGGTCCACGTCCGCGCCCACGCTGTCCACGTTATGGAGCATGAGGTAACGCAGCTGAGGACGTGCGTTGAGCAAGTCGGCCAGCACGCCGTTGCGCAGCAGGTTGGGCACCTCGTACCAGTGGCCCACGGGGTGCAGGCACTGCAGGGGCAGGTTGTCGGTGTAGTCGCTGGCCTCGCCGGCGGAGCGCGCCCAGTTGATGAGCGCCGCGTGCAGGCTGTCGCGCACCTTCTGGGCCTGCTCGTCGAGCAACTGCTGTGGCATCTCCTCCCACAGGAAGCGCAGGTCGCGCACGGTGGGCACCAGGCGCAAGCCGATGGCCCGGCCGGGCGAGAGCAGCAGCGGGCCCGGATAGCCGTAGTTGCGCTCGCGGGCCAGGAACTCGGCGATAGGCCGATGCGTGAGGTAGCTGGTGCTGATGACGTGCGGAAGCCAGGCTCCGACTTCCTGGCCGACGCGGCGGCTCTTGGCCAGGTGGGTCTCGACGAAGGTGCGGTGCTTGCCCGAGAGCTTGCAGAACGGGTGCAAGGCCTTGACCACGCCGGCGCCCTGGGTCCAGCGACTGCCCGCGCCGGCCGCCAGCGTGAACACGGCGACCTGGCCGGCGGCCAGCGCAGCCCGGCCGGCCGGCGCGAAGTCCTCCCTGGCTGCGCCCGTCAGATCGGTGACATCATCGCCCCGGACCTCCTGGATCTCGGCGCTGGGCGGGAGCCGATTCTGAGCCAGCCCGATGCGGCTCGCCTTGAGGTTGGCGCGGATCTGCTCGTGCTGGGCGCGGTCGAAGCCGTACTCGCGCAAGAGGTCCGCCAGCGTCTGCTCGCCGGCCGACTCGGCCTTGGTGCGCGGCAACATCTGGTCGAACAGAACCTGCACCATGCCGCGCAATTCCGGCCTGCTGCGGCAGGCGGCCCCGAACTTGTCCAGCTCCGCGCGGCGGGCCGGCGAGAGAGTACGCCATTCCTGGCGCAGCAGGCGCGGGACCAGCAGGCTGTAGTAACCGGGCGGGAGCATGGCGGCCGGCCCGCTGAGCAGCTCGGCGCGGGTGCCGTGCTGATTGATGGCGAAGTCGTACACGACCGGCTCCATGGCAAAGGGCAGGGCGTGCTCGAGCTCGCGCTTGGCGCGGGACATGATCTCCTGGAGTCGCTGCTGCGCCCGGGCTTTCTGCCCTGGGGCGAAGATGAACCCCATGCCGCCTCCGGACATGCCGCCCAGCATCCAGAAGCCCCAGAAATCCCGTCCGAACTCGGCTGCGGCGCGAGCGATGAGGGTCTCTGTGTAGAGATTGCTGGCCCAGGGGATGATGGCCTGGATGGGCTGGGTGAAGTTGCGCGTGGTGGCCGCGCCGATGGCTGGCACGTCGCCCCGGCGCAACGCGCCCAGGATCTCGTGCAGGATGCTCATCATCTCCGCTCGCGCCTGCCATTCGGTGGGCGAACGCAGCAGGTACTTCTCGGTGACCATCTCGAGGATCGGCCCCACGTTCTGGGCCATGCCGCCATGCACGAGCACGAGGCTCTGCTGGAGGGCCTGGCGCGTGGCGGGCGCAGCATCCTGCTCCTCCAGGATGCGGTGGCTGGGCATCAGCCGGCCGCGGCTGATGCCGAACTCAGGGTCCTCCTCGCCGGCCAGGGCGCCCTCGATCAGCTTCATTCCCGGCCAGAGTCCGCCGGAGTCCTGCCAGCCGCCTCCCGACCCGCTGAGCCACTCGCCGAGCAGGGCACGGGCCAGCACGAGCCGGCGTTCTGCCTCGCGCAGGGGGCCTTCGAGCGAGTCCGCCTGGCCGGTGGCGCGCATGCAGACGGAGATGAGCGCCGCCAATAGCGTCGTGGAGACCGCCAGGCGCGAGCCCTTGGGGATGTGGTTGACGCTGCTGACGACCTCCAGGCCCCGGCCTGGCCCGAGCATGCGAGCCAGGAGATCCGCCAGCTCCTGGCCCGAGCCCTCGATACCGGGGGGCACCACACCTGCGGCGATCACGGCGGCTTTCAGCAGGCCCAGGTAGTCCTTGGCAAAATCGAACACCTCGGCGAGGTTGCTGATGTCGGCGCTGGCACCCAGATCGACGCTGGAGAGCCGCAGCAAAGGCTCATCGATCACGCGCAGATAGGCTTCCACGGGCGGGCGGGCGGCCGCATCGCGCCCGTGCACGCCCAGGTCGATCGAGACGTTCAGGACCTTGGCGCCTTCCGGGAAGTCCATGCCCAGGAAGAAGATGTCGCTCCAGCCGCAATGGGTCAGGTCCATGCGGACCGGAGTGCACTCGCGCAGGATCGGATAGGTCCCGTCGGGAAGTGGTTCCAGCAGCTCACGCCGCAGACGCAGCGGCTGGTCGAGGGGGTGCCCCATGCGGAACATCCACTGGTTGCCGCGCACCGAGCGCACGCTGCGGCGCACCTGGTCGGCCAGGGTCTGGAATCCGAGCCGGTGGTAGGCGGCCGCCAGCGCGCTGGACAGGGCGTCGCTCGCACCGCCTTCCCGCTGAGCGGCCAGGAACAGGTCGATGGCCTCCTCGAAGCGCCGATCGAGCAGGTGCGCGTACCCCTTGAAGGGGATCAGCCCGCGCGGTTGCAGGCCGGGCTTGAGCGGGAGGTGGAAGCGGTGCAGAGCGTAGAGGAAGAGGAGCGCACGCACCCGCTCGTACAGGTTGTCGCTGTGCCGTACGAAGTCGTCCAGCTCCGCGGCCGCTGCGAGCAGATCGGACAGGGATGCCTGCTGGCAGAAGTCCTCGATGGACTGGTTGCGGACAGCCGGGTCCTGACTGGTGATGATCTGCAGGAGCGGGCTCTTCATGCTCAGGAGCAGAGAACCGTGGTCGAGGCACCGGACATGGACGGTCTGTGTTCTAAGGCTTCGCAGCGAGCAGCTCGACCAGGCTGCACAGGACCTCGTCCCGATCCTCGCCTTCCAGCGCCAGGGCGAGCTGCGCGACCAGGAGCCCGTACTGGACGCCGATGTCGAAGCGCCTGCCGCTGACCTCCCAGGCCAGGTAGCGCTCGCGGTCGGCCAGGCGGGCCAGCGCCGCGGAGAGCTGCACGACACCGCCTCGTCCGGCGCGCGCGACCTCGTCACCCAGGATCCCCATCACGGCCGGCGTGAGCACGTGCATGCCGAAGAAGCACAGGTAGTGCCCCGCCCGCAGCCCGGGCACGATCAGCCGCTGCTCCGCCTCGGTGGGGGTGGGTTTCTCGAGCACATGCTCTACCTGGTAGAGCCGCTGTCTGCCGGCGACGAGCTTGCCGCTGACGGCACCGTAGTACGGCAGCTTGCTCTCATGCGTGGCCTGGACGGCCGAGACGGCGCAGGATTCCGCCGCGGCCACCTCGACCAGCTGCTGCGCGCAGGCCTTGGCCCCCCGGCTGAGGTACAGATGATCTCCGACCAGCAGAAGAAAGGGCTGCTTGCCGGCGAAATCGCGCCCGCAATGGATGGCATGACCGTAGCCCCCTGGGAACGGCTGCTCGACGAACTGCAGGCGCGGCGCGTGGCTGCCGGCCGCCCCTGCATAGGCAGCCTGGTCCCCGGGATGGAGCACGATGCAGATCTCTTCGACGCCAGCCTTCAGCACCTCTTCGATGACGATGGCGAGCGCGGTCTTGGTGACGCCATCGCGGTCCACCAGGGTCTGCAGGGGTAAGGTGCGCTGGTTCTCCCCGGCGGCGGTGATGATGGCCTTCTTGATGTCCACGGCTCCAAGGATACAGAGGCGCACGGCCTTCCGCCGCTAGGCGACAGGCGCTCGCCGGCCTCGACATCGGGTCTAGCTCGAGTGCGCCGGCCGCAGCTGGCACATCGACATCGGCTGCGGGGGCCCCCGCATTACACCCGGCGGAGGATCCAGGCCGGAGAGGTGTCGATCCGCCTAGGACTGGATCCAGGGGCTGATGGGCTCAGCGCGGTTTGAGCGCCGTCTCGTTGGTTGCGGGCAAGGCCCCGCGCTGAGTTCGCGCAAGACGGCGTGCGCCACCGTGTCACAGCACCGGCCGCGGGGCGATCAGCACCGGCTTGACCGCGGCGCGGGCGACCTCATGGGCCAGGCTGCCGAGCAGGGCGCGCTTGAGACCCGAGCGGCCGCGCGTTCCCAGGACGAGCAGGTCGGCCTCGGCCTGCCGCGCGAGCACCCCCTGCAGAGGCTTCTCCTCGCTCACGACGAGCTCGTGCTGCACGCCCTCCCAGTCGACGTCCGCAAGCTGTTGCTCCAGCTCGCGCAGGGCCTGCTCCCGCGGCTGCTCCAGGCAGTGGAGCAGGCTGAGCTTCGCGCCGGTGAAGACCGCCACACGGCGCGCGAGGTCGAGCGCCTGCACGCTGGCCGGCGAGCCGTCGAAGGCGAGCAGGACGCTGCGGATCGGGACCACCGGCCCGGGCTGGATCCACACGCAGGCGCGCGTGCCCTCGAGCACTGCCCGCACCGCGCTGTGGGGCTCGAGCAGCCCCTTCCTGGTGTAGGCGCCCAGGAACACCGCGTCGGCCGGCCCCTCCAGGGCCTTCGTGGTCAGGACCTCGCCCGGCTCGCCGAACAGGAGCTTGAGCCGGTCGCTGAGCGTGCCGGGTCGCAGCCCGTAGCCCGCCTCCACGCCGGCCAGGCGCTTGGTGATGCGCTTGGCCGTCGCCAGCACCAGCTCGACTCCCTCGCTGTGCTCGCGCGGCGCCTGCGGGAGCGCGTGCACCAGTTCGAGGACCCCGTCGCGGACGCTGCGTATTCGCTCGGCCGCCACCAGTGCGTGGTCGCCGCGGCCGTCGGCGTCGACCCCCGCCAAGAGGAAGTGGAACGTGCTCCTTGCCGCCATCTAGGAGAACCCCTGCCGGAAGATGATAGCAGGCGCCCGAGCAACCTGCGCGAGGGCTGCCGGTGCTGACCGCGCTGCGCTCGCCGGCTCAGGAGCTGCACCACACAGGCGAGGTGCAGTCGCCCTGGTGGATCGTCATCTGTGCTTCGCGCCGCGCCTGCACGCCGCAGCGCTGGGCCTCATCGGGTTGACCCCGAGCTGCCTCTCGGCCTGCAGTCACGCTTGCACGGTCGCGCCGCGTGCCCGCGCTGGAGGAGCCTCGGGCTCTTTCGCGGCGCTCAGCTCGAGGTTGCCCTGGTCCCAGACCTCGCTGTCGGGGAGCTCGTCGTCGGGTGAAGGCAAGCGGCTGGCCGCCCCGTCGCCCCACGATCCGGGTGATCGCGAGAGATGTTCCCCACGCGGGCGGATGACCGCCCCTGATCGGCGTGCGTCGGGTCGACTCCCGCGGGCCCGGATCCGGCCCGTCAAGACCTCCGGCCTCGGACTGGGGAACTTGGGCGATCAGCGTGGCAGGCGTCGGGCGCGGGTCCCGTGGCTACGGCGTGTTTCCCCGGCTCGCTGCGCCGAAGTGCGTATATCGAATCCTCGGCGAGGTCAGGCAGGGTAGCCGCGACGGGTCGTCCTGGCGCGTGGCGCTGACAGCCCGCCAACCATCCTTCCATGCAGGTCCTCCCATCGGTCCCGGTCCGACGCCGGCGCGCCCGCTGCGCGCCCCGGTCCGCGTGAGGGCGGGGTCGCCCGTGCTCCCATGACGCCTCTGCCTGCTGGAGACGCTGGGCGTACGCGCTCGTGGCGGAGCCTGGCGCGGCTGCCCGCCCGCTCGATCGGGTTCCTGAGGTGGGTCTGGGCAGCCGAGAGCCTGGAACCCGTGAGCAAGGGAAACGCACGCCAGGGCCCCGACCAGGCGGCTGGGCGGGCGAGGGAGAGGGCGGGCTCCATTCTGCGCTTCCTGATGCAGGGCGAGCCCCTGGGTCACGAGCACGGCCCCGGCGCGGGCGCGGCGGGACCCCACGGCAGCAAAAGGCACCTGCTCGTGCGGCTGCTCGCACGCGAGGAGTTGGGAACCCTCGCCGCCGCGCCGCCCTCGATTCCACCCACGCGGCGACTCCTGGCTCGGCTGTTGGCGCGCGAGACACTCGAGCGCGCCGACCCGCCCCCCGCCGGGCGACGAGCCCCCCCGGGCTTGATCGCCTCCCTGCTCGAGCGCGAGTTCCTGCCGGAACCCGGCCCCAGCACCGGCCGCGCTGCACGCCCCGGCCTGATCACCTACGTCCTGTCGCGCGAGACCCTCGCCCAGGAGCAGGCCGACGCCGCACGGCCTGTGCAACGCTCTTTCCTGCGCTGGCTGATCGCCCGCGACCACCTGGGTCCTGCGGCCGCCGCGGGCGGCCCCAGCGGACTGCCCGACGCCCCCTCTCAGTGAGGTCTCCCCGTGGAACACACCAAGCACATCTGGCGAGCGGTGATCCTGCTCCTGGCCTTCGCCGTCCTGGCCGTCATCGGGCGCCACTTCCTGGTGCCCGAGACCTTCGGCGAGCACGGCTTCTACCGCTACGCGAGCCTGGCCGAGTTCATGAGCAAGCCGCTCGTCCACGGCGGCGCGGAGTCGTGCACGCCCTGCCACCAGGAGATCGCGTCCGCCAAGCAGACAGGCAAGCACGCCAGCGTGTCGTGCGAGGTGTGCCACGCGCCCCTGGCGGTGCACGCCTCGGGTGAGGAGAAGATCGCCGACATGCCCGTCGATCGCTCCGTGCGCCTGTGCTCGACCTGCCACCTGCGGCTGATCGCCAGGCCGGAGACAATGCCGCAGATCGACCTGCACGAGCACCTGGAACTGGAACGAAGTGAGCCCGTGCCGGACATGGTGTGCGGCCTGTGCCACCCCCCTCACGCCCCACAAGTCGAGTAGAGCCCACGAACATGAACCAGCCTGCAGACGACAACCACCTGGAGCGAGAAGCGCAGGGCCAGCTCACGCGCCGCAGCCTGCTGCGGCGGGCCGCCGCAGGGCTGTCGGGCGTGGCCGTGGTGATCCTGACCGGCGAGGAGGCCTACGTGTGGGGCAGCGCCTTCCAGGAAGCGCCCCAGGGCGCCCCCGCGCCGGTGAGCTACGATCCGACCAAGCACCACTACGTCTACCTGGTGGACATCGACAAGTGCATCGGCTGCGGCTCGTGCGTGCGCGCCTGCGAGCGCGAGAACCAGGTTCCCAGCGGCTATTTCCGCACCTGGATCGAGCGCTACCACATCTCGCGCACCGGCAACGAGGTGATCGACTCGCCCAACGGCGGGCGCGACGGCTTCGAGGCGCTGGTGACCGGGGAGCTGGTGACCAAGTCCTTCTTCGTGCCCAAGCTGTGCAATCACTGCTCGCTGACGCCCTGCGTGCAGCTGTGTCCGGTGGGCGCCTCCTACCGCACCCCGGACAACCTGATCCTGGTCGACGAGCAGCGCTGCATCGGCTGCAGCTACTGCGTCCAGGCCTGCCCCTACGGCTCGCGCTTCATCCACCCCGAGACGCACACTGCCTCGAAGTGCACGCTGTGCTACCACCGCATCACCAAGGGCTTGCTGACTGCCTGCATCCAGGCCTGTCCGCGCGGCGTGCGCAAGCTGGGTGACACCGTCAAGGCCGATGACGAGGTGTCGGAGATCATCGCCACCCGTCATGTCCACGTGCTCAAGCCGGAACTCCTGACCGACCCCAACTGCTACTACCTGGGACTCTCCCACGAGGTCCGCTGATGCACCCGGAACTGACTGGTTTCCTGTTCCCCAACGACGTCCACATCATGTGGAGCCTGATGATCGTGCTCTACCCCTACGTGACCGGCCTGGTCGCGGGTGCGTTCATCGTCTCCTCGCTGTACCACGTGTTCGGACGCCACGAACTGCGCCCGGTCGCGCGCCTGTCGATGGTCGCCTCGCTGAGCTTCCTGCTGGTCGCGCCCCTGCCGCTGCTGGCCCACCTGGGGCATCCGCTGCGCTCCCTGAACATCGTCATCACGCCGCACTTCACCTCGGCCATGGCGGCCTTCGGCCTGATCTACGCGCTGTACCTGACGCTGGTCGTGCTGGAGGTCTGGCTGCTGTACCGCATCGAGATCATCAAGATCGCGCGCCAGAGCCGCGGGCTGAAGCGCGCCCTGTTCGCCACTCTGGCGCTGGGGGTCTACGACACGTCCGAGGAAGCCCGCCACGTCGATCATCGCGTCATGGTCCTGCTGGCGGCGGTGGGCATTCCTGCCGCCTGCATCCTGCACGGCTACGTCGGCTTCATGTTCGGCTCGGTCAAGGCCAACGCCTTCTGGTCGACCCCGCTGATGCCGATCATCTTCCTGTTCTCCGCCGTGACCTCGGGCGTGGCCCTGATCATGGTGCTGTACCAGGCCTTCATGAAGCTCAGTGGCCGCGGCATCGACGGGGCCTGCGTCCAGTCGCTCTCGCGCTGGCTGTGGATGTTCGCCATCCTGACGGTCAGCCTGGAGCTCCTGGAGATCGTCACCCTGGCCTACGAGCGCAGCGACGAATGGCTGATCGTCGGGCCGCTGATCAGCTCGAAGCTGGCACTGTCGTTCATCGGCGTGCAGATGGTCTTCGGCTCGCTGATCCCCTTCCTGCTCCTGGGGATCGTGGTGCTGATGAGGCCCTTCCTGACCGATCCGCTGCGCAACACGATCGCCTTCCTGGCGGCGCTGATCCTGCTGATCCAGGTCTTCGCCATGCGCTGGAACGTCGTCATCGGCGGCCAGGTCTTCTCCAAGAGCATGCGCGGCTTCCGGGCCTCCTACACTCCGGAGCTGTTCGGCCGGGAGGGCATTGCCTTGGCTCTGGTGATCGTGCTGGTGCCCTTCGTCGTGATGACCGTGTTCAACCGTTACCTGCCGCTGCACGAGGACGCGGGGCGGACCCAGGGCTAGCGCAGCCGACGGCTCGGCGCCGGACCTGCGGTCCGGCCCGTGGC
>Ga0316622_100002188_pt1 | contig 13413 bp, 10 predicted proteins | sample OWC_Aug_OW2_C1_D_FD_207646 | JGI IMG/M metagenome (GOLD analysis project Ga0316622, IMG submission 207646) | Wetland soil microbial communities from Old Woman Creek delta, Ohio, United States - OWC_Aug_OW2_C1_D5_C | ecosystem: Environmental > Terrestrial > Soil > Wetlands | place: USA: Ohio... | reverse complement strand
CTTTCCGACGCGGCCGAATCCGTCGTGCACATACTCGCCGTCGCCTTTGCCGCCTTCAGCATGTGGTTGAGTTTGCGGCCCGCCGACAGCAGCCATCCTTACGGGCATGACAAGATCGACTTCTTCTCTGCCGGTGTGGAAGGCGGCCTGATCGTCGTGGCGGCGTGCTACATCATTTACAAGGCCGTCATGCGGCTCGTGCACGGCGTGGAGCTCGAGAACATGGGCGAGGGCGCCGTCGTCATTCTGTGCGCGTCACTCGTGAACCTCATTCTCGGGCGCTACCTCATCGCGCGCGGGAGGAAGATCAGTTCGATCATCCTGGTGGCGAACGGCAAGCATGTCCTCACCGATTCATGGACCAGCTTCGGGGTGGTTGCGGGCCTGCTCCTCGTTCGGTGGACGGGATGGCTTCCGCTCGATCCGCTCCTGGCCATCGTGATCGCGGGTAACGTCATCTGGTCGGGGGGGATGCTCGTCCGGCAATCCGTCGGGGGGCTTATGGACGAGGGCGATCCCGCCCTGGGGGAGCGCATCAGGGCCGTCCTCGATCGGGAAACCGCCTCGCGGGACCTCCGTTTCCACGAGCTCCGGTACCGCACCAGCGGAAACACGGTGTGGGTGGAGTTTCACCTGCTCTTCAAACCCGGCACGTATCTTGTGCGGGCACATGCGGCTTCGACCGAAATCGAAAAGGCGCTTGCCGCCGCCCTCCCAATGCCGGCCAAGATCGTCACCCACCTGGAGCCGACGGCAAAGCACGACGAGGCCCACGCCGAACCGCTCCAACACTGACCCCGGCTCGATCCCCGGTGAGCCTCGCCATGAGGCTGCGATTGACCAAAGCCCTGTTCTCATGCTATAAGCTGTGGAAATCGAACACACACTCCCCTGCAAGAAAGGATCGTTCATGAAGAACCGGAGAAACACCATCGTCATCGTGCCGGCTCTCCTCGGCATGTGCTTCCTGTTCGCTCTCCAAAGCGCGGCTTGCGCGCAGACCGATAAGACCGCCCCGGCGGAGACCTCCAAGAAGGCGGAGATCATGCCGGAAGAGACGACCGCCTCCGTGCCGGCCCTCAAGGACCTCCATGAGGTCGTGTACCCGCTCTGGCACACCGCCTATCCCAAGAAGGACTACGCCATGATCAAGGAGCTCCTTCCCGAGGCGGACGAGCTCACCGCGAAGCTGGACGAAGCCAAGCTGCCGGGAATCCTCAGAGACAAACAGGCGGCCTGGGACGAGGGAAAAGCGAAACTGAAAGCGTCCCTCCAGCAGCTGCACGCCGCCGTGGAAGCGAATAACGAGGAAGAGATGCTCAAGCAGACGGAGGCCTTCCACGCGGGCTTCGAAGGGTTGGTGCGGACGATCCGTCCCATGGTTCCGGAGCTGGACGCCTTCCACCAGGAACTGTACAAGCTCTACCACTACTACGCCCCGGAATATGACCTTACGCAGATCCGCGCGGCGGCTGCGGCCATGCAGGAGAAGGTCGCGCCGCTCAAGAAATGCGAGTTGCCCAAGCGGTTGGCCGACCGTGAGAAGGATTTCAAGGTTTCCGTGAACGCGCTGGATGCGGCTGTGGCCGATCTGGTCAAGATCGCGAAGACGGATGACAAGGAGAAGATCCTGAGCGCCGTCGAAACGGTCCATACGGCCTACGTGCAGACCGAGCACATCTTCGACTGATGTAGCCCGGCCCTTGGAATGAGTAGCGCAGCGCCTGCCGACCTGCGGATCCGCCCGCCGGGGGTCGGCGTCGGCCGGCAAGCGGGCACGCGCGGAGGGAGACGGCGATAGGAGGCCAGATGAGCAATTCCCGCGAGATTGAACATTTGAACAATCTGAGAGCGCAGGCCCAGCTGGGCGGCGGCCAGGAGCGCATCGACGCGCAACACGCCAAGGGCAAAAAAACCGCGCGCGAGCGCATCGATATGCTCATGGATCCCGGCTCCTTCCGCGAGCTGGATATGTTCGTCGAGCACCGCGCCACCGACCTGAACATGGCGGACAAGAAGTACCTGTCGGACAGCGTCGTCACCGGCTGGGGGACGATCGGCGGCCGGCTGGTGTATGTGTTCAGCCAGGATTTCACGGTTTTTGGCGGGAGCCTGAGCGAGGTCCACGCGGAAAAGGTGTGCAAGATCATGGAACTGGCGATCCGGAACGGCGCGCCCGTGATCGGCCTCAACGATTCCGGCGGCGCACGCATCCAGGAAGGCGTGGTGAGCCTCGGCGGCTACGCCGACATTTTCCTGCGCAATACGCTCGCCTCCGGCGTGGTCCCGCAGATTTCCTGCGTCATGGGACCGTGCGCGGGGGGCGCGGTCTACAGTCCGGCGTTGACCGACTTCATCTTCATGGTCAAAAACACCAGTCACATGTTCATCACCGGGCCCGACGTGGTCAAGTCCGTGACCCACGAGGAAGTGTCCTTCGAAGAACTCGGCGGCGGGACGACGCACGCCACCCGGACCGGCGTGTGTCATGTGCTGGCCGGCGATGAGAATGACGCGGTCGAATCGATTCGCGTGTTATTGGGGTACCTGCCCTCCAACAACACCGAAGACCCCCCGCGCGTGGATATCGGCGACGACCCCCAGCGCATGGACGAGCGGCTCGACACCATCGTTCCCGACGAACCCAACAAGCCTTACGACATCAAAGAAGTCATCCACATGGTCGTCGATAACGGCGAGTTCTTCGAGATCCACGAGCACTACGCGCAGAACATCGTGGTCGGATTTGCGCGGTTGGACGGGTATACGGTCGGCATCGTGGCCAATCAACCGGCCGTGCTGGCCGGTGTGCTCGACATCAACTCCTCCCGCAAGGGCGGGCGCTTCGTGCGTTTCTGCGATTGCTTCAATATTCCCATCATCACTTTCGAGGATGTGCCGGGCTTCATGCCCGGCGTGAATCAGGAACACGGCGGCATCATCGTCCACGGGGCCAAGCTGCTGTACGCCTACTGCGAAGCGACCGTGCCCAAGCTCACCGTCATCACCCGCAAAGCGTACGGCGGCGCATACGACGTTATGAACAGCAAGCACATACGGAGCGACTTCAACGTCGGTTGGCCGTCCGCCGAGATCGCGGTGATGGGGCCGGACGGCGCGGTCAATATCATTTATCGCAAGGAAATCGCCGAGGCGGCCGACCCGGCGGCCAAGCGCGCCGAGCTGGTGCAGACTTACCGCGAGAAATTCGCCAACCCCTACATCGCGGCCGCGCGCGGCTACCTGGACGACGTGATCATTCCGCACGAAACGCGCCCGCGCCTGATCGACGCACTGCACATGCTGCAGAACAAACGCGACACCAATCCGCCCAAGAAGCACGGGAATATTCCGTTGTGAGGAGATTCACATGCCGAGCAAAACATCCGTCGACGAACTGGCCGCCATCCTGACCAAGCCCTACGCCCACCTCAAGTTGGGTGAGGTCAACGATCATGCCGTCTACCTGGTGCGGTTCAAGGGCGACTATGTCTTTCACCGCCATACCAGGGATGAAATGTACCTGGTGCTCGAAGGCGAGGCCAAAATACAGTTTCCCAAACAGCCGCCGCTGGTGCTAAAGAAGAACGAGAGCGCCGTGGTGCCTGCTTACACCACACACAGCCCCCTATCAGAGAAAGGCGCCCTGGTGCTGATGTTCAAACCCGTAGACATGTTTGCGAGGTGAACAGAGGCGGATCGAGGCGTGGAAATGAAAAAAAACCCGGTGAAGATCTGCGACACTCTGCTGCGCGACGCGCACCAATCGCTGCTCGCCACGCGCATGAGAACGCAAGACATGCTCGAGGTCGCGTCGCGGATGGACAAGATCGGCTACTGGTCGGTGGAGATGTGGGGCGGCGCCACCTTCGACAGCGCCATGCGCTTCTTGGGCGAAGACCCGTGGGAACGCATTCGCGTGCTGCGCAAGGCGATGCCCAATACGCGCTTTCAGATGCTGCTCCGCGGCCAGAACATCGTCGGCTACAAGCATTACCCCGACGACATCCTCGAACATTTCGTCGCCGCCGCCAAACGCAACGGCATAGACGTGTTCCGCATCTTCGACGCGCTCAACGACATCCGCAACATGGAACCCGCGATGCGGTTCGTCAAGCGCGAGGGCGGGCATGTACAGGCCGCGATCTCTTACACTACGAGCCCCGTTCACGACATTCCCGCCTTTGTCAAATTCGGACGCGAGCTCGCCGACCGGGGCGCGGACTCGATCGCCATCAAAGACATGGCCGGGTTGATCACGCCCTACGCGGCCTATGAACTGGTCGAGGCGCTCAAGAAGAAGGTCGGGCTCCCGGTGCAACTGCACACGCACTACACCAGCGGAATGGGCACGGCGGCGTTGCTCAAAGCGGTCGAAGCCGGCGTCGACGTGATCGACACCGCGATCTCGTCGCTCTCGCTCTCGACTTCGCAGCCGCCGACGGAGACGCTCGTGGCCTGTCTCAGAGGCACCGAGCGCGACACCATGCTCGACCTGAACGCGCTCGCCGACATCTCGCGCGCCGTGGCGGAAATCCGCAAGAAGTACGTGAGCTTCGAAGCCGGCATCAGCGCGGTGGACATCAACGTGTTGCAGTTCCAGGTGCCCGGCGGGATGCTCTCGAACCTCGTGGGCCAGCTCCGCGAACAGGGCGCGATGGATCGCTACTACGACGTGCTCGAGGAGGTCCCCCGCGTGCGCGCCGAGCTCGGGTATCCCCCGCTCGTCACCCCTTCCAGCCAGATCGTGGGCACGCAGGCCACCTTGAACGTGATCATGGGAGAGCGCTACAAGGTGATCCCCGAGGAAGTGAAACAGTACGTTCGCGGGTTCTACGGCAAGCCGCCGGCGCCCATCGACCCGGAAGTGCAACGCAAGGCCATCGGCGACGAAGAGCCCATCACCTGCCGACCCGCCGATCTACTCAGCCCCGGCTGGGAAAATGCCAAGGCCGAAATCGGCGATCTCGCCAAATCCGAAGAGGACGTGCTTTCTTACGCGCTCTTCCCCCAGATCGCGCGGCCGTTTCTGGAAAGGCGCGCAAGATCGTTGGGCGGAAAAGAGGAGTTCGCCGCGGCTATAGCGGCCATGCTGTTCCAGCAAACCGATGCCAGAAACAATAACAGAGGAAAACCAATCGCCGCGGCCGTCCTCTCCACCTCGCCGTGGAAGCTGGTGAGCCGGGCCGGCCTGCGCCGGGGAGTCGTCAAATGGTGAACAAGTTCCGGCTGGTGCTTGAAGGCGTGCCCTATGACATCGAGCGCAAGGGCGCCCTGCTCCTCGTCAATGGGCAAGAATTCCCCTGGTCGATAAACGGCGCCACCGTCAAGGTGGGCGGCAGCGCCCACACCGTGCAGGTGCAAGGCAATTCCGCCAGCGTGGACGGAATCCCCTATGCCATCGAAGCACAAGGGCTGGAGGAACCGAGGCCCGGCAAAACGCGCAAGACAGCTCCGACCGACGCTGACGAGGCGGGCGCCATCACAGCCATCATGCCCGGCTTGGTCATCAAGATCAACAAGAAGCAGGGCGAGCGGGTCGAGGCCGGAGAGGTCGTGATCATCCTCGAAGCGATGAAGATGCAAAACGAGCTGCACGCCAAACAATCCGGAGTGCTCAAGCGGATACACGTCAAGCAGGGCGAATCGGTGGAGATGCGGCAGGTGTTGGCAGTGATTGAATGAGGCGTGCGCCGTACCGCTTGAGTACAAAGAAGAAGCGCCCGATACTCGGGCGCTTCTTCTGTTTCGATCCGCGTTTGGGGCAGGTTTCTCAACCGTGCTTTTTCTTGAACTCCGCCAGCACGGAGAGAACGGAATCGATGTCGAACGACGTGTGGTTTCCGTTGATCTGGAAACGGATCGTCTGGTCACCCTTCGGTACGACGGGGTAGTTCAGCCCGGTAGCCAGGATGCCGTTCTCGAAGAGGAACTTGACGATGGCGGTCGTCTTCTGCGTGTCCCTGACCATCAGGGGGACGATCGGATGCGGGCTCGGAATGATCTCGAATCCCAGCTTCTTGAGGCCATCCTCGAACTGCTTGGTCAGTGTTGCCACGTGTTTCAACCGCTCACGACCCGCGGCGCTGTCCGCTAACTCGATCGCCTTGAGCGCTGCGGCCGCCTCGCCGACGGTGATCGGGTTGGAGTAGATGTAGGTCACGGCCTTCTCGCGCAGGTACCGTGTGACCGACTCGCTGGACGTCACGTAGCCGCCGTTCACGCCGAACGCCTTGCCCAGCGTGCCGACCAGAACATCGACGCCGTCCGCCCCAGTGACCTCCTCTGTGCCCCGCCCCGTCTTTCCGAACGCGCCCACGCCGTGCGAATCGTCGACCATCAAGACGATATTCTCCGGGAACTCCTTGTCGTACTTCTTCGCCAACTTCGAAATCACGTCGAGCGGCGCAAAATCACCCCGCATGCTGAAGATACCGTCGGTGACGATGATCACGCGTTTCGCTTTGCCGATGGAATCCTTGATGTGCTGCTCGAGCTCCTGCATGTTGTTGTGCTTGTAAACCTTCTTGTCGGCGGGACGAGAGAGCCGTATCGCCATGATTATGCAGTTGTGGTTCAGCTCGTCGCTGATGATGATCGTCTCCGCCGTCGTGAGCGCGGCGAACGTCCCGATCGTCGAGGCGTACGCGGCGCTGTAGATCATGGCGTCCTCGCGCTTGTGGAATGCCGCCAGTCTCTTCTCGAGCGCACGGTGCACATCGAAGGTGCCGTTGATGAAACGGACCGCCCCCGGGCCGACACCGAATTCACGGGACGCTTTCTCCTCGGCCTTGATGAGGTCATCCTCGAGTGACAGCCCGAGATAGGAGTTGGAGTTCATCCGTAGAAACTCCTTCTCGCCGTGGCCTTTCAGAAAGTAGCGGGGCCCCTTCTTCCCTTTCGGCTTTTGTAAGCCGGTGATGATCGCTTCTTTCCCCTTGGCAGTCCCCTTTTCCTTCAAGCCGTCTACTTCGTTGTCCAGCGCCTTGTTCAGCTTGTCCAGAGCCATGTCTTCCTCCTTCGGTTTACTTTTTCAATTTCTTGGTCAGTACGTTGATCATATCTTTCGTCATCGTCGGCAAGTCGAACGTCGGTTTCCAGCCCCATTCCTCACGGGCGCAGGAATCGTCCATCTTGTTGGGCCATGATTCGGCGATGGACTGACGAACCGGGTCGACTTTGTAATTCATGGTGAATTCCGGTATGTGCTTTCTGATCGCCGCCGCGATGATCTCGGGCTCGAAGCTCATCGCCGTGACGTTGAATGCATTCCGGTGTTTCAGTTTCTTGGGATTGGCCTCCATGAGATCGATACACGCCTTGATCGCGTCCGGCATGTACATCATATCCAGGTACGTGCCCTTTGCGATGTAACACGTGTACTTCTTGTGCTTGATCGCTTCGTAGTAGATCTCCACCGCGTAGTCGGTGGTGCCACCGCCCGGAAGGGTGACGTTGGAGATGATCCCAGGGTAACGGACGCCCCGTGTGTCGACGCCGAACCGTTTGTAGTAGTAATCGCAGAGAAGCTCGCCGGAGACCTTGGTCACGCCGTACATCGTGCCCGGGCGCTGGATCGTATCCTGCGGCGTGTTGTCGAGCGGCGTCGACAGGCCGAAGGCGCCGATGGAGCTAGGCGTGAACACAGCGCAGTGGTGCTCGCGCGCCACTTCAAGCACATTGTACAGGCCGTTGATGTTCACTTCCCAGGCCAGGTTGGGTTTCGCCTCCGCCACCGCCGAGAGGATCGCAGCTAGATGAACGATGCTGTCGATTTTGTACTCTTTGACCACACCCGCGACCGCCGCGGCGTCCCCGCAGTTGACGGTCTCGACCGGGCCTGATTCCTTCAGGTCAGGATTCGGCTGGGTTCGATGGATGCCGGCAACCACTTTGTCGTGACCGTACCGTTCCCTCAACGCCATGGTGAGTTCGGAACCGATCTGACCGGCGGCGCCCGTAACCAATATCCGTTTCATACGTTGTGTCCTCCTTATTGCGGATAAGACGGGAATTATAATTGAACCGCAAGAAAAGTCAAAAGGAAACGGGACGTCGTAAATGCTCGAAGGGGAAAGGCGCGTTCTTCCTATCCGCAAGCGGCGGCGGGGGTTACGAGGTGGGCAAGCAACACCTTTGCCGTTCAGAATCGCAGCCCGACACCTAGAGTCACTGCCACTCCGGTGATATCAGTGGCGCCGAGGAAATCAAGCAACGTCACGTACTTGCCTTCCAGTTCCAAGTACCATCTCCGGGTAAGATCATAAGATGCCCCTGCTACGACATGATAGCCCCAGATGGTGTCCTTGGGCTCGGTGTTGGTTGTCTCAAAAGGGCCGTGGACCCAGATCTCATTTTTGACCCAATAGTAGCCCACCCCGATGCCCCCGTAGAGCTCGAATCGTCCAACCGGATAGATGATCTTGGGTGTCAGTACGGCGCCGTTGGCTTCCAGAAACTGCTCCATATAGACGACAACGACCTCCGCGTACTTGGCTCGAAAACGGTGAAACCCGCCTTCAAGGGCGAAGGACCGACTGAAATAGTGACCGAAGATCACCTCAACGTTCTCAGCACGCTTGTAGCCGCCGTCCTTCGTGTCGCCCGTCGGTTCGAACACGCCTACCCGTACGTTGACGTAATTCGCCGGCTTCTCCTCTGCCGAGGCAGCCGCAGTAGATGCCACCATTGCTGCGGCGACGACAACGACGACAGATATGCGTCCCGTTTTACCTGAACCCATAGTTCCTCCCTTCTTTTGTGGAGTCACGCGCTCCATGATCCCCCTTCTCTACAACATATCAACGGGAATTATCACAAAGCGCGGCAGGCCGGTTGAAGTACGAGACCCGGCCATTACCGTTGATTGGCTTCTCAGCAGTTGACAATGGGTGAGGTCGTATCGTCAGACGCCGTGGTTCCCCGAGCGAGGGGTAGCGAGACGAGCCTCGCTACCTCTCGCGTTAGCCGTGATTCGTGATCCCCGCTCCGGTCGGTTCACCTCACGATCACAATTTTCGTCGTCTGCACCTCTCCCGCGGCCTGCAGCCGGCAGAAGTAGACGCCGGCGGCAACCCGCGCGCCGTCTTCTCCCAGTCCGTCCCACACCATGGTGCAAACCCCGCTGTCCAAGGGCACACCATCAATCAGTTTGCGAACCCGCCGTCCCGCCACATCGTAGATCTCGAGCCCCACCCTCTCAGTGGAGGACAGGTAGAAGCGGATCGTGGCGTAATGACCGGAAGGACTCGGGTAGGAGGGGTAGAGAAACACTCGACTGTCGGCGCGCGGCACCGGCACCCCCGAGATCCCGGTCCCCTCCGTCACGATGATGCTGCGATCGGCGGCGACATCGGTCGACACGTCCACCGTGCCGCTCGGCCAGCGAATCTCGAGCGTGTCGATGGTCGCGGCGTCGGAGAGGCCGAACCAGGGTTCGAGCGGATCGCCGGAATTCTTCCGCGTGCTCGCGCTGACCTCGCGGATCTGCTGACGGCCTCCCGCCACCACGCGGACCCTCGCGCCGATCCCCGATCGGTTGGAAGCGACCCCGTGAGGACGAATGCGCACCCAGTGGTTCAGTTGCTGACCGTCGTTTTGAAAGAGCGTGCCTCCACCCGCCCCGCCGCCTGCGAAGATGTCCAGGTCGCCGTCGAGGTCGTAGTCAACCAGGCTCGCGGTCACCGCTCCCGGAACATTCGGTGGCTCCCCCAACGTCACGGTGATCCCGCTCAGAAAGAACTGGCCGAAGTTGCACAGCAGTTGCCCGGAGGTGTCCGCCGCAATCACATTCATGTCGATGTAGCCGTTGTTGTCGACGTCGCCCAGAGCCATGGTTTCGGCGTTGTTGTGCAACGCCCTGAGGACTGACGTGGAGTCTGCGAAGGCCCCACCGCCGAGGTTTCGGTACAGCCCCGCGCCGGCCCCGTAGTTGGTGCCCATGAGGTCGAGCAGGCCGTCATTGTCGTAGTCGGCCCACCCCGCGCTGCGGAAGAAACCAAATCCTTCCGCGATCCACCCGGGTGTGACGTCCGTGAACACGCTGCCATCGTTCCGGAGCAGCTTCTGCGTCCAACCGCAGATGTAGAGATCCGGATCGCCGTCGTTGTCGTAATCGCCCCAGGCGACGCTGGTACACGGGCCTCTAAGGGCGACCGCCCCCGAGGTCACGTCGGTGAAGGCGCCATCGCCGTCGTTCCGCACGAGATGGTTGGTTGCCGTGGGCGATGACCAGCCGTCATAGATCACCTGGTAGAGGTCCACGTCTCCATCGAGGTCGTAGTCCGCCCATCCCGCCGAAGTCATCCCTTCACTGAGCGCGATTGCCGGCGGCGTCACATCTACAAAAACGTCGCCGCCGTCATTGCGGAAGAGCTTGCAGGGCGATTTGTCCATCCCAACGAAGATATCGAGGTCACCGTCGTTATCGTAATCCGCCCACGCCCCCACGCGCGCGATCGGCAGGCCCGTCAGCGCAGAGCCCGTGAGCTCCACGAACGTGCCGGGGCCATCGTTGCGGAACAGGTGGGAACCGGTTCCAATTCCCCAGGCCGCGAAGAGGTCCGGATCGCCGTCCTGATCGTAGTCGCCCCAGCTCAGCGCTCCATTCATGTTCGCAAGCTCCGGCGGGGTCACGTCGGTCCAGATCGTCATCCAGTCGCGGGTCGCAACTTCCCATGCGTCCGAATCGGGTTTGGCTTGCGAGAGGACAACCCACTCCGAAGCGTGTTCCCACTCCGGATCCACGAAGATTATGGGATCGAAAATGACCTGGCACTCTACAATTGTGCCGACGGGGTCGCTTTGCGTCAGCGAGAGGTATACACCCACGCGCTGCTCGGAAACCCAGGCTCCGCTCTCTGGCGCCCGGTCCCCCATCGAGGTGACAAGCGCCATCGGATACTTGCCCTGCAACTGGAAGTTGTTTTCTTCGCCCCAGTGCTGCGTCGGTTCCATGTAGTGCGTTTGGTCCATCACCGTCGCCTGCCCCGAAAACGAGGCGCGGTTCCCCTGACCCCAGACACGAAAGTCAGCGATCCAAGGGATGGAATCGTCCTGGGCTACACGGGCGCTGCCTTCCGATGTAGACGAGAATTTGTGGTTCCACAACAGCCCCCACGACCGCTCCCTCCAGTCAGAGCCGTGGATCGTGCCCGTCTTTTTCATGTGCGCCATGACGTCGATCGTCGGTCCCGCTCCACAGCCGCCAGTCTGTATCACCTGCGTGACGAATTGCACGGACGAGCTCATCTGGTCAATCATGGCCTGCCAAATGTAGCACGGTCCCTCAACCGCGCGTGCCGGCGGCGCAGGGACGGACGCTATAGCTAACCCCAGTACAAGACAGAACAGCGGTGCGAAGACTGCAACAACGGTAGTTGGGCGTTTCACGGGTGTCCTCCTTCGTCCAACGAGTGTGTGGAACAAACGCAGGATTGCGGCCGGAATGGTCCCGTTCGGCATCTTGAAACCGCGATCGGCGAAAATCGGAGCTGGAAGAAAAACGACAGGCAACTGGAATAGGCGCGGCAGAACAACTCACTTCGCCGCGCGCTATCCCGCGCGATCGAGGCGGAGTTGGAAGCGTTCCGCTCTCCCCTCAACGATGGCGGCACGAACTGGCCTCCCCAGGCAGCGCTCTCCACCTGGGATGGTATCAAAAACGGGGCGCCCTATTCAAGCGCGACGTCGCGGGAATTATTGCGGAAGGACGGCCGAAGCAGCACGTACCACCGAGTGTGCGGGATCGAAGAGACTCACCACCGGCGGTCCGACACTGGAGCAGAAGCGACTTCGCGCCGGCCACTAGCGGTGGCTTGGCCGGGTTTTTTGTACTGGAAACGAAGCCCGCGTGAAGAACTTACGAGGTCAACACAACGATTCAATCAGCGGCAAGCTCCCTTGCCTTTGCCTCCGCGGGAACTATGGCGATGCGTTCCAGATTCTCGATCAAGTCAGACGAATTGATGTACCTGCGCGTCTCCAGAACTGATTTGTGGTTTCTGCGAAGGTTTTCGAGCGTGACAGGCTCGCGACCGCCGTCTTGTTTCATGAGCGGTACGATCGGCACTGCGACGTTTCGAACGATGTGTGGCACCTCTTCGAGGATAATACGGGCCATTGTAAAATCTGCCACGACGAACCTCGAAAGATGGGCGATTGTGCAGACGGTCTCTACAAAATCCCTGTTGTGCGGCTTTTCGAAGTCAAACATGACCGGGCAATAGCCGCGACGTCGAAATTCGTTCTTGAGTTCATAGAGCGTGAGTTTGGTCTCGGGAAGGAACCGCCCGAGAATCAGCACGACTTTGGTCGTAACATTGTCAATGATGTTCCGGATCTTCTGATTGTTCAACAAGAGATAGATGAAATGCGCGATCTCGAGGTCATCAACCGTGATGTCCGGTTCAGTTTCCGGCGTCACGATCAAGTTGGATTGCCGAGTTCCCGATAGCTTCACATCCCACGCTGAGATGCCGTATATGCGGCAACCGGAGATGTCGGCGTTTGTTAAGTCAGCCTGTACCAGCTGAGCACATGACAAGTTTGCGCCGCGAAGGTCGGCTTCTCGCAGAATCGCGCTATTGAGTGCGGCTTTTGTCAGATTCGCAGTCGTGAGCGTCGCCTCAGAGAGTCTCGCCTCCTGGAGATTCGTTTCAGACAGGTCGGCGTTACTGAAGTCGGCGCCGCTTAGATCGGCTTTGTGGAAATTCGCCCGGCGAGCGGAAACGCGAGCGAGGATTGCCTTGTAAAGTCTCGCGCAGTGAAATTTGGCTTTGAATAGATTCGCGTCGCGGAGTGTCGCACCGCTCAGATTGCTCTCACTGAGATTGGCGTTGGTGAGGTCTGCATGGCTCAGATCGGCGTCACCGAGCTGGGTCTTCTGGATGTTGGCCCAGCGCAAGTTGGCGTTGCTCAGATCGGCGCCAAGGAGGGCGAGACCGGAAATGTCTTCGCGTTCGAGGTCAGGAGCAACCTTTCCTAACTGATTGCTCCGCCAATCGTTCCAGGCGTCACCGCCGAGATGGAGCATTTCCAAGATCGCGGACTTGGGCAGATGTGGATCGGCCATTTTTTTGCCTCAGGAGGGTTGCTGTAGTCGTTGTGCACGAAAAGTGCCATATCGGCTCCCGCGAGCGATGCGTTCGTGGGCCGAAACCCTGTCTTAGGGGCATCGATTCTGTTTGGTGGTTCTGTCCCTGGCGCGAGTAGGTATCCTGGGAGGGCAGTTAACCTCAATGCGTCAAAACTCCGGCGGGTCGTTGGCCAACGCCGGGCGCCAGGACGGGGGCGCTCCGGCCCAAACAGTCCTCGCGCGCCGACGAAACGCGCGTTCGCATACCTCACGGGTGGTGGGCGGTCGGCGCGCTGCGGAACTCGCCGTAGACCCGCGTCCTTACGCGTCCTTACGCG
>Ga0316622_100002186_pt1 | contig 13414 bp, 8 predicted proteins | sample OWC_Aug_OW2_C1_D_FD_207646 | JGI IMG/M metagenome (GOLD analysis project Ga0316622, IMG submission 207646) | Wetland soil microbial communities from Old Woman Creek delta, Ohio, United States - OWC_Aug_OW2_C1_D5_C | ecosystem: Environmental > Terrestrial > Soil > Wetlands | place: USA: Ohio... | reverse complement strand
AGCTCGGAGGCCGGCAAGGAGTCGCGCTTCGTCCTGACCGCCATCCCCAGCCGGTTCAACCTCGACCTGCGGACGCCGACGGGCGTCGGCGCCATGCGGGCCTTCATCGAGGGCGACTTCGCGGGACAGAGCCGGGTCTTCCGCCTGCGCCACGCCTACGGCCAGTGGCAGGGCCTGCTGATCGGCCAGACCTGGTCCACCTTCGCCGACCCCGAGGCCGAGCCCGACGGGATCGACTTCGAGGGTCTGAACGCGATCGCGCTCTTCCGACAGCCCCTGGCGCGCTACACGCGGCGCTTTGGCGAGCGCTTCAGCCTGGCCACCGCGATCGAGAACCCGGCGCCCGACATCACGAATGCCAAGGGGGTGAGCCAGATCCCCGACCTCGTGGTGCGCGCGCGCTGGCGACCCGCGGAAGGCGCCAAGGGACTCCTTGGTATTAACGTGTTCCGCAAGGACGCGCACGTGAACCTCGCGTTTCTCTTCCGCCAGATCCGCGGCGAGCCCCTCGACCAGCCGAACACGACACTCTCGACCTCCGGCGCCGGCGTCGGCGTGAGCGGCCGGCTCACGGCTCCGTGGCAGGCGGACGAGGGGCAGGTCACGTTCTCGGCTTACGCTGGCAGCGGCATCGGCCGCTACATCACGGACCTCGGGACCCTTGGCGGGCAGGACGCGTTCTACGACCCCGCCACGAACACCATCGACGCGCTTCCCGTGTTCGCCTGGTACCTGGGCTACGAGAGACGGTGGAACTCCGACCTGCGCTCGACCTTCACCTACGGCACGGTGATCGTGACCAACGCCGACGCCCAGCCGGGTGAGGCCTTCCACCAGACGAACCGCTGGTCGCTGAACCTCACCTGGTCGCCGATCCCGCGAGTCGACATCGTCGGGGAGTTCCTGTTCGGCAACCGCAGCAACAAGGACGGCGACCGCGGATCCTCGAGCCAGTTCCAGCTCGGCTCGAACTTCCGCTTCTGAGTCACGCCGAGCCGTCCTCCGCCGAGCCGGGCGGCCGGATGCCCAGCTTCTTCATGCGGCTGTAGAGCGTCGAGGGGTTGAGCCCCAGCCCCGCGGCCGCGCCCTTCGGCCCCTTGATGCGCCAGCCGGCGCTCTCGAGCGCCCGCAGGATCAGCTCGCGCTCGGAGTCGGCCAGCGTCTGCGGCGGCGCCCCGACCGGAGCGGCATCGTCGAGCAGCGGCACCTTCAGCGTGTCCCCGGTGGTGAGGATGGCGCCGTGCTCGATCACGTTCTTCAGCTCGCGGACGTTGCCCGGCCAGGGATGGCGCTGTAGGGCCTCCATCGTCTGGCGCGGCACCTGGGTGATCCTCTTGCCCATGCGGGCGGAGAGATCCTCGAGGAAGGTCCAGACCAGCAGCGGGATGTCCTCCGCCCGCTCGCGCAGCGGCGGCACGCGGATCGGGAAGACGTTGAGGCGGTAGTAGAGGTCTTCCCGGAAGCGTCCCTTCCGGACCTCCTCGAGGAGGTCGCGGTTGGTGGCCGCGATCAGGCGCACGTCCACCTTGATCGTCTTCGGGCTCCCCAGCCGCTCGAACTCGCCCGTCTCCAGCACGCGCAGCAGCTTGGCCTGCACCTCGAGCGACAGCTCGCCGATCTCGTCGAGAAAGAGGGTCGAGCCGTCCGCGACCTCGAAGCGCCCGATCTGGCGCGTCATGGCCCCGGTGTAAGCACCCTTCTCCCGGCCGAACAGCTCACTTTCGACGAGCCCGGACGGCAGGGCGGCGCAGTTGACCTTGACCAGCAGGTGGCTCCGGCGGGGGCTCTGCCGGTGGATGGCCTGGGCGACGAGCTCCTTGCCGCTGCCGGTCTCGCCGCGGACGAGCACCGAGGAGCCCGTGGGCGCGACCTGCTCCACGAGGCGCAGGACCTTCTGGATCGCGGGGCTCTGCCCGGTGAACTCGCCGTTCGGGTGGACGACCTTGATCTCGGCCTTGAGGTAATCGCTCTCCGCCTGGAGCCGGTCCTTCAACCGCTCGATCTCCGCGTACGACTGCCGCAGGGCCTCCTCGCGTTGCCGTCTCTCCGTGATGTCGCGGAGGACGCCGAACGTCTTGACCGCGCGTCCGGTGGCGTCGCGCTCCATGACCCGGGCCGCGTGATGGAACCACTTCTCTCCGCGAGTCGGGTGCAGGTAGCGATACTCGAGGTTGAGCCGCTCCACCGTCCCGTCGTGCAACTGGAGGCGCAGCGCCAGGACGCGCTCGCGGTCCTCCGGGTGCACCTGCTCCATCCAGAACTCCACAGGCCGCAGATCCTCGTGCCGGTCCGGGGGAAGGCCGCAGACCTCGCGAAACCCGTCGTCCACGAAGGCGGTGCCAGCGGCGAAGTCCACCTCGTAGAACGCCAGGCCGGCGAGGTCGGCGGCGGCTCCCAGCCGAGCCTGGCCCACGCGAAGCGCCTCTTCGGCGCTCCTGCGGTCGGTGACGTCGATGGAGACGCCCATCAGGCGCTCCGGCTCGCCGGCGGAGTCGAGACGGGGCCGCCCACGGGAGGAAACCCACCGCACGCGGGCATCGCCGGGGCGGGAGATCCGGTACTCCACGTCCACGGGGTCGCCCGCTCGAGCGGACCGCTCGATGGCTCCCCGCACGAGATCCCAGTCGTCGCGGTGGACCGACGCCTGGAGACGCTCCAGGCTCACGACCTCGTCCGGCCCGTACCCGAAGATCGCCCGAGTTCGCTCCGTGACCCAGAAGACACCCCTGCCGTAGTCCAGGGTCCACAGCCCCGCCTCGGCGGAGTCCGCCGCCAGGGCCAGGCGCTCCTCGCTCTCCTGCAGGCTCAGCTCGTGGCGCCTGCGGGCGAGGGCGTTGGCGAAGACCTGCGCGACCAGCTGCAGCCGCGTCACGACCGAGTGCGGCCAGTCGCGCTGCTCCAACAGGGTATTGAGGCCCAGGCAGCCCACCGGCGGCTCGCCCCCCACCGACAGCGGGAGGCACAGATTCGATCTGACGCCCATGAGGCGGCAGCTCTCCCGGTCGACGGCGGCCTCCTCCGGCAGTTCCTCCAGCGACGAAAGCACAACCTGGCGGCCTGCCAGCATCTCCCGTCGGAACCAGGGGTATTGCTCCTGGCTCATCGGCTCAGGAAGCTCCAGGGATCCGTGGGCATAGTAGAGGTGGGTGGGCGCGATGACATCCGGAGCTGCGGCCGACCACTGCCAAAGCACCGCGAGATCGATGCCGAGAGGCTCGCAGACGCGGCGCAACGCATCTTCGATCTCGCGGTCCACATCGCCAGGAGGCAGGTTGATGAACCGGGACGAGAGGTCGGCGATCAGCGTTTCGAACCGGAGAAGGCTCGCGAGGTCGTCGGCGGAGCGCTGCGGCGGGACGACCGTGGGCATACCGGGTGAGTATACCCGCTGTGCCGGCGAGGGTCGAAATATCGACTCGCAGACGTCATTTCGTCCTTCCGCCGCGCCTCGAGCGCCTCGATCGGGGCTCCCGTGTTACAACTCTTGACTCAAAGCTAATCTCTTCTATCTGATACAGTGAGGGCTCGTCGCAGCGCCGTACCGGCACCGATCCTGCAGAGCTACTAGACGTCGGGCACCATGACCCTCCGAATCGACCTCGCAGTGAACGCAGATGCCGCAACGATGGTGTTGCAGGGGCGGCTCCCTGTGGCGGAGGCTGGGGAGTTCGAGAGGACGGCCGCGGAAGGACTGCGGGCCTTGCGGCGGCAACGGCGGAGGGGGCCCGCTTCACCGGCGTCTCGCCCTACATGGAGCTGCTGCTCGAAAGCACCGCCGGAGAGGCCAACGGCGAGCCGGAGAGGTGACGAGCGGATGCTGGACGGGAATGAGCTCGAGGAGAGGGATTCCATGACGAGAGTGGGCTTCCTGAAGCACACGTCACGCGGGGCGTTCCTGACTTGCGCCCTGGCCGTCCTGGCGCCCTCGGTCGCGCCGGCGCAGGAGGCGCCGCCCCGCCCGTTCCTCCGCAAGGTGATCCAGCTCGACGAGGCCCAGCTCGCGGCCGTCGAGAAGGGCGAAGTGGTCACCAAGCTTCTGCCCACGACCGACAAGCCCGAGATCGCCGCCTTCGGGGTGGTGAAGACGGCCGGGACCGTGGACCAGCTCCTGGCCCTGGCGCGGGACGTGAAGAAGTTCCGCCAGGTGCCCCAGATCCCGGAGATGGGCTACTTCTCGAGCCCCGCGAAGATCGAGGACCTGAAGGGTCTCAACCACCCCCCGGACGACATCGCGGCGCTCAAGAAGTGCAAGCCGGGCAGCTGCGACGTGAAGATCGGGACGAAGGGGATGGAGATGGTCTCGAAGGTCGACTGGAGAGCGGCCGACGCCGAGAAGCAGGCCGTCGCGATCTTCAACCAGGGCATCGTCGAGTACGTCACGGCCTACCAGCACGGGGGCACGGACGCGATGGGCAGCGTGTTCGACAAGAAGCAGGAGAGGTCCCGCGCCCAGGAGTATCGAACTCTCCTCGCCAACTCGCCGTACCTGGTGGACTACGTCAAGGAGTTCAACGACTACCTGGCGGCCTGGCCCAAGGGAAAGCTGGCCGGGGCCGACGACGTCCTCTACTGGGCGAAGGACACCTTCGGTCTCAAGCCGGTGGTGTCCGCCTACCACGCGACCTTCTTCAAGAGCCCGCGCGGCGCCATGATCTCGACCAAGCTGGTCGGGGCCACTCACTTCTTCAACGCCAGCCTCGAGATCCTGGCCGGCGTGCCCACGCCCGACGGCAAGGGCCTCTACCTCCTGAACCTCTACCGGACGCGGCTCGACCCGCCGACCGGCATGCTGGCGGGCGTCCTCATGGGCAAGGTCCGCGGCGGGATCGAGACCGGGGTGCAGGAGAACCTGAAGAGGGCCCGCGAGCGTCTCGCCGCGGCTCGCTAGGTCCGGATCACGAACAGCAGCTACCAGAAGCTGGCGCAGCAGCCATCGTTTCGGGGCCCCACAGGGCCTGATTTCCAGGAGGCAAAGGAGCCGTCATGAAGAGAACACTCGCCGTGCTCGCCGTCCTCGTCGCCCTGCCGCTCGTCGCACGGGCCCAGAAGCCCGTCACCCAGACGGACGCGGTGGAGGTGACGGCGAAGATCGAAGCGATCGACAAGACCGCCCGCCTCGTCACCCTCAAGGACAAGGAGGGGGAGACGGAGACGATCAAGTGCGGACCGGAAGTGAAGCGATTCGACGAGCTGAAGGTCGGCGACACCGTCACCTTCCGCTACTACGAGTCGATCGCCTACGCGATCCGCAAGCCGGGCCAGCCGAGCGGGCTGCCGGCCCAGCCCGGCCCCTCGGTCACCCGGGGCCAGGGCCCGAAGCCCGGCGGGACCATCGCGCAGCAGGAAACCGCGACGGTCACCGTGAAGGCCATCGATGAGAAGGTGCCGTCGGTCACCGTCGTGACCGAGGACAAGCGCACCGTGAGCTTCAAGGTCGATGACAAGAAGAACCTCAAGGATGTGAAGGTGGGCGACAAGGTGGAGATCACCTACACCGAAGCCGTCATGATCAGCGTCAAGTGAGCCTGCGGGCACGCGGGGCACGCTGACCGCACACGCGACAATCAAGAAGGAGAGAAACACGATGATTCGGAAGACGATTCTAGCGGCGATGATGGTGGCGCTCGGCGTGTCCGCCGCGTGGGCGCAGGACCCCCGGGTGGAGATCAGCGGCACCGCGGGGTGGACGTTCAGCGACGGTGTCAACGTGGGCTCGATCGACGACTCGCCGATCCAGGTCGGTCCCAAGGACGCGTTCTCCTGGGGCGCACGCCTCGGCTTCAACCTGTCGCCCAACGTCGAGCTCGGGTTCCTGTTCGGCTCGCAGTCGACGGACCTCGAGGCCACGGGCGTCATCGACCGGAGCATTCCGCAGACGGTCTACAACTACCACGGGTACTTCGCCTACAACTTCGGCGACGTGGACGCCGCGGCCCGGCCCTACGTCCTGGCCGGCCTCGGCGCGACGCAGTACGGCAGCCTGAACACCGCCGCCGGCGACATCGGCGGCGAGACCCAGTTCTCGAGCACCTGGGCGGCCGGCCTCAAGCTCTTCCCGGGCAAGAACTTCGGCATTCGTCTCGAGGGCCGCTGGACGCCGACGTACGTCAAGACGGACCCCGAGGGCTACTGGTGCGATCCCTACTGGGGCTGCTACACGGTCGGCGACGCGGAGTACTCGAACCAGTTCGAGCTCTCCGGCGGGATCATCCTGCGGTTCTAGGCCGGCTCGGGAGGCGGTGCCCCGTTCGCGCGGCACTGCCTCCCTGCCCGCCGCGGGCCGCTCGGCGGCCCGCGGTGACGTGGCGGGGGTCGTCCCTGTGAGAGGATGAATACATGAAGCGCAATCTCTGGATGGTCGTCGCGGCGCTGGTCCTGGCCCCGCTCGCGGGAGCGCAGGAGCCGGCGCCGGGCGCGTCTTCGACCCCTCCCCCGCGGAGCGTCGAGGCCCGCGCCGACCAGGAGCTCAAGAAGATGGGCGAGTTCCTGGCCAAGCTGCCCCACTTCGCCCTGGAAGCGGAGGAGACGTTCGACGAGATCCCGGACGGCCAGCTCCGCAGGCAGCTGACCAACGTCCGCCGGGTCGCGGTGGAGCGCCCGAACCACGTGGCGGCCGACGCGACGGGCGACACGCTCAGCCGCGCGTCCTGGTACGACGGCCGGACGGTGACGGTCCTGGACAAGGAGCACAACGTCTACGCCACGATCGAGGCCCCCGGCACGATCGACGCGACCTTCGACAAGCTCGCGGAGGACTACGGGGTCGAGCTGCCGCTGGCCGACTTTCTCCTCGCCGATCCCTACGCCGTGCTCATGGCGGGCGTGACCTACGGGCGCTACCTGGGCCTTCACCAGGCCGCGGGCGTCGCCTGTCACCACCTCGCGTTCTCCCAGGAGACGATCGAGTGGCAGATCTGGATCGACGCGGGCGAGAAGCCGCTGCCCCGCAAGCTGGTGATCAGCTACGTGCAGGAGCCGGGCGAGCCGCAGTACAGCGCCGTCATCCGGCGCTGGAACCTGGAGTCGGCGGTGCCCGAGGGGCTCTTCACGTTCGCGGCCCCGGAGGGGGCGCAGAAGGTCGACGCGAAGGACATGAAGCGGCCCGAGGCCGAGGGCGCCAGGCCCCCGGAGACGGCTCCGAAGGGAGGACGCTGATGCAGGCCACGAATCGTCGGTTCTCGCCCCTGCGCGCGGGCGCGGCGGTGGCGATGACCCTGCTGCTCGTCCTGCCCGAGGCGCCCGCCTACGCGCAGCGTCGAGGGGGCGGCGGCGGCCGGAGCGCATCGCGCGGGTCGGTCAACAGCGTCAACCGCAGCTCCCCGGGCACGGGCGGGAGCTGGTCGAACCCGCGCACCAGCGGCACCACCAGCCGCACGACGACGGGCAGCGGCTCGAGCCGCACGACCACGGCTCAAACCCGGAGCGGCGAGACGGCGACGGCCAACCGCAACGTCAGCAAGTCGGGCGACGAGGTGACGGTCAACCGCAGCGCCCAGAGCAGCAGCGGCGCCAGCAAGAGCTCGCAGAAGACCTACGAGATGGACGACGGGCGGGTCGAGTCGGTGGAACGGGACGTCCAGGCGACGAGCCGGACCGGCCAGACCGCCAACTGGGAGGGCAAGGCCGAGCGCTCGGGCTACGGCTGGGAGTTCGAGGGCGAGGGCAACAACCGCTACGGCCAGAAGGTCGAGGCCGAGGGCTACGGCGCGCGCGGACCGTACGGCGGGGGCGTGGTGGCCGACGTCGAGGGGGGCCGCTACGGCGACCGGACGGTGGTCGCGGGGCGGGCCTATGGCGGGCCGGTCCACGCGGCGAGCCTTCCCTACGGCGCCCGTCCCTACAACTACCACGGCCACTCGTACTACGGCTACGGTGGCGCCTACTATCGGCCCTACATGTACCACGGCGTCCCGTACTACGGCTACATGCACCCGCCCTGGGGCTGCTACTACACGACGGTCCCGGTCGGCGCCATAGCGCTGACAGTGGCGGGCATGGCGATGCTCTACTCGGACGGCACCTACTACCAGACGACCTACGTCGAGGGGGCCACGCAGTACCAGGTCGTCGCCCCGCCGGCGGGGGCGAGTCTTCCCCCGGGCACGACGCTTCCCGCCGACAAGACCGCCATCACCATCTCGGGGGTCACGTACTACCTGTACGGGAACACGTTCTACAAGCGCGTGGTGACGAGCGGCCAGGAGACCTTCGTGGTGGTCACGAAGCCCGCGGGCCTCGTCGCCGTGAAGGCCCTGCCCGACGATTTCGAGCCGATGCAGGCCGGCAGCACGGTGTACTTCCGCTCGAAGGGCCGCTACTACGCCGCGTACCTCGACCCCAGCGGCGAGGAGTCGTACCTGGTCGTCGACCCGCCGGCGGGAGCCGTCCCGGCGGTCCCGGGCGAGCCCGGGGCCGCGCCGAAGGCCGCCGCCGCTGCGGCCCCGGCGACGGGCCCGGCCGCCAAGCCCAAGGCCGTCACGCTCACGGTGCAGCCGAACACGCCCCTGACGGTGCGCGTGGCCACCGAGGTCAACTCGGGCACCGCGCAGGCGGGCCAGCGCTTCCAGGGCAACCTCGACACCGATCTCGTCGCGGGCGACGGGCGGGTCGTGGCCACTCGGGGGACGCGGGTCTACGGCCGGGTGGTCGCGGCCAAGGCCGGGACGGGAACGGGCGGCGCGCCACAGCTCACCCTGGAGCTGACCGACGTCGAGGTCGGGGGGCGCGTGGTGGCGCTCGCGACGGAGCCCGTGAGCATGACCGCCGAGGCGAAGAAAGCCGGCAAGAAGGTCCTCGGGGCCGCCGCGCTCGGCGCCGGCATCGGGGGCATGATCGACGGCGGCGAGGGGGCCGCCTGGGGCGCCGGCGCCGGCGCGGTTGTCGGCGTCGCGGCCGCGAAGAACTCGCCCGGCAACCAGGTGGCCGTGGCCGCGGGCACGGCTCTCGAGTTCCGCCTGGCGCGACCGCTCAGCGTCGATATCGTCGTGTAGTTCGGACCGCGGACCGCGGTGGCTGTTCGTCAAAGGAGACAAGAATGAAGCTGTTGAAGACGATGATGTGTGCGGGCATTGCGCTGGCCCTGGCCGGCGGTGCGGGGGCCCAGGACGTCAAGGTGGACTACGACAAGGCCGCGAACTTCGGCGCGATCAAGACCTTCAGCCTGAAGCTGGCCAACTCGTGGGGCAACCAGCTCTCCGAGAAGCGCGTCACGGACGAGATCACGCAAAGCCTGACGGAGAAGGGTTGGACGGTGGCGCCGGAGGGCCAGGCCGACGCCCAGGTCGTGCTGCACGGCGCGACCGAGACCAAGCGCAGCCTCAACACCTTCTACTCCGGGATGGGCGGCTACGGCTACCGGGGCTGGGGGGGCATGGGCGGCATGGGCACGGCCACCACGACCGAGACCCAGTACAACGTGGGCACCCTTGTGGTGGACATCTTCGACAAGACGGGCAAGAGCCTGCTCTGGCGCGGCATCGCCCAGGACGAGCTGTCGGACAAGACCGAAAAGAACGTCAAGAAGCTCGGCAAGGCCAGCGACAAGCTCTTCAAGGACTTCCCTCCGGGCAGCGCCAAGAAGTAGCGCCGGGCCTCCCGCGCGTGGCCCGGCCGCGCGCGGGAGGATCTCCCGTCAGTTACCGCAAGAGCCCCAGCGAGAGAGAGACCCGGGTCCTGACCAAGGAAGAGGACAAGTTCCTGGGGCCCTACCTCGACCCGCCGCCCTCGGGCTGGCCCGGCTCGCCGGGCGTAGCCGGCCGAGCCGGCGCCGTCCACCACTTCGCCTTCGGCACGACCTTGGCCTCCTCGGGGTCTCCCTCGTAGGCCGGGGTCATGATCTGGACGCCGTACTCGTTGAAGACGTCGAGGATGTTCTGGTGGAGGCGGGTGTAGAGCCTCGCCATCTCGGCCGGGGCGTCGCAGTAAACGTTGATCTCGTACACGACGCAGAAGTCGCCGAGCGACTTCTGGAGCACGAACGGCGCGGGCTCGCGGAGGAGCTCCGGCGTGCGCTCCGCGGCCAGGAGGAGCATCGCCTCCACCTGCCGCCACGGCGTCTCGTAGCCGATGCCGACCGTGGTGTGCAGGATGAGGCCGCGACTCCGCGCGAGCGCGCTGTAGTTCACCACGTTGCTGTTGAGGAGGCTCGAGTTCGGGACCACGATCTCCTCGTTCTTGACCGACCGCACGTGCGTGACCTGGAGGCGAATCTCGCTCACGTCGCCGAAGACCTCCCCGACCTGGATCCGGTCGCCGAGGCGGAAGGCGCGGCGGTACGTCATCGAGTACCCGGCGATGATGTTCGCGATGAACGAGGACGAGCCGATCGAGAACATGACCCCGAGGAAGATCGAGATGCTCTGGAAGGCCGCCGAGCGGGAGCCCGGGATGTAGGGGTAGGCGATGACCAGCGCGAAGGCGATGACGGCGATCCGGACGATGCGGTAGGTCGGGTGGGCCCACTCCGGCTCGAAGCCCGAGAGCGCGACGTTGCCCTTCGCCACGGCGTCGAAGAAGAGGCGAACCAGGCCCAGAAGCCAGCGAGTGATGAAGAACAGCACGAGCAGGAAGGCGAGGTCGGGGAGCTGGGCGAGAAGGCCGCTGCCGAGGCGGGAGAGGGGGTCGACGACGAGGGTGAGGAGACGGGCGGCCAGCGGTCGCGTCAGGGGGAAGCTGCCCAGCACGAACTGCAGCCAGAGGTAGATGAACAGGGCCGCTGTCACCGCGCGCAGGACCCGTACGACGGCCCGGAAGGCGCTCCGGAGGCGCTGCGCCCTCAGGATCTCGAAGGACTGGATCTGGACCGAGTGGATCTTGTCCTCGTAGTGCCGCCCGAACCGCGCCTCGAGTCTCTTGAATGCCCACCGAAGGCCGAGGATGGCCGCAAGGAGGAGGACGGTCGCACCGAGCGAGCGCCGGGCGCCGCGCAGCAGGACCTGGGGCTGGCGGGCCTTGCGGTAGGCCCGGATCCCGCGCTGGATGCGCTCGACGTACGTACGGGCGAGCAGGCGGCGGTCGAGACCCTCGAGACGCGCGTCGGCGTCGGTCACGACCTGGAGGAAGCGGTCGCCCGCGGTGACGTTGACGACGTCGTCGACCGGCACCGCCTGCACGGCCTCCGGACTGATGCTCGGGTTGCGCGCGATCTCCTCGATCCGCTCGGCGATGCGGCGGGCGCGGTCTTCGGCGGGGAAGGTGAAGCTCCCGCGCACTCGGAAGAGCGTTTCGCCGTCGAGCACGACCGGGGCGGTGACGTTCGCGATCTCCGGGTCGGGGCCCGCTCCGCCCGGCGCGGGGGGCACGGCGGGCCCCTGTGCGCCGGCCGGAGCCGCGCAGAGAAGGGCGAGGCCCAGGACCGTTGCCAAGGCGGGGGCGACGGGGGATCGAGTCACCGGGGCATCCTACACCGGCCGCGACCGGCTCCTACCGGGGGAAGTCGGCCCAGGGAGCCGACCTCGTCTCAGTGGTTGTAGGTCCAGGCCATGAAGACGCGGGCCTCGGGGTTCCTCTGCGTGATCGTCTGGCGCCGGGGCGGCCCGAACTCGGGCGTGTCGACGGTCACGTCGTAGCGGCTGCGGCGGAAGAAGACCGAGCCGTCGGCGCCGACCGTGAGCGACCGCGTGATCGGGATCTCGAGCTTCAGGTTCGCCTGGTGGATGTCGTGGGTCGAGCTGAGGCCGACGTTGTAGCCCTCGTAGGTGCCGTTGTAGATCGAGCCGTTCGACACGTCGATGTAGCTGTAGCGGTAGCGGGCGGTGAGGAGGGGCAGGTTCTTCCTCTGGAGGTAGAGCTCGGCCGCCCCCCCCACGCCCGGGCCGTAGTCGTACTCGCGGATCCGCTCCTGGTTGGCCACGTCGGCGAGCTGGGAGTAGTCGGAGTTGATCCCGCCGAGGAGGATGCCGTAGGCCTGGAGGCGCGTGATGAGGCGCAGGGTCGAGGAGGGCTGGAACTGCGAGAGGAGGGCGGGGCCGAGGCTCTGCCCGCCGTACTCGTAGGCCTCGTTGTCGATGTAGTCGAAGTCCTGCTGGAGGGTCAGGGCGTGCTTCGTCCCGTCTCCGAGCGGCTTCGTGAAGATGTCGCCCCGGATGAGCAGCCGCCCCAGGCGGGTCTTGTCGCCGAAGTTCGACTGCGCGGCGACGTCGAACCGGTCGTACGGCCGGTGCTCCGCCTTCCCGTCCCAGGGGTTGCCGTAGCTCAGGACCCACTCCATGAAGCCGTAGGTGTTCGTGTTCTCCGTGATCGACTCGCCCTCGCCCATCACGCGCGCTCCGGCGCGTATCGAGAGCTGGAAGTCCGGCCGCCAGTCCCAACGGTTCACCGGGTTGCCCTTCACCTCGCTCGCGTCGCCGGAGACGAGTCGATTGAAGCCGCGGATGGGGTCCATCAGGAGAGCCGCCGCCTCGCGCCCGAACCGCCCCTTGCCCCGCTTCGTGTTGTCGAGGATGAGCGAGGAGACTCGGTAGGACATCTCGCCGCGCGCGATGCCCCCGATCCCGGTCGAGACCATGTCGTTGAACGACATCGGGTGGGTCTCCCCGCAGCACTCCCACACGAAGGCCCCGGCGATCGACATCAGCGAAGAGCCCCAGAACCCGATCCCGTTCGCGCGCGCGGCGTTGTAGTAGGTCGCCCCGTTGAAGGGGTGTATGAGCTGGTTGGTCTTGAACTCGTTGTCGTCGTAGGTGAAGCCCTCCTCCAGGTTGGCCCAGGCGCTGCGGGGGCTGATCTGGTTGAAGTTCGCGTCGCGGACGTACTCGTTGAACATCGAGGCACCGAAGTTGATGCCGAGCATCTCCGCGGTGGCCCATCCCCAGCTGCGGGGCACGCCCCACGCGTCGCGGTCCGCGTCGGGCGGGGGGAGCGGCAGGAGCTTCCCGGTCGCGGGATCGGCCGGCCAGGGGGCTTTCGGCGGAGCCGCCGGGAAGGTGGTGAAGGGCCGCCAGGCGAGGCCCACGCGCCCGCCCCATTCGAAGCCGGAGTCGACGTCCGGCAACCCGAGCGGGGACATGTCGTAGGATCCCGTCTTGTAGTAGGTGGCGTAGCCGGCGAGGTCGAGCGAGAGCGACTTGCCGAGGGACCACTCGAAGCCCGACTGCGCCGTGAACCCGACGCCGTTCGTGGCGTAGGTCGGGCTTTCGCCGGGCTCGAGGCCCTCCGGGGGCTTGTTGTAGAAGAGCTCGCTGCGCGGGTGGATGCGCTCGATCGCCAAGCGTCCCTGGAGATAGGGACGGAAGTTCGACCTGGCCCTGAAGACGCGGGTGAGGATGAAGGACGTCTCCAGGCGGGCCCACTCCTTGTCGGGGGCCAGCCACAGCTCCTCCGTCTCGGGGGGGATGTTGGGGTCTGCGGCCGGGTCCATCGACCCGAACTGCAGGCCGACGCCAAAGCGCCAGGCCCCGGACGGACTCTGCTTCGC
>Ga0316622_100002184_pt1 | contig 13415 bp, 13 predicted proteins | sample OWC_Aug_OW2_C1_D_FD_207646 | JGI IMG/M metagenome (GOLD analysis project Ga0316622, IMG submission 207646) | Wetland soil microbial communities from Old Woman Creek delta, Ohio, United States - OWC_Aug_OW2_C1_D5_C | ecosystem: Environmental > Terrestrial > Soil > Wetlands | place: USA: Ohio... | reverse complement strand
GATCATGCAGGAAGTGCGAAAACTGAACCCCGAATGCACCTTTCCGACCATCTGCATCGATGACAAGGTCGTTGTGGGCTTCAACGAAGAGCGCATCCGCAAGGCGCTCGGGGAGTAGTCCATGACCGCCGAAGAACTGCATCCCATCCTGTCCCGCTACGCCGAATCCCAGGGCATCCGCCTGAACAAGGACCGGGACTTCGTCCTGGACATCCTGCGGGGCCTGCTCACGAATGAGCAGCGGTACGGCTACCGGTCGTGCCCCTGCCGACTCGCCTGGGGCGTGAAGGAACAGGACGCGGACGTCATCTGCCCCTGCGTGTACCGTGACCCCGACATCAGGGAGTACGGGAGCTGCTACTGCGAGCTGTACGTCTCCGTGGAGTGGAACGAGGGGAAGATCGAGCACCGGCAGGTGCCGGAGAGGCGGCCGAGGGAAAAGCGGAAGATGCTGTAACGGCATCTTGCCACGGAGGGACATACCGGTTGAGTCATCCGGGGACCGGTGATTGGCACGGATAAGAATAAATTTGCGCTCTCATTCGTGACATTCGTCCATTCGTGTCATTCGTGTTCCAGTATCGATTTGACTTCAAGGAAGGCGTCATGAAAAAGAAGAAGGCCCCCCAAAAAGCAAGCATGCCGGACTTCGAGTTCAAGGAGTTCTCGCCCGAGGAGGACCGCATCTATGCCGAGGCGGTGACGAAGTTCCGCGAAGCCATCGCGGCGGGCAAGCCCCTCAGGCAGGCATATGAGAGCTACACCATCTCCGACCGGGAGCTCGAGAAACTGATCCAGGCGGACTTCCTCAAGATCCTGATCGCCGAGCGCCATTTCAGCGGAAAGGAGCCGCTTGACAAGATCGCGAAGGACCTCGGGATCCCGATTGACCTCGTGAAGGACACGCACGTCCGGATGCTCCAGGAGGTCGGCATCTCCGCTGCCGATCAGTTCGGCAAGGAGCACGGAACGATGGACCCGGGCGCTCCGACGACGGACGATTAGTTCACTGCCACGCGGTGCGGCAATCCCCATGATTGGCAGGCATCGACATCTGACTGCTCCTACGCGCGCACGGCGGCCCCATTCCGGGCTGACAGCTTTTTCCCTTGCACGGTATTCAGCCGCCCTGTTCCTCGCCTGGACGGCCTGCACGCTCGCGTTCTTCGCCGCCGCAGGAAGCCTCCCTGCATCCCCCCGCCCCGATGGCCGCGCAGCTCTGCTCAAGGCATATCCCTCCCATCTTCGCTCGATCGAAGGAAACACCATCGTCTGGTTCGATGGCACGACCATGCCATACGATGACGGGCGCGCGGGCAAATCCTTCGAAGAGATGCTGAACGAGCCGGACCTGCAGGACCAGATGTCCATTCCCTACCCGGCCGGTGCCCCGGCGACCTACCGTCCTGAGCGGAACTCTGATCCCGGCCGCATACGATACGAGCCCTTCTTCCGGAAGATGTACGGATCGTCCCGCGCGGAGGTCGAGGCGAACCTTGTCGTTATCCGCTGGCTTCCCTCCACCGCTAATGTGACGGTGCGCGTTTCAACGATCAACGGTGTCGCCGATCAGCTCAAGAAGGTCTCCAGCGAACTGGAAAAGCTCCCAAAACATCTCCAGCGATATGTGCACAGGATCTCAGGAAGTTATTCCTGGCGTTCTATAGCGGGCACCGATCGGCTGAGCCTGCACAGTTTCGGCATTGCCCTCGATATCGATACACGATACGCCAACTACTGGATGTGGGAGAAACCAGACCCGAGCGGCAACTATCACTATCGGAACCGCATTCCCCGTGAGATCATCGACATCTTCGAAAAGCACGGGTTTATCTGGGGAGGGGTATGGTACCATTACGACACTATGCATTTTGAATATCGACCGGAGCTGCTAAGCCGGCCTTCAGAGAAGTGATGTCGCGCTCTGGGATGGCCGCCCGAATAGCCGCCTTCGTTCTCTTGAGCTTTGCTCATCCATTGTTTCCTTCGCTCCCCGCCGCAGCCGGCCCTGCCGAACAAGTGCCCGCCGGGCAGATCAGGCTCTGGTTCGGCGGCGATGTCCATTTCGGCAACACCGCACAGGACCCCCTGCTTCTGCTGAGGCCGGTCACGAACGAGGATCTCGGCGTCATCAACCTCGAAGGCCCTGTCCATGAACCGGCTGACACGGTCTATGGAAACAAGGCCTTGCGGCTTTTCAACGCACCACAGACGGTCGATTATCTCGCGACACTGAACGTCAAGGTCGCCACGGTCGCCAATAACCATCAGGATGATGCTGGGAGGGAGGGGAAAAATACGACCGACGAGGCCTTACGGCGGGCAGGGGTCCTGCCCGCGGGAGGGAGTGGTTCGAGCGTTGTATATCGCGCCGGCAAATATCGGCTGGTCTTTGCAGCCTATGTTCTGTCAGGCCCGTTGCCGGCGGATCTCGCCGAGGAGCTCGTTCAGCTCCGTCGCGCCGGCGATATCCTGATCGTCCTGTTCCATGTAAGCGGGAATCCCGGGTACCTGCCGGACGCACGTCTGAAGAAAGCCGTAGAGATCGCCCTCCGGGCACAGGCTTCGATCGTTGTATCCCACGGAAGCCATGACGTCGGTCCCGTCGAACGGCGCGATGGAGCGGTCATCGCCTGGGGCCTCGGCAACCTGGCATTCAACTGCAGATGTACGGATGAGCGCGAAGCGGTCATCCTCGCAGTAACGGTCGATCCTGCCAGGAAGGAACGTCCGATCGCATCGTCCTGCGTCATACCGATCGATGCCGGCATGCAGGGACAGGCAAGCACGCCTGCCCGCGATGCTGCTGCTACCTTCGATCTTCTCGAGGCAATCGGAAGCTCCCGGCTCAGCCGGCAGCGGGACCGGGCGTGCTTTTGAATTCTTGAGCATCCCATTCCAACGGAATGGGTGTGATCCTATCAGGCCCCGGACATCCAGCCGCCGGATGAAACCTCCTCGCCCTCCTGCGCGTGCTCTTCTTCCGAAAGGGGCCCTCCCCGCTGCTGCTCCACGCTCAGAACGATCTTGATGTTTTTCTTGTCGATATCGGTCAGCCGCTTATCGGAATACTGGGGATCCACCTTGTACCAAGCCATCCTGCCGAAATATTCCTGCAGGATGAGCGAGACAAACGGCCGACCATGGCGGGCATAGATCATGTTCCGGAGGATCCGTAGGTCCCTCCGGGAGAAATCCCCGATCTGCTTGACCGTTATGAGCTTATCGAGCAGCCCCGGAGATTCGAGGGGATTCCTCAGCTCCAGGGAGGGGTCCCACTCGACCGTCTCGCCAAGCGCGTGGGAGATCAGTCCGAGCTCCACGTTGAGGTCATTGTTCCACTGGCCACGCTCCTTCATCTGACGAAGGACCTCGCGTCGCGCGACCAGATCCTCTTTTGGCATTCCGGCTTCCCGCTGGGCGATCTTCTCAGCGTTCTTTCGGTCAAGCTCGGAAATCTTGCTCTTGTCGTATCCCGTCTCCTTGTACCAGGGCTGAGCGGTGAAGTATGCATGAAGCCATTTTCTGCTGAATTCGTTCCCCGCACGGGCATAGATGGTGTTCCTCATGAGCGACAGCTCGCGCAGAGTACGGCCTTCCAGATCCTTCTCGGTGATCTCCCGGTCGAAATAATAGGGGATCGTCGTTGTGCCAATGGTGCCGGGAGCAGGAGCGATCTTTGCTGTCTTTTCGGTCTTGCAGGAAACAAGTAACCCTATACAAAAGAGCAGGACACCAATCCATATTCCGATCCGTTTCATAACGAGCCTCCTGTTGACCCAATGGTTTCCACCGATGATGATATTATAGCGTACTTACCGGTAATGTCTCTCGATGAGAAGAGAAGGGGCAACCTCAGCGATCAGCGACCTGTCAGCGTGTCCCTGCAAGTCCTGTGACTTCGCCCCGCACCGCATGGTATGATGGGCCTGCGACGGGGGCACGCTCCTTTTGCCGATCAGTTCGGCAAGGAGCACGGAACGATGGACCCGGGCGCTCCGACGACGGACGACTGAGTCCTGGCCCGCTCCCTCGAACGCAAAAAAGGCAGCCGCATGCGGCTGCCTTTTCGTTGTGTTCCGCCCCTCTCCAGGCGCGGATGCTTAGAGCCGGTTCAGCCGGTGCTTGTACACATAGTTCGCCCCCTGGAAATAGGCAAGCGCGTCGTTCACCGCTTCGCGCGGAGGCGCCGCCTCGCGCTGCGAACCATCGCTCCAGTTGTACACATATCCCCGCATCTGCTTCTGCGGGCTGAGGACGACCAGCGAATCCCCCTCGAGGAGGGCAAGCTTCTGATAGGTCGAGAGGAACGCGCGCTGCGGAACGCCGTTCTGCGGACCAAGGAGGTCCCGGCCGAAGAAGGTGCTGGTGTAGCTCATGCTCAGGAGGCCGAGAACGGTCGGCGCGATGTCGATCTGGCTTCCCAGGACATCCACCCTGCCGGGCCGCACATGCGCAGGAGCATGGACCAGGAGCGGTATCCGGTAGCGCTGCGCCGGGACCTCGGTGCTGCCTGCGCTGGAGGCGCAATGGTCAGCGACGAAGATGAAGACCGTGTCCTGGAACCAGGGCTCCTTCCGCGCCTCCGCAAGGAACCTGCCGATGGCGTAATCCGCATACTTGACGCCTCCGCCCCTGCCGGTCTTGGACGGGATGTCGATCTTCCCGTCAGGATAGGTGTAGGGCCGGTGGTTCGACGTGGTCATTACCACGCTGAAGAACGGCTTCCCGCGCTCATGGGACGCCCGCGATTCGCTGATAACCTTCCGGAACAGGTCCTCGTCGCACACGCCCCAGATGTTCGAAAAGGTGATCTCATCGGCCGCGAAACTGCTCCGGTCCACCACGGCGAAGCCGTTCCCCGAGTAGAAGGCGTTCATGTTGTCGAAGTAGCCGTACCCCGCGTAGATATACCTGGTCTCGTACCCCTTCTCCCGCATGATCGTTCCCCAGGAGCGGAACCCGCCGTTGTCCGGCCGCTTCACGATGGCGATGCCCGGCAGCGGCGGAAGGGAAAGCGTGATGGCCTCGAGGCCCCGCACGGTCCTGGTGCCGGTGGCGAACATGCGGGTGAACAGGAGGGACTCGCGGCTCAGACGATCCAGGTTCGGCGTCAGCCCCTGCATGCTGCCGTAAGCGCCCAGGTACTCGGCGCTGAGGCTCTCCTCCACCACGACGATGACGTTGAGCCGTTTCTCTGCTCCCTGGGCGGTCACCGTCCGCCGGATGTCCCGGGCATCGCTCCCGGCGAAGCGGGAATGCGGATCTGCGGTCAGGTCCCGCAGGCGTGCCATGACCTCGCCCGTGTCCCGCGTGGGATAGAACCGGTCATAATCGAGATCGTTGTTCCGGAACGCGGCAAAGAGCTGGTAGATGCCGTTCTCCGCTACCGCGTTGGCGTACTGGTTCGCCGAAATGTTCGCGAACGACTGGTCTACGAAGGTGAATGCCAGCAGGGGCATGACGGCATAGGCAAGCCCGGTCCGCAGCCGGACAGCGGTGCGGCCGCCCAAGGACCCGAGCGCGCGGTCGATGCGCCGCCTCAGCAGCAGGTGCAGGGCAACCGATGCCGCGAAGAGCGCCGAGAGAATGAGGTCCAGGCGATAGGACTCGCGGATGTTGCCGAGCACCTCGCGGGTGTAGACAAGGTAGTCGACGGCGATGAAGTTGAACCGCGTGCTGAACTCGAGGAAGAAGAAATACTCCGCCACGCCGTCGAACAGCAGCAGGTAGATGACCAGGAAGGTCGCGGTGTGGACGGCGACCCGGTTGCACCGTCCGGCAAAGAACCGCTCCGGGACCAAGGCGAGATAGAGCGCGAAGGGGACCACTGCGTAGCTGAAGGTCATACTATCGTAGAAGAACCCGACAGCATACTCTTTTACGAGCATCCAGACACCGGGGTCCGAACTTCTCCAGACGGTCAGCAGCAGGACCGTGCGAATGACGGCGGACAGGGCGATCAGCAGAGTGAACAGCAGTGAGAGAATGCGGAACCGGTCCTTGAACAGCATGGTGTCTCCTTACGGGGCAGGGCGTGATGCCTGAACATAGTACCCCCCTCCCTGGCCGTTTGTCGACAGCAAAGCGCTCCTTTTTCAACCGGGCACCCGCGCTGCGTCCTCGCGGCAGGGATACCCTGTGACAGGACCCGCGCCTTATGGTATCATGAGGCGTTCGTTCGTGCCTTAAGAAGAGAGGCTCTGCGCCCTTTCCTCACCCGTGGTCCTGACCATTTCCATAGGGCTCCTTGCCGGGTTCTTCGGCGGAATCACCGGCGCCGGCGGCGGCGTCGTCGCCATCCCGCTGATGGTGGCGCTCCTGAAGCTCGACCAGCATGCGGCCCACGGCATCAGCCTCGTCGCCCTGGTCTTCACCGGCCTGGCCGGGGCCATGACCTATGCAGTGAACGGCAGCGTTGACCTGATCGCATCGGTCCTGATGGCGTCAGCGGCCGTGGTCACCGCCCGCAGGGGCGCGCATTTCGCCCATTCGCTGCCCGGCTGGAAGCTCAAGCGGGCCTTCGGCGGCTACCTGCTCGTCGTTTCCCTTCTCATGCTGCTCAAACCCTATCTCGGAACCCCGCAGGCGCTGACCGCGGGAGCGGCCCGCGTCCTCGTCTTGCTCGCGACCGGGACCGTGGCGGGCTTCACCTCCGGGATGATGGGCGTGGGCGGCGGCGCCATCATGATCCCCGCGATGGTCCTGCTCGCCGGCTTCGACCAGCACCTGGCGCAGGGCACCTCCCTGCTCGTCATGGTCCCGGCAGGCGGCACGGGCGCCTATGCTCACTGGAAGCTCGGCAACATGCGGACCGCCGTTCTCCCGGGCATGGTCACCGGCGTCCTGCTCGGGAGCTTCGCCGGTTCGAGCACCGCCCACGTTCTTCCCGATGCGGCACTCCGCAGCATCTTCGCGGCACTCCTGATCTGGACCGGCGTCCGATATCTTCGGACGCGGAGGCCAGCGGCGGCGGACCAGTTGAGGAGGAATGTTGACCGATAGTCCCGAAGGCGCCGAAGCGGACGATCAGCGATGACCGACGCGGCTGGGCACGAAAATCGCGTCCCGACGCAGATAAAGTCTGACAAGGACTGATACAGCCGGACTCGTCAGGCGCTCCTCATAGTGACACAAGCCCCCGTCCCTCAGCATATCGCTCCGGCTGACGTCGGACGTCTCGGCTGCCGTCACCCGTATAAACAAAAGGCCCTGCATCGCTGCAGGGCCTTGCATGTTCGTCGGATATGAGATTTCTTCGGATATTGTCTCAGGGTGCCGCCACGTGCCAGACGTCCTTGACACCCTGTCCGTTCGTGTCGCCTGGTTTCGCATCCCCGGCGAAATAATAGAGCGGGAGGCCTTTGTAGGTCGTCTGCTTCTTACCATCCTCGCGGGTGATGCTCCCAAAGTCCTCTGCCCTTGTCCCCGCAGGGGCGGCAACCTTCTCCCGGAAATAGAGGGGCCACTTTGCCACACACTCGCCGGCACAGGCGCTCTTGCCCGCAGTATCCTTCTTGAAGGTATAGAGCGTCATGCCCTTGCTGTCCGCAAGGTAGCTGCCGACGCCCTCCTTCTTTTCCACCTTCACAACATGATGGTCCGCCCAGGCTGCACCCGCCGCACCCACCAGCATCACTAATGCTATTACCGCCACCACTCTTGTTGTCCTCGTCGTACGCATAATCCTCTCCTCCTTTTCGAAAAATGGTACAGACGTCCTCATAAACAAATCTCCTTATTCTCTGCAGGACCGTGTGTTCTTGACTTCCGCTGCGGCTGCCCGCGGTCAATCCTCTGCACATCCGGGATCCCCCGCAGCCATACCGGATAGCTTTAGTCCTATTATACCATAGACCGCGCCCTGACGTACCTGCCGCACCTTGGGAAAAAGAGAGGGGCGGCATACCGCATGCTGCCTGCCGCCCCTCTCCGGGGGGCTCAATTCTCCAGCTCTGCCTCAGTTCCGGCGATCGCTCCCGCGCTGAACACGCCCCTGACCTTCACCAGCGTTCCCGCCGTGGTCCCCGAAGCGGGGGTCACCGCTCCGAAGAACGCGGTGGATCCGATAGGGGCATGATTGTAGTCCAGGAAATGGTCTTCCGGCGTGGTGCTCAGCGACACCGGGACGGCATTGCCTCCGCTCAGAAGCGCAAGGGTCCTGGCAGTCGCGTCCTTGGCCGAGACCGGCGCCTGGAGCACGTCGCTGCCGCCGCCGGCCTTCATCAGCCGCACGGCAATCATCGCTCCGGTCTTGTCCTCATAGGCGCGCACTTCCACGCGGTCCGTGTTCGCGGTGATGGCGCCCAGGGCATCATCGAACCGGGTCAGGTCATTTGCCTGGACCGTCCTTCCCATGACCGTCACCGTTCGCGCCGATGTGTCGACCGCCGTGGAAAGGGCCTCGATGCGGACCTGCGCCCTCTTGAACTTGATCTTGTCGGCCACCAGCACGCCGCGGGTCAGATGGCCTTCGGCCTCGACCTTTACGTTGTTATCCAGATCAGCGGATGAGCCGCCCTCGAACCGAGTGCTCGACGTCGTCCGCACAGTCCGGCCTTCCACCTGGAACTCTCCCGGGTGGGCCGTGAACCCGCTGATATGCCCCTCGACCTCGAACTCCTGTCCTTCCACGGGCTGGAATTCAGCGTCCTCGAGGTCCTCGCGGTTGATCAGGCTTGCGGTTAAGGTGCCGGCGTTGAAACTTCCATGGACCTGGACGAAGTCGCCCTGGTTGAGCGTCGCACCTGAGGGCGTGATGGTCGCCGTGGCGTAGCTCACCGTGATCGCTGCCGTCCCGTTCGTAAGGGTGAAGGTCGCGCCGTTCGGTGCGGTGGAGATCGTGCCCTTCACCTCGTCCAGCGGGCCGTCATCGCGCCGCTCCACCCGTGTTGCGAGGACGCGGCCCTGGTCGTCCCTCCCGCCATGAATCTCGACCTCGTTCGCGTTCCCGAGGCCGGTGAAGGTGATGGCGCTGAACACTCCGGCGCTCCGGTCCTCGTACACGGTCGAGTCGTCGACGTACACGACCTGGCCGTTGACGGTGAAACTGCCGGTGCCCAGGGACGCGAGCTTCCCGCGGACCTCAGGCTCTGCCTCAACCTTCTCGAACCGCCCGGTGACCCGGTCGTCGTTGATCTGCCCCTTTACCTTGACCTGCATCCCGTTCCGCAGCTCCGCTTCCGGCCTGCCGGGGTTGTCATCGATCCTGATCGCAGCACCCGTGGCGGCCGTGAACCTGACCCCGTTCACGATCACACTGCCCGTCGTCATGGTCCCCGTCGAGATAGCCGATGTGCTGCTCGCGGCCGTGGTCGATCCCCCGCCGCCCCCGCCGCCGCAGGCGGACAGGAGAACGAGCGCAGCCAGCGCTGCGATGCCGATAACCGATACCCCTCTGTCATTACGTTTCTTCATGTTGACCTCCTCTCTGTACTCCAGAATCGATCCAGAAAGACGCAAGGATGCAGACTCCCGTCCAAACACTTCAGGAGCATGCAGCGGATCAGCATCTGCCTGGTTCTGGGGAATTGATGCTTACAGAATAAGAGAATTGGGGGAAAAGGTCTGTGACTTTTTCACGGAGGGATCGTGAATATTCACATCGCTGCGTGGGGGGCGAATGGTCCGGAGAAGTCTAGCGCATGAGGACCTGGATCCGGTTCCGGGAGAGGGACACCACACCCTTCCGCTCGAACTCTCCGAGGAGCCGGCTGATGATCTCGCGGGAGGTGCCCAGGTCGTTGGCGATCTTCTGGTGCGTCGTGTTCAGCACGCCGTCCTCGTTCTTTTCCAGGAGGTAATGGCGCAGCCGCACGTCGAGGCGCCGGAAGGCTACTTCCTCGACCAGCCTCATCATGGAGATCAGCCGCCCGCCGAGCCCGGCATAGACGAAGGTCCGCATCTCGGCATAATTGTCCACGAACCTGCGGAAATCCCCTGAGCTGATCAGGCAGGCGTCCCCTTCCTCCACCACCATGGCGCGCGCGGGGTAAGGCGTGCTGGACAGGATGCAGGCCACGTTCAGTATGCAGGTCTCTCCCGGGAGAACGTCATACAGCGTGATCTCCCTGCCCTCTTCGCCGAGCATGTAGACCCTGATGTCACCCGAGAGGAGAAAACCAAGGACCGAGCAGGTATCATTCTCGTGAAAGACCATATCGCCCTTTTGAAAATGGTGCTGCTTCATGGACGCCAGCATGTCGTCCACCATGCGGTCCGGGCAGGACCGGAAGAAGGGAAAATACTGTTGGAATTCTTTCTTGGTCAGGGATTTCATGGCCAGTGTTCCTTCCTGGCAAAGAGGGTAACCGATGTTGTGCCGTCCTGTCAAGGCGGGACTGTACCGCAGTCCGCCCAAAGAGGCGCTGGCTGAGATCGATGCGCCTGGGGAGGAATGCGTCCCTCCCGCGGTCCGGCGCCTCCCGTGCTGGACCTCAACGGACGAGATAGACGGCCGCGACGATCACGCCGATCACGATAACGATCCAGCGCAGGATGATGGGCTGTACCCTGCTTGCCACCCTGCCGCCGAGCACGCCGCCTGCCAAGGCGCCCACCGCCATGACCGCGGCAGCGGTCCAGAGCACCTTTCCGGAAAAGAGGAAGAATGCGGCAGCTGCGATATTGATCACGAACGAGAGCGACTGCTTGAGCGCGTTCAGCCGCGTGAGCGAATCGTCGAGCACCAGCCCCAGCACCGCCAGCATCATCACGCCCAATCCCGCTCCGAAGTATCCCCCATAGATCGCCGCAAGGTAGATGGGCGGGATGGCCCAAGCCTCGCTTGGATGGGACCGGCCATTCCCGCTCACTCGCAACAGGACCGTGTTCCGCAACTGATCCTGAAATGCGAGCAGGATGACCGCCGTTAGAATAAGGTACGGGATGAGCTTCCGGAACGTGGCGGCGCTTGTGGACAGGAGCAGGACCCCTCCCGTAACGCCGCCGAGGATGCCAATCGGCAGGAGCACCCGCAGGCGCTTTTTCTGCCCCGCAAGGTCGCGCCGCTGAGCATATGTCCCGCCCACGTACCCCGGGCAGAGCGCAACGGTGTTCGTCACGTTCGCCATTACCGGTGGTACGCCGACAGCGATCAGCATGGGAAAGGTGATGAGCGTGCCGCCGCCGGCGATCGCGTTCACGAACCCGCCCGCCACGGCCGCCGAACAGACCAGGATCAGTTCCCCTCCGGTCATGCCAAACCCCACGACAAAGGGCGGCCGCATTGGACCGCCCTTCGTTTATCCCGATTCTGGAATTGAGACCTGCTCGAACATCACTCCCATTCGATCGTGCTCGGCGGCTTGGACGAGATGTCGAAGACCACGCGGTTCACGCCCTTCACCTCATTGATGATGCGGTTGGACAGAGTGCCCAGGAGGTCATAGGGGATCTTCGCCCAGTCCGCGGTCATGCCATCCTGGCTCGTGACCGCGCGGATGGCAACCACGTTCTCGTAGGTCCGCTCGTCGCCCATGACGCCCACGGTCTTGATCGGCAGCAGCACGGCGAAGGATTGCCAGATGTCCTTGTACAGCCCGGCCTTCTTGATCTCCTCGATGACAATAGCGTCCGCCTCGCGCAGGATCCTGAGCCGGGCCTCGGTCACCTCGCCCAGAATGCGGATGGCGAGGCCGGGGCCGGGGAAGGGCTGACGGTCGATGATGTCGTCGGCCATCTTCATCTCCCTGCCGATGGCCCGCACCTCGTCCTTGAACAGCTCCCGCAGGGGCTCCACGAGCTTGAGCTTCATCTTCTCGGGAAGGCCGCCGACGTTGTGGTGTGACTTGATGACCGCGGACGGGCCCTTGAACGAAACGCTCTCGATCACATCAGGATAGAGCGTACCCTGGACAAGGAACTCGGCGCCGCCGACGTGGTGCGCTTCCTGCTCGAAGACCTCGATGAACGTGCCGCCGATGATCTTGCGCTTCTTCTCCGGGTCCTCGACGTCCTTGAGCCGGGAGAGGAACCGGGACGACGCATCGACGTACTTGAGGTTCAGGCCCATGTCCTTGAAGGTGTGCTGGACCTTCTCGGCCTCGTCCTTCCGGAGCACGCCGTTGTTCACGAAGATGCAGGTGAGCTGCTTTCCGATGGCCTTGTGCACCAGCACCGCTGCGACCGACGAGTCAACGCCGCCTGACAGTCCGCATACCGCCTGTTTATCGCCCACGGTCTTCCGGATCTCGCCCACCGAATAATCCACGAACGATGCCATGTTCCAGGTCGGTTTGCAGGCACAAATGGTATACACGAAGTTTCTGAGGATCTGAGTCCCCTGCGGGGTATGCACCACCTCGGGATGGAACTGGACGCCGTAGAACTTCCGCCTCTCGTCGGCCATGGCCGCGGTCGGCGAGTTGCCGGTGTGCGCGATCGCGTGGAACCCTTCGGGCATCTTCTCGATCCGGTCGCCGTGGCTCATCCAGACCGCGGCCTTGCCGCCCTCGCCGATTGCCGCGAAGAGGCCTTCGTTATTGTGGATCGCAAGTTCCGCCCTGCCATACTCCCGCTTCTGCGATTTTGCCACGACGCCGCCCAGGATGTGGGTCAGGAGCTGCATCCCGTAGCAGATCCCGAGGACCGGGATGCCCAACTCCAGGTGCGCCTTGTCGATGAGCGGAGCTCCGCTGTCGTAGACGCTCGACGGCCCGCCGGAAAGGATCAGGCCCTTGGGCCGGAACGCCTTCACCTTGTCGAGGCCCGCGTTGAACGGGAAGATCTCGCAGTAGACCTTTGATTCGCGGACCCTCCGGGCGATGAGCTGGGTGTACTGGGACCCGAAGTCGAGGATGAGTATTCGTTCACTATGGATATCGGACACGATGAGCTCCTTTGCCGCTGCGGTGCAAGCATGATACCAACGTTGCCGATGTGTGTCAATCCGAGATTGGCGGAACATCGCCAGAGTCTCCATTCGAACGCCTCACCCTTTCGGCGCCAAGGCATGAGGACAGGGCACGCTGCATGCCGAGATCGCTCCCTCTCCGGCAGCTCACCGTCGCGATCGCCCGTCCGCAGTTTCCGGCCATCCGTCCGGGGAAGCCGAGATGAACATGCGGAGCTGGCCCCGCCGTTCCTGGCGAGCGCCGCAGATGTCCGGTATCATTGACAGGGCGGCATCGAGCTGTTATACTTTTTTCATAGGCGAAAGGAGGAGATGATATGTCTATCAAGAAGGTGGCGAAAACAACTGCAACTACCTGCAAGTGCAAAAGCTCCTGCTAGACCTGGCCTGCTTTCTACAAGAATCCGATCTAAAAAATAGAGGCTCGGGGAATTGCTCCCCGAGCTCTTGTTTTTGCTGACGTTGAAGGGACACCTTGCGGTCCCGTTCAGGCTCCAATGTCCGTCAGGCCACCTTTCTTCCAAACTCCTCGCGGGCCTCGAAGTTCGCGATGAACGTATCC
>Ga0316622_100002183_pt1 | contig 13415 bp, 11 predicted proteins | sample OWC_Aug_OW2_C1_D_FD_207646 | JGI IMG/M metagenome (GOLD analysis project Ga0316622, IMG submission 207646) | Wetland soil microbial communities from Old Woman Creek delta, Ohio, United States - OWC_Aug_OW2_C1_D5_C | ecosystem: Environmental > Terrestrial > Soil > Wetlands | place: USA: Ohio... | reverse complement strand
GAAGCCCTTCTCGATGACCGGCGAGGGGGTCACGAGGTCGCCCCACCAGGGCACGTCGAGCGAGTGGTGCTCGAGGGCGATGAAGTTCTCGGTGGCGGCCGCGCAGTGGACGTTGGCCATGAAGGATATCGGCGATCCCGCGAAGTGCATCGCCATCGGGACGCCGTGCTCCATCGCGTAGTCCCCGATCTTCTTGGTCTCGAGGATGCCGCCGGAGGAGGCGAGGTCGGGGTGGATGGCGTCCACCGCCCCCATGTCGATGAGCTTGACGAAGTCCTCCTTCAGGTAGATGTCCTCGCCGGTCAGGATCGGCACCGTGGTGTTGTCCGCGATCTGCTTCATGAGGTGCCCGAGCTGCCACGGCACCATGTCCTCCATCCAGGCGAGGTTCCACTTCTCCATCGCGCGGGCCAGCTTGATGCAGGAGTTGACGCCGATGTGCCCGAAGTGGTCGGTGGAGAGCGGCACCTCCATCCCGATGATGGAGCGGACCCCGCCCACGTACTCCTCGAGGAGGGCGATGCCCTTGTCGGTGATCTCGACCCCGGTGAAGGGGTGCATGGTCATCGCCCGTTCCTGCACGGTCTGGCCGATGGGGACCGAGAGGGCTCCGGGGACGTCGCGGATGAGCTCGATCCCGAAGTCCATCTTCAGGTAGGTGATCCCGTAGTCCATCCGCTCCTTGAGGCGATGGCCCTGGGCGACCCCGTCCTTCATCTGGTCCGTGTCGGCGTACAGGCGGACGCGGCTGCGGAACTGCCCGCCGAGCATCTGGTAGACCGGCACCCCGAAAGCCTTGCCCGCGAGGTCCCAGCAGGCCATCTCGACCGCGCACACGCCGCCCGCCTGCCGCGCGTGGTGCCCGAACTGCTTGATCTTGCGGAAGACCTTGTCCACGTTGCACGGGTTCTCGCCGACGAGCCGGCTCTTGAGCATGAGGGCGTACGTCTTGCTCGCCCCGTCGCGCACCTCGCCGTAGCCCGAGATCCCCTGGTTCGTGTCGATGCGGATGATCGGGCAGGTCATCGGGGCGTTGCCGATCACCGCGACCCGGAGGTCGGTGATCTTCAGGTCGGCCGGCAGCGAGCGGGTGTTGACGTTCTGCAGGGCCGCCTCGGCGTCCTGCTCGGTGGCGAAGGACAGGGCGGACGCACCGGCCGCGGCCATCCCGGCCGACTTGAAGAAGGACCGCCGACCGACGAGGGCTTCGAGCACAGGCTTCATCAGTGCCTCCCGGCGCCCGGTGGGGCGCTCATGCCTGAGAAAGGTGAATTCGCGCGATCATATGCCGATGAGCCCACCTGTCAATCGCGCGCTCGGGGCCACGGGGCGAGCGCCTCTCCTTCTCGCCGTCGCCGCGCTGCTGGTCCCCGCCGGGTCCTCGGCGCAGGTCAAGGAGACGAAGCGCCTCGAGGCCTGCCGTGAGGTGCTGGAGGAGCTCCTGGGCGGGGAAGAGCGCATCCCCCGCGACCTCCTCGACAAGGCCGAGTGCGTGGCCGTCGTCCCGAGCGCGAAGAAGTTCGCCCTCGGCTTCGGGGGGCGCTGGGGCAAGGGCGCGGTCGTCTGCCGCGGCCCGGGCGGCCGCGCGTCGTGGGGCCCGCCGCTCATGATCTCGGTCGGCGGGGGCAGCTTCGGTCTGCAGATCGGCGGGCAGGCGGCGGACTACGTCTTCCTGGTGATGAACCCGAAAGGCATCGACTACCTGATGCGCTCGCAGTTCACGCTCGGCGGCGACGCGGCGGTGGCGGCGGGGCCGGTCGGGCGCACGGGCTCGGCGGCGACGGACCTGCGCCTGCGCGCCGAGATCCTGAGCTACTCGCGCACGCGGGGCCTCTTCGCCGGCCTCTCGCTGGAGGGCTCGGTGGTCAAGCAGGACCGGGACGGGAACGAGAACGTCTACGGGGAGCGGGTCAATGCGAAGCGGCTGCTGCTCGAGGGGACGTACCCGGTCCCGAGCGCCGCCCGCGGTCTCGTCGAGCTGCTCGGGACGTCCTCGCCGCGGCGGGCACCGCCGGAGTGAGCCCTCGCCCCCGGGGTCCTACAGACGGCCCAGGGCCCTCAGCACGCCGATCGAGATCTGCGGGACGTAGGTGATCAGCAGCACCGCGACCGCCATGATGAGCAGGAAGGGCAGCACGGTGCGGACCACCGTGGTGAGGGGCTTGTTGAAGCGCGACGCGGCCAGGTAGAGGTTCAAGCCCACCGGCGGGGTGAGGTACCCGAGCTCCAGGTTGGAGAGGAAGATCACGCCCAGGTGGATGGGGTGGACGTCGAAGGCCACCGCCATCGGAACGAGCAGCGGGGCGAGCACGACGATCGCCGAGAAGATGTCCACCAGGCAGCCGACGACGATGAGAAGCCCGTTGAGCGCGAGCAGGAACACCCAGCGCGACTCGATGTGGGTCTGCACCCAGGTCACGAGGGTGTCCGGGATCTGCGCGTCCACGATGTAGCTCGTGATGCCCATGGCCGCGCTCAGCAGGATGAGCACGGAGCCGGCGAGGACGGACGACTTCACGAGGGCGGTGGGGAGGGTGCGCAGGACGTGGAGGTCCTTCGTGACGAAGCACTCCACGACGATCGCGTACACGAGGGCGAGGGCGGCCGTCTCCACCATCGAGGTCTTGCCGGTCATGAAGAGGCCCACCACGAAGACGGGCAGGCTCAGCTCCCACTTCGATTCCCAGGTGGCCCTGGCCACCTCGGCGGGCGAGAAGTCCTGCCGGGGAATGCCGAGCGCCTGGCCACGCCGCACCGCGTAGGCCGACACCATCGCCGTCATCAGGATCCCGGGCAGCAGCCCCGCCAGGTACAGCGCGTCGGCGGGGACGTTGTGCTCGCGCGTCCCGGCCACCACGCTGTAGAGGATCACCGGCAGGCTGGGGGGGAAGAGGAGCCCCAGGCTGCCCGCCGCGGTGACGAGGCCCAGCGAGAAGTCCTCGGGGTAGCCGTCCTTCAGGAGCATGGGCAGGACGAGGCCGCCGATCGCGATCACGGTGATGCCGGACCCGCCGGTGAACGTGGTGAAGAGCGCGCAGACCGCGATGACGATGACGGCGAGACCACCCGGCACCCAGCCGAGGATCGACTTGAAGAAGCGGAGGAGCCGCAGCGACGCGTCGCTCTCGGCCAGCACGTAGCCGCAGGCGGTGAGGAGCGGGATGGCGGGCAGCGTGGGAGAGGAGATGAGCCGGTAGACCTCGGCGGTCACCGCCGTCACCGGGAGCCCGTCGCGGAAGAAGAAGAAGAGGGCGAGCGCGGCCATGGCGACGAAGACGGGCGTGCCGAGGACGAGGGCGGTCAGGATGAGCGCGGCCATCGGCCAGCCGGCCGACGCCATCCGATCGGGCACGAGGCCGAGGGCGAAAGCCGCGGGCACCGCGGCGAGCGCGACGACGCGTCCGAGCCAGCCCGGGGAGGCGCCCCAGGCGAAGCGCAGGGCCATGAGGCCCAGTGCCGCCGGCATCACCAGCTCCAGGACCCACACCGGCGTGCCGCCCATGAGCTTCCGGCCCTCCTCGCGGTTCGCGAGGACGAGGCCCACCGCGGCGTAGGTCAGGATCGCGACCGTCGCGGCCGAGACGGCCCCGGCCAGCACGCGGCCGGCCTTGCGGACCGTGCCCTCGCCGAAGAGCTCGGCGGTGGAGAGCGACAGGTGGCGGTGCTCGCGGGTCGCGACCAGGCCGCCGAGGAACGCCAGCCACAGCACGACCTGCTGGAGGTAGTCGGCGCCGGCGGGCACGTGGATGCCGAAGGGGCGCCCGAGGGTGTCGACGAGGGGCAGGAAGGCGGCGGCGAGCAGGGCCACGATGAGGAAGCCGTGCTCCAGCCGGCGCACGGCCCGGCCGATCGCGGACGACGGTGGGGCGGACAGGGCGCCTTCGACCGTCCCCCCGCCCCCCTCGGCCGTCACCTACCGGCCGCCGCGCCCCGCTGCTTCCGGTACTCGTCGCGGTAGCGCATCGCCTCGTCGAAGGCCTCGGCCGGGACCACCTTGCCCTTGATGCTCGGGTAGATGCTCTCGGTGAGCTTCTGCCAAAGGGCCCTCTGCGCGGTCGAGACCGGCACCACGGTGAGGCCGCGCTTCTTCATCGCCTCGACGTCCTTCGCCTCGGCGTCGCGGATCTCCTTCTGGAGCCGCGCCCCGGCCTCCCGGGACACCCGGAGCAGCTCCGGCCTCACGTCGGCGGGGATCTTGTCCCATGTGGCCTTCGTGATGATCGTCGCGCCCTGGAGGAGCTGCCACTTCAGGTCGGTCATGTTCTTCGCGTTGTTGAAGAACTGCGAGATCACGGCCACCTGGGGCGGCGAGCCGAGCGCCTCGACGAGGCCGGTCTGGAGGGCGGTCGCGATCTCCGTCGAGGGCAGCGGCACGGGGTTGAAGCCCGCCGAGCGCCACACCTCCACCGCCTCCGGGTCGCCGGCCCAGGTGAACAGCTTCAGCTTGCGGAGATCGTCGGGCACCGCCACCGGCTTCTTCGTGAAGAAGTGCACCCAGCCGCCGTCGGCCCAGTTGAGGACCACGAAGCCCTTCGCCTCGAGGCTGGCCTCGAGCTTGGGCCGCATCTTCTCGTGGACCCAGTACACCTCGTCGTACGAGTCGTACATGAGCGGGATGCCCATCGCGTAGACCGACTTGTCGATCTCGGCGACGCCCACCGAGGTCAGGACGCCCGCGTTCAGCGTGCCCAGGCGCATCTTGCGCACGACGTCGGGGTCGTCGCCGGCGACCCCGCCCGGGAAGAGGCGCACGCTCACCCGCCCGCCGGAGACCTGCTTCCACTGGTCCGCCGCCTCCTTCAGGATCAGGTGCCAGGACGAGCCGTCGGGGACGAGCGTCGCCATGCGAACGAGGATCGGGGCCTGGGCCTCGGCCGCCGGCGCGACCGGCCAGGTGGCGGCAAGTGCCACCACCACGACGAGGGCGGCCAGGAGGAAGCGGGTCGGGCGCGTCGGGGCACGGTGGGGATCGATCATGGGTCCTCTCGGGTTCGTCCGGCTACTCGATGAAGAGCTCGTCCAGCCGCCCGAGCTGCCAGCGGGCCCGCTTCTGGGCGAGGAGGTTGGCAAGCCGCTGGTCGTCGGGCTGGCTCACGTCGATCGCGAGCGCCTTCCCGAGCAGCTCCTGGAACTGGGCCTTGTCCTGCTTCGCGACGCTCACGCTCTCCGCGTACGTGAGGTACGGGAAGGCCCTCCGCCCCTTCGAGAAGACCAGCGCCCTCTCGTAGTGATCACGGGCCTTCTCGACGGAGCCGCCGATCGTCGAGCGCGCCGACTCCCAGCTCACGAAGAACTCGTGGATCGAGCCGAGGCCCCAGCCCTCGTCGAGCTCGAGCGCGCGGCGAGCGAGCGCCTCCACGATCGGCTGGTCGGCGCTCACCTCGGAGTCGTTGACCTTGAGCGACATCGCCCCCGCCCAGGCCATGGCCGACCAGTAGAGGAGCGGGACGTGCTCCATCTTCGTCCGTGCCAGGGCGGTCTTGGGATCGCGGGCGAGCGCCTCCCGGAGGCCCGGGAAGTCCACCTCGAGCCCGCGCAGGCCGTAGCCACGGGCCCGCAGGTAGAGCTTGCGGGCGCGCTCGCGGAGCTCCGTCGCTCGAGCGAGATCCTTCGCCTCGATGATGTCGCCTTCCATCTGGACCCAGCCGTAGGCGTACTGCACGAAGCCGGAGCAGGCGGCGAGGAGCAGGCCCTCGTGCTTCGGGGAGGACTCGAGCAGGCCCTCCATGGTCTTGAGCCCGAACGGGATGGCCTCCCCCACGAGCTCGGGGTCCTCGTCCGACGCGAAGTTCGAGCCGGTCTCCGCGAGCGCGTCGCCGATCTTGTTGACGGCGAGCGAGCGCACGGAGCAGCCCGGGAGGACGAGGGCCAGGGCGAGGCAGAAGATGAGGAGAGGGGCGGGGTTCGATCGGCTCATGGCTCTCGAGGCGCGTCGCGGGCGGGCACGCGATCACCCGATTCTACCACCCGGGCCCGTGACGCCCGTGTGAGGGCTCAGCGCGCCGCGGCGTCGTGGGCGGCGGCCTCGGCCTCCCGGGCGAGCCGGCGCCCGCGCTCGACGTCCACCCGCGAAAGGAACAGGGCGCCGAGGGCGAACAGCACGACGAGGCTGAGGATCGCCGGCCGGCTCGAGCCGGTGAGCGCGAGCATCAGGCCGAACAGAAAGGAGCCGATCGCGCCCCCAAACCGGTCGAAGATCCCGAAGAAGCCGAACATCTCCCCGGCCTTGTGCCTCGGGATGAGCGTGGCGAAAAGCGAGCGCGACAGGGCCTGGATGCCGCCCATCACCATGGCCACCGCGAAGGCGAACGCGAAGAACTGCCCGATCGTGCGCAGCCAGAAGGCGAGGACGGTGATGCCGACGTAGACCGCCAACGCCAGGTAGATCGCCCGCTTCGCCCCGATCCGGTCGGCCAGCAGGCCGAAGGCGAAGGCGAAGGGGACGCCGACGAACTGGATCATCAGGACCGCCAGGAAGACCTGGCCCAGGGGCAGCCCGATCTCGTCGCCGAACGTCGTGCCCATCTTGATGATCGTGTTGACCGCGTCGTTGTAGACCAGGAAGGCGAGAAGCAGCCAGCCGGCGTCCTTGTGGGTGCGCAGCTCGCGAAACGTCTCGACGAGGCGCCGCAGCGCGATGCGGCTGGCGCTCCGGCCCGCCTCCTCGCCGGGATCGAGGCGGGGCGTGGGCTCGGGCACGTGCCGGAAGAGCGGGATCGAGAACAGCACCCACCAGGCCGCGACGAAGACGCAGGACACCCGGAAGGCCTGGTACTCGTCCGCGAGCCCGAACGTGGCGGGGCTCGCGATCATCCAGGCGTTGAGCGCGAACACCAGGCCGCCCCCCAGGTAGCCGAGGGCGAACCCGGCCGTCGATACCCGGTCCACCTCGTCCGGCGCAGCGATGCCCGGGAGCAGAGCGTTGTAGAAGGCGAGGGTGGCGGTGACGGCCACGTTTCCCATCGCGTAGATGCCGAGAGCGAGCCCCCACTGCCCCTCGCGGACGAAGTAGAGCGCCGCGGTGAGCGCCGCGCCCAGGCCGAGGAACCCTCCCATGAACGCCTTCTTGCGGCCCTGGTAGTCGGCGAGCGCGCCCAGCCAGGGGCCGAGCAGGCCCACCGCGATCACGGCCGCCGACGTGCCGAATGCGAAGCGGGAGCGTGCGACGTCGGCGGGCAGACCGCTGGCGGCGAAGGGCACGAAGAAGGCCGGCCCGAACAGCTGCAGAATCGTGGTCATCCACGCGGAGTTGGCCACGTCGTACAGCGCCCACGCGCGCAGCTCGCGGCGGTGCAGTCCCAGCCGGTCCAGCAGGGAGGTGTAGGCCATGGGCGACAAGCGTAACCGAGTCCCGACCCCCGTGGAACGCGGGTCGCCCTCGGGGGTGGCCCTCGGATCCGTGGCGGGTGCCGCTCTGGGGTACCATGGCTTTCCCTTCTGGAGGGCCATCGAATGAAGGCTGGTTTCGCTGCCGTCGTCGCGCTCGCCGCTTCGCCCGCACTGGCGCAGCAGGACTTCTCGAAGGTCGAGGTGAAGGCCGAGAAGGTCGCCGAGGGCCTCTACATGCTGACCGGGAGCGGGGGCAACATCGGGCTCTCCGTGGGGAAGAGCGGGACGTACGTCATCGACGACCAGTACGCGCCTCTCACCGAGAAGATCCTCGCCGCGATCCGGGCGATCACGCCCGACCCGGTCCGCTTCGTGGTCAACACGCACTGGCACGGGGACCACACCGGCGGCAACGAGAACATGGGCAAGGCGGGGGCGCTCCTCGTCGCCCACGAGAACGTCCGCCGCCGCATGAGCGTGGAGCAGCTCGGGGCCGTCCGGAAGACGCCGCCCTCGCCCGAGGCCGCCCTGCCCGTGGTCACGTTCACCGACGCGGTCACCTTCCACTGGAACGGCGACGAGATCCGCGTGTACCACGTGCCCCCGGCCCACACCGACGGCGACTCGATCATCCACTTCGTGAAGGGCGACGTCGTGCACATGGGCGACATCTTCTTCAACGGAGGGTACCCCTTCATCGACACCTCGAGCGGCGGCCGGGTCGACGGCGTCATCGAAGCGGCGGACCGGGTGCTGGCCGGGATCGGCGACGGGACCCGCATCATCCCCGGGCACGGGCCGCTCGCCAGGAAGGCCGACCTGCAGGCCTACCGGGACGTGGTCAAGACGCTCCGGGATCGGATCGCGAAGCTCAAGGCGGAAGGGAAGAGCCGCGACGAGGTGATCGCGGCGAAGCCAACCGCCGACCACGACGCGAAGTGGGGCGGCGGCTTCATGAAGGGCGACGCCTTCACCGGCCTCGCCTACGACTCGCTGAAGTAGGGATGGACGAGCCGCGCCGGCCTTCGCACGCGCCCTGGGCGCTCGCCGCCGCCGCGGTGGCGATCGTCGCGATCCTCGCGGGCGGCGCCCTCTACGTCGTCCGCTCGGCACGCACGCTGCCCACGGAGGTGATCGAGGGCGGCCGGCAGGCGCTTCGGGACCTGCGCGAGGTGGCGGCGGCCTTCCGGACCGGCACCGTGACCACCACCTTCCGCGGCTACGCGACCGAGGTCTCGGGCACGACGCGGCTGCAGTTCGCCGAGCTGCGGCAGGAGGAGACGTTCGAGAGGCGCGACAGCGAGGCGGCCTTTTGGGGGACGCTGGCCCTGCCCGATGTGGTGGTCGAGGCCCGCGCGCCCGTGACCTACACCTACTTCCTCGACCTCGACAAGGAGTGGCGGTTCCGCCTCGAGGGTCGGGACGTCCTGGTGGTGGTGCCGGTCGTCGAGTGGAACCGCCCTTCGGTGGACGTGTCGGCCCTTCGCTTCGAGGTGCGGGAGGGGAGCGTGCTGCGCGACGAGCAGCTGGTGCTCGACCGCCTGCGCTCCGAGCTGACGCCGCTTCTCGACCGGCGGGCGCGGCAGCACGTGCCGCTCGTGCGGGAGGCCGGCCGCCGGAAGGTGGAGGCCTTCGTCGAGACCTGGCTCGCGCAGCGCTTCGCCGACGGGAGGGACTACCGGGCGCGGGTCGTCTTCGGCGACGAGGCGGCCCCGCCGCGGCCGCCGGCGCTCCCGACGCCGGTCGGGTAGGCCTTCCCGGGGGCCAGAGCCCTCGCGTGCCCGTCAGGCGGGGGCACGCTCGGGAGACTACGCGGCGGCGCCCGCCCGAGCGCGCGCCTCGGCGGCGCGGATGTTCCGGCCGACCATCACCTTCGCCGCCTGCCCCATGAGCTTCAGCTTCAGCGTCTGCAGCGGGAAGCGGCGGCCGGACAGGGATCGGCACTCGTCGGGCAGCAGCACGAGGCTGACGTGGATGTTCGGGGCCACGCCGACGGGCAGGCCCCTCTCCATGCAGGCCTCGTAGAGGCGCCGGAAGACGGGGATGAGCGGCTCCGTCTGCGGCGCCGGCATGTCCGCGTAGTCGGTCCCGGCGAGGGGCCGGAAGACGCACACGGTCGGGATGGCGCCCACCGACGTGATCCAGTCGATGGCCTTGATCGAGGACTCCGGCGGCTCGAGGCCGACGATGATCTCGCCGTTCGTGACCCAGGGCTGATTCCTCGGCCCCTTCTTCGCGAGCGAGGCGCAGTACTCGACCGCGTCGAGGTAGCGCTGCAGGCCGTACTGCCGGTCCTTGCCCGGGCAGACCTCCTTGAAGACGCAGGGGTCGAAGATCTCGAAGCAGAACGAGACGCGGTTGACGCCCATCTCCCGCAGCGCGTCGTAGCGCTTGAGATCGGAGTGGGGCGGGGTCTGCACGCCCACCAGGATCCCGACCTCGTTCTTGATGCGCCGGATGTACGGCTCGAGGATGTCGAGGTAGGTCTCGCCCTCGTAGTGGCCGGTGTTGAAGTCCACGTAGGTGAGGCCGGACTCCTCGCGGGCGGCGCGGATGACCTCCATGACCTCGTTGACCGACTTGTCGTCGGCGTCGTCCACGCCGAGGTTGAGGCCCACCGAGCAGAACTTGCAGTTGGTCTTCTGCGGCTTCTCCGTCCAGTACTCGCAGACCTTCGCCGGGTAGACGCCGAGGTAGGTGCCCTGGAGCGTGCCGACGCGCGTCATCGGCTTGCCGGTCGAGGTCTTCTTGTCGTACCAGGCCGGCCGCGGCGAGAGCTCCAGCGTGGTCACTGCCTCGTCGCCCAGCCTGAGCACGTAGGAGCCGTTCTTCCGGTGGAGGACGTAGGGGGACTGCTGGGCGAACTTCTCGGTGACCGGGACGTTCGTCCACAGGCCGCCCGGGAGCACGACCTCGAGGCCGCTGCCGAGCCCCGCGCGCGTGCGGAGGATCTTCCGTCCGCCGTCCTGCTCGACGAGGCAGCTGTCGTCGATGCGCATTCCCTTGCAGTAGAGATCCAGCTTGAGCAGCGCCGGGTTGCGGCGGACGTCCAGGTCCATCGTGTCTCCTCAGTCCTTCTAGTATCGCCCATCAGGCCATGACGACGGTCATCGGGGACCGGCCCGTCGTCCGGCGCCGGGGGGGGGAACAACAAGCAGCCCGGCCTTCCGCGTGGTCTTCCGAAGCGCGGGCCTTCCCCGAGATGGGGGGGCGTCGCGCCCCCCCATGCCCCCCGCAGCAGAAAGGCCCGCCGGATCCCGCCCCCAGGGGGGACCCGACGGGCCTGGTCGGCCCGGCCGGACGGCCTACTTCTGCTGCAGGTTGAAGTTGACCGTCACGGTGAGGATGAAGCCGGTCGGCTCGCCGTTGAGGAGCAGCGGCTGGTACCGCCACTGCTTCACGGCTTCCATGGCCGCGTCGTCGAACAGCGGGTGGCCCCGGAGGATCTTGACCGCCTTCACGTGGCCGCGGGTGTCGACCTCGGCCTCGAGGATGACGAGGGCCGAGACGCGCGACTGGACCGCGAGGTCGGGGTAGACGGGCTTGACCTGGCGGATGAGCTTCGGCTGGGCGATCTGGCCGCCGATCCGGACGACCTTCGCCGGCGGGGGAGGCGCCTCGCTCGGCAGTCCGCCCACGACGCCGCCCACGACGCCGCCCGGCACGCCACCCTCGACGCCGCCCGGCACGCCGCCCTCGACGCCGAGGTCCAGGCCCTCCTCCGGCCGGATCTCGTTCGGGACCTCGATCGGGGCCACGAACCCCTGGGGCTGCTGCATGTCGATCTTGGGAGCAGCCTTCACCACGGTCCGGGCCCCGGCCGGCGGGGGCGGGGGCGGGGGCGGGGGCGGGGCCACCTCGAGCGGGGCGACGAAGAAGGCCTTGAGGGCCTCCTGGCTCGGCAGGGCGTCGTAGAAGAGCAGCGGGAGGATCGCGATCGCCACGACCAGCGCGCTATGAAGCAGGATGGAGATGATCAGGGTCGCGCTGGTGCGGCCAGCGTGCTTCTCCGGCTCGGTCAGGACGAGGCTCTGAAAGAGGATCGGCGAGCGACGGCCGGCCCCCGATTTGGCCTCGTTCGCGACCGTAGTGGCGTGACTCATGGACGTGCCTCCTGCCTCAAGTGCAACAAACGGCGTGCCAGCCCGAAGAGCCCCGGAAAGCCCCGGAACCCCTTTGTAGTGAGTCTCTCCGAGAGATACAGCGGAAGGAATTGCGGCCGACCCTCGCCGCAGCGCTCGTTTTTCTGTTCGTTCGCCCTGCCGGAGTCGCATCGAGCGGCTCGTTCGAGTGCTTCTCGAACGGCACCCACCTTGCACCTCTACCACTTGGACGCTTTCCGACGCCGAAGCGATCCCACGGGAGGTGCTCCTTGTCCGACACGACCGGTGAGGACAGGTACAGGCTTTACAGGGAAGCCATTCGCCGGCGTGTCTGTGCGGTCTGCCTGGACGGCGCCGACGACGGAGCCTGCGGACTCTCCGGTCCCGCCCTCTGCGCCATCGACGAGCACCTTCCCCGGCTCGTGGACACGATCCTGGACGTGCGCAGCCGGCGGGACGACGCCTACGCGGCGGCCGTCGAGGCGAACGTCTGCAGCCACTGCTCGCACCGCGACGGCCTGGGCCTGTGCCGCCTGCGGCGCGACGGCCGCTGCACGGTCAGCGTGTACCTGCCCCTCGTCGTCGAGGCGGTCGACGAGGTCCGGCGGAGGAGCGAGATCGGGACCGCGTAGTTCCTGCGCCCTATGCACCCGCGGCTGCGGCTCATTCGAACCGCCAAAACGCTCGAATAGTCCTTTTCGCTTGCACTCCGCGCCCGCGATCGATACGCTTGATCGGAGTAGGATGGTGGTGCGTTTGCATTACCCCACAGGCCTTTACGTGGTCTCGGCCCGGGCCGCTCGCGAGAGTAAACCCTTGCGAACGTTGAGAACCGGGCCAGCGGCACGCGTATTGCTCGGTCGTCAACTGGGGAAACGGGGGAAGCCATGAACGGACGCGTGCTGGAGAATCGCCGCTGGGGCAACGAGCAGAGCACCGAGGTCCTGGATGTGCTCTCGCAGAGCGACACCCCCGCCCTCGCCACCGACATCGGTGGCCACATCGTCTTCTGGAACCGCGCGGCGGAGCGTCTTCTCGGCCGCCCCACGAACCAGGTCCTGGGCCGTCGCTGCTACGACGTGCTCGGGGGCAAGGACGTGTTCGGCAACCGCTTCTGCCACGAGAACTGCTCCGTCGTCTCGATGGCCCGCAAGGGCGAGCCGGTGCAGGGCTTCGAGATCGTGCTCGGCAGCTCGCCCAAGCAGGAGCAGAACATCAACGTCTCCATCCTGAAGATCCCCGGGTCGAGGCCGGAGCTGTTCACCCTCGTACACATCCTGCAGTCGATCGATCGCCCCGGGCGGCTGACCCGCGCCCTCGAGCGCCTCGGCGCGCAGCGCTCCACGCCCCCCCCGCCGGCCGCGGAGGGCTGGGAGCCGGTGGCCTCGCCGGGCCCGGTGTCTCTGCCCAAAGCCCCGCCCCTCACGGACCGCGAGAAGGAGATCCTGCGCTGGGTGGCCGCGGGCCTGCAGAACAAGGAGATCGCGCACAAGCTGGGGATCAGCCTCGCCACGGTCCGCAACCACATCCACAACATCCTCGAGAAGCTCGACGTGCACTCGAAGCTCGAGGCGGTGTCGCTCGCGTTCCGGCAGGGCTGGGTCAGCGGCCCGAACGGCGAGCTGGGCCTCAGCCCGGAGCCCCTCACCCGGCAGTAGCCGCCGCGCCACCCGATTGCCCGCCCACCCCCACGGCGCGTCCCGCGGAGCCTCGCCGATGCGGTCCGTGGATTTCGCGCTCGCCCCCTTCCTCGTCATCTGGGAGACGACGCAGTCCTGCGCCCTCGCCTGCCGCCACTGCCGCGCCTCGGCCCAGCCCGGGCGCGACCCGCGCGAGCTGACGACGGCGGAGGGAATCCGGCTCCTCGACCAGGTGGCGGAGATGGGCACGCCCATCATGATCCTGAGCGGCGGCGACCCGGTGAACCGGCCCGATCTCCTCGAGCTCATCCGCCACGGCAAGTCGCGCGGCCTGCGCATGGCC
>Ga0316622_100002181_pt1 | contig 13416 bp, 13 predicted proteins | sample OWC_Aug_OW2_C1_D_FD_207646 | JGI IMG/M metagenome (GOLD analysis project Ga0316622, IMG submission 207646) | Wetland soil microbial communities from Old Woman Creek delta, Ohio, United States - OWC_Aug_OW2_C1_D5_C | ecosystem: Environmental > Terrestrial > Soil > Wetlands | place: USA: Ohio... | reverse complement strand
CAGGATCTTGACGGGAACGGCCTTGCCGCGCTGCACCTCGGTCGTGTCGAGCCACACGCGCTCGATCGTGGCGCTCCGGATACGCTCTGCGCCTTCGAGTTCGAGATGCAGCGATTCGATGCGCACAGCCTCGAGGCCGTTGGTCAACAGCGAGGCGAGCGGCATCGCGACCGCAGACGCGGCCGAGAAACCAGGCTGGTCGCCGACGTACGCGTCGTCGAACTCGACGGCGGCGTGCCCGGCGATGGCTGCCCGGCCCCGAAGGGCGTAGGTGGCCGGCCCGAGATCGTGCTCATGCTGCGACACGATGCCGACCAGCGCCGTGTAGGCCAGCAGCGGCGTGAGCAGCGGGTGCTCGGCGAGGTCGAACGAGAATCGACGATCGGGCGCGCCCTCACGTTTGAGGGACACCGTCATGCCGATCGTGCGAGGGCGCTCGCCGAACGTGCCGGCCACGGCGGTGGCCCTGTCCTGGTGCACCGTGCCGACGACTTCGCCGAGCGAGGCCAGCATGATCGACGAATTGAGGCTCGGCAGCACCCCATGGACGTATGCGCGTGTCATCGCATAGCTTGCCGGCCCGACGTTGTAGAACGGGTGGCCGAACGCAAGAACACGATCGCCATCGACGTCGGTGACCGTACCTATCGCACCCAACCTGTAATCACCGGTGATGAGGGCGACGCCCATCGGGTCACCGGGACGGAACGGTTCGGCGCCGATCGGCGAGTCCTGCGGCTCCCGGCGGCCTGCGGGCGAGAACACGAAGCCGGCGCCCCTGAGCGGAGAGAGGGCACTTGCGGCGGCGGTGTCGTCAAGACCTCCGAACGAGATCGGGAGGGCGATCGGCCGCAGCGAGGCTGCGTCTCGCAGGTCGAATGTGCGCGCGTCTGACCCCGCCGGCCAGCTCAGTGGCACGAACGCGCGGGCGGGGCCAAGGAAGTCGTTGAACGCCGTGACGAGGCTGGAGAAGGGCGATCCGAGCGGGATAGAGGCAACCCGCGCACTTGCCGCGGTAGCGCCGCGCGTGGTGGCGTCGGCCATCTCGGCAATCGGTGTGATGCCGGCGATCGGTTCGGTCGCAAACGAGCCAAGGGAGTACCCCACCGCCCCGATAAGGCGGCCGTCGACGTAGACCGGGCTGCCGCTCATGCCGGCGATCACGCCCGTCTTGGCGAGCGGACCGCCGCTGAGCCTTGCGATGATCAGATCGCGCTGCGGCCCGACGACGCTGGAACGGAGGACACCCAGGATGTCGGCCTTGAACTCCTCGATGGCGGTTCCGTTGAACACGGCGCGGCCCACGCCGGACATGCCGGGCTTCACCTCTGCGATGGGCATGTAGCGGGTGGACGCTGGCGCGGGGCACGTGAGAACGACCCAGGCCAGGACGAGCACGGCGAGTGTTCGGAAATTCACTTGTCACCCTTATAGTCACGAATCGAGCGGCCGGTCAAGGCGAACACGAGAGAGGCGGGGGCCGAGGCCGGGGCCGATTTGACAGTGCGTGCGTCCTCTGGTAGGCTCACTTCACTCCGACCCATGACGCCTTTCACGAGCATTCGCGTCCAGACCGCCGCCTCCTGGTGGTGGTGTGTGCCAATGCGCTGAAGAGGCCTCCGGGGTCGCCCCGTTCCGGCAGGATCAACGAAGCCTCTTCAACGCGAGTTGAAGAGGCTTTTTTCTTGGATTCGGTTTCATTGCCTGCGTGTGCCGGCCGCCTCGGGGCTCGGGAACGGGTGATGAAACCGCTTCCAGGAAGGGCAAATGGAAACGCCACGCCCGCTCGTGTGCGCCACGGTGACCGGACGCAGCAGCGCGGAACTCCGCGCGAGGCGGGACGCGGTGAAGGGCGCGGATCTGGTGGAGGCCCGCATCGACTCGGTCGAGGACCCTGACGTCGAAAGCGCCATCGCCGGCAGGGCTCTGCCGGTCGTCGTGACGTGCCGGCGGCACGATGAGGGCGGCTGGTTCCGTGGCGATGAGCAGACCAGACGCGGTTTGCTTGTGGCCGCGCTCGAACGCGGTGCCGACTACGTCGATCTCGAGTGGGCGCACGGTTTCGACGACCTCGTTCGTGGCCGGCGCGGACGCAACATCGTCCTTTCGCTGCACGACTTCACCGGCTTCCCGTCGGATCTCGAGGCCCGCGTGGACGAGATGGCCGCGCTGGACCCCGAAGTACTGAAAGTGGCGGTCTCCGTTTCGCGTCTCGCCGAGTGCGGCCGCCTGGCTGGCATGGCCCGGCGGCACCCGGGCCGGCGCATGGTGCTGATCGCGATGGGGGAGGCCGGCCTCGCCACCCGCATCCTGCCCGGGCGCTTCGGCTCGTGCTGGACGTACGCGGGTGACGGCGTGGCGCCGGGCCAGATCGACGTCGAGCGCCTGCACGGCGAGTTCCGTTTCCGCAGGATTGGCCCGGGCACCGAACTCTACGGCATTGCCGGCCGTCCCGTCGCGCACTCGCTCTCGCCAGCACTTCACAACGCGGCCTTCGAGCAGTTGGGGCTCGACGCGGCGTACGTGCCCCTCGCCGCTGCCGACATCGACGACCTCTTCGAAGGCGTGAGCGTGCTCGGCGTCGCAGGGGCGAGTGTGACGGCCCCGTTCAAGGTCGACGTGATGAGCGGCCTCGCGTCCCTTGACGCGGATGCGCGGTCGACAGGTGCGGTCAATACGCTGGTGCGCGAAGCCGGGGGCTGGCGCGGGCACAATACGGATCTCGACGGATTCCTCACGGGGTGTGAAGGGCTCGATTTGCGCGGCCTGCGCGTCGCGGTACTCGGGACAGGGGGAGCCGCGCGCGCGGTGGCGCTCGCCGCGCGGCGCTCCGGGGCTGAGGCGACGTGCTATGGCCGCGACCTGGCGAAAGCGGGAGCGCTGGCGGCCGCCCTCGGCGTCCGCGCGGGCCTGCGCCCGGTGCCCACGGGTTCCTGGGACGTGCTGGTGAACGCCACGCCCGCCGGAACGCACCCCGACACGGAACGGTCGGCGTTCCCCGAATCGACCTACGGCGGCAGGGTGGCGTACGACCTCGTCTACAACCCGCCGCGCACGCGGTTTCTCCGCGACGCGTCCGCGAGCGGGTGCCGGACCATCGGCGGCCTCGACATGCTCGTGGCGCAGGCGAGGCGGCAAATCGAACTGTGGACGGGCCTCCGGCCGGATCCGGGGCCCATGCGCGAGGCGGCCGAATGGACGCTGTCGCGTCAGGTGGAGCGCGCATGAGGCTGACATCGTTCGAGCAGTTCGAGGAGTTGGCCCGCCGTGGCACGTTCGTCCCGGTATGCAAGGAGATCATGGCCGACCTGCTGACGCCCGTGTCGGCCTTCCTGAAGATCGCGGAGCATTCCGACTACGCGTTCCTGCTCGAGAGCGTGGAGGGCGGCGAGCAGGTGGCGCGCTACTCGTTCCTCGGCAAGGACCCGTTCCTGATCCTGCGCGCCCGGGATGGCCGCACAGTGATCGAGCGGGACGGAGAGAGCGCGGCGTCGGAGGCGCCCTTCCTCGAGGCGCTGCGTTCCACCATGGCAGGATTCCGATCGCCTCACGTGCCGGGCCTGCCGCGTTTCACCGGGGGAGCCGTGGGTTTTCTCGGCTACGACGCCGTGCCCTGGTTCGAGCCCGTGCCGGTGCCGCGCCGTGCCGACGACGAGGCACCGGCCGACGAGGCCGGATTCATGGTGTTCGACACCGTGCTGGCCTTCGACCACGTCCAGCACCGCATCCTGCTCATGGCCAACGCGCGTGTCGGCGCCGACGATGACCTTCGCGCGTTGTACCAGTTTGCGTGCGCCAAGATCGCATTCCTCGAAGGTGAGCTCGAACGCAGCCTCTCGCTGGGCGCGAGGCGCGACGCCTGGCACGGCGAGGTCCGATCGAACCTGACCCGCGAGGCCTTCGAGGGGCACGTCGCGGCGGCCAAGGCCGCGATTGCGGCGGGCGACATCTACCAGGCCGTGCTGTCCCAGCGCTTCGAGACCACCCTCTCGGCCGACGCGTTTGCCGTGTATCGGGCCCTGCGCCACGTGAACCCGTCGCCCTACATGTTCTTCATCCGCATGGGCGCCACCTCCATCGTTGGCGCGTCGCCCGAGATGCTGGTGCGCGTCGAAGGGCGGCGGGTTGAAACGCATCCGATCGCCGGGACGCGCCCGCGCGGCGGCGACCCCGAAGAAGACCTGCGCCTGGCGGAGGAGTTGAAGGCCAGCGAGAAGGAACGGGCCGAGCACGTGATGCTGGTCGACCTGGGGCGCAACGACATCGGCCGCGTGGCGGAGTACGGTAGCGTGCGGGTCCCGCAGTACATGGCCCTCGAGCGATACTCCCACGTCATGCACCTGGTGTCGATCGTCGAGGGCCGCCTCGCCGAGGGCCGCGATCGCCTCGATGCGCTGGTGGCCTGTTTCCCCGCCGGCACGGTGTCGGGCGCGCCGAAAGTACGCGCCATGGAGATCATCGCGTCGCTCGAGCCGACCTGCCGCGGGATCTACGCCGGGGCCGTCGGCTACCTCGACTTCGCCGGGAACCTCGATTTCTGCATCGCCATCCGCACGATCGTCATCGAGGGCCGGCGCGCGCGCGTTCAGGCGGGGGCGGGCATCGTGGCCGATTCCGATCCTGGCGCGGAGTACGAGGAAACACGGGACAAGGCGCGGGCGCTCCTGCGGGCCATCGAGCTCGCCGAGCAGGGGCTGTAGGGGGCGGGGGGCGGCGCGTGGTGCTCGTCATCGACAACTTCGACTCGTTCACCTACAACCTCGTCCAGTATCTCGGCGAGCTGGGCGCGGAGCCGGTCGTCTACCGCAGCGACGCGATCAGCGTCGGCGAGATCGAGGCGCTGGCGCCGGAACGGATCCTGATTTCGCCTGGCCCCGGACGGCCCGAGCACGCGGGAATTACGCCCGAGGTCATCCGGGTGTTCGCGCCGCGCGTCCCGATTCTCGGAGTGTGCCTTGGCCATCAGGCCATCGGCCAGGTGTTCGGGGCGGCCGTCGTTCGCGCGCCTCGTCCGGTGCACGGGAAGACGTCGATGATCGAGCACGACGGCCGAGGGGTGTTCGCGGGGCTGGGGCGGACGTTTGCCGCCGGCCGCTATCACTCGCTGGCGGTCGGAGAAGGTCGGTGGCCCGAGGAACTCGAGATCGCCGCCCGGGCGGCAGACGACGGCGTGGTCATGGCTCTCCGGCATCGCGCATGGCCGGTGCACGGCGTCCAGTTCCACCCGGAGTCGGTGTTGACGGGGGAGGGGCGTCATCTCCTTCGCAACTTCCTCGCCATCGGGCGGGCCGGGAGCTGAGATGTTCCGTGATGCGCTGCTGAGAGTGATAGGCAAAGCGGACCTTTCGGCGGCCGAAGCCGCCGCCGCGATGGACGACATCGTCGACGGGCGTGCGGCTCCTGCAGAGGTGGCCGGCCTTCTTGTGGGCCTGGCGATGAAGGGCGAACGCCCGGGCGAAATCGTCGGCTTCGCGACGGCGATGCGCGACCGGGCGATCAGAATCCCGGTGGAGCCTGGAACGACGGTCGACATGTGCGGCACGGGAGGAGACTGCAGCGGCAGTTTCAACATCTCGTCGGCGTCGGCCATCGTGGCCGCGGCCTGCGGGGTGAGGGTGGCCAAGCACGGGAACCGTTCCGTGTCGAGCCGTTGCGGGAGCGCAGACGTGTTCGAGGCGCTCGGCGTCAACCTGTCGGCGAGCCCCGAGGTGCTGGCGCAGTGCCTGATGCGCGCGGGCATCGCCTTCCTGTTTGCGCCGGCCATGCATCCGTCGATGCGCAACGTCGTTGCGGTCCGCAAGGACCTGGCGGTGCGCACGGCGTTCAACCTGCTCGGTCCTCTCACGAACCCCACGCGGCCCGCGCACCAGATCGTCGGCGTTCCCCGACCGGAGTTGACGGAGCTGATCGCGCGCGCTCTCTCCCTGCTCGGCTCCCGTCGCGCCTGGGTGGTGCATGGCGCCGACGGTCTGGACGAGTTGTCCACGACGGGGTACTCGAAAGTGTCGGAATGCCGGGACGGCTCGGTGAAGACCTTCTACGTGCATCCGACGGACATGGGACTGCCGAAGGCACGGCCGGCAGAGCTGTCGGGCGGCGACGCGGCCGCGAACGCGGACATCATGCGGGACGTGCTCGCGGGCGGTCCCGGGCCGGCGCGGGACGTGGTGCTGCTGAATGCCGCCGCCGCGCTCCTCGTGGCGGGCCGCGTCTCACGCCTCGCCGACGGCCTGGCGGCCGCGGCGGGGGCCATCGACAGCGGCGCCGCGCGGCGGACACTCGCCGCGCTCGTGCGCTGGTCCGCCGCGCCGCCTGCGGCTCTCGTGGAGAACGTAACGTGACGACGCGCGCTCGTGCCGTGCCAGGCCGGCTGCTGGAGGCGATTGCGGCCTCGGTGCGGACCACGGTTGCGTGGAGGCGCGCGCGCCTGCCGATCGACGAAGTGGCGCGTGCGGCGGAGCAGCGGCAACCGGACAGCCGGCGTTTCCGCGAAGCCATCGCGCGAGACGGGCGTGTCAACGTCATCGCCGAATGCAAGCGGCGATCGCCGGCGCGCGGGGTGCTGGCGCGGGTATACGCGCCGAGCGAGATCGCACGCGTCTACGAGCGTGCCGGCGCCGCCGCAATCTCCGTGCTGACCGAGCCCACGTTCTTCGACGGCGCCCTGACGCATCTCGAGGCGGTGAAGGCGGCAACGTCGCTGCCGCTCCTTCGCAAGGACTTCATCCTCGACGAGTATCAGCTCTACGAGGCCCGTGCGGCAGGAGCCGATGCGGTCCTGCTGATCGCGGCGATGCTTGACGACGGGGCCCTTCGGCACCTGGCCCGACGGGCGGGCGACCTCGGCCTGGAGGCTCTCGTGGAGGTTCACTCGAGCCGGGAACTGGCGGTGGCCCGGGATGCCGGCGCGGACGTCATCGGCGTCAACAGCCGCGATTTGCGGACCCTCGCCGTCGACATGCTGGTCTGCGATGCGCTCATCCAAGAGGCTCCTCCCGGCTGCGTGATGGTGGCCGAGAGCGGCATCCGGGTCCGACAGGATATCGACCGCCTCGCGGCCTGCGGGTACCGCGCCTTTCTGATCGGAGAGCATCTGATGACGGCGCGTGACCCGGCCGCGGCGCTGGCTGGTCTTGTTGGCGCGGCGGGGGGAGGCGGCTTGCCAGCCCATGGCATGGAGGAGCGATGAGGACGAGGATCAAGGTCTGCGGACTCACCCGACTCGACGACGCGTGGCGGGCGGTTGAGCTTGGCGTCGACGCGCTCGGCTTCGTCTTCTGGCCCGGCAGTCCCCGCTGCGTGTCTCTCCGCCAAGCGGCGCCGATTGCGGCTGCGCTTCCGCCGTTTGTTTCGACCGTCGGCGTGTTCGTGAACCAGCCCCTGGAGGAGATTCGGGCGGTTGCGGCCAGCCTCGGACTCAGCGCGATCCAACTGCACGGCGACGAAGCTCCCTGTTCGTGGGGTGACGTCCCGGGCCGGTGCATCAAGGCGATCGGCGTGGGCAAGGGGTTCGACACCGCCGCCGTTGCGGCCTGGCCGCAGGAGGTCTGGCCGCTTCTTGACGCCCACGACGCGGTCCGTCGCGGCGGGACGGGGCGGGCCTGCGACTGGGACGTCGCGGCTGAGGTGTCCCGTACGAGACCCATCATCCTCGCCGGAGGACTCGACGCGTCGAACATCGGCGATGCGGTCGCGCGGGTCCGCCCGTTCGCGGTGGACGTGTCGTCGGGAGTCGAGCGTGAACCAGGGGTAAAGGACCCGGACCGCCTTCGGGCGTTCGTCGAGAGCGTCGCCGCAGCCGACGCCGCACAGGTGCCATGAACGCCAGACTGCCTGTCACAGGGCCCGTCTTCGGAAGGCGCGATCCCGACAGCCGCGGCTACTTCGGCCCGTATGGCGGGAGATTCGTGCCGGAAACGCTGATGGCGCCGCTCGACGATCTGCGCGGCGCCTACTTGGCGCTGCGGCACGACGAAGCGTTCCGGGAGGAACTGATCCGGCTGCTGGTCACCTTTGCGGGCCGGCCCACGCCGCTCTACGAGGCGCGGCGGCTCGCGGCCGAGGCCGGCGGCGCGCGCATCTATCTCAAGCGCGAGGACCTGATCCACACCGGCGCACACAAGATCAACAACGCGCTGGGGCAAGCGCTGCTCGCGGCGCGGATGGGGAAGTCGCGCGTCGTGGCCGAGACCGGTGCGGGTCAGCACGGCGTGGCCGCCGCCACGGCCTGCGCGCTGCTCGGCCTTCAGTGCGAGGTCTACATGGGTGCCGACGACATGGTGCGCCAGGCGCTCAACGTCGTCCGTATGCGGCTGCTCGGGGCCACGGTCACCCGCGTCAACGCGGGCAGCCGCACGCTGAAAGACGCCATCAACGAGGCCATGCGCGACTGGGTGGCCAACGCGGCGACCACGCACTACCTGCTGGGGTCCGTGCTCGGTCCTCACCCCTACCCGCTGATGGTCCGCGAGTTCCAGTCGGTGATTGGGGCGGAGGCCCGCCTGCAGTTCGAGGACGCGACCGGGGGCGCGCCGGACGTGGTGGTGGCGTCGGTGGGCGGCGGCAGCAACGCGATGGGCATCTTCGACGCCTTCATCGAATTGAAGGGGGTGCGGCTGGTGGGCGTCGAAGCCGGCGGTACCGGACCCGAACTCGGCCGTCACGCCGCGCGTTTCGAGGGCGGCTCGCCGGGGATCTTTCAGGGGACACACACCGCGGTGCTGCAGGGTGCCGACGGCAACATCGCGGGCACCCACTCGATCTCGGCCGGGCTGGACTACGCGGCCATCGGGCCTGAGCACGCGTGGCTGCGCGAGATCGGGCGGGCCGAGTACGTCAGCGCATCCGACGCCGAGGCCCTCGACGCGTTCAGCGCGCTGTCCCGCCTCGAGGGCATTCTCCCTGCGCTCGAGTCGGCGCACGCGGTGGCCTGGGCCTGCCGACTGGCGCGGGAAATGGAGCACGGTCGCTGCATCCTCGTGAACCTCTCCGGCCGCGGCGACAAGGACGTGCATACGGTTACCCGCAGGCTGGGCGTCGAGGAGGAGTAGGCCGCATGTCCCGAATCGCCCGGGCGTTCGACCGGATTCGGGACCAGCGCCGCGTCGGCCTCGTCACGTACGTGACGGCCGGCGACCCCTCCCTCGAGCGGACTGCCGACGTCCTGGCTGCCCTCGACCGCGCGGGCGCCGATGTGATCGAGGTGGGCGTGCCGTTCTCCGATCCTCTGGCCGATGGTCCCGTCATCCAGCGGGCGTGCGAACGGGCCTTGGCGGCCGGGGCCACGCTCGACCGCGTCCTCGAGGTCATCAGGGCTGTGCGGCCTTCGGTGCGCGCGCCCCTCGTCCTGTTCTCCTACGCGAACCCAATCTACCGGATGGGCTTCGGGACGTTTGCGGCCAAGGCGGCATCGGCTGGTGTCGACGGCGTGCTCGCGCTGGACATCCCCGTCGAGGAAGCCGGGCCCCTCCGGGGCGCGCTGCTCGAGCACGGCCTGGATCCCATCTACCTGCTGAGCCCGACGACGACACCTGAGCGTGCGCGGCAGGCGGGCGAGCTGGGACGCGGGTTCCTGTATTTGATCTCGCGGGTTGGTGTCACCGGAGCCAGGGACAGCCTGGCGGCCGGGCTCCCGGCGATGGCGGCCCGGGTGCGGGAGGTGAGCCGTCTGCCGCTTGCCGTCGGCTTCGGGCTGTCGCGGCCGGAACACGTCCGTGCGCTTGCCGACGTGGCCGACGCGGCTGTCGTCGGCAGCGCCCTCGTGTCGGTGATTGCGGACGCGGGCGACACTCCCGGCCTGTTGCCCCGGGTCGAGCAGTACGTCCGCTGGCTGCGAGGCGGCGGGTTGCAGGGCTGAGCCAGGGGGAGATACGCTGCTGAAGAGGGAGTGCCGACGTGGTTGTGGTCATGCAGGAAGGCGCCTCGGCGGAAGCCGTCGACCGTGTGGCCGCGCGCCTGGAAGTGATGGGATACGCCGTGCACCGTTCGACGGGCGCGAACCGCACCATTCTGGGTGTCGTCGGCACCGACGTGCAGGGCGATCCGAGGCTGGTCGAGACCTTCGAGGGGGTGCAGGAAGTCGTCCAGATCTCTGAGCCTTTCAAACTCGCAAGCCGGGCCTTCAGGCCCAGCGGCACGGTCATCGTCATCGGCGACGTGCGCATCGGCGGCGACGAGGTTGTCGTCATGGCCGGGCCGTGCTCGGCGGAAAGCGACGAGCAGGTGCACGCGACGGCCGCTGCGGTGAAGCGGGCCGGGGCCAAGGTGCTGCGCGGGGGCGCCTACAAACCGCGAAGTTCGCCGTACACATTTCAGGGCTTGGGCGAGGACGGCCTGCGGATGTTGCGCGACGGCGCCGACGCGCACAACCTGAAGCTGGTGTCCGAGGTCATGGACCCGTCACAGATCGAGGTGGTGGACCGCTACGCGGACATCTTCCAGGTCGGCGCGCGCAACATGCAGAACTTCTCGCTGCTGCGGGAGCTGGGCAGGGCGCGGAAGCCGGTGCTGCTCAAGCGCGGCATCTCAGCGACGATCGAGGAGTGGCTGCTCTCGGCTGAGTACGTGCTGGGAGGCGGCAACATGGATGTGATCCTCTGCGAGCGCGGCATCCGCACGTTCGAGACGTATACGCGCAACACCCTCGACATCTCTGCTATTCCCATCGTGAAGAAGCTGAGCCATCTGCCCATCTTCGTGGACCCGAGTCATGGCACCGGACGGCGCGACAAGGTGGCACCGATGGCGAGGGCCGCGGTCGCGGCCGGCGCCGACGGGTTGATCATCGAAGTGCACGTCGATCCCGACCGGGCGCTGAGCGACGGCGCCCAGACGATGTTCCCGTCGCAGTTCGATCGGCTGATGGCCGAGTTGCGGATCATCGCCCCGGCAATCGGGCGCTCGATCTGCGTCGAGCCGGTGGCCCGGCGCGGGTGGGGCGTGCAGTGACCGGAGCCGGGACGCGCCTGCCCGTCATCGGCGGCGCGCGGGCGCCCGGAGCGCCCCCGGCGTTTCATCGCATCGCGATTGTCGGAGTCGGGGCCGTCGGCGGTTCTCTGGCGATGGCCTTGAGGCAGGCCTGGCCGCAGTCCCTGGTCATCGGCGTCGACACGCCGGAAGTGATCGAAGCGGCCATGCGGCTGCACGCGATTGACGTCGGGTCCCACGACCTGATGATTGCCGGCGACGCCGACCTCGTGGTGTTGGCGGGCGGGCCTGACGAGAACGCTCGCGTGCTGCCGTACCTGGCGGACGCGATTGCCGGGGAGGCGATCGTGCTTGCGCTCGGCGGCGGCCCCGTGGGAGAGCGGGCGCAGACGCTGCCGGGCCGGCTTCCGGTCGTCACGGGCACGGCGTCGATCGAACTGCAGGCGAGCGGCATCCATGCGGCGAACGCGGACCTCTTCCAGGGCCGGCCCTGGACGATCACGCCTGTGACGGCAGGCCGGGCAGCCGCGGAACGCGTGCGTGGCCTGGTCAGTGCCATCGGGGGGAGTCCGGATTCGGAGGCGCCCTCGGTGTGAACCGGGCGGCGGTTCGTCCGGGCGCCGGCCTGCCGCCGTATAATCAGCGCATGCGAAAAGTCATCAGCGGCGCCCGCGAGGCTGTGGCGCGCATCCCCGACGGCGCGTCGGTGATGGTCGGCGGCTTCGGCTTGTGCGGCATACCCGAGAACCTGATTGCCGCCCTCCGCGAGCAGGGCACCCGCGACCTCACGATCATCAGCAACAATGCCGGCGTGGACGGGTTCGGCTTGGGCGTGCTGCTCGAGTCCCGTCAGGTGCGGAAGATCGTGGCGACGTATGTAGGTGAGAACCAGGAGTTCGAGCGGCAGTGCCTGAGCGGCGAGCTCGAGGTCGAGCTGGTGCCGCAAGGCACGTTCGCGGAGCGCATCAGGGCCGGCGGCGCCGGCATCGGCGGGTTCTTCACGCCGACCGGCTACGGCACGGTCGTGGCCGACGGAAAAGAGACGCGGATAATCGACGGCGTGCCGCACGTTCTTGAGACGCCGATCACAGCGGACTTCGCCCTGGTCAAGGCCCATCGCGGAGACAGCGAGGGCAACCTCGTGTACCGGAAGACAGCCCGGAATTTCAACCCGATGATGGCCACCGCTGCGCGGGTGACGATCGCGGAGGTCGAACAGCTGGTCGAGGCCGGCGCGATCGATCCGGATCACGTGCACACCCCCGGGATCTTCGTGCGGCACATCTTCCAGGGCGCCGGCTACCAGAAGCGCATCGAGCGGCGGACGACCCGCAAGGGCTGATCGCAGGATCGGCGAGGAGCGAGACGGTGGACAAGCGTGAGCGGATCGTCCGGCGTGTGGCCCGCGAACTGCACGACGGGGACTACGTGAACCTGGGCATCGGGATGCCGACGCTCGTGGCGAACTTCGTTCCTCCCGGCGTGCACATCACACTGCACTCGGAGAACGGCATGCTGGGCGTCGGGCCCTATCCGATCGACGCGGATGTCGATGCGGACCTCATCAACGCGGGCAAAGAGACGGTTTCGGAACTGGCCGGCAGCGCGTATTTCAGCAGCGCCGAGTCGTTCGCGATGGTGCGCGGCGGCCACATCGACCTCACGGTGCTCGGGGCGCTCCAGGTGGACGAGCATGGCAACCTGGCGAACTGGATGATCCCGGGCAAGATGGTCAAGGGCATGGGAGGCGCCATGGATCTCGTGGCTGGCGCGCGCCGGGTGATCATCGCCATGGAGCACACCACGCGCGAGGGGACGCCGAAGATCCTCCGCGCCTGCACGCTCCCGCTCACCGGGGTCGGCGTGGTCGATCTCATCATCACCGAAATGGCGGTCATCGAAGTGACGCCAGGGGGCCTCCGCCTGAAGGAGATCGCAGAGGACACGACGGTCGACGCCGTGCGGGCGGCCACCGAACCGGCGCTCACCGTCGACGGCCCCCTCCCGGTGTTCTGAGGCGAGGGCCCAGTGGCACCGCACCAGGCCCTGCGCCGGTCCGGATGACCCGGTGAGCCCGACAGACTCCCGGCTCGTCGAGCAGGCGCTTGCCGGATCGCAAGACGCGTATCGAATCCTCGTCGAGCGGCACAGTCGCTCGGTGCTCACGCTCGTCGCCCGCATGGTGCGCGACCAGGGGGTGGCGGAGGAACTCGCCCAGGACGCGTTCGTGAAGGCCTTCGGGGCCCTGCGGTCTTTCGATTCCTCCTACAAGTTCTCGAACTGGATCCTGCGCATCGCGCACAACGTGGCGATCGACCACCTGCGCAAGGCGAGACCGCCGATCGTGTCGATCGATGACGAGGCCTCGGGGCGGGACATGGCCGATGTGCTGGCCGACGCGCGCGAGCCATCGGCCTTCGATCGGGCCGTGCGTCAGGATTTCAGGGACGATCTCGAGAGGGCCCTCGCCACCCTTCGGCCGGAATTCAG
>Ga0316622_100002180_pt1 | contig 13417 bp, 7 predicted proteins | sample OWC_Aug_OW2_C1_D_FD_207646 | JGI IMG/M metagenome (GOLD analysis project Ga0316622, IMG submission 207646) | Wetland soil microbial communities from Old Woman Creek delta, Ohio, United States - OWC_Aug_OW2_C1_D5_C | ecosystem: Environmental > Terrestrial > Soil > Wetlands | place: USA: Ohio... | reverse complement strand
CTCCTCGAGCGTCTTCAACAGCGCGTTGAAGGCGTCGGTCGTCAGCATGTGGACTTCGTCGATGATGTAGACCTTGGCGCGCACGCTCGCCGGAGCGTACTTCACCCCCTCGCGCAGCTGGCGCACGTCGTCGATGCCGCGGTTGGAGGCGCCGTCGATCTCCAGCACGTCGAGGCAGTGGCCCTCGGTGATCGAGCGGCAGGCGGGGCACTCGTTGCAGGGCTCGACGGCGGGACCGCGCTCGCAGTTGAGCGCCTTCGCGAGGATGCGGGCCATCGAGGTCTTGCCCACACCGCGCGGCCCGGCGAAGAGGTAGGCGTGGCTCAGGCGGTTGCCGGCGAGCGCGCTCGTCAAGGTGAGCGCGACGTGCCGCTGGCCGACGACGTCCGCAAAACGCTGCGGCCGCCACTTGCGCGCGAGCACGAGATAGCTCATGAGCCTCTTCCAGCGCGGCCGTCGCGCCGCGCGGTTGCCGGACAGGAAAGAAAGGAACCGTGCACCCTTCCTCGGTCGCCTATCCCTCCCTCGCTGTTCCGGCCGGTGGCTCGGGCCAGGCACATCTGCGGCACCCGGCGGGTACCGCTTACCGCTGCTACCTCCCGGTCCTGACGGGGTTCACGGGCCGCCGTCGCGCAGAACCTGGCCGTCAACGCTCCTGGTCGGAAAGGAGGAAGGAAATCGGGATCTCCGAAGGGACTTCGACCCCGCTGTAGCGGATTGCGGGTGACAGGGCACCGCTAACTCCCCATCTAGCACGGTTCCCAGCCGTGCGTCCCCCACTGGACGGTGGAGATGAGCAGATTCGAACTGCCGACCCCCTCGTTGCGAACGAGGTGCTCTCCCAGCTGAGCTACATCCCCATGAGCAGGCGTCCGGCCGCCTGCGATCCCCGGTCCGCCGCCTCTGCGCCGGCGCATCGGGGGAGCGACTCCCGGCGGAGAGACTGGGATTCGAACCCAGGAGGCGCAAAGCGCCTACACGCTCTCCAGGCGTGCTCCTTAGACCACTCGGACATCTCTCCATGAAACGAATCGAGCCGGCGCCGCACAGCCGGTGAGTCACTCCGCGTCCGCCGCGCGCGACTCGCGACCCGCGTCGCGCAAACGGCGGAAGAACTCGCGAAGAACCCTTCCCGCCTCGTCGGCAAGCACTCCGGCATCGACGCGGAGAGTATGATTCAACCCCGCGACAGCCGTCAAGTCCAGGCGCGACCCGCAGGCGCCGAACTTCGGTTCGGGCGCTCCGTAGACCACGCGTGCGATGCGTGCCTGGTAGAAGGCGCCCATGCACATCGCGCAAGGCTCGAGGGTGACGTAGGCGGTGGCGCCGTTGAGGCGCCACGACCGCCGTGCGCCGGCGGCCGCGGAAATGGCGAGGATCTCGGCGTGCGCGGTCGGGTCCTGCAGCGCCTCCACGCGATTGCGGCCGCGGCCGAGGAGGCCCTCCTCGGCCGCGATCACGCAGCCGACGGGCACTTCGCCCTCCTCCGCGGCGAGGCGTGCCTCCCGGAGGGCGAGCTCCATCCAGGTCTCGTCGTCGTCCCTCCGCATCCGGGCGCGCTTCGTCCTTTCTCCCCCGCCCCGCGCTAGTTGCCGCGCAGGGCCTGGTCGAGGGCGCCCGCGACCTGCCCGGCCACGCCTTCGATCGCCGGCGCCTGCTGCTCCTGCTGGGTCGCCTGGACGGTGTTCGAGCGCATCCGCTCGCGGCCCCGGACCGTCCCCTCGTGTTCCTCCTGCAGACTGCCTTCCAGGGCCCGGGCCTCGAGCGTCTGCGAAGAACGCGCCTTCCACAGCCTCCGCCCGGTCTCGGCCGAGTAGATCTCCAGCGTGGCCGCCACGCGGCTGTAGGGCGACTCGCTGCTGCCCCTGGCCGAGCCCGTCTCGATCCAGTCCTCGACGACCCCGACGACGACCGCGCGCGTTCCCAGAGCGGCGCATAGCTCGCCGGTCTTCAGCTTGTCGATCTTGCGGCTGCCGCGCCAGAAGTCGCGCACTTCGCCGAGCAGTTCCTCGACCCCCTCCGCCCGTGCGCGCCGCGAGATCTCGTCTCGCGGAAGGACGACGAAGACCTCCTGGGAAGCGAGCAGCCGTTGCTCGACCAGATCCTCCATCATCGTGCGCGCCGCCTCACCGCTCGTTCCGCCGGCGAACCCGAGGTAGGCGACCGTGCCCACGCTGTCCGGCCGGTAGTCCGGAGAGCGGATCACCTCGGTGAGCGGCTCCTCGGTGCGCGTGCGGCAACCGGCGCCGCCGATCAGCAGGCAGGCGAGAACGACGAGACAGAGGCGCTGCATGGCATACCTCCTTCGCGGCATGTCCGGACGCATGCGCGCGGCGGGTTCACGGGCGGGAGGACGTGCAGACGCCGGAAGGCAACGCCTCACGCGCCGGCACGGGCCGGGTCGGAACGGACAGCGCGCCCAGGAGGGCTCGAACCCCCAACCTTCTGATCCGTAGTCAGATGCTCTATCCAATTGAGCTATGGGCGCAACGATCCGGCGGAGAGGGCGAGATTCGAACTCGCGGTGAGCCGTTTAAGCCCACAACACATTAGCAATGTGCCGCCTTCGACCACTCGGCCACCTCTCCGGCGGGTCGATCTGCAACGGCGGGAGACTACCTGCCCGCGCGGGTGGTGTCAACCCTGGGCCAAGATCGTGGGCCGAGATCGGGTAAGCCGAGATCGCCCGCTCCGCCACGGCCGCGCGTTGCGCTCGAGAACCTGACGACTCTTCGCCGCGGCTCTCGGGCCCGGCGAGACGCGCCCCCTCGCGCGCAGCAGAAGGCCCTCCCGGCAAGGAGGGCCCCAGCAGCGGCGCGCGTTCGCGGGCGGCGATCCGCTCAGTTGCCTTCGCGCTCCATGAGCTTCGTCGCGCGCTCGATCAACTGGTCGATCGCCTCGATCTGCTTGCGCGAAGCCTCCCCGTAGTTGCGGTCGCCGAGCGCGACGACCCGCTCGAACTTGCCGCGCGCCTCGCCGTAGCTCTGGATCGCCTCGGCGTAGCGCTTGCCTCCCTCCCTCTCGCGCGCTTGCCCGAGCAGCGTGACGCCCCAGGCGTAGTACAGGCAGCCCGCATCGGGATGCTGTGCGAGGCCGGCGCGCACCGCGGCGAGCGCCTGGTCGGGCCGCTTTCCGTCGCTGTAGGAGAAGGCCAGGTTGCAGACATGGGAGACGTCGGCCGGCTCCTTCTCGACGAGGAACGCATAGTCCTCGGCCGCCGGAAGGAATTGCTTCACCTTGTTGCGACAGAAGGCGCGGTACTTGTGGTAGGTGATCGCGCGATCCTCGGGCAACTCCTGGGCGAGCAGCTTGTCGTAATAGAAGAGCGCATCCTCGTAGAACTTGATCTGGAAGTAGTAGCCGCCGAGGATGTGCAGGGTGCTCGCGTCGTTGGGATTGAACTCGTAGAGCTTTCGGTAGAAGGTCACCGCCGGCAGGAAGAGCTGCTTGTCGAGCGCCAGGCGCCCGGCGTCGGAGACCGTCTGCGCGTTCGCCTGGTCCATCTCGACGAGCTTCGTGTACAGCATGATCGCTTCCGCGATCATGCCCTTCTGCTGGAAGACGAAAGCGAGGTTGCGGAGGATCTCGGGACGATCGGGACGCGCCTCACGCAACTCCTGGTAGAGTCCGAGCGCTTCGTCGAAATCGCCTGCGGAGCTGAGCGCGAAGGCCAGGTGCTCCTTCACGTCGAGGTTGCCCGGGTCCTGGTCGAGCGCGTCGCGGAAGGTGTCGAGCGCCTCCTGGTACTGGCGCAGGCGCACCTGGATGTCCCCGAGATTCAGGTGGGCGTCGATCATCTCGGGGCACGCTTCCTTCACCTCGCTAAAGCGAGCCGCCGCCTCCTGGTACTGCTGATTGTTCCGGTACTGAATGCCTTCCTGGTAGCGCCGCTGGCACATCTCCTCGTGCGAGAAGATCTCCCCGGTCTCCTTCTTCTGGGCGGGAGCCCGGGAGGCCAGCCCGAGACCGGCGGCGAGCAGGAGAACCCCCGCCCAGACGACGCGACGTGCCGCCCCCGGCGGGTCCCCGCGAAGGAACGTCCGTGACCGCATCCCGATCCCCCCCTTTTCTTCGGGTTCGCCCAACTGGACGCGGACCGTACCAGAGCGGCACCGGAGTGTCAATCCGACCGGCCGCCCGGGAGGCCGAGGGCGTACCGGGTCGCATTCTCCCCGAGCGCCGCGCTCCTGCCTCATGGTAGAGAACACCCCGACGGCGTTCCGGGATCCCGCCCCCACGTCCGCGGGCCTCTTCTTCACCCTGGGCGCCGCATGCCCCCAGCCATCCGCCGCGGTCCAGGAACCGAACGGGAATCTTCGGCGCACGCCCCAGCGGCGCTCGTTTCCTCTCTGGCGCCCTATTTCTCCCCGCCCTTCTTCGGTCTTGCCCCGTCCTGCTCGGTCTTCTTCTGCCCGGCCCTCTTCCGCCGGGCGGTCTTGATCTGCCTGGGGCTCTTGCCCGAGCCGCGCCCGCGAGCGAGAGCCTCCAGGCGCCGGCGCTGTTGGCGTTCGCCCCTCCGGCGCTTCGCCTCCCGCTCGCGCTCGCCCTCGCGCCGCCCGACCTGCGGCGCGACCTCGGGCGCGCCGACCGGCGGAGACGCGTCGCGCGCCGCGTCCGCCATGGGCCGCGAGCCCAACGAAGCGGGACGAGCGCGAGCGGGCTCGCCGCCCCCGCCCTCGGCGGTCCCCTTGCCGTGACGCGCGAGCCAACGCCTGCGCGCCTCGCGCTCGCGCCCGCGCACCTGGCCCGGCGTGAGCGCCCGGCTCGCTCCGTGATGCGCGATCAGCCGGCCTTCGACCGCGCGCGCGTCCTCGGGCGCAAGGAGCTTCTCCTGCCCAGCCGCCACCGGCCGCGGCGCTTCGAGCCAGCGGCGCCGGAACTCCTCGACGGCGAGGACGAGAGTCTCCGCAGGCAGGCGGGGAGCCAGGCTGCTCCGGTCGTTGCTGACGACGGTCACCGCCCGTCCCCGGCGGACGGCCGCCCGGGCGAGATCGACGATCCAGTCGTCCGCCTCGTCGGGCGGTTCGCTGAAGAGCACGCGGAGCAGCGGCCCTTGCGCGGCGCTCCCCCCGGCGCGGCGGTTCCCGTCGTAGACGACGACGAGGTTTTCACGCAGGCGCGACGCGAAGGGCAGGAGAAGGGCCTCCAGCCGGGCGCGCGCCTCGGCCCCCTGTCCCGCCTCCTGCAGAGCGGCGAGTTCCGGCAGCGCGAAAATCGCGTTGTGGCCGTCGACGATCCACGATCTTCGCGTCCATGCCTCGCCCACTCGCTCCTCCCGGGCCGCACACCCCACGCGCTCGGTCGCGCATGCCGGGTACGGGCAGCCAGCGCCCGGAACGGCACGCGCGGCAACCGTCGCCCTGGCGGCGCGCCGCCTCGCGGACGCGTCCCGGCGGGGCAGGTCGGTCGATGGGTCCGGCAGAGGACGGAGCAACTCTCGCCGTGCCTCTCCGTCGGCCCTCAGAGAAACGTCTTCACCAACTTCAGATCGGTGGCCGCGTCATCGGTCCGCGCATAGAGCAGTGTGCGCCCGTCCGGAGCGACGTGAATCCCGGGACCGGCGAGCCCCGGGAAGCGCAGGACGGTTTCCGTCGCTCCGGTGCGGACGTCGTGACAGACGACCGCCGGCCCCTCGCGGTCATGATCGAAGTAGTAGATGCGGGTTTCGTGAACGGCCCAGTTCGTCCGCTGCCCGCGATCGAGTCCCGCGAAGACGAGCTCCTCGGCCCCGCCTTGCGCCGGCATGCGCCAGACGCCCCTGCCCCGCGGCTTCAGATAGTAGAGATGCCCTCCGTCGCGGGAGACGAGCACGTCGATTCCTCCCGCCCGGCTCAGTTGCCGCGGCTCTCCGCCGTCCGGCGCCAGCCCCCAGATCTCCCACTCGCCGCTGCGGTCCGAGACGAGGTAGATGCGCGAGCCGTCGGGCGACCAGTCGCAGACCCGGTCATTGTGTTCACCGAAGGTGACCTGCCGCGGAGACCCGCCCGCGACGTCGATCACGTGCGCGGCCATGAACCCTCCCGGGCTCACGCTGAAGGCGATGCGGTCGCCCTCCGGGGACCAGCAGGGAGCGGTGATCGCCTGCCCCTCGAGCGAGGTCAGGCGCACGACCTCGCTTCCGTCTCGCCGGCATACCCACAGCTCGGCCGCGCCGCTGCGCGCGGAGAGGAAGGCGATCGACGCCCCGTCGGGCGAGACCCGCGCGTACCCGTCCCAGCGGGTCGAGTGGACGACGGGCACGAGCGCCTCGCGCGAACCACCCTCGGCCGCCAGATCCACCTCCCAGACGTTTGCCTGACACCTCCACGTCTCGTAGACCAGCCCGGTCCCGCTGCGCGGGCAGGTGGGATCCCCGACCCATTCGTCGCGCACGATGAGCGGAGTCGCGTTCCCGCCGGCGACATCGAGAGTCCACAGGCTCGCCGGCCCGGCCGGCGAGCAGGTGAAGACGATCTCCTTGCCGTTGGCACGCCACACGAGACCTTCGGAGAGAATGAGAGGCGCGCTCACGCGGCGCGCTTCGCCGCCCGCGAGAGGGACGACATGGATGGATTGACTGCCGGCCAGGTTCTCCCGGATGAAGGCGACAGTGCGCGCATCGGGCGAGATTGCCGGGGACGTGTCGCTCATGTCCGCGGGTGGATCGGTCAGATCCGCAGTCGCATGCGTGGCCAGGTCGAGCGTGCGCAGGCAATAGGGCTCGTCGCGACGCGGCCTCTCGGAGAAGACGAGCATCCGTCCGTCGGGAGACCAGTCGAGTCCCCTCACGGAGGAGGTCGCCGCGTAAACCTGCCGCTCGACTCCCCCGACCGAAGGCAGCGTGTGAATCGTCACCTTGCCGGACGCCACGCGCGCAAAGGCGATCGTGCTCCCGTTGGGCGACCAGGCGGGATGCAGGTCGTACCCCGGATGGTCGGTGAGACGGAGCGGAATCTCCACATCGAGCCGTTTGACGTAGATGTCGGCGTTGTCGTTGTTCTCGCCCGTCCAAACGAACGCGACGCGGGTCCCGTCGGGCGAGAAGGCGGGGCCCCTCTCGTCGCCGGCGTAACTCGTGAACGGAACGGCTTCGAGCACGACGGGAGCGAGGTTCGGCTCCCTGCTCGTGAAGCGGCCGGTGAGCGCGACGGCGGCAACGGCCACCCCCACCCCCGGCACGATCCACCAGAGCGCCGCGCGCCGGCTGGCGCGGGCGACGGAGCGGGGCGGTCCGAGCGCAGCCGGCTCGGCGCCCGCCGGCGCGTCGATCGACAGGGGCATCGCGACGACCGGGGCGACCAGACGGTAGCCTCGCTTGCGGATGGTCTCGATGAAACGCGGATGCTCGGCGTCGTCCTCGAGAATCCGGCGCAGCTCGGAAATCGCCCGCGTGAGCACGTGCTCGACGACGACCGTGTCGCCCCAGAGTTCGTCGAGCAGCATCTCGCGCGAAACCACTTCGCCGGGATGCCGGGTGAGGCAGACGAGCACGTCCATGACGCGCGGCTCGACCTGCATGGCCGTCGCGCCACGCACGATCCGATTGAGGTCGGGCCGGACAGAGAACTCGTGCAGCCGGAACCCGGCGTTCGGCCGCAAGTCATTCGGTTCCATGCCGCTCCCCATCCGGACACCGGCGCCGCTCGCAGGGTGCGGCGGGCTCTTGAGTGGATCCTGACCCAAACCTTAGCCCTCCATGAGGCGGCCCGCAACGGGGTGGCATACGCTCTTCCCATTGCAGCCGCGGCCTGAAGTGAGCCAGAAGCCCGGACGGGCGGAAGGGAGGGAGAGATGTGCAGCCGGAAATGGACAGGGCCTGCCGAACCTGCGGGCGGGTGCGGCCGGAGAAGGCGGGCGCTGATGGCGACCGCCCTCGCCGCCTTGCTGCCGGCATGGGGAATGGCGCTGCCGGCCGGAGCGCAAATCCGTACGGAAGAGGCGCTGCAGACCGATTGGAGCGGTGGTGACGGGGTGTCCGGCCCGGTCGCCTTCTGGGAAGCCAGCTTCGACAGTTGCCGGGATGTGTCCTGGCTCAGCCTGCCGGGACGGATCGCCCTCGCTTCGGATCCCCTCGCCGCGCCGGCCATGCACCTGATCGCGTCCGGGCAGGAGGTGGCCTTCGGTGTCCATCCGGTCGACCTCGACCTCGATGGAGATCTCGACGTGCTCGGGGGGGCGGGCGTCGCCCAGAAGGTGTTCGCCTGGTACAACGACGGCCAATCCCCGCCCGGCTGGACCGAACGGGTGGTCGACGGCTTCTTTCCGGGAGCCAGCGGCGTGCACGCGGCCGACATCGACCAGGACGGCGACCTGGACGTCGTCGCCGCAGCCGAGACGCCGGGCAACCGCATCGCCTGGTGGCGCAATGACGGCGGAGAGCCGACCGTCTGGACGCGCCACGCGATCGAGGAAGGCTTCACCGCCTCCTGCTCGGTCACGACAGCCGACATCGACCGGGACGGGCGCCCCGACGTGATCGCCACGTCCTGGGGCCTGAATGACGTCGCCTGGTGGCGCAACGACGGCGGAGATCCGGTCGGCTGGACGAAGCAGACGATCGATGCGTTCTTCCAGGGCGCGCACGATGCCTACGCCGCCGACTTCGACGACGACGGCGATCTCGATCTCGTCTGCGCGGGCGGGATCGCGAACCGGGTCGTGTGGTTCCGCAACGACGGCGGCGATCCGATCGTCTGGCAACGGTTGTTGATCGCCAGCGGCTTCACCGGCGCCCGCGCGGTGCATGCGGCCGACTTCGATCGGGACGGCCGGCTGGATGTCGTCGCGGCCTGTTTCGACAGCCACGTCAGCTGGTGGCGCAATGGCGGCGGCGACCCGATCGCCTGGACGCGCCAGGATATCGATGCCACCTTCGACGGCGGCCATTGCGTTTGGAGCGGGGACGTCGACGGCGACGGGCGCGTCGACGTCATGGCGACGGCGTACACCGGCAGCCTCGTCTCCTGGTACCGCAACGCGGGCGGCGATCCGATCGTCTGGGAGGAGTGCCCGCTCGCGACCACCTGGACGCATCCGATGAACGTGCGCGCCGGTGACGTGGACGGCGACGGGGATCTCGACGCCGTCGTCTCGGCGCGGGAGTTGGGCGAGTTCGCCTGGTGGGAGGCCACGCGCTTCCGGCCCGCCGGGGAGCTGCGCGGCGCGATCCTCGACCTGGGGGAGAGCCCCTCGGAACTCGCGCTCGACTGGGCGGCCACGCAGCCTTCCGGCGCGAGCCTCGCCGTCTTCCTGCGCGGTTCCGACGACCCACTGAACCTCGGGCCTTGGTCCGATCCGCTCACGATGCCCGGCCCGGTGGATGCGACTCTGGGACGATACGTCCAGTACAAGGTCGAGCTGACGACCGCCGACCCGGCCGTCTCCGCGATTCTGGATGAGGTCGCGCTCACCTGGGACGCCTCCTCGGTCACGCCCCACGATCAGGGCCCCGGTCGCGAGCGGATCGCGCTGTCGGCCGAAACGCCCGCTCGCGGCCGGGCCGTAGTCGATCTCGTGCTGCGCGAACCTTGCCGCGTGGCGCTGGCGATCTTCGATGTCTCGGGCAGACAGGCGGCCCACCTGGGCGACCGCGTCCTTCCCGCCGGGCAACATCGTTTCCGGGTGGACGGGCTGGATTCGGGCGTCTACCTGTGCCGCGCGCAGGCGGGGCAGGCGGTCGAGTGCGAGCGGATCGTCGTGATTCGATAGCGCCGGGTGGGCTTGGCTTCGCGAGCCACGCAGAAGAGGGAACCCGAGGGTTCCCTCTCTGCTTCCCGAACGGCCATCCCGAGGGGCGCAAGGGATGCCGCCGGGCGATCGCGCGGCGCCCCCGGTGAAGGGAGCGCGGATGTGTCTACGGCATCGGGATCACCCGATTGCCGTGCCAGCTGCCGTTGAAGATCCCTTTGCCCTCGACCCTGCGCGACCAGTGTCCTTTCACTTCTCCGATCGCCGCACCGTGCGCGTCGACCCATTCGCCCGAGAAGCGCCCGATCTCGACCGGAACGGAATCCTCGTGCGGGCCCGGCCCGCCCGTCGGGTCGCCCGGCTCGACGACGGCCCACCCGCCTCGCACGAAGCCGCCGAAGCGTCCCTGCGGGCTGATGAACTTCCCGAAGAAGACCTGTTCGCCGTCCTCGTTGATCCCGTAGTGGCCGCGCATGAACCCCACGCCGATTCCGTCGTAGCGCACCCAGGCGCCTTCGAAGTGCCCGAGGGAATCGCCCTCGGCCCAGCCCCACAGGCCGTGGCAGGAGCCGTGCACCCGGCCCCGGGGATCGACGAGGAACGAGCGCAACGAAATCCTGGTCGTCTCGTCGATCGGGATCACCTCACCGAAATCGCTCATCTCGTCGGTGCTCAGCACGCGCCGGAAGTCGTTCAGGGCGAGGGTCAGCTCTCGCGGAGGAACCGTTCCCGTCGAATCCGGGGGAACGATGACGAGCACGCGCAAACCGTCCATGAAGTCGCGGGTGATCGAGACCCAGGCGAGCGAGTCCCTTCCCGTGCGCTCCAGGATCAGGTCCTCGCCGCGCTCGAAGTCGATCACGCTGAGCAGGCGGATCGCGCCCTCACGGATCGAGAGCGACCCGTTCCAGAGGATCTCTCCGTCGGGGGGCAGAGGGATCACCTCGTCCTCGGGAGAAGCGAGATTGCCCCAGAGAATGGTGAGCGAGTACATCGCGCAGCGCGGGTGCTCCTCCATTTCGCGCGCCCGCTCCCGCTCGCGCCGCGAAAGGCCCGCGTATCCGTCCTCCAGGACCTCCTCCTCGTCGAGCGACGCGGCGAGCGCCGGCTCGCCGAACGCAGGTGCTTCATCGACCGCCAGGAAGCCGCCGAAGGAGTCTTCCAGGTCGACCGTCTGGCTCTCCGGCGTGTAGACGTCTCCGCTCCCCGTGGCGTTGTCCTCGCCGCAGCCTGCCAGCAGGCCGAGCCCGCCCAGCATGATGACGCTGAAGACGAGCAGGCCCAGGTTCGTGGATCTCATCGTCTCTCCCCTTTCTCCTGGCCCCGCCGGCTGCACGTGCCGCTCCGGCGCGCGGGCTCCTTCGGTCGCCCCTGCTGTTCTTCCCTGAGTTCTTTGCCAGTCGCATGCCATGACGGCCCTGTTCCTGAACGACACGAGGAGTTTCTTCTATTCCATTACGTCCCAAGCGACTGCGGAGAAGGCCCCAGCGCGCGAGCGCGATTCTTCTCGCCTTGCGCCCACGCCCGAGCGCACCCGGTGTCCCGCTTCGTACGCACGGCCGCTCGGCGTGTACCGGATCGCACGCCCGGCTGGTCGCAGAGGCTGCGCGGCGCACTCGAGGAGGGCCGATCGGAAGCCCGCGGCCTTCCCGATGACCGCGCCCGCGGGGCCTGCGCAGGCCGGAAGCGCACCTGACCCACGATGGGGAAGAGCGCGCCGGGCTCACCGCAGGACGATCGCCCGCCGCACCGCGCGCCTGCCATCGAGATCGAGGCGGATGAAGTAGAGCCCGCTCGCCGCCGGAGCTCCGCTGTCCTCGCGTCCGTCCCACGGCACCGCGTGGATGCCCGCGGGGCAGGCGCCTTTCATCAACGTCCGGACGACGCGGCCGGAGGCGTCGAACACCGCCAGATGACCCGCCAGACACGGAGCGGGAACGCCGAAGCGGATCGTGAGGAGTTCCGCGCCGGTCGCCGAGTGGAACGGATTCGGAAACGGGGCCGCGAGGAAGAACGTCGCCGGAGACCCGGAAACCCGCGTCGAGACGGGCGCGAAGAACTGCCACGATCCGTCGGCGAGAAGGGCCATGAGCTGGTACTCGTAGAGCTCGCCCGGCTGCGTCCACGCATCCAGGAAGCAGAGGCTGCCCCCCGAGCCCTCGACGGGCCGCTCGGGATTGAGGAGCTCGAATTCCGAGCCGGGGATCTCCGGCGCGCGGCGATAGACGTAGAATCCCGCCTGGGCGCAGGACGCGGGGGGCGTCCAGCAGAGACGGACACCCGCGCCCGTCTCGAGCATGCTCACCGCGAGAGCGACTGCAGTCACCTCGTAGCGTACCGACATGCCCCTCGGCTCCACGAAGGGCGGTCCGCCGCGGAAGAGCTGGCAGAACTCGCCCTGCGCCGCGATCCGCAGGAGGCTACCTGTCGGCGTCGGGAATCCGCCCGGGTTCGCGGTCGCGTCCGAGATCACCATCCGGCCGAGCTCGTCGATCAGCATCTTCCGCGGATCGACCGCGTGAGGGCACGAGGCGTACACCGTGGGCGTGCCCACTCCCGTGACCAGGTAGGCACTGCCGCCGGTGACCCGGCGGTCCAAGATGAGCAGGTCCCCCGCGCGCGAGAGCGCGCCGCAGTGCGGCGCGAGGAAGGGCGCCCCGATCCAGAAGGGCTCGACCGTACCGAAGTGCGGGTCGACGACGAATGCGCCGCCCGAGCCGCCCGGGCCCGGTGCGCGCTCATCGATCACGAAGAGCCGTCCGGTCAACGGGTCGAGAACGAGGTCGGTCGGCTCGGTGAAGCGCGCGTCGGAAGCGATCGGCACTCCCTGGCCCGTGCCGAGGTCGACGAAGTAGACCGCGCCCGGCCCGTAGTCGAGACCGGGCACGAGATCGAAGGGATCGGCGCCCGCGTCGAGGACGTAGCAGGTCGTGCTGTCGAAGACCGCGAGCGCGATCGGGTCGACGAGGGTCGAGTCCTGGAAGACGACGCGCAGCTCGCCCGTCCGCGTGCTCGCCCTCATCAGGCACCCGCTCACCCCCGCGAACAGGGGATCGGCCTCCGCGTCGACCAGGAACATCTCCGTCAGGCTGCCCGGGAGGAGAGCCACATCCGAAGGCGTGCGCAGATCCTCGCTCACGACGACCGGCACCGGCTCGCGCGTCGGCCCCTCGAGACGGAAGATCGCCCCGCGCCCGCGCGAGTAATGCCCGGGATTGGCGCGGGCGTCGGCGACGAGGATCTCGCCGTCCTGGGTCAGGTTCGAGATGTAGTGGCGCTTCAGCAACGAATCGCTCTCCGCGATGGTCGGCGTGAGGCGGGCCAACTGCTCGGTCCAGGTCGCCATGCCGGGAAGCCGCGGCGCGATCACCGCGGCATAGTCGATGACCACGCTGTCGAAGGCGCCGAACGCTCCCTCCCAGGAGATGCTGCCCGAAGAGGCGGCCGCCTGGCCGCGCGAGGAACGCAGCGCCGAGTCGATCAGGAGCAGGTTCTCGGAGAGATCGATCGTGAGCGTGGTCCAGGGCTCGGCGAGAGACGTCCGGTTGTGGGCCACGATCTGGCAGACGAGCGTATCTCCGGGCGAGCGCCACCCGCCCTGCTCGTCGCCCTCGACGGTCCAGCGGCGGAAGGCGACCTCCGCCGCAGGCACACGCGCGAGCGCGTGCAGCTGCGCCAGGTTCGCGTGCTGCGTGGTCGAGAGGAGTTCAGCCGTCGCGAGACCGAAACGCAGGATCGCGCCGCGCAGCGG
>Ga0316622_100002179_pt1 | contig 13417 bp, 9 predicted proteins | sample OWC_Aug_OW2_C1_D_FD_207646 | JGI IMG/M metagenome (GOLD analysis project Ga0316622, IMG submission 207646) | Wetland soil microbial communities from Old Woman Creek delta, Ohio, United States - OWC_Aug_OW2_C1_D5_C | ecosystem: Environmental > Terrestrial > Soil > Wetlands | place: USA: Ohio... | reverse complement strand
CACTTCCGGCTCCGTGAAGAACATACGTTCCAACATGCAACCAGCATAGGGTCACTCAGCCCGCTGTCGTCAATATGACATTTTCGCTGCCGCATCACCCTATGACATTATCGCTGCTGCTTCACAGTCGCGAAAATCCGGGCTTGACTTGCGGCGACGCATCGCTAGATTACCGAGTCCGAGGACCTCAGTGCGGTATGTGAGGTCTCAGTCTGATTGGGGCTGCGAGCTAAACAAAGGAGGACGCAGGCATGAGACGGGTACTGCTGATAGTCGTGCTGGCTGCCATCGCGCTGTCCGCGCTCGGTTGCGCGACCGTCCTGGTCACGTCGCCGCCGAATTCGGATGTCAAGCTGCTGGGCGAAATCGCGCCAGCGCCATCGAAGATCGAGTACAAGAACTGGTACTTCCTCTGGGGACTGGTCCCGATTACGAGCAACAACACGGCGGACGTCATCGCCAAGCACCAGTTTAAGGAGGTCCGTGTGAAGACCTACACGGGCGTAGTGGACTGGCTAATCAGCTACGTCACCTCCGGAATCATCTGGACGAACACGGTTGAGATAGAAGGCAATCTCAAGTAGCCGCGACTTGGACTCCGACGGAGCAGGGCCAGCCCCTGCTCCGTTCCGTTTGATAGAGCCTCGCCGCGGGGTACGATTTCGCCTATGACTGAATCGCCACTGCGCCTCAAGCCGTCCAACAGGTAGGCTGAACTCATATGGAGGTGACATGCCTGCAAGCTACTCCGCAACCGAGATAATGGAGATGGCCGTACAGACCGAGAAGGGCGGCAAGCTGTTCTATGAGACCGTGGCCGCGCAATCCAAGGACGAGAACCTGAAGGGCCTGTTCTCGTACCTTGCCGGAGAGGAGAACAAACACATCTACGTGTTTGAGAACATCGCCAGGACCCTCAAGGTCATGTCGAATGAGATGCCGGCAAACTGGGAGGAAGTGACCCTCTACCTGAAAGCCGTCACGGACTCGCGGTACTTCCTTGGAACGGACAAGGCGCTCGTCCTGGCCAGGGACGCGAAGAGTGCTTCGCAGGCGGTCAAGCTGGCCCTGGCATTCGAGAAGGAAACGCTGGTGTTCTACCTTGAAGCTGCCGACACGGTACCGGCAGCCAATCGTCCTGCGGTTGAAGCGCTAATCCGCGAGGAGCGTGCCCACGTGCGCAAGCTGACCGGGTTCCTGCAGACCTGCCAGAAATGACCGCCCCTGAAACCACTGCCGCACTGGCCACGGCAATCGAGGCCGAGAAGCAGAGCCTGCGGAGCTATCTCGCGCTGGCCTGGGAGACCCATGACACCTCCGGCAAGCAGATGTTCGTCCGGCTGGCGACCGACGAGTTCGAGCACATGCGCCTGCTCGAAACCTGGCTGGGCGACCGGCGGCCGCCTGCGGTAGTCGAGACGTCGATCATCGAACGTCTCGTCCCCAGGCTCTCTGACAAATCCCTGCAGATCCGCGGAACCGAGGGCCAGAACCAGATGTCGGCCCTGCAGGCCGCCCTCGACCTCGAACGGTCGGCCCGGGCTTTCTACGAGGAACAGGGCCGGAAGACACAGGATGGACCCTCCCGCGCGATATTCGTCCGCCTGACCGAGATGGAAACAGCCCACTACGCATTGATTCAGGCTGAGACTGACAACATCCAGCAGACCGGATTCTGGTTCGGCCTGCGCGAGTTCACGCTCGAATCCGAGCGATAGAACAGGGGCGGCCGTCAGGCCGCCCCTGTGGCTACTTGTGCAAGTGTCTCAGGGAACCGCGTCTGCCTACTTCATGTATGTGCCCGCGCGAGGCTGCTGCCTCCTCTGACCCCATCACGCATGTCCGAGAGCGCGATGGAACTGAACATCGAGGTCAAGTCGCAGGCAGCTTTGTGCTGAAGCCCGGTGCTCCATCCACTAACCTCGGTTGTGATGAAGGTCACGGTGGTGCCGTCCATCTCGTAGGGGGCAGCCTCGCCTGTCCTCTACCGTACCCCTGAGTGCTCAGCGCCCACATAGCCAAAACAGATCCCGATGCTGGCCACGAAGCCCTCAAGCAGGGCGGTCGAGTTGCTCCCTTCTCCGGCTTCGTACGTTGACATCACCGGGATGCTCACTTGCAGCTCGGGCATAATCCGGCTGTCGCGGCCACCGCCCAGTCGGAACGGTAGACCCGCGCCCAGGAGAGCCGATAGCGTCCCGCCGCTGACTGAGCTCCCCTCAGAGCTGGCGCTGGCACCTGCATATGTGGCGCCGAAGTTAACCATGTAGGGAAAGGAACCCTCCCGCTCGCTACTCAGGAACAGCCGGGGGCCTATCGAGTAGACACCGAAGCCGGTCCCGGAAATGGATATGCCGTAGTAGCTGCCGCCCAGCCACAGGGCACCGTCCATCGGCCCGCTCATGAACTGGTACTTACCGTTGAGAGCGACTCCCGGACCGAACGACCAGGTGGCCCCGAGATCGACCTGCTCGGAAACACCCACCTTGGTGAACAGCGTCGGGAACGGAAAGAAGACGGTGCCGTTTGAGCCTTCACTGCTGATGATGTGGACTGGCGTGAGTGCGCCGCCGAACTGGAACTGGCCCGGCGCTGCTGTCTGTGCTGTTTCGAACGTTCCGAACGTTGCGCATCCGGTCAACAACACGACCGCTGCCACTGCGGCTCCCAGAACCGCTCTAAGGACTCTATCAGCCATCTGTGCCTCCTTTTTTATGGGCCGTCGCCTGTTTACCGACCTCTTCAACCTGAGTCGGTTCTCGCCCTGGGGAACCGACCCTTCTGCCGAAAGACCCGACTGACACGACCCGCCGACCACGCCGTTGCACGTCCCATCGTGTTTCACCTTCACTCAGCCTTCGGACTGCACGCCGCTAGAACCTCACGCCGACTGAGATGCGGTGCGTTGCGTCAATCACATTATACGGCACAAAGGCGTAGTCAACTGAAACCGTTTTCCACGTGACGCCGCCGCCAGCGGTGAAGCTGTTCGCCGTGCTGTAGCCGGCACGCAGAGCCAGCACCCCGAGGATCACGCCCTCCGCGCCCACGTTCACGCGGTAGCTGTTGTCCCGCGGCTTGTTCGCATCAACCGCAAGAAGAACCGGGCCCAACCTGGCAGCCACGCCTGCCTTGATATTCATGGGTAGCGGATCGGCTTGGTCGATGAACTTGATACCCGGGCCGACGTTCTGCACCGCGAGGCCGATGCTGAACAGGCCGAGCCGACAGAGCAGACCGGCATCCCCGGCAAAGCCCATGGCATCCTCGTTCTCTATCTTCTGCTGTATGAACTTGCCGCCGAGCCCCAACCCCAGGTAGACAGACGAACCCGAAGAACGAGAACTCGCGGGCTCGCCCGAAGGTCGAGGTCCCCACTCGTCCGAAGGACGTCCGATGGTGCTCGGGCTTTGATACACCCGGGGTTCTGACCCGGAGGAGCCGCCTCCGCTCCGGAGGATGTCCAGGCCGTAGGCGATGGTCGCAACCGCGTCGTACGCGGTATACTCCCCGGTCCTCAGGAAGTTCTCGTACTTCGGAATCGTGCCGGACGACGAGTAGGCGCCGGCCAGACCGAACGCTCCGACTCGTGTGGGCACAGCCAGCGCGGCATACTGGTAGCTCATGTCCAGCAGCCAGAAGTTCTGCATGGCAAGGACTTCAATATGCTCCAGTTGCCCAAGCCCGGCTGGATTCCAGTAGATGGCTGAGGCGTCGTCCGCAATCGAGGTGAACGCCTCGCCCATCCCGCAGGCCCGTGCGCCCACGCCCATGTTCAGAAACTGCGCCCCGCACTCGCCGATAGCCAATACCCTGCCGCAGAAACCGAGCATCAGAATCAGACCGACCAACCGCCAAGGCCGCCAAGAACCGCCAAGACGGAAGTCTCGTCCCGCCATTCTGCAATCTGAAATCCGCAATCTGCAATCTGCAATCGAGTCCGCCCCTGAGTGCTGTCTACTGTGTACTGCATGCTTCATGGCTCGCTCCTACTTGATGATGGCGAACTTGCCCGTACGACCATCCTTGGCTCCCTGTTTGTGCACGTAGAAGACGTAGACGCCGCTCGCAAGCCCCTTGTCGTCATCGCTACTGCCATCCCATTCCAGCTTGTTGTCCATGGACGTACAGGTGAGTCGCCGCACCCTGTCCCCTACTTTGTTGTACACCGCTATCTCGGTTCCGTACAGGCCCGGACCGAAGAACGTCATCTTCGTGTGCCCGCGGGATGGCACGAAGGGACTCGGCGAGACTGCGATCTCGCCAAGAGACTCCTCCGCGAAGAAGTAGCTGACCGGAGACCAGTCGCTCGTACCCCAGAGGTCACTCGCGCTGACCCGCCAGGCATAGCACGTGCCGGCCTCGAGGCCGCCTACCTCGTAGGACGTCGTGCTCAGCAGACTCTCGTCGGTTACCAGCGTCGCGAACCCGGGGTCAGAGGCAACCTGCAGGCTGTAGGTGCAGCCGAGGTCCGATGCGCTCCAAGTCAGCGTCCGGCTCAGTGACATCGAAGACGAACCGTTCTCCGGGGAGACGGGAAGCGGAGCGGCCGGGCGCGACGTCGTATCGATATACACTGAGTAGGCTCCCAACCGGGTGTAGTCGCCGGCCGCGGCGCAGTTGCCGGAGACGGTGACGTCGAAGGAGTAGCTTCCCGACGTCCCGGTATTGGTGAAGTAGTTCGCATAGATGCCGTCGCCGGCCGCGCTATCGCCGTGAATCCCATCATCGTAGAGCGTCAGGCTATCAGTGACTGCGAGCGAGGCGATCCCATCGCTACTGCCGGAGTCCTGTTCATCCTGGGTCAGCGATCCGGTCTGCTCTCGGGCAGCGTGGCGTGCTCTCCCGGCGACCGGCCACCAGGAGGGGAGCTCGATTCGCACGGTGACGGTGGCTCCGGTCACCGGTACGCCGTCGGCCGTGAGCTTGGCGAACAGGTTCACGGGCTGGTAGACATCATGGCTGTCGCCGCACGGATGCGCGTCGAGCATGAGCCCCGATGCGCCCTGCACCGACGCGGTGTACGCCTCGGGATAGGACAGCGACGTGCCGATGACCTTCATCTGCCACTGCCCCGCCTCGGGTGACTCCACGTCGAAGTAGTCGAATACGTCCCCCTCAACATACTCAATGGTAGCCGACGTCTCGGCCACCGCCGAGTCAATAGGCGTCCCGCTCGGCGTCATCAGCTCAAGGTCCACGTCGCTGCCCTCGAATGTCACGAAGAACATCGTTCGAGTCGCCAATCCATCAATGATCACCTCGTGCGACACCGTCTGTCCTTCGTCGATAGCCCCGCTGAAACTCCCCATCGTTTGCTGGTTCGTAGCCCTTCCCCGGATGATGCTGTATATGTTCATGAGTCCAGAGGCACCCGGCGAGTAGAAATAGAGACCTCCTGTCACTGCAGCAATGCTGAACAGAAGGCCCTGGTCTGAGTCTGGCCCGAGGGCAATCGTGTAGATGTCAGTCTTTACCGGTATCAGTGGCAGGATGTCGGCTACCCAAGGTGCCGTATTCTCGTAGCCATCGCTGAGAAGAACCATTGCTTGAGGAACCTTGGTCCATCCCTCGTAGAGCTCAGTCTGTCCAGTCAGCATGCCCGCACCCATCGAGGTCGACCCTTCGGAATAGACGCCATTGATCGCAGATCGGGCTGCGGCCCGTCGACTAGATTCGATTATCTTGGCAAAGTGGAAGTTGACCGTCGAATACTCGCAGAAGGTCGCCACGGCGACTCCGTCACCATCCTGCATGAAGGCCACGAAAATGCCGGCCGCGGTCTTCGCGGGATCCATGTATCCTGAATAGCCCATGCTGCCTGAACGGTCAATCACCATGGCAACGTCTGCCCCGCATGAGTTTACATGCCGCAGCACTTTCAGCACGGTCGTGCTCATCGGTCGGCGAGTTCCGGCCGGGAGTTCGGGGTTCATGATGTCGTCAGGGTACGTGCCCGGATCAGTGTGGGTGCCCTGCGCGGCATCGGTAAGATTCGCGTACTCGTCGCAGTCGAGGTCGTATTGACGCGGGGGCCCTGACACTACATTGTCTGCAAATCGCTCGTAGGCAGCTGCGAAACCCACGGCGTGGGCAATCTCATGGCAGGCCACCGTCACCGCATCGAACTTGTTACTCGGCACCGGGGAACTCGTACTCCAGTACCAGTCCAGGACGTCACTGTTGAACCGGATGCGCGCACTGGTTGGACAGCCGGCGTCGGGGTCAGAATTGAAGTTGTCGGTCACCGCGAGGGCCGTGTACTCGCCAGCATCTGCTGGATTGGCACCGATCACATACTCAACTCCTGGCTGATATGGAGGTAGAGTCTTCGCATACGTACCAAGAGGCGCCATCGATACATCGATGCGCACTGATTGAGTGCAGGGCGTCCTGTATGCGGCCCAAGACGTAACCTGACTCTGGAAGACCGCGCGCTGGGCGGTACCGGGCTCGAAACCGGTCCCATAGTTGGGAACAATCGTCACAGCACTCATCGGGGTGGCCCACGCAAGGACGAACAGAGCCACACTTACCGAGGCCGTGCTGAACATCCTCCGACGCATCTACTCCTCCTTCTGGAATCGTTGCGGCTTGGGGGCCGCACCTGCTGCAATGAGAATCCGCCCGGTGGCATGGACACACGGGAAGGTGGGCACGATCCGAAGCATACAGACAATCATCGGGAGCCGGGTCACCTTCACGCAACCTCCTAGCGTAATGGTCTCTCGTGTACCTCCGGGCGGGGCGACGGCGTGAAGCTGAACATGGCGACGGATGGACTTCCGCGCCACACCGTCCGAGCTTCACAACAAGTTAGCCCGGAGAACTGGGCTGTCGATGTGGTCATAGCCATCCTCCAGTCGCTAGTCCGGCACCCCGGTCACCGTGACTTCCCTACCGCGTGAGCAGGACCTTCAGGCACCTGCGTCCTGAATTCGTCGACAGGTCCACGAAGTAGACCCCCGGCGCGCATCCGGCCGCGGCCCAAGTCAACGAATGGACGCTGCGCTGCTGTACGCCCTCTGCGAGCGTCGCGACAAGGCGTCCCGCCGCATCGTGGACCCTAAGTGCCACACGACCTGCCGTCGGGACTTCGTATTGGATGGGCAGTGAGTGGCTGAATGGACTCCGGTCGACCCGGAGACAAAGGCCGTGCGGGACGTCCGCCGGCCTGTCGGTAATGCCGGCCTGACGGGCGTAGATGGTCTTCCTGATCGTGTCGTTCCCCGGGACGTCATCTATGGCATAATGCACTACCGCCATCATCTCGTATGACGTACTATCTGCCGGCGGCACGGTCCAAGGCTTGAACTCGACCGCGACCGTGGACTCGCGGGCCAGCGGATGGTCCACACGAACGTAGCTGGCGTACGACCCGATCCAGCACGTGGCACCGAGGTACGTAGCCGAATAGTCGAAGTTGCTGCTGTTGCGGACCTGAATCGTCGGCGTGTAGGTCGAGCCCGGATTGACCGTGTCACCGGGCAACAGGACGTCGTCCGCGGCCAAATCAAAGACGATACGTTGCGTCAACCAGGGGTACACGAATATGCTCACGCCAAGACTGCCGCTCGCATGGTCCCCGCTGTCCGGCCCGGCAGGATGTCCCCACCAATTGCTCGCGGCGTCGAAGGAATAGCCGGAAGCTTCCACCCACAGGCCATACGCCTCGTTGCCCTGGATGTTGTTCTCGTGGACAACCCCGCCCTCTCCACCAAAGTCGTCAACATAGAAGTAACACCCTCCGCCATCCGACGAGGCGTTGTTGTTGAGGATCTGGTTGTGCGTGACCCCGGGAAGGGCGTTGGCGCATTCAATGCCTCCGCCCGGAGAGTTCCCCGCGATCCAGTTCTCACTAATCGTCAAGTTTGAGCTGTCGCCGCAGTAGATGCCCCCACCTCTCCCGGCCGTAGCGCTGTTGCCCGATATGATGTTGTCTTTGACTGCAGAACTGCCATGGAACGTGTATATGGCGCCGCCGGAACCGTACGCGGAGTTGCTGGTGAAGATGTTGTTGCGAATCGTGGGCGATGCCGAGTCGCAATGGATACCACCGCCATCAGGGTCCGGTGGATTCGCCACACCATGTTGTATCGTGAACCCGTCGACGACGGTCGTCCCAGAGAGGTACTTGGCCATTCGGATGACGCGAGCGTCGTTTCCATCGATGACCGTTACCTCGGGACCGAACTCGCTCAGTAGTTTGATGCCACCCCGACTTGGCCAGACGATGTTCTCATTGTACGTTCCCGGGGCGACGAGAACCGTGTCGCCGGCGGCCGCCGCGCTGAGTCCCGCTTGTATCGTGTTAAGCGTGGAGTCGGGGTGAACGTACCAGGTCCCGGCCGATGTGAACGAAGTGCAGACCACTGCCAGCAGGACAGCCACTGCCGTTCGAACTCGCGGACAGCACGAATACATCTAGATGCTCCTTTCGTTTCTCCCATGCCCGGAAAGAAGCCGGGCATGCGTCGGTCCGTATCAACCTTGCGCGCAACCGATGTTCCGCGCAGCGCGTTGTCCTCGACAGGGGATTCCTACCGAACTGGGCTCGGGCGTGAGCCTTGCGCATCCGGGCGTTGCACCCGGAAGTCCTCACATGGTCAACTGCGGGATTCTAGCCGGGTAGGACAGCGTGTCAATATTGGTGCGACGAAGGCAAGGGTCTTCGCTCGTCGGTGTGCGAGCACGAAGCGCCAACATGCAACAGAGGATCCGTTCCATCGGGTCGCGAACCGCGGCCTGCAGGCTATGGGACTCGCGCATAGCGAGTCGCGAATGACGCAGTGCGTCCCAAAGCCAGCAGTCGCGAGATCAGGAAGCCGGAGCTTTCCGCTCCTTGCACTCGATACCCAGCCGCGCGAGTTCGGCCAGCACCGGTTCGTAGATCTCGGGAACGACGGGAATATGTACGCCGGCGAGCTTCAACTCCCCCTGCAGGATCATCCGGACTCCGATCGCCGCCGGCAGGCTAACGGTCCGCGCCATCGAGGAATCGCCATCGGGGATCCCGAAGTCGATGAGAGTCGAGAAGATACGCTGAGACGGCTTGCCCGGGTACTCGGCCAGGAATTCGTGGTGCAGCGCGACCATGTCGCGCTCGCGCGGCTTGAAGGCCATACGGTCGAGCATCTGCTTGGCGAGGATGTCGAGGTTCGAGCCCTGCTCCAGGCCGATGGGCTTCTCGTCGAACAACCCGAGCCAGGCGAACCGGTCGAGTATTGGGTGGTTCTCCTTCAGTCCGAGCTTGGCGGCAACGTCTGCTCGAAGAGTCGCATCTTGGGCTCTTGGGACACGATCCGAAATGCCGGACATTTCGGTCATGTCCCTTCGAGCGGGCGCGTACGAACGCAGCCAGGCCGCTGGAGTCAGCTTGCCGATCCCGATCTTCACGCTGTCGTCCTTGAGCAGCCCCAGGTCGGCAATCGCCTTCAGGGTCTCGCACCAGCCGAAGTTACGCAGGGTCCCGCGGAGCATCGTCCGCACGCCCTGCAAGCCGTAGGTTTCGATATAGGGCAGCGAGTTCCGGTTCGCGTAGGCCTCGAACTCGAACCCGTCCGCCACCTTCAAAGGCCAGCGGTTGCCGAACAGGTCCGGGCCCGGTATGAACACTTCCTTGCCGTCCTTGAGATAGCGCGCGTCGTTTCTGCCCGCCATCACCACGCCCTTCGGGCTCCACGAGAACTTGTACCCCAGCGGGTTGTCATTCGCCTCCGGCGCGGGCAGGCCGCCGCAGTAGGACATAAAGCTCACTACCTTGCCACCCGCCTTCTGCACGCCGTGGATGATCTTCATGGCCGACATGTGGTCGATGCCCGGGTCCAGCCCAATCTCGTTCAGGAAGATGACCCCGGCCGCCCTGGCCTGGTCGTCGAGCCTCCTCATCGCGTCGCTCACGTAGGACGTGGTCACCAGCGGCTTCCTGTACAGCAGACAGTGATTTGCCACCTTCACGTGATACGTGTATGGCAGCAGGCTCACGGCCAGGTCGCACCCGCTAACCATGTGGCCAAGCGCCACGTCGTCGTCGACCAGCAGGGCAACCGCCTTGCCGCGTGGATGGGTTCCGACGAGCTCTTGCGCCTTGCTCACGGTCCGGCTGGCGACAGTCACTTCGAAGTCGGGCACGTCGAGCAGGTATCGCACCATCGGCCGCGACACCAGCCCCGCGCCCAGAATCAGAATCTTCTTCATGGAAACACTCTCCTAGGTCTTCAGGAACTTCTCAATGTACCGATATTCGGGGGTCAGTTTCCCTTGGTGGAGAATCAGGGCCCGGCGTATCGGCCCGGGCAGGCCCAGCCGCTCCAGCGGCAGGCTGAAGTCGGTACGTGCAATCACCGGAACGAACGGGAGCAGGGCAACCCCGAACTCCCGCGAGGCGTCGAATGGCAGCTCGCAAGGCAGATTGTCGACTGTCATCAGCAACATGCCGTCGCCCTCGACCCCGTCGCGCACCGTGCCGGTCTCGGGGTGATAGACGTAGAACGGCTCGCCCGGCTCGGTGGCCTTTAGCGTCGCCTCGATCGAGCCTTCGATGTCACACGAGATGTCGCCAATGGCCGCCAGCCTTGGTTCGTGGCCGCCGGTGAACGCCTGCCTCAACCACTCCTTCGTCACCAACCTCGGGTAGCGCGCCTCCCAGTAGATGCAGTTCATCAGGACCGACAGGTGCGGCAGGTGGTCCTCGAACTCCGAGCGGTACAGCTCCGGCTGGCTGTAATACTCCTTCAGGTCGAACCGGTGACCGACCTCCTTCGGCTCGACCATGTGCTCCTCGCGGAACATCACGCGGTAGACCGTACGGCGGTCGCCCTTGGCGGCAAGCGCAGGCAGGTCGACCGGCTCGACCTCGGTCGCGCCGAGCGAATCCAGCATCTCCCATGCGCCCTTGGCCGCGTGCCCGTACCCGGTGACGCCCACTACGAACGGCGACAACTCGGCGGGCAATCCCAGTTCCACGACATCGCGGCCGACCTCGGCGATCGCAGCCTTGGCCAGTTCCACTCGGCCATACTCGTGCGCCAGCCGCACGCGGCTGAACGGCGTCTGCATTCCCTGCGTCTCCAGCCGCTCGCCCAGCCCGGCCAGCGTGTCAACCATGCCGGCGAGTCCGGCAAACCGGCCGAAGAACACCAATCGCCTTCCCGCCTCATCAGTCATCTTCTCATAGTCAATCAACGAGCAACCCAGCTCCATCATCCGCTTGAGCATCGGCATGTTGTGATGCTGCCCTTTGATGACGTGAGAGAAGAAGATGTACGTGTGCCGGGGCAGGAACGCCGCCTCCGGTATCTCCTTGATGCCCAGCACGACCGGGCATACCGACAAGTCGTCGCCCACCTCTGCCCCGACCTCGCGGAACTCCGCGTCGCTGAAAGTCCGTATGTCGGAACGCTGCACGACGAACTGCAGCCCCTGCTCGCCGATGAGCTGGCCCACCTGCTCCGGTATCAGGGGCGACCGACGCTCCCAGGCGTTCTTATCCTCGCGCCGGATGCCGATGCAGGCTGGTTTGGATTGCTTGTCCATGAGGGCGGATATTATACGGCTCGACGGCCCCAAGTCAAAGCAGCAACTGAGCCGGGAAACCGAAGCGGAAGCGCAGAAGTACGGAGAGGGCTATCCGCAGACTACGCGGATGACGCAGATTCCGGCGTGGGGTCCGGAGTCAGGGACTCAAAGGACGATGCCTGGAGCTTCGGTGTCCTCGCGGCTCTATCGCTGCACGACGACCTTCATGACGCTTGATGCATCACGCTTTGCGCTCGACGCCTGATGCACGAAGTACACGCCCGGCGCCAGACTGCTCACGTCATTCGCGCCAGGGCGCAAGGCGAGCACTTCCCGACCGGAGATGTCAAGAAGAGCGGAAGGGATCGAGGGATCAAGAGCTCGAGGGAGGTAGAGCACGCCGCGGACGACCGTGGCCCCGCGGTTCGACGTTCGGACGTCGGCGCTCGACGTTTCATCGATACTGCCCGGGAACGGGTCAAACGTACCCCAGATCCGGTCAGTATTATAGGTCTTGCCTCCGATGGTTCCGGCCCAGCCCTGATACACGAGGAACATCTGGCTGCCGGTGCCGCGAGCCAGCGCCGGACGAAGCTGGTTCCCCTCCTGACTGACAACCGGCCCGGAGTCAAAAACGACTCCGTCCGTCGTCACCAGTGCCCCGTAGATGTCGGGGTGGTTGCTGCGGTAGTCTTCCCAGACCACGAGGAAGTTCGTGCCGTCGAAGCCGATACCTAGGGCAGGACCGACCTGGCTGTATGCCGCCCGCAGGATGCGAAGACCCAGGGAGTCAACGACCTTGCCTTGCGGCGTCACCCGCGCGCCGAAGATGTCGGAGTAGATGCCGCTCCGGTAGTCGGTCCACACCATCAGGAAGTTCGTGCCGCCGAAGGCCATAACCGGAGCGCCCTGGTCCAATACGGCCTTTGAGATGGCAAAGCCCTGCGCGTCAAGCACCACGCCCCCGGGCGTCACCCGCCCGCCGTAGATGTCGGAGTATTCGCCGTTGCGATAGTCCTGCCAGGCCACGAGGAAGTTCGCACCGTCATAGCCGAGGGAAGGCTGCCACTGGTCGCCTGCCGCCTGCGTGATGGCAATGCCCGGCGGGTCAAGTACGGCGCCCGCAGGTGTCACCCTGGCACCGTAGATGTCGGAGTGACCGTTGCGGCCATCTTCCCAGGCCACGAGGAAGTTCGCGCCGTCAAAGGCAAGGGCAGGACCGTACTGGCCGTCTGCCGCCTGCGAGACGGCAAAGCCGTCAGGGTCAAGCACCGCGCCCCCCGGCGCCACCCGCGCACCGTAGATGTCGGAGTAGCCGCTGCGCTGGTCCTCCCACACCACGAAATAGTTCGCGCCGTCAAAGCCGAGGGCAGGAGAGTACTGCCATCCTGGCGCCTGCGAAATGGCGATGCCGTCAGGGTCAAGCACCGTGCCCCCTGATGTCACCCGCGCGCCGTAGATGTCGGAGTAGCCGCTGCGGTGGTCTTCCCACACCACAAGGAAGGTCGCGCCGTCGAAGCCAAGGGTCGGCGTCAGCTGGTCCCTCGCCGCCCGCGGGATAACAAAGCCCGAAGAGTCGAGCACCGCGCCGTCAGGTGTCACCCGCGCGCCATAGACGTCGGCCATCGCCGGATTATTGCGGTAATCGTGCCATGCCACGAGGAAGTTAGCGCCGTCAAAGCCAACGGCCGAGGACCCCCGCGCGCCCGCCCCCCGGGCGATGCCAATGCCCTGCGGGTCAAGTACGCTGCCCTCGGGTGTCACCCGGGCGCCGTTGATGCTGAAGTTGCCGGCGGAGCTCACTTCCCACGCCACGAGGAAATTCTTGCCGTCGGAGTCAACCGCGGGCCGCGTGCCTGCGGACGTCGAGATGACAATGCCGTCCGGGTCAAGCACGGTG
>Ga0316622_100002178_pt1 | contig 13421 bp, 10 predicted proteins | sample OWC_Aug_OW2_C1_D_FD_207646 | JGI IMG/M metagenome (GOLD analysis project Ga0316622, IMG submission 207646) | Wetland soil microbial communities from Old Woman Creek delta, Ohio, United States - OWC_Aug_OW2_C1_D5_C | ecosystem: Environmental > Terrestrial > Soil > Wetlands | place: USA: Ohio... | reverse complement strand
TCATGCCGCACCTGCGCGCGCTGAAGCGCCGCCGGCGCCAGTACGTGCTGTGCGGCGACTGGAACATCGCGCACAAGGAGATCGACCTGAAGAACTGGCGCTCGAACCAGAAGAACTCCGGCTTCCTGCCCGAGGAGCGCGCCTGGCTCGACGAATTGTTCGGCGACGTCCGCTACGTGGACGGCTTCCGCGAGGTGAATGCCGAGCCCGAGCAGTACACCTGGTGGTCGAACCGCGGCCAGGCCTGGGCGAAGAACGTGGGCTGGCGCATCGATTACGAAGTGCTGAGTCCCGGCCTGCGCGGCAGCGTGCTCGCCACCGACATCTTCAAGGCGCAGCGCTTCTCGGATCACGCTCCGCTGACGGTCGACTACGACCTGTGAGCAGCGCAACCACGCCGGCGGCGGACGCGGCTGCAACTCGCAAGCCGTGGTGGCGCGGCTGGCTCGAGGCGGCCGCCGCGTACAAGCACCCCCGCGTGCTCGCGATGCTGTTCCTCGGCTTCTCTGCCGGCCTGCCGTTCATGCTGGTGTTCTCCACGCTGTCGGCCTGGCTGCGGGAGGTCGGCGTCGAGCGCGCCACGATCGGCATGCTGTCCTGGGTCGGCATTATTTATTCGATCAAGTTCTTCTGGGCGCCGGTCGTCGATCGACTGCGGCTGCCGCTGTTCCACCGGCTGCTTGGCCGGAGGCGCAGCTGGATGTTGCTCGCGCAGGTCGGCATCGCGGTTGGCCTCTTCAACATGGCGCACCTGAATCCCGTCGGGCACCTCGGCGCCATGGCCGCGCTTGCGCTGCTCGTCGCGTTCTCCTCGGCCACGCAGGACGTCGCCATCGATGCCTGGCGCATCGAGGCCGTGCCGCAGTCCATGCAGGGCGTGATGGCGGCGGCCTACCAGCTCGGCTATCGCATCGCGATCATGGTGGCCAGTGCGGGGGCACTGTGGATTGCGGCGGATTTCGGCTGGACCGCGGCCTACACGGCGATGGCCGTGATGGTCGGCGTCGGCATCATGACCACCCTCGTCATCGCCGAGCCGCAGCCGCGCGTCGCCCAGCAGTCCCTGGCGCAGGAGCAGCGTGTCATCGACTGGCTGGAGCGCAATGCGCACTGGCCAGCGGCCATGCAGCAGGCGGGTTCGTGGTTCGTCGGCGCGGTCGTCTGCCCGTTCGTCGACTTCTTCACGCGCTACGGGAAGCGGCTCGCGGTGCTGATGCTCGCGTTCATTGCGAGCTACCGGCTGACCGACTTCACGATGGGCGTGATGGCGAATCCGTTCTACCTCGACGTCGGCTACACGCTGAAGGAGATCGCCGCGGTCGCCAAGGGCTACGGCGTGGTGATGTCCATCCTGGGCACCATCCTCGGCGGCGTCGCGGTGGCGCGGCTCGGCACGGTGCGATCGCTGGTGCTCGGCAGCCTGCTCGTGATCGGCTCGAACCTGCTGTTCATGACGCTCGCGTTCCAGGACGATCCGAGTCTCGTCGGCCTCGCGGTGGTCATCAGTGCCGACAATCTCGCGATGGGCGTGGCGGGCACGGCACTGATCGCCTATCTCTCGAGCCTGACCAGCGCCTCTTACACTGCGACCCAGTACGCGCTCTTCTCGTCGATGTACGCGCTGCCCGGCAAGCTGCTCATGGGCACCTCCGGGTTCGTGGTGGACGCGGTCGGGTACCCGTGGTTCTTCGTGTACACGTCGTCGCTCGGCATTCCGGCGCTGGTGATGCTGTACTTCCTTTCGAGACCGGAAGCGAAGGCGCGAGCACTGGCCGGTGCCGATACGCGCTGAGGGTCAGCTGCGAACGCCCTCGGGGTGCTGCTGACCCGAGTCGCCGATCTCGTCCCACGGGGCCTTCGAGCCGACCCAAACGTTCATCTCGCGACCCATCCACCGCAAACGGGAAACACCTGGCCCACAAAGCAGTCCGCGGCATCGCTGCACAGGTACGCCGCGAAGAGGGCATCCTCGCGAGCCGCGACCAGCCGGCCCAGCGGAACCTCGCGTGCCAGCCGCTCCTGGAAGCGTGGATTGTCCTGCACCTCGGGCGGGAAGTAGGTGGGGTTGTCGACGAAGTTCTGGGCGATGGCATTGACCTGCACATTGTGCGGCGCGAGTTCAGCTCCAACGGCCTGGACATAGGCGAGCTGGGCCCCCCGCGCTGCACTGTAGGTCGAGGCCTTCTTCATCCCGCGGAGCGCCGAGGCGCTGCCGACCACGAGTATCTTGCCGGAGCGGCGGTCGACCATGGCTGGCGCGGCCGCGCGGACGAGGCGTGGCAACGGGTCGACCAGGGCGGCGAAGACCGAGCGCCACTCGTCTTCTGTGACGTCGATTGCCGGGGTCGTCGGTGCCCTGAGCGCCAGGTTGGCGACCAGCACGTCGATATGTCCGGCTTCGGCCACGACCTGCGCGGCAGCGTCGAGTTCTGTCAGGTCCGCCTCACTTGCCAGAACTGCGGCACCCTGCTCCGCGAACACCTGACAAAGCGCCGGCCCCATGAACTCCGCTGCCTGGGTGACCAGGACTCGCTTTCCGACGAGTGCGTTTTGCATTGGCGTTCCAAAAATCAGGGGGTCGTCATCGTGGCAGCTTCAACCGGCAGACCTCAGGATCGCGCGCGCCGCATTGCGCCCGCTCGCCCCGCTCACCCCACCGCCGCCATGCACTCCACTCCCGCACAGGAACAACCCGTCCACTGGCGTGCGGTGATCCGACCAGCCGGGCAGCGGCCGCATGACGAAGATCTGGTCGAGGATCATTTGGCCGTGGTTCAGGTCGCCCTCGGTGAGGCCCCAGTCCTGCTCGAGGTCGAGCGGTGTGACGGACTGCACCCCACGGATCGAGTCGCGCAACCGGGGCGCATACGATGACAGTGTGTCGATGGCACGCGTCTCGAGCGCGGCCCGCGCGCCCTGCCAGTCGCCCTGTCGCAGTGCGTACGAAGCGAACTGGTAGTGCACCGAGACCACGGGGCCCGCGGTCGTGACTTCGAGGTACGGCCGCTCGGAGATCTCGCCGTACTTCGACGCGTCGTAGGCCTGCTCGAGGTACTTCAGCGTCGGCGCGACGACGAGCGTGCCCTCGGGCAGCCCGTGCCGGCCGTCGGTCAGCAGGTGAACCTTGGCCACTGAGCCGCGCATCCGGATGGACTGCGCCTGCCAGACGAACTCAGGCGGCAACTCGACCGCGCCGACGAGGCCGAGCAGCGTCGTGCGCGGATCGGCGGCGGAGACGACCAGTGATGCGGCGATCTCCTCGCCGCCGAGGAGACGCACGCCCTGCACCTGCTGCCGGTCGACGAGGATGCGCTCGACCGCCGAGGACGTGCGCAGTTCGCCGCCGCCGGCGCGTAGGGCCGCGAGCAGTGCGTCGGTCAGTGAGGCGCCGTCGGTCGACGGCCGGTGCGCGAGGCCGCCGCGGTTGAGCCAGTTGTGGACCAGCGTGAAGCCGGTCCCCGCCGAGTACGCCCCGAGCGTGACGCCGTGGATCGCAAGCGCCCCGATCGCCGCCTTGAGTGGTTCGGACTCGAACCACTCCTCGGTGAACTCGCGCGCCGACATGGACAGGCTGCGCATCAAGCGGAACATGTCCTTGCGGCCGAGCCGGCGCAGTCGCAGCAGCAGCGATGCAAGAGGCAGGCCTTCGCGAACGAGTTCGCTGCGCAACATGCGAGGCATGGGCGTGCGGTAGGCCGCATCGAGGAACCCGGCCGCGCGGTTCATGAACGCGACGAACTCCGGCCAGCGCGCGGCGTCCCGCGCCGAGAGCCTGCCGATGGACTCGATCGCCGCGGCGTCCCCGGCATCCGTCGTCAACAGCAGCGAACCGCCATCCCGCAGCAGCGAGACATATGGGTCGCTGCTCGTTTCGGCCGCCCGCAGGCCGTGCCGCTCGAGGTCCAGGTCGCGCACGATGTCCGGCCGCAGCCGGCCCGAAGCATGCAGCACCGGCGCCTCGACGTCCGGCCACAGGCGCCGGGCGGCGAGTTGGCCCCCGGGCACCTCGGCGCGCTCGAGCACCAGCACCTTGCGTCCGGCCTTGGCGAGATACGCGGCCGTGACGAGCCCGTTGTGCCCGCCGCCGACGACGATCACGTCGTGCTTCGCGGTACTCATCGCCAGTCCTTGAGGATCTCGTGCGCGGCGAGCTTGCCCGCCGCACCCATCACGCCGCCACCCGGGTGCGCACCCGAGGCGCCGAAGTAGTAACCCGGCAGGGGCGTGCGGAAGTCCGCCCACTGCGGCGCGGGGCGCAGGAAGAAGAGCTGGTGCAGCAGCAGTTCGCCGTGGAAGATGTTGCCGCCGGTGATGCCGGCGATGCGCTCGATGTCCTTCGGCGTGATCACCTGCTTGCCGACGATCGCGCGGCGGATGTTCGGCGCGTAGCGCTCGATCGTGTCGATCACGGTCTCGCCGAACGCGTCGCGCTTCGCATCGTCCCACCCGCCCTCGATGTCGTAGGGCGCGTACTGGACGAAGCACGACATCACGTGGTGGCCCGGCGGCGCCATGTCGCGGTCGATCATCGACGGGATGATCATGTCGATGTACGGGCGTTGCGAGAACTGGCCGTACTTGGCTTCGTCGTAGGCGCGCTCGATGTAGTCGATGCTCGGGCTGATCGAGATCGCGCCGCGGTGCAGCGGACCCTCGCCCGGCAGGCAGGTGAACTGCGGCAGCTCCGAGAGCGCGATGTTCACCTTGCCCGACGAGCCGCGCACCCGGAAGTCGCGGATCGCCTGCGTGAATTCGTCGGGAAAGTGCTGCGCGTCGACGAACTGCAGGAAGCTGCGCTTGGGGTCGGCGGCCGACATCACGACTGTTGCGTGCAGCTCATCGCCGTTCGCGAGCGCAACGCCGGTGGCCCGGCCGCCGCGCACGATCACTTTCTCGACGGCCGCGCCGGTCCGGATCTCGACGCCGAGCGCGCGCGCGGAACTCGCGATCGCCGCGCTGACGCCGCCGGTGCCGTTCTTCGCGAATCCCCAGGCGCGGAACGCGCCGTCGATCTCGCCCATGTAGTGGTGCAGCAGCACATAGGCGGTGCCAGGCGAGCGCGGTCCGAGGAACGTGCCGATGATGCCGCTCGCCGACTTGGTGCCCTTCAACGGGTCGAACTCGAACCACTCGTCCAGAAGGTCGGCCGAGGATTGGGTCACGAGCTTCGCGATCCGGTAGATCTCCGACTCGCTCAGGCTCGCGCCGTACTGGCCGAGCTTCAGCAGGCCGCGCAGGTCGCGCCAGCTGAGCGACGAGGGATCCGGCGGCACGAGCCCGATCACCGGCTTGATCGCCTTGGCGGCGCGGGCCATCACGCGCGAATACTCGTCGGCGGCTTCGGCATCCCGCGGCGAGTGGCGATAGAGCTCGCGTCGCGTCAGGTCGTGGTCGTCCCACGCCGCGAGATAGTCGCCGTTGTCCATCGGCGTGACCGTGCTCGGCAGCGGCAGGATCTTGAGCCCGTGCCGGGGCAGTTCGAGGTCGCGGATGATCTCCGGCCGCAGCAGACTGACCACATACGAGAACTCGGTGAAGCGGTATCCGGGAAAGATCTCCTCGGTGACTGCGGCGCCGCCCACGACGTCGCGCCGCTCCAGCACGACGACCTTCTTGCCCGCCCGTGCGAGATAGGCGCCGGCGATCAGGCCGTTGTGGCCCGCGCCGATCACGATTGCGTCGTAGCGGCTGGCGCCCGTCACTTGCGCTTCCAATCGGGCTCGTAGAACGGCAACGACACGACCGTGCCCGGCGCGTGGCGGCGATGGTGCTCGACCGTGATTTCGAGGCTGACCCGCGTGCCGGGCTCGTAGTAGGGCCGTTGCAGGTGCACGAGCGCGATGTACTTCTTCAGCACCGGCGACCAGGTGCTCGTCGAGGCATAGCCGACCTGCTGGCCGTCGTGCAGCACGGGCAGGCTGCCGCGCACGGCCATCGCCGGAATCTGCGGTGGCAGGCCGACCGCGGCGTAGACGCGCTCCAATCCCTCCCAGTCGACCTCGAGACCGACCATCTTCCAGGCGGATCCCTCGCGCGCCTCACGCTCGAGCGCGCGGCGACCGACGAAGTAACCCGGCTTGTCGAGCGCGATCGTCCAGCCGAGTCCCATCTCGTAGGGCGAGGACTTCTGGCCGGGGATCCAGGCGTGCGTGGCCGCGGTGTAGTCCACGTCGAGCATGAAGAGACCCGCCTCGACGCGCGCCATGTCCATCGCCAGGATGCCGCATGCGGCGATCCCGTAGTCGCCGCCGGCGTCCATCAACGCGTCCCAGACGGGCAGGGCGTCCGCCGCGTCCATCCAGATCTCGTAGCCGAGGTCGCCGGTGTAGCCGGTGCGCGAGATCGTCACCGGCCGGCCCGCGAGCACGTTCGGTGCCATGCGGAAGAACTTGAGGCCGTCCACGGTCGTGTCGCAGCAGCGATTCAGGACCGCGCGCGACTTCGGTCCCTGCAGGCTCAGCGCGGCCATCTGGTCGGTGCGCTCGGTGACGCGGACCCGCAGGCCCACCGCATTCATCGCCAGCCAGCGCAGCGCAGGCTCGGCCGAGGTGAGGCGGAAACTCTGCTCGCCGAGCCGCGTCACCGTGCCGTCGTCGAGCAGCTTGCCGCCGTCGTCGCACCAGCCCGTGTAGTAGACCTGCCCGATGGCGAGCTTCTGGATGTTGCGCGGCGTGACCTTGTCGAGCAGCCGTGCCGCGTCCGGCCCTTCGATCAGGTACTTCATCAGCGGCGAGACGTCGATCAGCGCGGCGGCGTTGCGGATCGCCCAGTACTCGCGCTCGAGGCCGAGGTCGTAAGACCCGACCGCGATGTGGCCGGCCCAGCGGCGCCAGTTCTGCGGCAGGCACAGTGCGGACGTGCGCGCGTGGAACGGCGTGCGCTTGAGCTGGTACAGCCCAGTCATCGCCGGTGCGCACCTGCACGCAGGTCGGCGTGCAGCAACTGGTGGAACAGTTGTTCCCCGGCCTCGCGTCGCACCGACAGGCGGCCGGTGTCGTACGCACGCGAATGCAACCCGCGCTGCACGGACCGGCAGATGCCCTCGTCCTCGTCCTGGACGCGGTTCGCGATGTCGATCGAGGCGCGGTTGAACTCGCGGGCGGCCTCGGACACGTCGGCAAACCAGAAGTCGAAGATCACCTCGGTCTGGTCCACGCCGCGCGGATAGACGAGGTTCGTGTCCATCACGCCCTCGTACCAGTTGAACATGAAGTTGGGGTAGAACCAGTAGTAGAGGGCCCGGTCACCCTTGCGCACGGCGCCCGTCTCGCGTTCCGCGCCGCGCGTCACCATCGGGCTCGACTGCAGGCAGTGGCGGCGGCCGTTCTCGATCGTGTACTTGTGGTAGTCGAGCACGCTGCCGAGGCCCTCGTGCAGGTAGGGCACGTGGTAGCCGCCGTCGAGGTAATTGTCGACGAACACCTTCCAGTTGCAGTCGAACACGTAGTGGCGGCGGTCGAACCAGTGCAGCTTGCCAAGCTCGAGCGCCTGCACCTGCGCCACCACCTCGGGACCGAGGCCTTCCTCGAGCGAGGGGCCGTCCGTGGTGAGGCGCACGAACACCCAGTTCTCCCACGCCGTGGTGGCGACCGGCATGAGGCCGTGATCGGCCGGATCGAAATTGCGCACGCCTTCGAACGCGGGCGCGGCCTTGAGCGCGCCTTCGAGCGTGTAGGTCCAGCCGTGGTACGGGCACTGCAGGCGCTTCGCGCAGCCCTCGCGCTCGGTCATGACGGCCGCGGCGTGGTGCCGGCAAACGTTGAAGAAGCCGCGCAGCACCTGGTCGCTGCCGCGCACGATCAGCAGCGGTTCGCCGGCGAGTTCCAGCGTGACGAACTGGCCCGGTTCGCGGACCTGGTCGAGCCGGCACGCGTATTGCCACGTGTTCGCGAACGTGGTCTCGAGCTCCAGTTCGAGGATGCGCGGATCGATGTACCACGACGCCGGGCACGTGCTCGCCTCCGCGAGCGGCCGGCCCGGATCGTAGCGATCGATCAGGTCCAACAACGAGTCTTTCATGGCGAGCCACCGTGCGGCCGGCAACGGCCGCACGGTGCGATTCCTCAGAAGTCCTGGGTGAACTTCAGGCCGATCGTGCGCGGCTGGTTCGGGATGTAGTACGGATTCACGCCGCAGACGCTCACGGTGCACTGCGCATAAGTGAAAGTGCGCCCCCGCTCGTCGAACGCATTGCGTATGAACAGCGTGACCGTGTAATTGTCCCAGGCGAGGCCGCCCGACAGGTCGAACACGGTGTATGCATCCTGCTTGCCGAGCAGCTCGCGATCCTCGCGCTGCAGGTCGGAGTAGCTGCTGCCCTCGTACAGCACGACGCCCTGGACGTTCGCGTCGAAGTCGCCGGCCTTGAACGTGTAACGACCCGTGAGGTTCCCCTTGACCTCCGGCGTGACCGGCAGCCGGTCGCCCTTGAAGGCCGTTGGCGGCGCGTCCGGGTCGGGGACGTAGTCTTCGGTGAGTTCCGTATCGAGCAGCATGAGGCCGCCGCTCACCGTGAGCGCGTCGGTTGCCGCCCACATCAGGTCCATCTCGATGCCGAGGATCTCGGCCGACCCGGCGTTGCGGATCACCGTCAGCCCAGCGCCGCTGGGTGGCAGGAACGAAAACTGGATGTCGTCCCACTCCTCGTAGAACAGCGCGCCGTTCAGTCGCAGGCGATTGTCGGCCCAGGTGGTCTTCCAGCCGAACTCATAGTTCGTCAGGTAGTCCGACTTGTACGGTGGCACCGTGCCGTTGCGGTTGATGCCGCCCGGACGGAAGCCCTCCGAGTAGGTTGCATAGACCAGCCGCTCGTCGTCGAACCGATAGGTGAGGTTGAACCGTGGCACGGTGCCGTCCTCGTCGACCTCGTCGTCGAGGTTGATGCAGGGCGCGCCACGGAACTGCTGGTCCGAGAAGCAGAGCGCCTCGCCGTAGTTGCCGCTGTAGTTGTCGTTGAAGCCGAAGAATCCCTTCAGGGAATTCTCGGTCTGGAACCAGCGCAGGCCCGCGCTGCCCGTGAGCTTGTCCGTGAAGTCGTAGGACAACTCACCGAAGACGGCTTCCTCGGTGTCCTCGCGCTGCTGCTGGGTGAGCCAGATCGTGTCCGGCCAGCCGGTAACCTCGATCGGAAAATACTCGCCGTCGCTCAGGAACCCACCGAGACCGCGGATCTGGTAGTTCTGGAAGATGCCGTGCTCCTGCTTCTGGTAGAAGAGGCCGCCGACCGCCCGGAAGCGATTGTCCTTCGGCGACGACACCCGGATCTCGTGGCTCTGCCGCTGGTAGTCGTCCTTCCAGCGAATGAACTGCGACGGGTCCGCGAGCGGCACGCCGGCGTCGTCACCCCAGTACGAGCCGTAGGCACAGCACTCATCGTAGAAGAACGCGTAGTCGCCGTAGTCCTGCTGGACGTCGACGTCGCGATCGAGGTATGCGCCCGCATAGACGACGTCGAAGTTGCCGATGCGGCCTTCGACGGTCAGCGCCGCCTGGACCCATTCGTCCTCGGACGATTCCGGGTAGAAGTGCGCGATCTCCAGGTCGCCCACGGCCGGATCGTAGCCGACGAAGCCGTTGGCCTCCTGCTTCTGCATCATCAGTGCGGGCGTGATCGTCCAGTTGTCGTTCAGGTCCACCCGCAGCGCGCCGCGCGCGCCGTAGGTATCGACGTCGTTGTAGTCGTCCTTGGCACGGGCCGGGCTCTCGGTGCAGCCGGCCGGTGGATTGCGGCTGTTGCTGATGCAGCCGCCGGATGTCGGGAACGTGCGCGTCGCCTTCACGTTGTCGACGTAGCCAGCGTCGTGGCGTACCCAGCCCACGAGCCGGATCGCCGCGCGCTCGCTGAGCGGCAGGTTGACGAAACCCTCGGCCACGTACCCGGTGCCGCCATCCGTCACCGTATTGCCTTCGAGCCCGTAGCCCGCCTCGAACCCGGACGGATCGGGCCGGTTGGTGATGATGCGGATCGTGCCGGCCTGCGAGCTCGCGCCGTACAGCGTACCCTGCGGACCGGCCAGCGCCTCGACGCGTGCGACGTCGTAGAGATGCACGTCGAGCGCACCCTGGATCGTCGTGATCGGCTGCTCGTCGAGGTACATGCCGACGCTCGGCGACGGCCCGGAGTGGTTGTTGTTCTCGCCGCTTGCGACGCCGCGGAAGTACGCGAGCCCGAAGCCCGGGCCGACCGTCGTGAACGAGACGCTCGGCAGGAATCGTACGTAATCGTTGAACGCGCTGATCTGAAGCTCGTCGAGCCGCTCCCCGCCGATCGCCTGGATGCTGATCGGCACTCGCTGCAGGTTCTCCTCGCGCTTCTGGGCGGTGACGATGATCTCCTCGAGGCCGCCCGACGACACCTGCTGTGCCGTCGCGACCGGCGTGCCGGCGAGCAGCAACGGAGCGAGCGGCAATCCGGCCAGCACGCGGCCGCGGAGCTGCGCCGCCACGGCGTGCCGCAGCGACCGAGTCTCGTTCTTGTTCATTCGATGAGTCCCCCGAGTTTGTGGTCGTATTCTCTATGCACGAAGCGCGTCACGGCAAATCAAGCTGCATCCGGGTATCCATCGAGCGCTGGTCCGAGCGCCCGCCGGAGCGGGCCGAGCCAGGGCTCGTAGTGGCGCCAGTGATCCACGGCATCGCGGAAGATCGGCGAGCGGACCTGCTCGGAGCTTGCCGTGCGTACCGCTCGGTCGTTCTCGTAGAAGTGCAGGCAGCGCGCGTCGTATTCGAGGCCGCAATGGGCCAGCAGCCGCCGGATCTCCGTTTCGGTGTCCGCGACCATGCGCTCGTAGATCACGCGGTGCACCCGGCCGGGCAAGACTGAGTCGAAATGCGCCATCAGCGCGGCGTAATCGCGATAGTAGCGCCCGACGTCCTCGAGGCTGTAGGTGAAGCCCTGGCCGCGGGCGAAGTGCTGCTTGAAGGCCGAGAAGCAGCAACTGAGCGGGTGCCGGCGCGTATCGACGATCCGGGCGTTCGGCAGGATCAGGTGGATCAGGCCGGCGTGCGCCCAGTTGTTCGGCATCTTGTCGATGAAGAACGGCTTGTCCGTCTTGCGCTGGACCCGGGTCTGCGCGAGGTAGCGTTCGCCCAGCGCCCGCAATGCCTCAGGCTCGAGTTCGGCGAGCGCGTCCGGGTACTTCGACGGCTGCGAGCGGCGCGTGCGCCCGGACAGCTCCCGGACCAGGCCGAGCAGGTCGGGCAGTTCCATCGTGCCCTCGACGGCAGGATGGCTGGCGAGGATCTGCTCCACCAGCGTCGAGCCCGAACGGGGCAGCCCGACCACGAAGATCGGGTCCGGTGACGGTGCTCCCGAGCCGCGGCGGGACGCAAAGAACTCGGGCGTGAACAGGGCCTGCGCCCGGCGCACCAGCGCGGTCGTCTCGTCCGCGTCATAGGCGAGCGTCGCCCGTCGCAGCCGATTGCCCTCGGCGTAATGTGCGAACGCGGCGGCATGGTCGCCCGCATCCTCCATGGCCTTGCCGAGCGCGAATTGAAAATGCAGGCGGTCCTCGGCGCCGAGATCGCTGCGCGCGATCTGCGTTGCCATGGCCTCGATCTCGACCGGCGCAAAGCGATAGGTCTTCAGGTTGGCCAGGCTCCAGTACGCCTCACCGAGCGAGGGCTCGAGCTCGATGCTGCGGCGATAGGCCTCGATGGCCTCCGCCCGACGACCGGCCGTCTTCAACGCGTGGCCCTGGCTCATCCAGAGTTTCGGCTGGCCCGGGTAGTCGGCGAGCAGGCCGGCATAGGTCGCGATCGCACGCTCGTATTCGCCGAGCCGTGCCAGCGCGGCGGCTTGCAGGCTGCGGTAACCGGGATTGCGCGGATCGCCGCCGAGCAGTCGTTCGACTTCGCGCAGCGCGTCCACTGACTTCGCCTGCCGATGCAGCACCACGGCGTAGTTGTGGCGCGCCGCCGTGAAATCGGGCGCGAGCTCGAGGCAGCGTGCGAGCAGGTTTTCGGCGTCCGCGAGTCGGCCCAGCCGCGCCGCCAGCTCGGCAAACATCCGGATCGCCGCGACGTCGGTCGGGTATTGCTTCAGGTGCGTGCGCAGCAGCGTCTCGGCGACGGCAAGGCGGCCCTCGCACAGCGCGGCGGCCGGCGCGAGCAAGCGGGGATCGCGCGTCGAGGCCTTGATGTGGCTCGCGTACGCGGCCGCGGCACCCGACGTATCGCCCATCGCGAACAGGTGATCGCCGAGCAGGCGCCAACCATCGGCAAGGTTGGGCGCAACCCGCAATGCGCGCCGCAGGGACGCCACCGCGGCTTCACCCCGGCCCTCGGCACCCAGCGCCCGGCCGCGCTCGTAACACGCAGTTGCGAGGATCGACTTTGCCTGCGGGTGGCCCGGGACGGCCTTGAGAATTTCCTCGGCCTGCTCGATCGCGAGCGATGGATCCACGGCGAGCAGCTGCGACGCGTGCTCGAGCGCAACCTCGAGCGAGCCCGCGGGCTCATTGGCGCCGCTCATCGATGATCCCCGGCTTTTGACAGTGTCGGGGTCGAATGAAAGACTCGCGCCGCCGCATTGTCAAATGGGCGCCGCCGGGAACGCCATGGACCTCGAGCGCGTGATCTGTCCATTGCACGAGTTGCCCGACCCGGGCGCCAAGGGCTTCACGATGGGGGGAGGCGACTGGCCGCTGCGCGGCTTCGTCGTGCGGCGTGGCCAGCACGTGCACGCTTACGTGAATCACTGCCCGCACGCCGGGTTCCCGCTCAACTGGCGGCCCGATGCGTTCCTGTCCCAGCAGGCGCCGCTGATCCTCTGCTCGATGCACGGCGCGCTGTTCGAAATCGAAACAGGCGCCTGCGTTTCAGGGCCGTGCGCGGGCCTGGGCCTGCGCCCGCTGCCAGTGCGCGTGGAGCGTGGTTACGTGATGCTCGACGACGGTGTACCGCTCGAGGAGCCGCCGGACCTCGGTCGTTGACTCAGTAGCGGTCGGGGTCGTCCTGCGCTTCGGACAACTCGACCTCGGAGAAGCCGCTCGCCTCGCCACGATCGACGAATTGCAGTGGGTCGCCCCACGCCGGACTCGAGCCGGGCTCGGCTTCGTACTCGTTCTCGGTGTCTTCGGGCTCGACGTCGAGCGAACCCGTCCAGTCCTCAGGCGGCTCGGTGGATTCGATCGTGGCCTCGAGCCACTCGTCGAGGTCGGTTTCCTCGATTGTGCCGTCGAAGTACTGGATCTCGATCGTCCGATCGTCCGGATCGATTGCGACCACTTCGAACGAATCGCCGCCGGTGCGCCGGTACCACTCGCCGATGACAGGTGCGGGGTTCGCCATGATCTCGATCCTCTCCGGGCTTGCTGCGCTGCTATCCTCTGGATGCTTCACCATCCTTGTAGCCCTGCGCGACAGCGAGTTCAAGTAGCGGAATCTGCGAACTGCCAATGTTCGACGAACTGGTCAAATTC
>Ga0316622_100002177_pt1 | contig 13427 bp, 6 predicted proteins | sample OWC_Aug_OW2_C1_D_FD_207646 | JGI IMG/M metagenome (GOLD analysis project Ga0316622, IMG submission 207646) | Wetland soil microbial communities from Old Woman Creek delta, Ohio, United States - OWC_Aug_OW2_C1_D5_C | ecosystem: Environmental > Terrestrial > Soil > Wetlands | place: USA: Ohio... | reverse complement strand
TCCCCCTCGCTGCCGGCAGCGAGCGGGTGCTCCTGACGGTGAACCAGCCCTACAGCAACCACAACGGCGGAGGCATCGCCTTCGGCCCGGACGGCTACCTGTACGCGGGCTTCGGGGACGGAGGTTCCGGCGGCGACCCGCAGAACAACGCCCAGGCCCCCACCACGCTGCTCGGGAAGATCCTGCGCATCGACGTCGGCGCCGGCTCGCCCTACGGGGTCCCGGCCGGGAATCCCTTCGCCGCGAACCCGCTCTGCAACGCCAGCGGGACCGGGGCGCAGGGCTGCCCGGAGATCTTCGCCTGGGGGTTCCGCAATCCCTGGCGCTGGAGCTTCGACCGCCAGACCGGCCAGCTCTGGGCGGGCGACGTCGGGCAGGGCGCGTGGGAGGAGATCGACGTGGTGGTGCTGGGCGGCAACTACGGCTGGCGGTTCCGCGAGGGCGCGCACTGCTACAGCCCGTTCAGCGGCTGCCCCACGGCGGGGCTCGTCGAGCCCGTCTCCGAGTACGACCACTCGCTCGGCTCCTCCGTCACGGGCGGATACGTCTACCGCGGCAGCGCCGTCGCCAGCCTGGCGGGCCGCTACGTATTCGGGGACTTCGCGAGCGGCCGGATCTGGATCGCCGACCCGCAGGGCAGCCGGACACCCATCCAGATCGCCGACACGAACCACGCCATCTCCTCCTTCGGCGAGGGGCTCGACGGGGAGCTTTACGTCGTGGACTACGCCGGGACGCTGCACGCCATCCAGCCCGGGACCGCGGGCGGCGGCTCCATCCCCGCCAGCCTGGCCGACACCGGCTGCGTGGACCCCGTCGACCCGACCCGGCCGGCCGCCGGCCTCATCCCCTACGCGCCCAACGCGGCGCTCTGGTCGGACGGCGCCTCCAAGGAGCGCTGGATCGCGCTGCCCGACGGCCTGGACGTCGACGTCTCGAGCCCGGACGGCGACTGGGACCTCCCGAACGGCACCGTGCTCGTGAAGAGCTTCCGGCTGGGGACCCAGCTCGTGGAGACGCGGCTTCTCATGAGGCACCCGGACGGCGTCTGGGCGGGCTACACGTACGAGTGGAACGACGCGCAGACCGCGGCGACGCTCGTCCAGGGCGGCAAGAGCCGCCAGGTCTCGGGCCAGTCCTGGATCTACCCCAGCGAGGCCCAGTGCCTCGTCTGCCACACGGCGGGCGCCGGGCGCAGCCTCAGCCTGGAGACGGCGCAGCTGAACGGGAGCCTCCTCTACCCGCAGACCGGGCGGACGGCGAACCAGATCGCGACTCTGAACGCGATCGGGACCCTGGCGCCGCCCGTCGCGGCGGACCCCGCGACCCTGCCGGCCTACCCGGATCCCCACGGGACCGCGGGCTCGCTCGCCGACCGCGCCCGGGCCTACCTCCACAGCAACTGCTCGAACTGCCACCGGCCGGGGGGCTCGACGCCGGTTCCGATGGACCTGCGGTTCTCGACACCGCTCGCGGGCACCGGGGCGTGCAACGCCGTGCCGCAGGCCGGCGACGTCGGCCTGGGCGCCGGGGCGAGGCTCGTCGTGCCGGGGAACCCGGACCTGTCGGTGATGGTCGCGCGCATGGGCCGGCGCGACGCCGCCGGCATGCCCCCGCTCGGCTCCAACGTCGTGGACGCGGCGGGCGTCGCGCTCGTCCGGCAGTGGATCGCGAGCCTGGCGGGGTGCGACTAGGGCGGCTCGCCCGCGACGTTCCGGCAGAACGTCTCCCGCACCCGGAGCGCCGAGAGGAGCCCGAGGAGCGCGAAGGCGGCGAGGACGCCCATCCCGAGCCGGTAGCCGCCGCGGTCCACCACCCAGCCGACGAGCGGCTGGTAGACGGTCGGCCCCAGGAAGACGCCCGCGTTCACGACGCTCATGGCGGTGCCCGAGAGCGCGGGCGGGTTCACCTCCTTCACGCTCGCCCAGGTGAGCGTGAAGGAGGCGGCGCTGGCGCCGGTCAGCGCGAACGAGGCCAGGCTCGCGGGGAGCGGCAGGGCGAGCCCCAGGACCCACGGCAGCCAGGCGAGCACGTGGAGGAGGCCCAGCCCGAGGATGAGCGGCCGGCGGCGCCCCATCCGATCGGACAGGTTGCCGGCGACGAGCGAGCTCAGCGCGAACGCCACGAGCATGAGCGTCGTGTGAGACGTCGCCCGCGTCCGGGACATGCCGTGCACCTCGACGAGGTACGGCACGGCCCACAGCCCGGCGAACGCGAGGAAGCTGCCGGCGAGCCCCATGTTCACGAAGAACCCCGGCCAGGTGGCGCGGTTCCGCATCACCCGCCGGAGCCCAGCGTGCCACGATCCCCGCCGCGGGGGATGAGCGGCCAGCCCGTCGATCTCGCGCATCGAGGGCAGGCCGGCGTCGCGGGGGTCGTCGCGCACGAGCAGCCAGGTCGCGCCCGCCAGCCCGAGGGACAGCGCGCCGAGCGCGACGAAGACGTCGCGCCAGGAGGCGAGGCCGACCACCCAGGCGAGCGGGGCCGCGGACAGGACCGCGCCCAGGTTCCCCATGAACATCGTGAGGCCGGAGAGGGTCGCGAACTCCCGCTCCCGGAACCAGGCGGCGACGAGCTTGAGGAGCGCGATGAAGGTGACCGAGACGCCGAGCCCGACGAAGGCCCGGCCGACGGCGGCGACGCCCAGCGACCCCGCCAGGCCGAACGCGATCGAGCCCAGGCCCGCCACCAGCCCGCCCGCGGCCACGATGCGGCGCGGGCCGAGCGCGTCGACGAGCACGCCCGTGGGGACCTGCATCACCGTGTAGACGGCGAAGTAGGTGGCGGCGAGCGCCCCCAGAGCGGCGCCGCTCGCGTCGAAGGCGCGGCGCAGCTCCCCGGCGATGGCGGCCGGCGCGAGCCGGTGGAAGAAGGAGAGGACGTAGGCGGCCGAGACCAGCGCGAAGGCGGTCCAGCGCCGGCGGCGCATCCGCGCGAGGAGGACGGGGTCGAGGGGCGGCACCGGCGCGGATGGTACACCCGAGACGGATCGGGGTGCCGCAGGCCCTCAGAAGCGTCCCTCGAACCGGAACGACCCTGCGAGGTAGGCATACCCGGGCACGGCGCTCGCCTCCACGCCGATGCTCGTCCCCAGGCTGCCGCTCGGCCCCCACCAACGGGAGAGCCGGACCCGGGCCCGCCCGGAGGGACGCAGCGGGTGACTGGCGTCGTGCGCGGGGCCGAGGCGCAGGTCCACCGCGAGCGTCGTGCTGTCGCGCCAGCGCTGCTGGAACGTTGCCCGCGCCTGGACCTGGACGAGGTCGAGCGGCGCGTAGTACGCGGGGGAGGCGAAGGCGCTGCTCTCGTAGTCGAACGTCGCCCCGACTCCCCAGCGACCCTCCGGCCCGAGGAGGTGGAGGACGCCGGCGCGCGCGTCGTTGCGCCAGTTGCCGTCGTCGTAGGTCGACCGGGCCACGCCCGCCTCGGCTCGCCAGCGCACGGCATCCAGCTGGTACCCGGCGGTGAGGACGCGCTGCTGGATGCCCTCCAGCTGGGCGAGGACGGTGTCCACGTCCAGGTACGCGAACCCCAGCCGGAACGCGTGCTGCTCGGCGCGGATGCGGGCCGTGCCGCCGCCGTTGATGCTCCCGGGCACGTCGGAGAGGTCGCGGAAGCGCCCCCACGCCGAGACGTCCAGGTGATCCCCGATCGCCGCCGAGATCGAGGCCTGGGCCTGGGGGCCCGCGAGGGCGATCGGCTCCGGCGCCCGACCCGAGATCCAGAGCTCTCCGGCCCGGAGCTCGATGTCGACCGGTGCCCGGAAGGGATAGCGCACGCTGCCCCCCAGGCTCGCCACCGTCCTCCCGTCGGAGTCGGTCGACGCCTCGAAGTCGGCCCCGGCGGCCGGGTCGTTCTTCCAGCGCAGCCGGTTCTCCACGGAGTCGGCCCGGACGCTCGCCTCGGGTGAGGGACCTGGCGTCGCCGCGAGGTGAGCAGCCGCCTCGCGCGGACGGTTGGCCGCCCAGTCGATGTCGGCGAGGAGGCGCTCGCTCTCCGGCGCGACCAGCGGCTCCTCGCGCACGATCTCCTCGAGCATGCGCTCGGCCGCCCCGGGGCGTCCCTCCTCGATCGCGAATCGGACGAGCTCGACCCGGGCCGCCCGGCGCGGCTCGTTCCACGCGAGATGGGCGAGGAGCTGCCGGCCGTCCCAGTCCCCGGGCACGTCGAAGCGGCGCAGCATGAAGGGGTGGTCCCGGCCCGGCGGAAGGTGGTTGTAGCCGCTCCGGTCCTGGATCATGCCGAAGCGGAAGTAGGCGCTGGCGATGGCCTCGTTGACGGGCCTGCCCGCCGGGATGTCGCCGGCATCCGCCTGCCCGACCTGGTTGAGGGGGTAGGCGAAGGCGAGGATGGGGCGGCCGGGGAAACGGTCCTGCAGCGCGCTCCGGGCGCTCCGGTACTCCCTCTCGATCCGCTCCAGGTACTCCGCGGTCGTCTCCCGGCGGGCGTCGCCGGCGCGCCAGGCGCGGTAGACGAGGAACTCGCCCTTGCGGCCGTCGCCGTCGATGGGCACCGGGCCGTGGGCCTCGTGTCCGTGGGACTGCATCTCCCACCGGCCGCTGCCCTCGAGCTGGGCGAGCGTCTCCCATCCGGCGTGGTAGGCGTCCTCGTCGGACACCGGGCCCGTGGGGACGAACATGGTCGCCTTGAGGGCGTACCTCGCGAGGATCGGGTCGGCATGCCTGGCCGTGTCGGCGCGCGCGTCGTCGAAGGTGATCAGGATCGGCCGGCGGGGGAAGGGCAGCTCGCCGTCCACCATGCGAGCGAGCTCGCTCAGGAGGACGGCCTGGTAGCCATGGGAGGCGAGGGCCTTCATCTGCTCCTCGAAGCGTCGTGCGGAGATCTGCCGGGTGCGCTCGTGACTCACGACGCCGTGGTAGAGGAGGATCGGGATGAACTCGTGCTCCGGTCGCTCTGCGGCCGCGCGGAGCATGACCTTCGCGCCGTCGGCCTCGCCCGTCTCGAAGCGCAATCGCGCCTCGAGCATCCACGCCTCGAAGTCCGGCAGGAAGGAAGCGGGAACGGCCGGAAGCATGGCGAGCGCCTCGTCGAACCGGTGGGTCGCGACCAGCGCCTGCAGGACGAGCTGATGGGCGGCCCGGCTGTCGGGATGGTCGTGGAGGAGGCGCCGGCCGAGCTCGAGCGACTCCTCCGGGCGCTGGTCGTCGAGCAGCGCGGTCGCCAGGGCGATCTGGAGGTGGAGCCGGCCGGGCGTCCGCTCCAGGGCCCGGCGGCACGCGGCGACCTGCTCCTCGTGCCGGTCGAGCCTGCCGAGCACGACGTTCAGGCTGTGCCAGTACCCCGGGCGGTCCGGGTAGCGCTCGGCCAGGCGGCGGTACCAGCCCGCAGCCTCGTCGAGCCGCTGCTGGACGGCGGCGTCCTCGGCGAGGAGCTCCAGGATGGAGGGGGGCGCGTCGGGCGTGGCGGCGATGAGGCGCGCCTCGGCGATCGCCTCGTCGGCCTGGCCGGCGTCGTAGAGCGAGCGCACCCAGTTCTGCCGGGCGACGGGGGACTCCGGCGAGAGGCGGATCACCCGGCGCCACTGCCGCGCGGCGGCGGCGGGGTCGCCTGACTTGGTCAGGGCCTCCGCCAGGACGTGCTGGGCCTGGCCGTCGTCGGGGTGGCGCGCGGCCGCCTCGGCCGCCACCCGCAGGGCCTCGGCGTTCCGGGAGAGCCCGAAGAGGCTGCGGACCTGGCGGATCATCGCCCCCTTGCGCGCCGGGTCGATCGCGAGGCTGAGGCGGCTCTCCGCGAGGGCCTCCGCGTAGGCCTGCCGTTCAAGGTGGATCTGGGCCAGCTGGTCGTGCGGGTCGGCCTCGCCCGGGAAGGCCGCCGCGTAGCGCTTCCAGGTGTCCAGCGCGTCGTCCAGTCGCCCCGCCTTCCGCAGGACCCATCCGAGATCGCGGAGCGCGGAGCGATTCGCGGGGTCGAGCGCGGTCGCCCGTGTCAGGCGCCGGATCGCCTCGTCGGGGTGGCCGGCGTGGTGGGCGGCCGTGCCCTGAAGGGCGTACAGCCTCGCGAGCGCGCGCGTCCTTCCCGGGAGCGACTCGGGCAGCCCGGCGAGGAAGGCGACGCCTCGATCCGGCCGGCCAGCCCGCACGAAGAGGTCGGCCGCGCGCAGGGCGACGTCGGCGCGCGGACGAGGAGTCGCGATCGCGGCGGCGAGCGACCGCTCGGCCTCGTCCGGGTCACCCAGATCGAGGGCGAACTCGGCGAGCGCGAGGTGACCGCTCGCGTCGTCGACGGGCGTCGCCTCCACGGCGCGCCGGTGGTACGCCCGAGCCTCTTCGAGGCGCCCCATCTCCACGTGTGCGTCGACCAGGAAGCGCCAGACCTGCGGGGGCGCGTGGTCGCGGGCGGCGACCAGCCGCCAGAGCCCGATCGCCTCCTCCGTTCGCCCGCGCTTCCTCCGCGCCCATCCGAGCTTCATCAGGACGTGGGGATCCGAGGGGAGCATGGCGAGCGCGGCACGGTACGCCTGCTCCGCCCCGGCGTGGTCGCCGGCCCGGTAGCGCTCGTCCCCTCGGGCGATCGTCTCGCGCGCGAGGCGATCTGCCTCGCGCCGGGACTCGCTCGCCCCGGCGCGCCGGGACGCCTCCAGTCCGGCGAGCGCCTCCAGCGTCTCGGCCCGCTCCGGCTCGAGCCGGAGCACGTTCTTCCAGATGCGGCGCGCCTCCTGGTCGTTCCCCATCCGGAACTCGGCCCAGCCCAGGCCGTCCCACGCCGTCACGTGGCCTGGGTCGAGGCGAACGGCCTCGCGGAAGGCGTCCCGGGCGCCCCGGTAGTCTCCGTCCCGGTACATCACTGCGCCCCGGTCGGCCGCGGGCTGCGCGGGCGACGCGGCGGAGGCGGCGCGCGGAAAGCACGCGAGCAGGGCCGCGGCGGCCGCGAGGGCGTGGGACCGGACCCTCACGGCCTCGCCTCCCCGGGCCGTGGCGGGTCGAGGACGAGGCGCAGCGCACGGCGCGCGAAGGCGCGCTGCCACTCTGGGGTCGCCGTGCGCCATGTCTCGAGCGCGGCCGGGGGCAGGCGCGAGCCGTCGAGGCGGAGCCCGGCCCACCCCTCGGAGGAAGCGAGGTCGGCGAGCCTGGCCGCCCCGGACGGGTCGGCGGCGAGCCGGGCATCCGCGATCTGGACGGTCGGGAGGACGTCCCACGCGCCACGGGCGGCGACCATCGCGATCACGTCGGCGTCGGCCTGCCGTCGCTCGAGGGCGGAGCCCTGCTGGACCAGCGCCGGCGGGCTGATGGCGGCGATGCGCGGTGCCTCCGCGAGCAACGCCTGGACCTCGGCTTGCGGGGGCGAGGCGCTGACGGCGCGGACCCGGTAGGGGACGGCCGCGAACCGCACGTTCCGGAGCGCCAGCGCCCCCGGCTCCGACGCCGTGCCGGTCGAGATCCCCACGTAGCCGTCCCAGCGGCCGGGCACGACGCGCGGCATCCCGGCGAGCGGCCTTCCGTCCCATTCGACCCACACGCCCCGCCCGCGCTTGACGACTCGCACCGTGTGCCAGGAGCCCGGCGCGAAGGGGAGATCGGCCTGCCAGAGCACGTGGACGGGGGCGCCCGCCCGCAGGATCTCGAGGTAGAGCGTCCGCTCCGTACCCCCCCAGCGCCACTGATCCCGGGACCGGGACGCCTGCTGGACGATCCAGAACACGCCCTGATGCGGCGAGATCTCGGCCTCGAGCTCGAAGTCCCCCGCCCACTCGCCGCCGGCCAGCCAGGCCTCGGCGCGAGGCTCCCCGCGCACGACGAGGCCGTCGCCGGCCACCTCGACGCGGCCCAGTCCCGCCACCCACCGGGCGGTAGGGACGGGGAGGGGGGCGCCGTCGGGATCGGCGCGGGGCGCGGCCATGGACGAGGTCAGCCGCTCGACGAGCTCGCGGCCCGTCCAGGAGGCGGGGGCGTGGATCCGCACGAGCCGCTGGCGGTCGGTGCGCGCGCCGTTGACGCCGAAGACGCCGTTCTCGAAGGCGAGGAGAGGCGCGGCACCGTGCGCGGCCGGTGGCCCGGCCGCCGCGCCCCGCGCCACGGCCAGGACCCGCTGACCGCGGAGCTCGCGCTCGACGGCGTTAGCGTCCTCCGGCCACTGCCCCATCGACCCGAGGTCCCAGACGCCGCTGTCGACCATCCGCTGCAGCCGGTCCCAGTAGACGTACGTCGCGTCCCGCCGCTCCTGCAGGCGGGTGTCGACGAACATGACGGCCGGCCACCGGAGGGCGCGGAGCAGGGGGTCGACGGTCTCGTAGGTGCTCAGGTGCCCGCCGTCGAACGTGAGCAGGACGGGGCGCTCCGGGAGCGGGGACTCGCCCTGGTAGGCCTCGGCGACTCGTCGCAACGAGACGGGCTCGAACCCGGCAGCCCGGAGGGCCTCCAGGTGCTCCGCGAGCCGCTCCGCGGGGAAGTGGGCCCCTCCCGGTCCCTGGGCCACGCGGTCGTAGGCCAGCACCGGCAGCCGGAAGTCGAGCGTCCCGCCGGCCTGGATCCCGTCGTTCCTCACGCGGCGGTGGAGCCAGGCGCGCGTGCCGGCCGTCAGCGACACCGCCCCGACCAGGAACACCGCCCACGCGATGCGGTCCGCGCGGAACGAGCGGGAGCGGAGAGCCTGCGGGGTCCGTGGCACGGTCAGCGGGTCCCCCAGTGGTTCCGGCGCACCGTCGCCAGCGCGTAGTAGGTCTGCCATACCAGCGCGCCCATGTAGAACAGGCTGAACCAGATCCCGTAGAGCCACATCCAGTTGCGGTGGCGCGCGAGGTAGACGAGCGAGTAGAGCGACGCCATCAGCACCGCCCCGTACAGGTAGACGAACGAGAAGCTCCCGATCCCGAGCATGGGCAGGCCGAGCGCGTGGAGGACGATCCCGGGCGAGACCAGGGGGAAGACGGCGCTCAGGTAGAAGGAGAGGGCCATCGCGGGGTGCCGCTTCCACATGAAGGCGGAGAGGAGCAGGGTCTCCCGGATCCACGACTTCTTCCAGCGCAGCTGCTGCCGGAAGAAGACGCGCCAGCTCTCGGGGACGATGGTCGTGCACACCGCCTCGGAGTGGTAGACGACGCGGTAGCGCTTCAGCATGTAGCGGGTCAGGGCGCGGTCGTCGCCGAACGTCGCCGGCGTCCCCAGGAAGCGCTGGGCGAGCCAGTGGTCGAGCACGTCCATGACGTAGCTGCGCCGGTAGGCCGCGAGGCACCCCGAGCAGCACGTCACGGCGGAGAAGACCGACTCCGCCGCCTTCACGACCCGGAACGCGACGTAGTACCTGACCTCCTGCATCCGCGTGAGGAAGTTTGCGCGTGCGTTCTGGACCTCGGCGTGCCCGCACACCGCTCCCACGTCGCGGTCCGCGAAGCTCGACGCCAGCTTGAGGACGGCGTCGGGGCGCAGGAAGCTGTCGGAGTCGACGTAGACCAGGACCTCGCCCCGCGCGACCCGCGCGCCCTCGGCCATGGCGTGCCGCTTCCCGCGGTTGCGATCGAACGCGATGATCCGGAGGGACGGGTGGTCGCCCTGGGCGCGTCGCATCTCCGAGAGCGTGCCGTCCGTCGACCCGTCGTCGACCGCGATCACGTCGAGCTTCTCCGCCGGATAGTCCGACCGGAAGATGCACTCGAGCGTGCGCCGGATCGCCGGCTCCTCGTTCTTGCACGCGACGATGACGCTGACGTCCGGACGGTGCCCCGTGTCGCGAGGTGGCCGGTAGAGGAAGGCCAGGACGAGGCGAGAGAGGATGAACGCGGAGACCAGCAAGCCGTAGGCGTTCCAGATCGGGTTCACCCAGAAGAGGTAGAGGTTCGATTCCTTCAGGCGGCTGACCGGGACGACGCCTGCGAGGAGGAGAAGGATCGCCAGGGTGGGGATAGACCGATCGAACCGGCAGCGGAGGCGGGACCAGAAGCCGCTCGCGAACGCGACACCGACGGTGAAGCGTCCGGTCCCTCCGCGGCTCGCCTCCGGGTCGGTGCGGACCTGGGCGCGCACCGGTCCGGTGGGAATCCCTGGCGCCGGGACGACGGGCCCGCCCCCGGGGAGCTCGAGCGTGATCCACTCGCCGGGGTAGAGCAGCCGGGCGACCTCGAGGCGGGCGCCCCCGCGGCCGACGTCGCACACGCGGGCCTCGACCCGGCCCGTGCGCCCGATGCCCGTGGCGGACCGCATCGTCGTTCGCAGGTCGACGCCGTAGCGAGGGTGGCGGCGGCGACAGGGTCCCGCGAAGCCGAGCGCGGGCGCCGGCGGGACGCCGGCGTCTTCCTCCGCTCGAGGCTCGACCCAGGTGAGTTCCCGGCCCCCCACGGTTCCCCCGCACTGCCGGTAGAACCCACTAGCACGGCGACCCGAGCCGTGACGCCCCGTCGTCGTGCCATCTTGGGTGCACGGCCCCGGATTGGTGTGGGATGCTCGATTGGGTAGGCGCGGTGCTCGACTCCCGCTTCAGTACGGGTCGATCTCCCGGACGGAGAGGTCGCGGAAGTCGAACGCGAGCCCGTCGGCGCGGAAGATGGCCCACGGCCCCGCCCAGGTGATGAGCTGGTTGCGTTCGTACGAGTAGGGCGGCGCCGTGGCCCCGTCCAGGCTCGCGTCGCGGGCCCCCCAGTCCCTCCCCGCGCCGGGCTGGTCGACGGTCTCGATGACCTTCGTCCAGGAGCCGTCGGCCGACGGGTCCAGCCAGAGCTCCATCTTCACCGCGGTGCCCGCCGCGTTGTTGCGGAGCACGAACTTGATGCCGAGCCACGACCCCCGTGCGGGCGGCAGAGACGGCGGCCGCGCTCCCTCCCGCTGGTCGCAGTAGCCGCGGACGTGGGTGATCTCCTTCTCGAACAGCACGGTGGCGTCGGTCCCGTGCTCGACGTAGACGTTCGCGTGGTAGCCGCTGCCGAGCACGGCCACGTTCACCGGATCATCGGGCGCGAGGGCGTCCCACCAAGGCCACACGGCCGTGCCGGGAGGCGGAGGCGTGCCCGTCACCCGCGACTTGGTCACGCCGACCGAGCTGTGCCGCTCCCCGCGCGCCATCCAGGACCAGTGCGGCCAGGTCGACCCGATGGTCGCGGTGTGGCGCACGTATCCCGTCATCTCGACGTTGCGCCACCAGCGCGCGCCCGCCGGCGACCGCACGGTGAGCCGCACCGCCCCGTCGGGAGCCAGCCCTTCGGTGTGGTAGACGCTGTGGGGCCCCCCCGCGACGAGGGTGATGTCGGGGGTCGTCGGGACGATGACGGGGTCGTCGTTCAGGTCGGCGTCGTCCGGGAGGAACCACTCCCGCCCGCCGGGCGCGGTGGGGTAGATCTCCCCGGGCCGTCGCGCGGCGGCGGGTCGGCCACGCGTCGCCCCGGCGGCCGGTGGGGCGACGGGCAAGGGGGTCGCTCCCGGCGCCGCGGGACGGGGGTCGGCCGGGAGCGTCGCCCCGGCGACGGCGGCCGGCTGGACCGGACGTGCGGCGCACGCGGCGGCGATGAGGGCCGTGGCGAGGAGGCTTCTTCCCGGCACGAGCACTGAGGTCCCCCAGGGACGGCTCCGGGCTTCCACCCGAGAGCGGCGGCGATCGCGGCACCTCGTGTCCGCGTCGAGATCCGGCGCGAGGCCAACACAATCGAGCCGGGCGCGCAAGGCTCCGATGGGAGCCCGCCGCGGCGCACGGGGCTGCGCCGGGTGATGGTCGCGGTGGCACGCGCAGGGCGGCCCGGACCGCGCGCCCGTGACCAAAAGTGAACGCGGCGCGGAGCGGTCTGCTGCGATAGGCTTGCACCGGGTAGCGGGAGGCGGAGGTCACCATGGAGGTCGAGCTCAGCTACGGACGAGGCACGATCCCGGTCCGCCTGCCGGACGACCTGGACGTGACCGTCGTCCGCAAGCCCGCGATGCCGGCGTGCGAGGACCCGGCCGGCGCGGTGGCCGGCGCCCTCGCCGCCCCGGTCGAGGCGCGCCCGCTCGTCGAGGAGGCCCGCGGGAAGCGCAGCGCCTGCATCCTGATCTGCGACATCACCCGGCCGGTCCCGAACGGCCTCATCCTTCCGCCCGTCATCCGGTCGCTCCTCGACGCCGGGGTGCCTGCCGACGGCATCCGGGTCCTCGTCGCCACCGGGCTGCATCGACCCGCGCAGGGCGCCGAGCTGGAGGAGCTCGTGGGCGACCCGTGGGTCCTCCGGACGGTGCGGGTGGAGAATCACGACGCCCGGGACGACGCCGCCCACGTGGACCTGGGCGCGACGCCCGGGGGGACGCCGGTGAAGATCGACCGGCGCCTGGTGGACGCGGAGCTGCGCATCGCCACCGGCCTCGTCGAGCCTCACTTCATGGCGGGCTACTCGGGGGGGCGAAAGGTCATCGCACCCGGCGTGGCCCACCGGGAGACCATCACCACCTTCCACAGCGCCCGGATGATGGCCCACCCGGCGGCGGAGAACTGCGTGCTCGCGGACAACCCGCTGCACCGCGAGCAGCTCGCCATCGCGCGGATGGTCGGGCGGGTGCTGGCGGTGAACGCCGTCATCGACGAGCGGCGGGCGCTCTCCCACGTCTGCTACGGGGAGCTGGTGGCCAGCCACCTCCAGGCGGTGGCGTTCGTGGAGCGCTACGCGGTGGTCCCGGTGCGGCGGCGGTTCCGGACGGTCCTGACGAGCGCGGCCGGGTACCCGCTCGACAAGACCTACTACCAGACCGTGAAGGGCATGGTCGCGCCCCTGGACATCCTCGAGCCGGGGGGGAACCTGATCGTGGTGTCCGAGTGCTCGGAAGGGATGGGTTCCCCGGAGTACGTGGAGGCGCAGCGCCGCCTCGGGGCGCTCGGGCCCGACGGGTTCCTCCGCGACATCTCGGCGAAGCCCTTCGCCGACGTGGACGAGTGGCAGACCCAGATGCAGCTCAAGGCCACGCGGGCGGGGAGGGTGCACCTCTTCACGCGGGGGCTGACCGAGGGCGACCGCGCGCTGACCGGGGTTCACCCGGTGGCGTCGCCGGAGGCGGCGGTCCTCGAGAGCGTCCGCGAGACCGGGGACCGGAGGGTCGCGGTGGTCCCCGAGGGGCCCTACGTCGTGCCGGTGTTCCGCGCCGGGTAGCGCCCCGGAGGCGGCCCCGGGGCCGATGCGCCGAGGTCGCCTCGCGCGGTGGGCGGGACTAGGATGCAGCGTCCGCCCGGCGGCGGTCGCGGGCCCTCCCGCCACGAGACCGAGGGGACCATGGAGACGGAAGCCAGGGCCGAGGCGGGAGCCCGGAACAGCCTGCTCATCGGCCTCGCGGCCGGTCTCTTCGGAGGCCTCGTGGGGCTCGGCGGCGGCGTGGTGATGATCCCGCTGATGGTCGGCGTGGCCGGGCTGCGGCAGAAGGAGGCGCACGGGACGAGCCTCGTCGCCCTGGTCTTCACCGGGATCGTCGGCGCCGCCACCTACGCGGCGCGGGGGAAGGTGGACCTGGTCGGCGCAGGGCTCCTGGCGGTGA
>Ga0316622_100002176_pt1 | contig 13429 bp, 10 predicted proteins | sample OWC_Aug_OW2_C1_D_FD_207646 | JGI IMG/M metagenome (GOLD analysis project Ga0316622, IMG submission 207646) | Wetland soil microbial communities from Old Woman Creek delta, Ohio, United States - OWC_Aug_OW2_C1_D5_C | ecosystem: Environmental > Terrestrial > Soil > Wetlands | place: USA: Ohio... | reverse complement strand
GAAGGGTGAGGGCGGCCCGCTCACGGGCGTTCCCATCGCCCACAAGGACATCTTCTGCACCGACGGCATCCTGACCACCTGCGGGTCGCGGATGCTGGCGAAGTTCGTCGCGCCCTACGACGCGACGGTCGTGGAGCGCTGGCGGGCGGCCGGCACGGTGCTGCTCGGCAAGACCAACATGGACGAGTTCGCCATGGGCTCGTCGAACGAGACCAGCCATTACGGTCCGGTCAGGAACCCCTGGGACCCGACCCGCGTGCCGGGCGGCTCCTCGGGCGGCTCGGCCGCGGCGGTCGCCGCCTGCCTCGCGCCGGCCGCGAGCGGCACCGACACGGGCGGCTCGATCCGCCAGCCCGCGGCCCTCACGAACCTCACGGGCATCAAGCCCACCTACGGCCGCGTCTCGCGCTACGGCATGATTGCCTTCGCCTCGAGCCTCGACCAGGGCGGCGTGCTCACGCGCTCGGCCGAGGACGCCGCGCTGCTGCTCAGCGCCATGGCGGGCTTCGACCCGCGCGACTCCACGAGCGTCGATGCACCGGTGCCCGACTACGTCGCCGAGCTCGCCACGCCGCTCGCCGGCCTGCGCGTCGGCGTGATCCGCGAGTTCTTCGACAAGGGACTCGAGCCCGGCGTCGGCAAGCTGGTGCAGGACGCCATCGAGGCGCTGCGCGCCAGCGGCGCGACCGTGCGCGAGGTCAGCCTGCCGGCGCTGCCGCTGTCCGTGCCCACCTACTACGTGGTGGCGCCCGCGGAGTGCTCCTCGAACCTGTCGCGCTTCGACGGCGTGCGCTTCGGTCATCGCTGCGACTCGCCGCGCGACCTCCGCGACCTCTACGAGCGCTCGCGCGGTGAGGGCTTCGGCGACGAGGTCAAGCGCCGCATCATGACCGGCACCTACGTGCTCTCGGCGGGCTACTACGACGCCTACTACCTCAAGGCGCAGAAGGTGCGGCAGCTCATCGCGGCCGATTTCGCACGGGCCTTCGGCGAGGTGGACGTGGTGATCGGCCCGACGGCCCCGACGCCCGCCTTCGGCCTCGGCGCCAAGACCAGCGACCCGATCACCATGTACCTCAACGACATCTACACGATCGGCGCCAACCTGGCCGGACTGCCGGCGATCTCGATTCCTTGCGGCTTCGTGTCCGAGGGCGGCCGCGACCTGCCCGTCGGCCTGCAGCTCGTGGGGCCGCACTTCTCCGAGTCGCGGCTCCTGTCGGTGTCGCACCAGTACCAGCAGCTCACGGACTGGCACCGCCGCGTGCCGCCGGGCTACGAGTAACGATCATGGAATGGGAAACCGTCATCGGCCTGGAGATCCACGCGCAGCTCGCCACGCGCAGCAAGATCTTCTCGGGCTCCGCCACCGCCTACGGCGCCGCGCCCAACACGCAGGCGAACCTCGTCGACCTCGGCTACCCCGGCGTGTTGCCGGTGCTGAACGGCGAGGCCGTGAAGATGGCCGTGCGCTTCGGGCTCGCCACCGGTGCGAAGATCGCGCGCCGCTCGGTGTTCGCGCGCAAGAACTACTTCTACCCCGACCTGCCGAAGGGCTACCAGATCAGCCAGTACGAGCGCCCGGTGGTCGAGGACGGCACGCTCGAGATCCTACTCGAGGACGGCACGCGCAAGATCGTCGGCATCACCCGGGCCCACCTCGAGGAAGATGCGGGCAAGTCGCTGCACGAGGATTTCCACGGCCTGTCGGGCATCGACCTCAACCGCGCCGGCACGCCGCTGCTCGAGATCGTCTCCGAGCCCGACCTTCGTTCCGCGAAGGAAGCCGTCGCGTACATGAAGAAGATCCACACGCTGGTGCGCTACCTCGAGATCTGCGACGGCAACATGCAGGAAGGCTCGTTCCGCTGCGACGCCAACGTGTCCGTGCGCCCCAAGGGACAGGCGGAGTTCGGCACCCGCGCCGAGATCAAGAACCTCAACTCGTTCCGCTTCGTCGAGCGGGCCATCAACTACGAGGTGGAGCGGCAGATCGAGCTCATCGAGGGCGGCGGAAAGGTGGTGCAGGAGACGCGCCTGTACGACCCGGACCGCGGCGAGACCCGCTCGATGCGCTCCAAGGAAGAGGCGAACGACTACCGCTACTTCCCCGACCCCGACCTGCTGCCGCTCGCCATCGACGAGGGCCTCATCGAGGCGGTCCGCGCGACGCTGCCCGAGCTGCCGGACGAGAAGGCGTCGCGCTTCGGTCGCGACCACGGCCTCTCGGCCTACGACGCCGGCGTGCTCACCTCGAGCCGCGAGCTGGCCGGGTACTACGAGTCGGTGGTGAAGGGCCTCGGCGGACAGGCGAAGCTCGCCGCCAACTGGGTGATGGGCGAGCTCTCCGGCGCGCTCAACAAGGAAGGACTCGACGTCACGGAGAGCCGCGTCAGCGCCGCGGCGCTCGCCGGTCTGCTCGCGCGCATCGCCGACGACACCATCTCCGGCAAGATCGCCAAGGAAGTGTTCGAGGCCATGTGGAGCGAGGGCCGCAGCGCCGACGAGATCATCGAGGCGAAGGGCCTCAAGCAGATCACCGACACCTCGGCGATCGAGCAGGCCATCGACGAGGTGATGGCGAAGAACCCGCAGCAGCTCGCCGACTACCGCGCGGGCAAGGACAAGCTGTTCGGATTCTTCGTCGGCCAGGTGATGAAGGCCACGCAGGGCAAGGCCAATCCGGCACAGCTGAACGAGCTGCTCAAGCGCAAGCTGGGCGGCTGAGGAGTCGCGCCATGACCGTGATCCGCGAGGACGATTTCGTCCAGAGCGTCGCCGACGCATTGCAGTTCATCTCTTACTACCACCCGATCGACTACATCGAGCACCTCGGGCGGGCGTACGAGCGCGAGCAGTCGCCCGCGGCGAAGGACGCGATCGCGCAGATCCTCACCAACTCGCGCCTGTGCGCCGAGGGACACCGGCCGATCTGCCAGGACACCGGCATCGTCAACCTGTTCCTCAAGGTCGGCATGGACGTGCGCTGGGACGCGAAGCACAGCCTCGCCGACATGGTGAACGAGGGCGTGCGCCGCGCTTACGACCACCCGGACAACCGCCTGCGCGCCTCGGTGGTGGACGACCCGATCTTCGCGAGGAAGAACACGAAGGACAATTCGCCGGCGGTGTTCCACGTCGAGCTCGTGCCGGGCGACAAGGTGGACGTGACGGTCGCCGCCAAGGGCGGTGGCTCCGAGAACAAGTCGAAGTTCGTGATGCTGAACCCGAGCGACTCGCTCGAGGACTGGGTGCTGAAGACCGTGCCCACCATGGGCGCGGGCTGGTGCCCGCCCGGCATGCTCGGGATCGGCGTGGGCGGCACGGCCGAGAAGGCCATGCTGCTCGCCAAGGAAGCGCTGATGGACCCGATCGACATGCACGAGCTCATCGAGCGCGGGCCGTCGAACAAGCTCGAGGAACTGCGCATCTCGCTCTATGAGAAGGTGAACGCGCTCGGCATCGGCGCGCAGGGCCTCGGCGGCCTCACCACCGTGCTCGACGTGAAGATCAGGACGTACGCCACGCATGCGGCCTCGAAGCCCGTGGCGATGATCCCCAACTGCGCGGCCACCCGGCACGCGCACTTCGTGCTCGACGGCACGGGACCCGCGGTGCTCGAGCCGCCCTCGCTCGAGCACTGGCCGAAGGTGACGTGGAGCGCGGGCCCCAGCTCGCGGCGCGTCGACCTCAACACCTTGACGCGCGAGGAAGTACAGCGCTGGAAGCCGGGCGAAACCCTCCTGCTGAACGGGAAGATGCTCACCGGCCGCGACGCCGCGCACAAGCGCATCGCCGACCTCTACGCGAGCGGGCAGGGCCTGCCCGAGGGCGTGGATTTCACCAACCGAGTCATCTACTACGTGGGGCCGGTCGATCCGGTGCGCGACGAGGTGGTGGGCCCCGCCGGTCCGACCACGGCGACCCGAATGGACAAGTTCACCGACATGATGCTCGAGAAGACCGGGCTGATCGCGATGATCGGCAAGTCCGAGCGCGGCCCGGTGGCGATCGAGTCCATCCGCCGGCACAAGGCCGCCTACCTCATGGCGGTAGGCGGTGCCGCTTACCTCGTCTCGAAGGCGATCCGTTCGGCGCGCGTCGTCGCGTTCGCTGATCTCGGCATGGAGGCGATCTACGAGTTCGACGTCAGGGACATGCCCGTGACCGTCGCGGTGGACGCCTCGGGCAGCTCGGTGCACGCCACGGCGCCCGCCGAATGGTCGGAGAAGATCCGCACGCTCCGCATCCCGGTGCGCGTCGCCTGACGGCGACCTGACGCGCATGGCTCAGGCTGACACGCTCAGGCGCTTCGTGTTCGAGCGCTACCCGTTCCGCGGGCAGCTCGTGCACCTCGGACCCGCCTGGGCGGCGATGATGGAGCACCACGACTACCCGCCGCAGGTGCGCGACACCCTCGGCGAAGCCGTGGCGGCGGCGGCACTCCTGTCCTCCACGCTCAAGTACGACGGCCTGCTGTCGCTGCAGCTGCGCGGCGCGGGTCCGATGCACCTGATGCTGGTCGAGTGCACCGACGGGCTCGCGATGCGCGCGGTGGCGCGGTTCCGCGACCCGCCCGACACCCGCGACCTGCGCGAGCTGTCGGGCGACGGCACGCTGACGGTCACGGTCGAGAGCGGCGAGGCCGACAACCGCTACCAGGGCATCGTGCCGCTCGCCGGCGCGAGCATGAGCGACTGCCTGCGGGCGTACTTCGAGCAGTCCGAGCAACTGCCGACGCGCCTGTGGCTGCGCGCCGACGGCGACAGCGCGAGCGGGCTGCTGCTGCAGCGCCTGCCCGTCACGGCGCGGCCGGCCGGCGTGACCGAGTCGGGCGCCGGCGGCGTGTCGGAGGAGGAGATCGAGGACGCCTGGCGGCGAGTGCAGCTCGTCGCCGGCACGGTGACGGCCGAAGAGCTCGCCCGCCTCGACGACCGCGAGCTGCTGCGCCGGCTGTTCGCCGAGGACGACGTGCGCATGTTCCAGTCGGCGCCGGTGTTCTTCCGCTGCAGATGCTCGCGCGAGCGCGTCGGCAACATGCTGCGGTCGCTCGGCCGGGACGAGGTCGACTCGGTGCTGGCCGAGTTCGGCCAGGTCGAGGTGCGCTGCGAGTTCTGCAGCCGCAGTTACCGCTTCGACGTGGTGGATGCGACGGCGCTGTTCGCGACGGGGGCCGACGTCCACCGCGGCGGCGTGCACTGAGCGCGCGAAAGCGCGGCCTCAGCCGAGCCCGTACCGCGCCCAGGCCCAGGCCGCGATCCAGAAGGCGAGCGTCGCCAATAGATTCGTCGTGCCGTGGTTGCGCTTGAGCAGCTTCCAGTCCCAGAAGGCGAGCCGGCTGCCGGGCTTGGGCGGGCCGGGCAGGAAGCGGTTCACCGTGCGCAGGTAGTCCTCGTAGGGCGCACCGAGCGGACCGCGCAGGTATTCCTCCTCGCGCTTCACGCGGTTCACCATGTAGAAGTAGTAGACCACGGTGAAGACGAGCAGCAGCCACAGGTTGCCGAGCAGCATCAGGCCGCCGAGCAGGATGAAGTAGCGCCCGAGGTACATCGGGTTGCGGACCAGCGCATAGGGTCCGTTGAAGGCAAGCGTGCGGCCCTTGTCGAGCGAGGCGAAGCACCACAGCTGGATGGCCTCGCCGAACATCGAGACGAGGAAGCCCGGCAGCAGCCACTGCGGATTGAGTTTCCAGATGATCGCCGCGACGGCGGCCACGCCGAGCAGCACCCGGCTGCGGACCAGTACCTTGCGCAGCGTCGGGTTGTTGAAGAGGCGATGGACGGCGTCGAGCACGGTGAAATCTCCGGGACCGCGGTGCGGGCTGGGGTTCAGTTCTTGCCTTTGCGCCTGGGCGGGCGGGGCGCGCCAATATAACCGCGCAGCGCCCAGAGCGGGCGGATGCGGGTCATGCGACCGAGCGCCGCCGCGCGGTCCGCGCCGAGCGTGTCCGGACTGCGCTTCTTCCAGTGCTTGTAGATCGCGGCCAGGTCGACCTGCTCGGCAAACCGGCGCAGCGGGCCCGGCATCCAGCCGGTGCCGGCCGCGGACTGGAAGTCGAGCAGCAGTGGTTCCCCGGAGTCCGTGACGAGGATGTTCTTGGAGTTGCGCAGGTCGAAGTGCGCGAGTCGCGCCGTGGCGTGCACCGCGCGCAGTCCGCGCTCCAGGGCGGGAAAGTAGTCGGGCGGCAGCTTGAAGTCCCCCAGTCCGCGCAGGCTCCGCCCGGGCACGAACCGATAGGCCAGCGCCAGCGCATCCACCCGGAACGCGCCCTGGGGCGTCGCCGGTATGCCCGCGAGCCGGCTCAGGGCCCCGAACTCGCGCCGGATCAGGAAGCGGCCGATGAGGTTCCGGGCCAGGAACGAGCGCGGCCGGAAGTCCTTGACCGCCCAGGTGACCCCGCCGTGCTCGAACAGGTAGAGGACGGCGTTGGCCCAGCGGCCCTCGCTCAGGACCTCGCGCGGCCCCCGCTCGAGATCGGCGCGGGTGAACCGGCGGGCCTCGACGTCCGTGATGGGTGCCGGATCGTGTGATTCGGGGGACGCTGGGCGCAATTGTGGAACTCGGTTCGGACGCGTCGCGCCGGGTGCCGGACGGCGCAAACGCGGATTCTAGACGCCTTGGGCCGTGACGGGTGTTCCGGACGACCCGGCGGATCCTGCCGCCCGTGGTTCAGGCCGACCGCCGGCATCGGCGTCGACGCGCCTTTGCAGTTCGTCGATGAAGCGCTCGCGTTCCCTGGGCGAGACCAGCTGGAATCGCCCCGAGAAGCTCACCTTGACCCTGCGCAGGGAGAGGGCCGGTGCCGCCCAGAGGCTGCGGCTGGGCTCGACCGCCGTGATGTCCCGATAGGCAATGTGTCGACGGATGAGACCGGAGCGAATGATCAGCTGTGTCTCGGTCAGCGTGTACTCGCAGGGAAAGCCGACGAGGGCGCAGAGGAGGAGCGTTGCCGCCAGGACGGCGATCGAGATCAGGCTCTCCGTGGGCGAACGCGAATACCTCGACGCGGCTTCGGCAAGCACGACGCCGACACTGCCGGCGACAAGGACGACGAGCCAGGCGTCGATCCGCGAGGGGTACGTTTCGTCGCTCACTCGTTGTCCTCGACCACGCTCAACCCATGCAGAAAACGCTGAGTTTGTTGCCGTACCATCACGCCATGCAGGAGTAGCCGACGTAGCGGATCATTTGCAGTTCTCCTGTGATGTGGGCGACAGAGCCGCAACCATGACACGATCGGTCTGCCGGTCGAGGCCGACCATGTAGAGGGTGCTTCCCACGTCGATGAACCCCGACTTCCTGTAGAAGGCGATTGCGCGAGGGTTGTGCTCCCACACCCCGAGCCACAGATGGCGACCACCTAGCTCGATCGCAGCCGACCGGGCCGCCTCGATGAGCGTCGCGGCCAGGCCCGTGCCGTGGGCCCGGTGGTCGACGTAGAAGCGATGTAACTCGACCGGTGCGCTGTGGGTGACCGACGGAGGAGGTTGCTTGCGCCTGATCTGGGCATATGCGACCAGTTCGCCGCCAGTCTCCGCGAGGAGGGTGATGACATCCGGATCTGAGAGTTCCGCGCTCTGCTGCTGCACTCCGTACGTTGCGGTGAGATGTGCACGCAGGTCGTCGGGGTGGTTGTCCGCGGCGAAGGTTTCCTCGAACGTCCGGGCCGCAAACGCCGCCAACGCCGCGGCATCACGGACCTCGCCTCGACGAATCATGCAGCTAGTCGCCGGTCCGTGCACGTGGGTTCTCTGCGGTCCGTCTGACCAGGTGTCCCGCCGGAACGTCATCCGGTCGACTGTCCGCGAGGAAATGCCAGAACGCGGGTCGAAGATCTTTCTTGTAGTTCCATTCCATCAGCGAGTGGAACGCCGAGTCCCTGGTGCTACTCCGAAGTTCACGAGTGCCGGAGCGAACCTGGCGTCCCAAGGGCCCGGCGCGCAGCGCGGCCGGGATGAACGAACGCCCGGGTGATTCGACCCTCGCGTTCAAGCTAACTCATCTCTCATTCTGCGGGCTTTGACATCGCGGGGCTGGCATTGTCATCGACGCTCCCGATGACGGTCATCGCGAGGGAGTCCTCGATGGAGTCGTTGATCCGTTGCCGTTTTTCATCGAGCCTCCAGGTCTGGAAGGTGAGCCGCACGATCCCCGGCTTCAGGGTAACCAGCTTCACCATGGGACGCTGCGGGTCAGCCGGATTGGGCACGCGTTCAGCCGTCAGGACGTTGACGTCGCTCGAGACGACTCCGACTGTTTCGGTCGGCACCGCATGTCGTCCCAGGTACAGGTTGCCGCGGGTGATCCAACCTCCCTCGCTCCCTGCATAACCCATTGTCCTTCCTTCAGCGCCGGGATCTTTGGCGCCGATAGGCAAGGGGGCGTTGACTACATATAAAGACATCCTTATATTTGCTAAACATGGCCGAATCCTTCGACATACTGCTGTCCCGCCTGCGAGCGATCGCGGAGCCTTCGCGTCTGCGCCTCATCGCGATCCTCGCCCGCGGCGAATTCGCGGTCTCGGAACTCACGGAGATCCTGGGCCAAAGTCAGCCGCGGGTGTCCCGCCACCTCAAGCTGCTCGACGACTGCGGCGTGGTCGAGCGGTTCCGCGAGCAGCACTGGATGTATTACCGGGTCGCGAGCGACACCGAAGGCGGTCGGCTGGCCCGCCTGCTGCTGGAGCAGATTGACGCCCTCGATCCGGCGCTGGCCGGCGACCTCGAGCGCATGCGGCGCGTGCTGGAGGTGCGAGGTGGCCGCATCGCGACAGGTGAGGGCGTGGCCGGCCTCGCCGAACCGGGCGAGCTCGTCCCGCTGATCGCGGCCGAACTGGGTGCGCCGGGCCAGGATGCCCTGCTTTACTTCGGTGTCGCGCCCGACGAGGCGCTGGCCGGCCTCGGGCCCCGGGCGCGCCGCGCCGTCGGCATGCACCCGTCGCGCATGGTCGTGCAGCGCGCGCGGGCGCGGCTGCATTCCGCCGGGCTCAACCATTGCGTGCTGCAGCGGGGAGAGCTGTCTGCGCTGCCGCACCCGTCGCACGGCTTCGACGTCGTGGTCGTGGACCGCGTGCTCGCGGCCGCTGGTCGTCCGGTGGAGGCACTGCGCGAGGCGGCGCGGGTCCTGCGCCCTGGCGGCCGCCTGCTGGTCATCGAGGACTTCGAGGCGCTGGAGCGGCGCTCCCCCGACAGCAACCCGCTCGCACTGCTGCGTACGTGGCTCATCGAGGCGGGTCCAGGCTGCGACCGCCTGCGACCGTTCGACGTGAGCGGCGCGCACCTGCTGCTCGCCGTGGCCACGGTGGAGCCCGAGGCGGCGGCGGCCTGATCTGACGACCGCAAACCTTCCCTGAGAGTGACAGTCATGACGCCGGTATCCGTGTCCTTCGAGTTCTTCCCGCCCAACGACCCCGGGATGGAGCAGACGCTGTGGGCGTCCATACAGCGCCTCGCGCCGCTCTCGCCGCGCTTCGTGTCGGTCACCTACGGCGCCGACGGCTCGACGCGCGAGCGCACCCACAACGTCGTGACTCGCATCCTGCGCGAGACGCCGCTCACGCCGGCGCCGCACCTGACCTGCGTCGGCGCGCCGCGCGGGGAGATCCTTGACATCGCGCGCGCCTACTGGGACGCGGGAGTGCGGCACATCGTCGCGCTGCGCGGCGACGCTCCGGCAGGTCAGGCGGGCTACGTGCCGCACCCGGACGGGTTCGCGTACGCCGTGGACCTCGTGCGCGGCCTGAAGGGCGTCGGTGACTTCGACATCTCCGTCGCCGCCTACCCCGAGGTGCACCCAGAAGCGCGCGACGCGAAGTTCGATCTCGAAAACCTGCGCGCCAAGCTCGACGCGGGTGCGAGCCGCGCGATCACGCAGTTTTTCTTCGACACCGACCGCTACCTGCGCTTCCGCGACCAGTGCGCGGCCGCAGGCATCACCGCCGAGATCGTGCCCGGCATCCTGCCCATCACGCGCTTCCCGCAGATGCTGCGCTTCGCTCAGCGCTGCGGTGCCACCGTGCCGGAATCGCTCGCGCACCGCTTCGACGGCCTCGACGACGACCCCGAAACGCGTCGCCTGATTGCAGCGAGCTTCGCCATCGAGCAGGTGCGGCGCCTGCAGGAGCACGGCGTGCAGGAGTTCCACTTCTACACCCTCAACCGCGCCGAGCTCGCCTACGCGATCTGCCACGCGCTCGGCGTGCGCGCGCCTGTTGCGCGTGCCGCGGCGGAGGCCTGACCATGCTGCGAGCCGAACGCGTCCGCGAGTTCCGCCGCCTGCTGGGCGAGCGCATCCTGGTGCTCGACGGCGCCATGGGCACCGTCATCCAGGGCTACCAGCTCGGCGAGGCCGACTACCGCGGCGAGCGCTTCCGCGATTGGCCGCGTGACTTGAAGGGCAACAACGATCTGCTGGTGCTGACGCGGCCCGAGGTGATCGGCGAAATCCACCGGCGCTACTTCGAGGCCGGGGCCGACATCGTCGAGACCAACACCTTCAACTCGAACGCCACCTCGCAGGCCGACTACGGTACCGAGGCGCTGGTGCGCGAGCTCAACCTCACTGCCGCGCAGATCGCGCGGCGCGCCGCCGACGAGGTCGCCTCGCGCACCGGCCGGCCACGCTTCGTCGCGGGCGCGCTCGGTCCCACCAACCGCACGGCCTCGCTGTCGCCCGACGTCGCGGACCCCGGGTTCCGCAACGTCAGCTTCGACGAGCTCGCCGAAACCTACGCCGAGGCAACGCGCGCGCTGGTAGAGGGCGGCGTGGACCTGATCCTCGTCGAGACCGTGTTCGACACGCTGAACGCCAAAGCGGCGCTCTTCGCCGTGCGCCGCGTGCTCGACGAACTCGGGCTCGACCTGCCGGTGATGGTGTCGGGCACCATCACCGACGCCTCGGGCCGCACGCTCTCGGGCCAGACGGTCGAGGCGTTCTGGAACTCGGTGCGCCACGCGCGGCCGGAGGTGATCGGACTCAACTGCGCGCTCGGCGCGAAGCAGCTGCGTCCCTACGTCGAGGAGCTCGCGCGCATCGCGGACGCCCATGTCTGCGCCTACCCGAACGCCGGCCTGCCGAACGCCTTCGGTGAGTACGACGAGACCGCCTGCGAGACCGCGGCGCTGATCCGCGACTACGCCGAGAGCGGCTTCGTCAACATCGTGGGCGGCTGCTGCGGGACGACGCCGGAGCACATCGCCCACGTGGCGAAGGCGATCGCGGACCTGACGCCGCGCCGTCCCGCCGTGCTCGAGCCGCGCTGCCGGCTCGCCGGCCTCGAGCCGCTCAACATCGGCCCCGAACTCCTGTTCGTCAACGTCGGCGAACGCACCAACGTCACCGGCTCGGCGAAGTTCCGCCGCCTGATCGAGGCGGAGGACTATGCCGGAGCGCTCGACGTCGCGCGGCAGCAGGTGACGAGCGGCGCGCAGGTCATCGACGTCAACATGGACGAGGGCATGCTCGACTCGGAGGCGGCCATGGTGCGCTTCCTGAATCTCGTCGCCGCCGAGCCCGACGTGGCGCGCGTACCCGTGATGATCGATTCGTCCAAGTGGTCCGTGATCGAGGCGGGGCTCAAGTGCCTGCAGGGCAAGGGCATCGTCAATTCGATCAGCCTCAAGGAGGGCGAGCGGCCGTTCCTCGAGCAGGCGCGACTGGTGCGCGCCTACGGCGCCGCCGTCGTCGTGATGGCCTTCGACGAGCAGGGCCAGGCCGACACCGTCGAGCGCAAGGTCGGGATCTGCAGGCGCTCCTACCGGCTGCTGACCGAGTCCGTCGGCTTCCCGCCCGAGGACATCATCTTCGATCCGAACATCTTCGCCGTGGCCACCGGCATCGAGCAGCACGATCGCTACGCGCTCGACTTCATCGAGGCCACCGCACGGATCCGCGAGGCCTGCCCGCACGCGCTCGTGAGCGGCGGCGTGAGCAACGTGTCCTTCTCGTTCCGCGGCAACGACGTGATGCGCGAGGCGATGCACTCGGTGTTCCTCTACCACGCGATCCGCGCGGGCATGAACATGGGCATCGTGAACGCCGGGCAGCTCGCGATCTACGAGGACATCGGCGCCGAGCTGCGCGAGCGGGTCGAGGACGTGATCCTCGCACGCCGCGCCGACGCCACCGAGCGGCTGCTCGAGATCGCGGGCCGCTACAAGGGCGAGGCCGGCCAGCGGCGCGTCGAGGACACGGCCTGGCGTTCCTGGCCGGTGTCGAAGCGGCTCGAGCACGCGCTGGTGAAGGGGCTCGACGAATTCGTGGTCGAGGACGCCGAGGCCGCGCGACACGAGCTCGCCTCGCCGCTCGCGGTGATCGAGGGCCCGCTCATGGACGGCATGAACCACGTCGGCGACCTGTTCGGGGCCGGCAAGATGTTCCTGCCGCAGGTGGTGAAGTCGGCCCGGGTGATGAAGAAGGCGGTCGCGCACCTCGTGCCCTACCTCGAGAAGGCGCAGGACGGCTCGAATCGCTCGAACGGCAAGGTCGTGCTCGCCACGGTCAAGGGCGACGTGCACGACATCGGCAAGAACATCGTCGGCGTGGTGCTCCAGTGCAACAACTTCGAGGTCATCGACCTCGGCGTCATGGTGCCCACCGACCGCATCCTCGAGACCGCGCGGCGCGAAGGCGCGGACATGATCGGACTGTCGGGGCTCATCACGCCCTCCCTCGATGAGATGGTCCACGTTGCTCGCGAGATGACGCGCCGGCATTTCGAGGTGCCGCTGCTGATCGGCGGTGCGACGACCTCGCCCGCGCACACGGCGGTGAAGATCGACCCCGAGTACGCCGGCGCGGTCGTCTACGTCAAGGACGCCTCGCGCGCTGTGGGCGTCTGCCAGTCGCTGGTGACGCCGGAGCAGCGCGTCGAGTACACGCGCCGCCTCAAGGCCGAGCACGCCGAGAAGCGCGAGCAGCACAAGGGCCGCAAAGCCAAGGCCCCGGCGTTCACGCTGGCCGCCGCACGCGCCAACCGATTCCGCTGCGACTGGTCGGCCTACCGCCCGCCCGTGCCGCGCATGGCCGGCGTGCGGCGCTTCGAGGACGTGCCGCTCGAGGAACTCGTCCGCTACATCGACTGGATGCCGTTCTTCAACGCATGGGAGTTCGCCGGAAAGTTCCCGGACATCCTGACCGACCCGATCGTGGGCGAGGCGGCGAGCAACCTGTACGCCGACGCCCGCCGGATGCTCAAGCAGATGATCGCCGGCCGCTGGACGCGCGCCAGCGCGGTGATCGGCTTCTTTCCGGCCAACTCGGTGGATGAGGACATCGAGGTCTATGCCGACGAGCCGCGCGCGACGGTGGTCCAGCGGCTGCACCACCTGCGCCAGCAGAAGCCCAAGCCGGAGGGGCAGCCGCACTACGCGCTCGCCGACTTCGTGGCGCCGCGCGATTCGGGCGTGCAGGACTGGATCGGGGGGTT
>Ga0316622_100002175_pt1 | contig 13433 bp, 7 predicted proteins | sample OWC_Aug_OW2_C1_D_FD_207646 | JGI IMG/M metagenome (GOLD analysis project Ga0316622, IMG submission 207646) | Wetland soil microbial communities from Old Woman Creek delta, Ohio, United States - OWC_Aug_OW2_C1_D5_C | ecosystem: Environmental > Terrestrial > Soil > Wetlands | place: USA: Ohio... | reverse complement strand
GCTCGGCGGCGACCTCGATTACTTCTCCCGCGGCCGGATGGTGCCGGAGTTCGAAGACGCCGCGTTCGGCGCCCAGCCGGGCCTCATTCCCGACCTGGTGAGGACCGGCTACGGGTTCCACATCATCAAGGTGGTCGACAAGAAGGCCGGCTCGGTGCGCACCTTCGACGAGGTGAAAGCGCAAATCCGCGAACAGCTCGTGGGGGAGAAGGCGCAGCGCCTGGCCGATACGCGCGCCGAGGAGGTGGCCAAGGAGATCGCGGCGCCGGCCGACCTCGACAAGGTCGCGAAGGCGCGCGGCTGGAAGGTCGAGGAAACCGGCTTCTTCGCCGTCGACGAGCCGATCCTCGCCCTGGGGGCGGCCCCGCAGGTGTCGGCCGCGATCTTCGCGCTGAAGGAAGGGGAGGTCAGCGCGCCGTTGCGCGTCGGCCGCGGCTACGCGATTGCCGCCCTGTCCGGCCGGCAGGATCCGTCACTGCCGTCGTTCGACGAGGTGAAGGAGCGGGTCCGGAGTGACGTGCTGCGGGAAAAGGCCGCCAAGACCGCGTCGGAGAAGGCGGCGGCGGCGGCTGCTGCGCTCAAGGCCGCGCCCGACTTCGTCGCGGCCGCGAAGAAGGCCGGCTTCGAGGCGAAGTCGAGCGAGCTCGTCGCTCGCGGCGCGGCGTTCCCGGAGGTCGGCGTGAACGCGGCGGTCGAAAAGGCCGCTTTCGCGCTCGCGGCCGGGTCGGTGAGCGACCCCGTCAGCGCCGGTGACGGCACCACGATCGTCAAAGTGGTCGAGCGCCAGGACGTGAAGCCGGCCGAGATGGCGGCATCGCGCGAATCGGTGCGGCAGGACGTGCTCGAAACGCGCCGGACGGAGTTCTTCACCGCCTACATGGTGAAGGCGCGCGAACGCATGAAGATCGAACTCAACCGCGAGGTGCTCAACAGCATCCTCGGGTAGGCAGGGACCAGGGGCGAGGGGCCAGGGACAAGAGGCAACGGGCGAAGATCGACCGGACGGGCTGGTCGGCTCGTCCGTGCCCCTTGTCCCTTGCCCATGCCCCTACTTGATGTACGCAAACGGCATGAGCGCCAGCGGCTCGCCGGGACGGAACAGGCGGACCGGCGCCGTGAGGATCCCGACGGCGCGGCGGTCGCGAATACCGAGCATGGCGGCGAGTTCGGCCCGCTGGTCCATCCCCGAGAACGACGACATCAGCAGGTCGTAGAGGCTCCGCCGGGGCGGGTAGATCACGAGATCCACCTGTTCCCCCGCCGGGATCTTCGCCCGCTCCTTGGCAATCGCCACGGCCTTGTCGAGGCCGCCGAGGGCGTCCACCAGGCCGAGGTCTTTCGCCTGGCGGCCGGTCCAGACTCGTCCCTGGGCGATCGCGTCAATCTCTTCCGGCGTCTTCCGCCGCGAGGCGGCGACCTTTTCGACGAACTGGTCGTAGAAGGCCCTCAGCTGTTCGTCGAGCTTCGCGCGGTCTTCCTCGCTGTACGGCCGCACCGGCGAGTTCATCTCGGCGTGCTTGCCGATGCTCACGGCCTCGACGTTCATGCCGAGCTTGCTGTAGGTGCCCCCCGTGACGATCTTGCCGCCGAAGATGCCGATGGAGCCGGTGAGCGTGCCCGGCTCGGCCACGATGTCCGGTGCGGCCATCGCGATGTAGTACCCTCCCGACGCCGCCAGGTCCGACATCGAGGCGACCAGCGGCCTGGCGTTCGGGCCCGTGCGGGCCTGCACCAGTTCCCGCCAGATGACGTCGGACGCCACGGTGGACCCGCCCGGGCTGTCCACGTGCAGCACGATCGCCTTGATGGACCGGTCCTTCCTCGCCTTGCGGATGAACTCGACGAGCGTGTCCGAGCCGACCACCGCCCCGTTCAGCGGGTCGATGCCGCTGCGCCCGGAGTTGATCACGCCGTAGGCGCTGATAACGGCGATGCGGGACCGGCCGGACAGGCCCACCGACGCGGCGCGGACCCTCGCGTAGTCGTCGTCCTTGACCCGAGACACGGACGTGCCGGGCGGCTTGATCTTCACGTCCAGCTCGTCGTCATACGCCACGTCGTCGACGAGCCCGACGCGGACCGCGTCCTCGGGGAGGAACGGCCCGTCGTCGATGAACTGCCGCACCTCGTCGGGCGTCTTCTTGCGGCCGCTCGCCACGGCCTGGACGAACTGCTCGTACAAGTCGCGATTGAGGGACTCGGCCATCTCCCGATGCGCCGGGGTGAACGCCTTCTCGGTGAACTGGTTCGGGGCGGTCTTGAAGTCGCCGATGTGCAGGAAGTCGGGGTACGCGCCGATCTTGTCCAGCGTGCCCCGGAGGAAGAGCTCGTAGGCCGCGAAGCCGCTGACGCTGAGCGGGCTCGTCGGAAGCAGGAAGATGCGATCGCACGCCGAGGCCACGAAGTACTCACGGTCGCCGCCGTACTCCAGGTGAGCCACGACCGGCTTGCGCGACGCCTTGAAGTCGAGGATCGCGTCCCGAACCTCCTGCAGCCTGGCCCAGTACGCCGAGTCGAGCCCGAGCGGCCTCACGATGACGCCCGTGACCCGCCGGTCGGCTTTCGCCTTCCGGAGGTTCTCGACGATGGCGCGAGTCCCGTTGCGCCGCCCGCCGACAACGGTTTCGAACACGGTGTCGGCCGCCGAGTCGGCCAGGTCACCCTCCACGCGTACGACGAGGATGGCGTTGGACGGAACGGCCGGTTCGCGGCCCACCGCCATCATGAGCACGACCATCGCCGCCGTCGACACGAGAATGGCCAGCAGGAGAATGACCAGCACCAATCCAAGGCCGCGTCGTGTAGCCACAGCACGTCCCCCCTCTTGCAGGCGCGAGTATATCAGCCCGGCGGCCTCGAACCCCGCCTGAGCCCGGGCCGTCCAATCCTGTGAAGGGCGCCGCCGACCGCCGGTGACGCGCCGGAAGACTCCGCGAGGCCACATGCAGACCAACCCGTCCACCGCCCCGCCCGACAAGCCGCTGTGGGACACCCTCAAGCAGGACTGGCGCTATGTCCGCGACGATGTGCGTCCCGGCTGGCGGGAGATGCTGCGCACCACCATGGCGGAGCTGAAGGAGTTCTATCTCACGCCCGAGCACCGGCAGCGGCTCGCAGGCATGGGGCCGGTCCGACGGGGGCTGTGGATGGCCGGGTGGCTGCTCAAGAGCCTCTTCCTGAAGCTCACGCCGCTGAGGCGTGTCGTGTTCCTGGTCGCGCTGGTTCTGCTGGCGGCATCGCCCCGCCTGGCCACCACGGGCGGCGGCACCGATGTCAGCGCCGACGGCAGCATGTTCGGCGCGTTCCTGCTCGTCTGCCTGCTGCTGCTGGAACTGAAGGACAAACTGCTGGCACGCCATGAGCTCGAGGCGGGCCGGTCCGTGCAGCGGGCGCTGATGCCCGATCACTGCCCGAGCCTGGCCGGCTGGGACGTGTGGCTGTACACGCGGCCGGCCAACGACGTCGGCGGCGACCTGGTGGACTGCCTCGAGCTCGGACCCGGCCGCGTGGGCTTCACCCTCGCGGACGTGGCCGGCAAGGCGCTGCCAGCGGCGCTGCTCATGGCCAAGGTGCAGTCGACGCTCAGGGCCCTGGCGACCGACATGCCGTCGCTGAGCGCCCTGGCCGCGAAGACCAACGAGATCCTGTGCCGCGACGGCCTGCCCAACCGATTCGCGACGCTGCTCTACGTCGAACTGCGGGACAACGACGACGCGGTGCGCCTGGTCAACGGCGGCCACATGCCGCCGGTGCTGGTGTCGGCAGCCGGCTTCCACGAATTGCAGCGCGGAGACATGGCGCTGGGCATGATGGCGGGCGCGTCCTATCGCGAGCAGCACCAGGACGTGCAGCCGGGCGAGATGCTGATTGCCTATTCGGACGGCCTGACCGAGGCGCTGAACGCGGCCGGCGAGTTCTACGGCGAAGACCGCCTGCGCGCCGTCTTCGCCGGGCTGGCTCCCCTGTCTGCCCTGCAGGCCGGCGAGCGGATCCTCGAGTCCGTCGACGCCTTCATCGGCACGACGCGCCCGTACGACGACCTGTCGCTCATCATCCTCAAGCGCCTCTGAGCGCCCTCTCGCGGGGTCGGGACCATCTTCCACCGCACCGCTGCCGGGCTCGACAGAATCGTCATCGCGTGCCGCCGATTTCAGTTTTGTCGGCGGCGAGGGTCAGGGACCGTAAATGGTCCCGGCCCCTGCGGAAGGGGTAAGATGCGCGCCGGAGGCGGAGCGATGCGGCATAGGGTCTCGGCCGGGCTGGCACTCATGCTTGGTATCGGGCTGGCGGCGGTGCCGGCGTGGCGGCCGGGCACATCGGCTCAGGCGCCGTCGCCCCTCGAGTGGCAGGACCCCGCTATCGTCGGCGTGAACAAGGAGCCTCCGCGGGCCATGTTCGCGGTCTATCCGGACCAGGCGCAGGCGATGGCCGCCAAACCGAACGCGTCGCCGTACTACAGATCGCTGAACGGCGACTGGAAGTTCCATTGGGTGGCGAAGCCCGCCGACCGGCCGGTTGACTTCTTTCGCGCGACGTTCGACGACGCCGGGTGGAAGACGATCCCCGTGCCGTCGAACTGGCAGCTCGAGGGATACGACGTGCCCATTTACGTGAACATCACGTATCCCTGGGGCGTGCCAGACCCGCCGCACATCCCCGCGCACAACAACCCGGTCGGCTCGTACCGCACGCGCTTCACCATCCCGGCGTCGTGGACCGGCCGGGACGTGTATCTCACCTTCGGCGGCGTCGAGTCGGCCTTCTACCTCTGGGTGAATGGCGAGCGCGTCGGATACAGCGAAGACAGCCGGACGCCGGCCGAGTTCAACATCACCAAGTACGTCAGGGACGGCGAGAACCTCCTGGCCGTGGAGGTGTACCGCTGGAGCGATGCCTCGTACCTGGAGGACCAGGACTTCTGGCGTCTCAGCGGCATCTTCCGGGACGTCACACTGTGGTCGGCGGGGCCGCTTCATGTGAGGGACGTGCAGATTCGCACCGATCTCGATGCCGCGTACAGGAACGCCGAGTTGAGGATTGAAGCCCAGGTCCGCAACGGCACGCCGGCGGCGACCGCGGCCGGCGTGCGCGCGGTGCTGCTCGATGCGACCGGCGTCGAGATGGGCCGCCCAGCGGCGGCGATCGACCGCGTGCCGGCCGGCGAGACGGCCACGGTCACGCTCGTGCATGCGGTCAAGGCTCCGGAGAAGTGGTCCGCCGAGTCGCCGTACCTTTACACGCTGGTCCTGTCGCTCCTCGATGCCCGCGGGCAGGTCGTGGAAGCCATCCCGCAGAAGGTCGGCTTCCGAAAGGTCGAGATGAAGGACGGCCAGTTGATGGTGAACGGCCGGCCGATTCTCATCAAGGGCGCGAACCGCCACGAGCACGACGCCGACACCGGCCACTACGCGACGGTCGAGCAGATGGTGCGCGACGTTCGTCTCATGAAGCGCCACAACCTCAACGCCGTCAGGACGTCGCACTATCCCAACGACCCCGCCTGGTACGACCTCTGCGATCAGTACGGCCTCTACGTGATTGACGAGGCGAACATCGAGTCGCACGGGATGGGCTACGCCCCGTCGCGCACGCTCGGCAACAATCCCGCGTGGAAGGCGGCACACCTGGACCGGACGATGCGGATGGTCGAGCGTGACAAGAACCACCCGTCGGTCATCATCTGGTCGCTCGGCAACGAGGCCGGCGACGGGGTGAATTTCGAGGCGACCAGCGCCTGGGTGAAGCAACGCGACCCGTCGCGTCCTGTTCAGTACGAGCAGGCGGGGCGGAAGGCGCACACGGACATCTTCGTCCCGATGTACATGCGGCCCCGGGGCGTCGCCGAGTACGGCGCGACACCGCAACCGAAGCCGCTCATCCAGTGCGAGTACGCCCACGCCATGGGCAACAGCACGGGCAACTTCCGCGAGTACTGGGATCTCTTCTACGGCAACCCGCAGCTGCAGGGCGGTCTCATCTGGGACTGGGTGGACCAGGGCATCCGGACGCGCATTCCGGCGGCGGGCGTGCGACAGGACCGGCCTGAGCGGACGCTGCTGCCGGGGCCGGAGTTCGAGTTCGGGTTCAGGCGCGTCGACAAGACCGGTACGTACCTCGCCTACGGCGGCGACTTCGGACCGCTCGACGTGCCGAGCGACTACAACTTCTGCATGAACGGCCTCGTCGACGCCGATCGCCGTCCTCATCCCGGTTTGCTGGCTGTCAAGCGGAACTATCAGTACGTGCACGTGAAGCCGGTGGATCTGGCGGCCGGCAAGGTGACGGTCACGAACTGGTACGACTTCACGCCCCTTGACCAGGTGTTGGCGGGCCGCTGGGCCGTGCAGGCCGACGGTGTGACGGTGGCGCGTGGCGCGATCCCGCCGATGACGCTCGGCCCCCGCGAGAGCAGGGAGATCACGCTGCCGCTGCCGCCACTCGCCCCCGCGCCGGGCGTCGAGTACTTCGCCGACGTCTCGTGGGTCCTGAAGGCCGATGCGCCGTGGGGCGGGCGTGCCGGCGACGAGATGGCGTACGACCAGTTCAAGCTGCCCGCCTGGAAACCGGCGGTCCCGACGCCGGACGCAGGCCCGGCGCTGACGCTGACCGAGGGCGCAGACGCCGTGACGATTGCCGGGGCGGCCTTCACGGTGCGGTTCAGCAAGGCGAATGGCACGATGGCGTCGCTCACCTACCGCGGCACGGAACTCGTGCACCGGCCGCTCATGCCCGACTTCTGGCGGGCGTGGACCGATAACGACCGGGGCGCGCGGCTGCAGACGAGGCTGAACGTGTGGCGAGCCGCGAGCGAGTCCTGGGATCTCAAGGGCGTGCGCGCCGTTCGGGCGGCCGACGGCTCCGTTCGCGTGGACGTCGACGCGCTCATTCCCGTGATCTCGTCGGGCTACAGCGTGACCTACACGGTCTACCCGGCAGGCGACATCGTCGTGAACGCCTCGTTCACACCGGGCATCGAGACGCTGCCGATGCTGCCGCGCTTCGGCATGCAGTTGGCGATGCCGGCGGGGTTCGAGCAGCTCGCGTGGTTCGGCCCCGGTCCCGAAGAAACGTACGCCGACCGCAACGAGGCGCGGGTGGGCCGCTACAGCGGGACCGTGGACGCGCAGTGGACCGAGTACTCGAAGCCGCAGGAGAACGGCAACAAGGTGGACGTGCGGTGGATCGCGCTCACCAACAAGGCCGGCGTGGGCCTGCTCGCGGTAGGCATGCCGCATCTGAGCGCCGCGGCGCGGCACTACACCCACGAGGACATCTGGAACGCCCGGCACACCTACGAACTGACGCGCAGGGCCGAGACCATCCTCAACCTCGACTTCAGGCAGATGGGCGTCGGCGGTGACGACAGCTGGGGCGCGCTCGCCCACGAGCCGTATCAACTGCCGGCGAAGGCCTACGGCTACCGCTTCCGGCTGCGCCCGTTCTCAACCGCGATCGACGGCGCGCCCGGCACGCTGGCGAGACGGCCGCCGCAGGGAGCGGCGCGATGACGATCGAGTCCATCCGCCGCCGCTGCATGGCGCTCCGCGGCGTTACCGGGGACCTCGCGTAGGAGGAGGATCTAGCGCGCCCGGTGGGCTGGAGGATGTGCTTCGGCGAGGTTCATCCTCATGAGCAGTGCCTGAAACCTCGGGTCGTGCCGGATGCCGTCGTAGAGCGGCATCGATGGGAGGTGGGTCACGACTGGGTCCCGCTCCTCGATGGCCTGGTTCAGCCACTCGAACATCCGGTCGTCGCCCACGCCGATGCAGGCGAAAGCCCAGGCCATCGGCGGGACATGCATGACGGCCGACATGGTCTCCAGTTCGGCCAGACACCGGCGCGCTCGGGCTTTGCGCCGAAACAGGCCGTAGAGGAGCGCCATCCCCCCGACCGCCTGGGGCTGATGGACCTCGTCGTAGAGCCGCTTCGCTTCCTTGAATCCCTCGGCAAGCCGTCCGTGCAGCAGGAGCGCCGTACCGAGGAACCAGTGCGACCACCAGCGCCCGGGAGCCAGGTCGACCGCCGCCCGGCAATCGTCCACGGCCGCGCCGTACTGGCGGCCGGCCATCCGCACGAGTCCCAGCCGCCCGCGAACGAGCGCGGAGAGCGGATCGAGCGCAACGGCCTGCTCCGCCTCCTCAATCGCCTGTGCAATCCGCCGCCTCGGCACCAGGTGGAACCAGGCGTGCTCGATGAGCACGGACGCCGAGCCTGGCCCGAGCGCCAGCGCGCGCTTGAAGGACGCCTCCGCGCCGGACCAGTCATAGTCCAGCGTGCCCCGGATCACGCCCTGGAGCGCGTGCGCCTCGGGGAACGAGGCGTCGAGTTCCAGCGATCGCGCGGTCGCGGCACGCAGCGGCGGCAGCGCGTCCCGCGGCTCCGCGAGCCCGAACTGCACCGCCGCGAACAGCAGGTCCGCCAGCCCGAAGTACGGCCTCGCGAACGCGGGGTCGCGCCGGGTCGCGTCCTCGAAGCACCGGCGCGCCTGGGCGATCGCGGCCGGCGTGAACTGCTGACTGATCGATCGCCCCTGCACCCAGAGGTTGTAGGCCTCGAGATCGCGGGTCTGCGGCTTGACGGGCTCCCCGACCGCCAGCGTCACCTGGAGAGCCGAGGCGATCGCCTCGGCGATCTCGTTCTGAATCGCGAACAGATCGGTCAGCTGCCGATCGAAGCACTCGCTCCAGGCGTGGACCCCATCTTTCGCGTTGACGAGCTGCGCCGCGACCCGGACGCGCTTCCGGTCGCGGCGAACGCTGTCTTCGACGAGCCAGGTCGCACCGAGGCGCCGGCCGATGTCGTGCACGTCGCGACCCCGGTCGGCGAACACGAACGATGAGGTCCTGGCAATGACTCGAAAACCCGGGATCCGGACGAGTGCATTGATGAGGTCCTCGGCGATGCCGTCCCCGAGGTACTGATCGTCAGGGCCGCCCGTGAGGTTCAGAAACGGGAGCACGGCGACGGAGACGGACTCCGGACGCTTCGGTGGGCTGCCTTGCCGCAGCCATGCGTCCAGGTCTGACGTTGTCGAGAAGACGCGCGGCCGAACGCCGCCAGGCAGGTGGCGCACGGGGAGCTCGCGCTCCGCGGCCCAGCGCTGGACCGTCCGGATCTCGCGGCCCAGATACGCCGCGATTTCCTTCCACGATTCGAGCCGCTCAGACACGGCGCGCCCCCTGCTGGCCGGAAGCGTAGCAGCCCCGGGAGGACACGACAAGAGGCGACAGGCCCGCGTGGCGCATCCGGTCGCACCGCCCCGCCGAGGGCGGCGTCTACCCTGTCATCACAGAAGGAGGCACCGTATGACAACGCGGGTCGCAGTCGCGATGGTGTTCACGTCGCGGACGGGTCTGATTCTGGCCGGCGTCCTGACGCTCGCCACCCTCGGTGTGGCGTGCGGGGGCGTCGATCAGCAGCCGGTGAACCCGGCCGCTCCGACCGTGTCCACGGCGGCGGCGAGTTCGGATCAGTCAGCGTCCGCGGCGGTCGTAGGGGCGGCCAAGGAACCCGGCTCGGTTCCCCGACAACTCACCGGGCAACTGGATGGCCGATTCGACTTCACGCGCATGTGGGGTGACGCGTGGTGGCAGTTCTACTCCGACAGCCACGCCACGGGCACGTTGAGCCATCTCGGCCTGTCACAGGTGTACACCACACACATCCCGAATCTCGAGACCGGCGCACTCGAACTGGGCACCTTCAGAATCGTCGCCGCCAACGGCGACGAGATTCGCGGCACCTACGAGGGTACCGGCACCTACGATGAGCACCGCATGGACCTGATCCACGGGGCGGCGACGTTCGTCATCTCGGGTGGCACGGGCCGGTTCCACCGTGCGACAGGTACCATTGCCGCCACCTTCCTCGAAACGCTCGACGACCCGACGTGGGCGTCGGCCAAGGTGGCCTGGACACTCACCGGAACCGTCAACTACTGAGCAACCGGGGCAGCGCCCGGCGGGAGGCTGGTCGCGCTCGAAGACACCCAAGTGCGGTGCCGGTCCTCGCCCGGGACCCACGCGACCCGTTCGGCGGCTTTCCTGCGTCGTCAGACCCGGTGTTCCTCGCCCTGGTGCGCGGCGAGATCGTCGTCGACGTTCCCGCACAGGTTGACGCGGATGCCGAGGGCATCGGCCATCCCGGCCTTGACGGCGAGCAGGCGCCGCGCCGACGGCGCGTCCTGCGCGTACACGACCTGGATGTGGTTCGCCTGGTGCTTGGCCATGAACTGGTCGCGCGTGATCCCGTAGAGCACCGCGTGCATCATCGGCCACTGGGGCGTGGTCGCGTCCCAGCGGCGGGCCGTTTCCTCCTCCGGGAGGCGGAGGGCGCCGCCCCGGCCGATGTCCATGTGCAGGGCGTCGCCCTCGACGTACACGCGGCTCCACACGATTTCGCCGGGCCGGCTGACGCCCTTGATCGTGGCGCCGCCTTTCGGGAAGTACATCGGCGGCTGGCGTTCGCCGCGCGCCCCGCGGTAGCCGCCGACCAGGTGGCTCGGCGGCACCGCCCCGGAAATCTCGAACAGCCAGACGAACTCGTTCACGCCGCGGCCCTCGAAGTGGGCACCCCAGCGCACGTCGTGCAGCGTGGTGGACGGATCGAGGCCGGCGTCCAGCCAGACGCGGTTCGTGATGATCGCGTCCAGGCCCGCGCACTCGTCGACCTCGTTGAAGTGCGGCACGGCCTGCCCGTCGTAGAGAATCTCGCCGTTCTCGCCGAGGACCGGCGGCCGGTCGGGCGTGTTCAGCAGACCCTCCGCGAGATCGGAGGCGACGCAGAGGTCCTTGAGGCCCTGCTGGTACTGGATGCCGATGGCCGCGCAGCCGAAGGCCGCGGCGAGGCGCACGGCCGCGTCGTACATCTTCAGGCCCTCGAGCACCTGGTCCTCGGTGAGGTCCACGGCCGGGTCGGGACCGAGGTCGAACGTCATGCCGCGCTGGCGCAGCCAGGCGTGGTGGTGCGCGGCCGTCTCGTCGCTCACCTCGCGCATCGCGGCGTACAGGGCCGACTGGCTCAGCCGCTCCTTGAAGACGCCCGTGGCGTGCAGCAGGTGATCGGGGATGATCGCGTTGTACATCCCCATGCAGCCTTCGTCGAACACGCCCATGACGGCCTGCCGCGCCCTCAACTGCCGACCCAGGGCCGCGCCGTGGAGCGCCGGGCGGCGGAGATCGTCGCCGAGCGTGGGCGCCTCGAACGGCCGCGCGTGGCTCGTGTCGTGGTCGATGCGGCCGTCGGCCAGCCACTGTGCCAGGGCCTTGCGCGCGAACTCGTCCTCGAACGTGTCGCTCCAGATCGTGCTGTAGCGCACGCCGGCCTTCGTCAGCGAACCGTTGAGATTGAGCAGGCCGACGAGGCCGGGCCATTGCCCGCTCCAGTTGGCCAGCGTGAGAATCGGCCCCGTGTGCTTCGTGAGGCCCGGCAGGACGTGGCTCGTGTACTGCCACACGGCCTCGGCGACGACCAGCGGCATCGCCGGATCGATCTCGCGGAAGGCCTCGATGCCGTGGGTCTGGCTGTCGAGAAAGCCGTGCTGTGCCGCCGGATCGTACGGATGGCCGCGCACGACCGTGCAGTCGAGGTCCGCGAAGGCCCTCGTGACGGCCGCCTCAAGAGCTTCCTGCGCGGGCCAGCACACGCGGTTGGCCGACAGGCGCGAATCTCCGCTCGCAACAAGGCAAATCTGGCGTGGCATGGCAGGTCCTTTCGGGCGGATGGGCGGACCCGACCTCGCCCGTCGGCCGGCCGGCCGGCCTTGGCGAGGCGTGCGGCCGCTCGCACACGGCTTGGTATAGGCCTCGCGGCACGTGCGTGTCAAGGCACGCGGGCCGCGCGGCCATCGGCAGAGGGGGCTCCGGGCTTCAGCCCGTGGCCCCCGCCCATGCTATGCTCCGCCGCGCAGGAGGCCATTATGGAACAGCGTCTGCGCTGGCTCGGCGTCGCGGTGGCGGCGTCGGTGCTCTCGGTCTCGCTTCAGGCCCAGAAGCCGGCCGCCGATCCCGCCGGCGGCGGCGTGGGCGACCTCTCGCGGCTGACGCACGCGAAGTCGCGGTCGATCAGCCCCGAGAACTTCACGGGTGAAAAGGGCAAGGGCGGCATGGCCACCACCGGCACGGGAGAACGGGCGGCCCGCGATCTCGGCCAGGGCTGGAAGGTCTCGCCCTCGGTGCGCATCAAGGCCGGCGAGACGTTCGTGCTCGGCGAGATCCTCGGGTCAGGTGCCATTCACCATATCTGGATGACGCCGACCGGCAACTGGCGCTACTCCATCCTGCGGATGTACTGGGACGGAGAGCTGCAGCCGTCGGTCGAGGTCCCCGTCGGCGATTTCTTCGCGTCCGGCTGGGGCACCTACGCGCAGTTGACCTCCCTCGCGGTGTGCGTCAACCCGGGCAGCGCGTTCAATAGTTACTGGGAGATGCCCTTCCGGAAGTCGGCGAAGCTGACCATGACAAACCTCGCCGACGCGGACATGGTGCTCTACTACCAGGTCGACTACTCGCTCATGGACATCCCTGCCGACGCGGGGTACTTCCACGCCCAGTTCCGCCGCGTGAACCCGCTGCCCTACAAGACCGACTACACCATCTTGGACGGCGTGAAGGGCTGGGGACATTACGTCGGCACCTACCTCGCGTGGGGCGTGAACAGCACCGGCTGGTGGGGCGAGGGCGAGATCAAGTTCTTCATGGACGGCGACACGACGTTCCCGACCATCTGCGGCACGGGCACCGAAGACTACATCTGCGGGTCGTACAACTTCGAGAACCAGGAGACGAAACAGTATCAGGTGTTCTCGACGCCGTACACAGGGCTTCACCAGGTGATCAAGCCCGACGGGCTCTACAAGTCGCAGCAGCGGTTCGGCATGTACAGGTGGCACCTGCGCGATCCGATTCGGTTCGAGTCGGACGTGAAGGTGACGATCCAGGCGCTCGGCTGGCGCGCCGACGGCCGCTACCTGCCGCTGCAGGACGACATCGCGTCGGTCGCCTACTGGTACCAAGCCGAGCCGCACGCGCCGTTCCCGAAGCTGCCGGACCGAGACACGCTCGAGGTGAAATAGCGCCTCTCCCGCGGGGAGAGCGCGTGCGCCGGGCGAGGTTGCCTGCCGCCGCCCGGCGCTGCTATACTTTTTGTTCCTGCCAGTCTCTTCGAGTGCGGAAGTGGCGGAATTGGCAGACGCGCAAGCCTCAGGAGCTTGTGGCCGCAAGGTCGTGGAGGTTCGAGTCCTCTCTTCCGCACCACTCGACTCAGTCGCTTCCCTCCTTCACTCGTGGCAGGCCATTTTCAGCCTCGCGCAGCCCTCGCTCGCCCTCACGCCGGAACGTCGGCCAGCGCAAAGTCCTCGACGAGCACCTCGCAGAAAACCCGGCTCCGCCTGTGACCGCCGACCCTACAATTGTGGCAGGGACTGACACCTCGGA
>Ga0316622_100002173_pt1 | contig 13436 bp, 8 predicted proteins | sample OWC_Aug_OW2_C1_D_FD_207646 | JGI IMG/M metagenome (GOLD analysis project Ga0316622, IMG submission 207646) | Wetland soil microbial communities from Old Woman Creek delta, Ohio, United States - OWC_Aug_OW2_C1_D5_C | ecosystem: Environmental > Terrestrial > Soil > Wetlands | place: USA: Ohio... | reverse complement strand
AGGCCGTCAAAAGAGAGGAGTGGATTGGTCATGGTGTTCATCAGTTGAGGGCAGAGCCGGTTCACTGCGTGGACTGCGGTCTGTCCCGCAAGGCTTACATGGCGGCGCGTTCGGCGGCTTCAAGGGTGTTGACCAGCAGCATGGTGATGGTCATGGGGCCGACACCACCGGGCACCGGGGTGATGGCGCTGGCGACCTGGCGCACGCCTTCAAAGTCGACATCGCCGCACAGCTTGCCTTCGTCGTTGCGGTTCATGCCCACGTCCAGCACCACGGCACCGGGCTTGACCATGTCGGCGGTCAGCACGTTTCGCTTGCCCACGGCGGCGACGATCACATCCGCTTGCAGCGTCATGGCCTTGAGGTCATGGGTGGCGCTGTGGCACAGGGTCACGGTGGCGTTTTTCTCCAGCAGCATCAAGGCCATGGGCTTGCCCACGATGTTGGAGCGGCCAATCACCACGGCGTGTTTGCCACGCAGGTTGTAGCCAATGGATTCGAGCATCTTCATACAGCCGTAAGGCGTGCAAGGCCAGAAGCCGGGCATGCCGGTCATCAAAGCACCGGCACTGGCGACGTGGAAGCCGTCCACGTCCTTGGCGGGCGAAATGGCTTCAATCACCTTGCTGGCATTGATGTGCTTGGGCACAGGCAACTGCACCAGAATGCCGTGGATGGTGGGATCGTTGTTGAGCGTTTCGATGCGGGCCAGCAGCTCGGCCTCAGTCATGCTGGCCTCGTACTTTTCCAGCACCGAGTGAAAGCCGCAGTCTTCACAGCCCTTGACCTTGTTGCGCACATAAACCTGGCTGGCCGGGTTGTCACCCACCAGGATCACCGCCAGGCCGGGCGTGATGCCACGGGCCTTGAGGGCTTGCACCCGCTGGGTGACATCGGCGCGGAGTTTTTGCGACAGTGCCACACCGTCGATGATCTGGGCTGAAGTGGTTTGAGTATTCATACGCGTTACCTATAAATAAAAAAGCCCGCTAGTCCAGATGGTGCGGGCGCAAGTAGCTATTTATTAAATAGCAAGAAACAAGGCTGCGTCAGGCCTTGACGGCATTGGGGCCGAGTGCGATTTTCAGCAGGTCCGCCACCGTGTTGGCGTTGAGTTTTTCCATGATGTTGGCGCGGTGGGCTTCCACGGTTTTGATGCTGATACCCAGGTCATCGGCAATCTGCTTGTTCAGGCGGCCTGCCACGATGCGTTCCAGCACCTGGGATTCACGCAAAGTCAGGCGGGCCATCATGGCATCGCGGTTGGCGGCGTTCTGGTAGTCAGCAAACGACCCTTTGGCCTGTTCCAGCATGCGCTCCACCAGGGGCAGCAGCTGCTGCTCGTCAAACGGTTTCTGGATGAAATCCATGGCACCTTTCTTCATGGTGTCAACGGCCATGGGCACGTCACCGTGGCCGGTGATAAAGGCCAGCGGCAGCGGCGAGTGGCTTTCAATCAGGCGGTTTTGCAGTTCCAGGCCGGTCATGCCGTCCATGCGGATATCGACGATCAGGCAGGCGACTTCGCGCGCGTCAAAGCGGCTCAGGAAGGATTCAGCCGAGTCAAAACAGCGCACCCGGTAGTCTTTGCCCTCAAGCATCCACTGCAGGGAATCTCTGACTGCTTCATCATCATCAACGACGTATACCGTGCCTTTTTTGGGGATCAAACTCATGGTGAAACCTGCGTTGTGTGTTGTTCTGAGCGCTCGTTGGGCGCTGTCGGCAAGGGTTCTGCAATCGGTATCCAGAAGGTGAAATTGCAGCCCGTGACGGACTCCCCATTGTAGAGGTTCTCGGCTTTCATCCGGCCCATGTGCGACTCGACGATGGAGCGGCACAAGGACAGGCCGATGCCCATGCCCTCGGCCTTGGTCGAGTAAAAGGCTTCGTACAGGCGGGCCATGACTTCAGGTGCAATGCCGCTGCCGGAATCGATCACCATGAACTCGATCACCGGCTTGTCTTCTACCTTGCTCGGTGCCACGCGCAGTTTGACCAGGCGCTGCGCGGTGGGGCGTTGGGCTGAGTCCACCGACTCAGCGGCGTTTTTCAGCAGGTTGAGCAGCACCTGTTCGATCAGGATCGGGTCAACCAGCAGGTCGGGCATGCCCGGTGCGACGTATTTGGTGAGTCGGACATTGCGCCTGCGCAGTTCGATTTCGGCCAGTTCTACCGCTTCAGTCACCATGGTGGAGACGCTGGAGATCGTGCGGTTGGGCTCGCTGCGTTTCACAAAAGCACGTATGCGCTGGATGATCTGCCCAGCGCGGTTGGCCTGGCGGGCGGTCTTTTCCAGCGCGCCCAGCAGTTCTTCCGGGGTGATCTGATTGGCTTTGATGCGCGAGACCATGCCGTTGCAGTAGTTGTTGATGGCAGTCAGTGGCTGGTTGAGCTCATGCGCCACGCTGGAGGCCATCTCGCCCATGGTGATCAGGCGGCTGGAGGCCTGTGCGCGCTCGGCCTGCACCTCGGACTGCTCTTCGGCCACGCGCCGAGCCGTGATGTCGGTGGCAATCACCATTTGCGCCAGACGGCCATCGACCCAGCTCAGGTAACGGGTGCGCACCTCCAGCCAGCGTCCCAGGCTGCTGAGGTAAACCTCGGCACTTTCGGCTTCCTTGTCAGACAGGTGGTCGGTGGGCAGGCCGGCAAACACATCGACGATGTCCTGGGTTTCGTCGCTGGTGGCCGGGGTGGGTACACCGGCTTCTTCCACCAGCTGCAGGTGTCCCTGGACTTGGGTGCCAAACCACTGACGGTAGAGCTTGTTGGCAAACACCAGCTCGTCCGAGCCCAGCGGGGCCACCGAAATGGAGGCATCCAGCGCCTCCAGCACGGTGGTAAAGCGCTCATGCGAGGCAGCCAACTGCTCTCGCACCCGGGTGGGTTCGGTGATGTCGGTCATGGAGGTCATCCAGCCGGTTTGCTGGCCAAAGGCATCGATCAGCGGTGACACATACAGGCGGGCATCAATGATGGTGCCGTCTTTGCGCTTGATGCGGAACTGGATGCCGCTGGGCTGGATCTGGCCAGACAGCTCTTCCTGGAGGCGTGCCTTGAGCATGTCATAGTCTTCCTCTGGCCAATACGGAAATGGTGCACTGCTGCCTACCAGTTCCTCTTCGCTCCAGCCGGTCAGGCGGCAAAACGCATTGTTGACGTAGGTGATGCGCCCCTGCATGTCAAGGGTTCGCATGCCGGTCAGCATGGAGCTTTCCATGGCACGGCGAAACGCGGTTTCCTGCACCAGCGCCTCCTGTGCCTGGATGCGCCTGCGCGTGTGACGCCAGTTGGCCAGCAGCAACCAGGCAGTGACGGCGGCGAGCACCATCACCAGCCAGAACAGGCCGCTGCCGATCACCCCCAGCGAGGTGCGGTAGGCCAGCCCGCGAATGGTCATGCCGTTGCCCACGGGTGACACCGGCATTTCATAGGTGTTGACAGGGCTGGCCCAGGGCAGCAGATGGCGTTTGAGCTTGGTTTCGGAGACGGTGGTGCCCGCCAGCAGCTTGCCCTGACCATCATGAAACGACATCGCGTATTTGGAGGTGATTTCGCTGGGAACACCATAGCGAAACAGCGCGTCAATCGAGTATTCGACCAAAAGGTCGCCCTTGAAGTGAGCCTTTTCGATCAACGGCAGGTGCAGCTGCAGCTGGGGTGCCATGTCTTTTCTGGCCCTTGGCGTGGCATAGATCGGCAGCAGCAGTTCACGTGTCAACTGGTAGTTGTCCAAAGTTTCTTTGTCTTCAACATCGGTTCCGGCAGCGTTGTCAGACTGATTTGACATGCTGGCGGTGTGGTAGCTGGCCCGCAATCTGTGGCGGTCATCGATCCAGCTCAGGCTGTGCAACTCCGGGTACAGATTGGCAAGGGCTTCGGCCCGTGCCAGGAAATCGTTGAGGCTGATCTCGCGGCTGGAGATTTCGCGCGCAAAACGCATCAACTGCTCTTGCTGTTCAAGCAAGCGTAGGCGCAGGCGCTGTTGGGTGTATTCCACGTCGCGGCTGACGGCCTCTCGCTCACGGGCAATTTCTTCAAGTCTCAAATAGGCAAACGCTGCCAAGATGGCCGCCAGAAACAGCACCACGGCTGCCAGCGGTGCCAGCATGGCAAAGCGATCCTGACGCTGGGGTGACTGCCTGCGCCACCAGCGCTTGATGCGGGCGGCGGGGGTGATTTTGAGCGGTGTCGGCAGTTCAAAGGGAAGAGGTAATGACATGGCCTGAAGTGTATGTGGTGGCCTATGCCTGTGCTTTTGGTGATATTTCACAATATGAAGTCATTGAACACAATTTGAAATGACGTGAGAGTGGCTATAGAATCCCAGCGGCCACCCACATGGCAAACTCACCTATTACCGCTGAGCTTTAAAACACAGGAGACACGCATGTCAGCAACCCCCGAAAACCGAGTCGGCGCATCTTTGCCTGCCGCACCCGATCTGGATTCTCAGGAAACCCGTGAATGGATGGACGCACTGTCCGCCGTGATTCAGGCCGAGGGTCCCGAACGCGCCCACTATTTGCTGGAGCAGTTGCTGGATCATGCCCGCCAAAGCAGCATCGACATGCCGTTTTCGGCCAACACCGCCTATGTCAACACCATTCCCGCTGACCAGGAAGAGCGTTGCCCCGGCAACATCGAGATTGAAGAACGCCTGCGCGCCTACATGCGCTGGAACGCCATGGCCATGGTCGTCAAAGCCAACCGCCATCATCCCGAAGACGGTGGTGATTTGGGTGGCCACATTGGCTCCTTCGCTTCGCTGGCCCACATGTTTGGTGCCGGCTTCAACCACTTCTGGCATGCCGAGAGCAAAGACCACGGTGGTGACTGCCTCTATATCCAGGGCCATGTGGCCCCCGGTGTCTACGCCCGTGCTTACCTCGAAGGTCGCCTGACCGAAGAGCAGCTGCTGCACTTCCGCCAGGAAGTCGATGGCAAGGGCTTGTCCAGCTACCCACACCCCAAGCTGATGCCCGAGTTCTGGCAGTTCCCCACGGTGTCGATGGGTCTGGGCCCGCTGATGGCGATCTACCAGGCCCGCTTCTTGAAGTACCTGCACGCCCGTGGCATTGCCGACACCAGCAACCGCAAGGTCTGGGTGTTCTGCGGTGACGGTGAAATGGACGAGGTCGAATCCCTCGGTGCGATCGGCTTGGCCGCCCGTGAGAAGCTCGACAACCTGATCTTCGTGGTCAACTGCAACCTGCAGCGCCTGGACGGCCCGGTGCGCGGCAACGGCAAGATCGTGCAAGAGCTCGAAGGCGAATTCCGTGGCTCCGGCTGGAACGTGATCAAACTGCTGTGGGGTAGCAACTGGGATCCCCTGCTGGCCCGTGACAAAGACGGCGCATTGCGCAAGATCATGATGGACACGCTTGATGGCGACTACCAGGCCTTCAAGGCCAACGACGGTGCCTTCGTGCGCAAAAACTTCTTTGGCCGCGACCCGCGCACGGCCGAGATGGTGGCCAAGATGAGCGATGACGACATCTGGAACCTGCGCCGCGGTGGTCACGACCCGCAAAAGGTTTACGCGGCTTACCACAAGGCGGTCAACCACACCGGCCAGCCGACCGTGCTGTTGATCAAGACCGTCAAAGGCTTTGGCATGGGCAAGGCCGGTGAGGGCAAGAACAACGTGCACCAGACCAAGAAACTCACGGATGACGACATCAAAGCCTTCCGTGACCGCTTCAACATCCCGATCCCCGACAGCCAGCTCGCCAGCATTCCGTTTTACAAACCGGCTGACGACACGCCCGAGATGCGCTACCTGCACGAGCGCCGCCAGGCGCTGGGTGGCTACCTGCCGCACCGCCGCACCAAGGCCGATGAGTCATTCACCGTGCCCTCGCTGGACAACTTCAAGAGCGTGATGGAAGCCACCCCAGAGGGCCGCGAGATTTCCACCACCCAGGCCTACGTGCGCTTTTTGACGCAACTGCTGCGCGACCAGGCATTGGGCCCGCGCGTGGTGCCGATTTTGGTGGACGAGGCCCGCACCTTTGGCATGGAAGGCCTGTTCCGCCAAGTGGGCATTTACAACCCGGCAGGCCAGCAGTACACCCCGGTCGACAAAGACCAAGTCATGTACTACAAGGAAGACAAGCAAGGTCAGATCCTGCAGGAAGGCATCAACGAAGCCGGCGGCATGGCCAGCTGGATTGCCGCGGCCACCAGCTACAGCACCAGCAACCGCATCATGGTGCCGTTTTACGTTTACTACTCGATGTTTGGCTTTCAGCGCATTGGTGACCTCGCCTGGGCCGCGGGCGACATGCAGGCGCGCGGCTTCCTGCTGGGCGGCACCTCCGGCCGTACCACGCTCAATGGCGAAGGCTTGCAGCACGAAGACGGCCACAGCCACATCCTGGCCGGCACGATTCCGAACTGCGTCAGCTACGACCCGACCTTTGCGCACGAAGTCGGTGTGATCCTGCACCACGGCCTCAAACGCATGGTCGAGAAGCAAGACAACGTCTTCTATTACTTGACCCTGCTGAACGAAAACTACGCCATGCCCGGCCTGATTCCCGGCACCGAAGAACAGATCATCAAGGGCATGTACCTGAGCAAGCCCGGCGCAGAAGGCGCGGCTGGCCCGCGCGTGCAGTTGCTGGGTTCCGGCACCATCCTGCGCGAAAGCTTTGCGGCGCAAAAGCTGCTGGCGGTGGACTGGGGCGTGACCGCTGACGTGTGGAGCTGCCCCAGCTTCAACGAGCTGGCGCGCGACGGCCAGGCCTGCGAACGCCACAACCTGCTCAACCCGACGGCTGCGCCGCAGGTGCCGTTTGTGGCGCAGCAGCTGGTCGGGCACGCTGGCCCGGTGGTGGCTTCCACCGATTACATCAAGTCGTATGCCGAGCAAATTCGCTCCTTCATCCCCAAGGGCCGCACCTACAAAGTGTTGGGCACCGACGGCTTTGGCCGCAGCGATTTCCGCTCCAAACTGCGTGAACACTTCGAGATCAATCGCCACTACATCGTGGTGGCCGCACTCAAGGCGCTCAGTGAAGACGGCGTGGTGCCGGTGAGCAAAGTGGCTGAAGCTATTTGCCGTTATGGCATCAACACCGACAAGGTCAACCCGCTCTACGCCTAACCCGAACCGAATCTGGAGACAAACACATGGCAATCATGGAAATCAAAGTGCCCGACATTGGCGACTTCGCCGAAGTGGCCGTGATCGAACTGCTGGTCAAACCCGGCGACACCGTCCGGGCAGAGCAGTCCCTGCTGACCGTCGAGTCCGACAAGGCATCGATGGAAATCCCCTCCAGCCACGCAGGTGTGGTCAAGGAACTCAAGGTCGCGCTGGGCGACAAGGTGAGCAAAGGCTCGCTGGTGCTGTTGCTGGAAGTGGCGGGCGAGGCTTCGGCAGCCCCAGCCGCACCCGTGGTCGCCATTTCAGAAGAAAAGCCTGCGGTAGCCCAGGTGGCACCTGCGCAAGCTGCTCCTGTTTCTGTAGCAAGTGGCCCGGTGGAAGTGCGCGTGCCTGACATTGGCGACTTCAAGGACGTGACCGTGATCGAGGTCATGGTCAAGGTGGGCGACACCATCAAGCTGGAGCAAAGCCTGATCACCGTCGAGTCTGACAAAGCTTCGATGGAAATCCCCTCCAGCGCGGCTGGGGTCATCAAGGAACTCAAGGTCAAGCTCGGTGACAAGGTCAACATTGGCGACTTGCTGGCGGTGCTGGCTGGCTCCACCCCGGCGGTGGTCGCTCCGGTGGCCAGCGCTGCTGCGGCCACTGCTTCAACGTCAAATGTGCCTGTAGCCCAGGTGGCACTTGCGCCAGTAGCTACACCTTCTGTAGCGCCTGCAGCACTCGCTGCACCCGCACACCAACCCGGTGGCAGCCTGCTTGGCCTGCCACACGCATCGCCCTCGGTGCGCAAGTTCGCCCGCGAACTGGGTGTGCCGCTGAATGAAGTCAAAGGCACCGGCCTCAAAGGCCGCATCACCGATGCGGACGTGCAAGCCTTCACCCGCTCGGTGATGAGTGGTGCGGTGCAAACCACCGCCATCGCCGCCCAGCAAGCGGCCAAACCGGCAGCCGCTGGGGGCGGTTCTGAAATCGGCCTGATCCCCTGGCCGAAGGTCGACTTTGCCAAGTTTGGCCCGATCGAGCGCAAGGAACTCAGCCGCATCAAGAAGATCAGCGGGGCCAACCTGCTGCGTAACGCTGTTCTGATCCCGGCCGTCACCAACCATGACGATGCCGACATCACCGACCTGGAAGCCTTCCGCGTCTCGACCAACAAAGAGAACGAGAAGTCGGGCATCAAGGTCACCATGCTGGCCTTCCTGATCAAAGCCTGCGTGGCCGCGCTGAAAAAATACCCCGAGTTCAACAGCTCTCTGGATGGCGACGCGCTGATCTACAAGCAGTATTACCACATCGGTTTTGCCGCTGACACGCCCAACGGCCTGATGGTGCCGGTGATCAAGGATGCCGACAAAAAAGGCATCTTCCAGATCAGCCAGGAGATGAGCGAGCTGGCCAAAAAAGCCCGCGACGGCAAGCTGAGCCCGGCTGAAATGACCGGTGCCACCTTCACGATTTCCAGCCTTGGCGGCATTGGCGGGCGCTACTTCACGCCCATCATCAACGCGCCCGAGGTCGCCATTCTGGGTGTGTGCCGCTCCACCATGGAACCCGTCTGGGACGGCAAAGCCTTCCAGCCGCGCCTGATGCTGCCCTTGTCGCTCACCTGGGATCACCGCGTGATCGACGGTGCCGCTGCGGCCCGCTTCAACGTGTACCTCAGCCAAATCCTCGGCGACTTCCGCCGGGTGCTGCTTTAAATACAGCGACTAACCGCGCCCCCCCAACCCATGAAATTGCTCCGACAGCGGCTAGCGGCGTGCGCTGGGTGTCTGACGCAGCGAAATCAAGGAGGAGGTTTGGGTTCTGCCCAAACCGGGGACATTCGCGGAGTCGGACACCCAGCGCGCGCTGCGGGTCAGAGCTGACAGCCCTCGCATCACGCACTGTTATTTCAAGTTAAAGAAAGAAACACATGGCACTGATTGACATCAAAGTCCCCGACATTGGCGACTTCGCCGAAGTCACCGTGATTGAGTTGCTGGTCAAACCCGGCGACACCATCAAAGCCGACCAAAGCCTGATCACCGTCGAGAGCGACAAAGCCTCAATGGAAATCCCCGCCAGCCATGGCGGCGTGGTGAAAGAACTCAAGGTCAAGCTTGGCGACAAGGTTTCCGAAGGCACGCTGCTGCTGGTGCTGGAGGCCGCGGGTGACGCGGCGCAGCCCGCACCGGCCCCGGCTTCCAAGGAAAATCAGCCTGCAGCCAAGGTAAGTTCTGCGCCAGTAGCTACACAATCTGTAGCAATGCCAGCGCCGACCGCCGCCAGCTTTGGTGGTACGGCTGACCTGGACTGCGACGTGCTGGTCTTAGGCGGTGGCCCCGGCGGCTACTCGGCAGCCTTCCGCGCCGCCGACCTCGGCCTCAAGGTCGTGGTGGTGGAACGCTATGCCACGCTGGGCGGTGTCTGCCTGAACGTCGGCTGCATCCCCTCAAAGGCGCTGCTGCACGTGGCCGCCGTCATGGACGAAGTGGCGCACCTGGGCGACCTGGGTGTGGACTTTGGCAAACCGGTGGTCAACATCGACAAACTGCGCGGCCACAAGGAAAAAGTCATCGCCAAGCTCACCGGCGGCCTGGCCGCCATGGCCAAGATGCGCAAGGTCTCAATAGTGCGCGGCTACGGTGCCTTCGTCGGTGCCAATCACGTCGAGGTCGAAGAAACCAGCGGCACAGCACAAGAGAAAACCGGCAGCAAGAAGGTCATCGCCTTCAAGCGCGCCATCATCGCCGCCGGTAGCCAGGCCGTGCGCCTGCCCTTCATGCCCAACGACCCGCGCGTGGTGGATAGCACCGGCGCACTGGCGCTGAAAGAAGTGCCCAAGCGCATGCTGATCCTGGGCGGCGGCATCATCGGCCTGGAAATGGGCACGGTCTACAGCACCCTGGGCGCACGCCTGGACGTGGTCGAAATGCTCGACGGCTTGATGCAAGGTGCCGACCGTGATCTGGTCAAGATCTGGCAAAAGATGAACGGCCACCGTTTCGACAACATCATGTTGAAAACCAAAACCGTCGCCGCCGAAGCCACCCCTGAAGGGATCAAGGTCACCTTTGCACCGGCAGAGGAGGGCGGAACCTGCCCCGAACCCCAGGTCTACGAGCTGGTGCTGCAAGCCGTAGGCCGCACGCCCAATGGCAAGAAGATCGCCGCCGACAAGGCTGGCGTGGCTGTTACCGACCGGGGCTTCATCAACGTCGACATCCAGATGCGCACCAACGTGCCCCATATCTTCGCCATCGGCGACATCGTCGGCCAGCCCATGCTGGCGCACAAGGCGGTGCACGAGGCGCATGTGGCAGCGGAAGTGATTGCCGGTGAACTGCAAGGCAACAAGGAATTGGCAGCCGCCGCCTTCAACGCCCGCGTCATCCCCAGCGTGGCCTACACCGACCCCGAAGTGGCCTGGGTTGGCCTGACCGAAGACCAGGCCAAAGCCCAAGGCATCAAGGTAAAAAAAGGCCTGTTTCCCTGGACCGCCTCAGGCCGCGCCATTGCCAATGGCCGCGACGAAGGGGTCACCAAGCTCTTGTTTGATGATTCTCCAGAAGCCCACGGCCACGGCAAGATCCTCGGCGGTGGCATGGTCGGCACGCATGCGGGCGACATGATTGGCGAGATCGCGCTGGCGATTGAGATGGGGGCGGATGCCATTGACATTGGCAAAACCATTCACCCGCATCCGACGCTGGGGGAGAGCATTGGCATGGCGGCGGAGGTGGCGCATGGGTCTTGTACCGATGTGCCGCCGGCGCGCAAGTAGATTGCTAAAACGCTACTGATTCAGTAGCTGGCTGCGCAGATGCCGAGAGGGCTGTGCGGCATTTTTATCTTGTTTGTGGTTGGGATTTTGGCATTCCTCTAGAATCATTCCATGCCTCATTCCCATGCTCAAATCAACCCCGAGATGCTCCGTTGGGCTCGCGGTCGCGTGGGCATGGATATTGGTCATGCTGCCATCACGGTCGGCGTGAAACCGGAGCAGTTTGAGCGCTGGGAAGCCGGTGACGATTTGCCGACGTTTCGACAGGCGCAAAACCTGGCCCAGGCACTTCATGCCCCTTTTGGATTTTTCTTTTTGCAGCAGGCACCTGTTGAGGAGCCCTTGTTGCCAGACCTGCGCACAGTGGGTGGCATGCCGGTAGCAAGGCCAAGTGTTGATTTGCTGGAGACGGTCAAACAGGCCTTGCAACGCCAGGCTTGGTATCTCGAATACCTGCAAGAGCAGGGCATGCCATCTTTGCCCTTTGTGGGCAAGTTCAAGTTCAATGCGGCTCCCAAGGTTGTCGCCGCAGATATTCGCGCTGTTTTGGGCGTTGATGTGGAGCAGGGCCAGAGGCAGTGGGACGATTACCAGCGTGCGCTCATTCAGGGAGCGGAGCAGGCGGGTGTGCTGGTCATGCGCAGTGGTATTGTGGGCAACAACACTCACCGCAAGCTCGATATCGGCGAATTTCGTGGATTTGCCATCAGCAATGCCCTTGCACCCGTGGTTTTCATCAATTCTGCAGATGCCCCCGCAGCCAGGTTATTTACCCTGTTGCACGAACTGGCCCACCTCTGGTTTGGCTCCAGCGGCATATCCAATGCCGAGTCTGGCAACTTGCGTCAAGAAGAAGTGGCTTGCAATGCGGTTGCGGGCGAGTTTCTGGCTCCTGCAGAGGTATTCAGAAGCCTTTGGGCAACGGCTTGTGCCGACCTTTCCACCCGTATTGCAGAACTCGCACGGCGCTTTCATGTCAGCCAACTGGTGGTCGTGCGCCGTGCATTGGATCTGGGGTTGATTGACCGCCAGACTTACAACGATTTCTACCTTGCAGAACTGGAGCGCTTTCGGCAGGCCGAAAGCCAGGGGGGCAGTTTCTATCGCAACGCAGGTTCCAAAAACAGCGTGCGATTCGCCAGAGCGGTGATTGCAGAGGCACTGAGCGGTCGCCTGCTGTTGCGCGATGCGGGCAAACTCCTCGGTGTACAACCGGCGAAGATTCGCCAATTTGCCGAGCAGCTGGGCGCATGATTTTTCTGCTGGACTCCAACACCCTCATCGAAGCCAAGAACCGCTACTACGGCATGACCATCTGCCCCGGTTACTGGTCGTGGGTTCTGCGCAGTCATGGTCAAGGTGTGGTGGCCAGCATCGAAACCGTGGGTGATGAACTCAAGCGCGGTAACGATGAACTCGCACAATGGGCCAAGCACAATGCTGCCCTGTTTCTCCCGGTATCCGACGCTGCCACCCAAACCGCATTTGCCCAGGTTGCTACGCATGTGGCATCCCAAACTGCGCAAATGAAGCCCGGTGCTTTGGAAGAGTTTCTAGGCGGGGCTGATCCGTGGCTCATCGCCAAGGCCATGACCCTGCCAGATTGCGTGGTAGTGACCCACGAACAGTTCAATCTTCAACTGCGCCGCAAGTTCAGCATCCCCAATGTGTGCCAACACTTTGGCTTGCAGTGGATGGATACTTTTGCAGTGCTGGGCCACACCAAAGCCAATTTCGTTCTGATAGACGCATAAGGGCTTCGCGGCTTTTTTATGCCTTTTCCCAAGCTGCACATTCTTCTATCGGTTCCACCTGCCATGCACCGTCGGCATCTTGAAACTTGTAGCTCAAGTACCGCCAGGCGCGGCCGGTGCAATAGGCCAAATCCCCGGTGGGTTGCCATGCTGCGGCTGCGTGGTCTGCATGCAAGTGGCTGCGAAGCAGTGCGCCGCTGGCGACATCCCACAGGCGCAGCGTGCTGTCGTCGCCAGCGGAGGCCAGCGTGCGCCCATCGGGCGAAAACGCGCAGGCTTGAATCGACCCTTGGTGGCCCTCGAACACCCGCAACTGTGCACCGCTGGCGGTATCCCACAGGCGCAGCGTGTTGTCATCGCCAGCGGAGGCCAGCGTACGCCCATCGGGTGAAAACGCGCAGGGTTTAGCCGAACCTTCTTGGCCCTCGAACACCCGCAACAGTGCGCCGCTGGTGGCATCCCACAGGCGCAGCATGCGGTCCCAGCCCACGGAGGCCAGCGTGTTTCCATCGGGTGAAAACGCGCAGGCGGTGATATGCCCCTCGTGGCCCTCGAACACCCGCAGCTGCGCGCCGCTGGCGGCATCCCACAGGCGCAGTGTGTTATCCCAGCCAGCGGAGGCCAGGGTGCGCCCATCGGGTGAAAGCGCGCAGGCTTTAACCGAACCTTCGTGGCCCTCGAACACCCGCAACTGTGTGCCGCTGGCGGCATCCCACAGGCGCAGCGTCTTGTCATTGCCCGCGGAGGCCAGCGTGCGCCCATCGAGTGAAAACGCGCAGGCTTGAACTGGCCCTTG
>Ga0316622_100002172_pt1 | contig 13436 bp, 8 predicted proteins | sample OWC_Aug_OW2_C1_D_FD_207646 | JGI IMG/M metagenome (GOLD analysis project Ga0316622, IMG submission 207646) | Wetland soil microbial communities from Old Woman Creek delta, Ohio, United States - OWC_Aug_OW2_C1_D5_C | ecosystem: Environmental > Terrestrial > Soil > Wetlands | place: USA: Ohio... | reverse complement strand
ATAGTAATCGAGGCACTGGATCTTGCTGACCGAGAACTGGTCATCGAGGATGGCCACCTTGCTGTCCAGGTCCGCCTGCCACGAGTTTTCACCGCCGCAGCCACCCGCCACCAGCAGGGCATGCGAATGGTCAAAGCCATAGCCGGCCTTGCCCTCGCGGATACCGATGCTGGTGCGCAGCGCTTTGGTCAGGTCTTTGTACTTGTCGCCGATGATGCGGCCGACGATGAGCTCGGGCACGTCATCGTTGCCCGTGGTATCGGCATAGGGTTGGTCGCTGTGATGAAGCGGGCCGGTGCCCGCCTGCGGGATGTCGAAGGCGGGGACAAAGTCGCTCTCGCCCACGAGCAGCAGGTACCCGCCCAGGGAGGTGGAGAAACTGGAGCTGAGCTGGCTGGCCCAGGTACCGCCGGGCTGGATCAAACCCTTGAGCGCGCTGGCGCTGTAGCTGGTCACATACCCCAACGCGCCGTTCTCCAGGTAGGCCAGGTGCGCCATGGTGGCCAGCAGCTCATTGGCATCCTCCTGCAGCGGTGCGAGATCATATCCAAACAGCAGCGACAGGAGATTGATCATCCAGATCCTGCCCGGATTGGTGACGAGCAGGTAGTTGGCCTCTTCGAGGGCATCGCTATGTGCCGTGGGGATGGAGACATCCGGGTAGTTCAGCGTGGTCTTCTGGATGGTGTAACTCATGGTGTCCGTATAGGCCGTGCCGTACGGCCCCGAGTAGTAGAGCTCGATCGAGTCGCCGATGGAAGGCTTGGGAGCATTGGACTCGACCATCACCGGAACCGCTTTGAAGGTGTAGTAGCGAGACTGGCCGATACCCAGGCTGGCCGTGTCGCTGATGATGCTGGTGCCCACCGTGGTCACTGGGTTCCAGTCGGTGCCATAGTATACCAGGTGACTGGCATCCCAGCCGGACAGCGGCTGGAAGCCTTTGAGCGGGTCCTCGATGACGATGTGGCTGGCCGCGGCATCGCCCTTGTTGGTGACGGTCAGGTCAACGCCAAAGTAGTTGTTGTGCCGGGTGACCTCGTGCGCCGTAACCACCAGCTTGGGGCGGAACGGGCTGGCCTGGTTGCTGACGGTCACGGTGACCCAGTCCGACCCGGTGAGGCCGGCGGTGTCGGTGGCCTTTACCGTCACGGTGTAGGTGCCGTTGGCATAGTACTGCGTTTCCCACCAGTAGGGGTTGGATACGGCAAACTCGATGGAGGACGGCACAGTGGCATAGTTGTAGCTATCCAGGATGGTGGTGCCGAGCAGGAACTGCACGTTGCTGATGCCGACGTCGTCGGTGATCAGCACCAGAATGCGCTGGTCCCCGGAAACGGTCGCCCCGTCGGATGGGTGATAGAGATTGACGGTCGGTCCGACGAGGTCCAGAATCTTGTCGACGTCGACCGTAAGCTCACCCAGGGCAGAGCGGCCACTGAGGTCAACCGCCTTGGCGGTGACCGAATACTGCCCGTTGGCCAGCTTGTCGCAATCCACCTGGAACTCGTAGGGAGGCGAGTAGTCGGTGAACATCGAGGCCAGGCCGATGGTGATGGCGCTGGCCCGGCCTAGCGCGGCCGGGGAGTGCTCAGCCAGAGCCGAGATCTCGTAGAGGCGGAACTCGACCCGCTCCACGCCGGCATTGTCGGTGGCCGCAGCGGCGATGGTCACCGTCCCGCGGCAACTGCCGGGACCCTGCAGCGACAGGACGGGGTCCAGGCCATCGGGCAGGGGCAGAGTGACAAAGGTGGCGTCCCTGCCGGCCACGCTGTTCCCGCCGGCGTCGGCAGACTGCACCAGGAAGTGATAGGCGGTGGCTGGCTCCAGCCCGGTCAGAGTGAGCTGATGCTGGGTAAGCAGAGCCGCATCGGCCACCTGCAGGGTGTAGAGGCGTGCCGTGCGGCCGTAGCGGACCAGACTGTCACTGTGCTCGTCGGTCTCCCAGGAGATGAGAGCAGAGTTGGCCGTGATCTCCAGGACGCGCGGGCCGCCGACAATCACGGGCGGCACGGTGTCGCAGCGCCAGTCCTCGCCACGGCGGTTGTTCGCCTCATCCCCTTCGGCCACAGCGCCCCGGTAATCGGCCTCGACGATGACCGCGTCTTCGCGCCCGCTGCACTCCCAGGCCTGGTCAAAGCAGCCCCTCCACCGGGCGCCGGGCAGCAGCTCCACCTCGACCGGGATGCTGCCGCGGTAGACCTCGTCGACGAACAGCGCACCGGCATGGCCGGCGGCGGCCAGTCCGGCACCGGCGTTCAGCACCTGGTAGCAGATGCCACGGCCCTCGGTCCAGATATCGGTGATGACCAGGTCCGGCAATGGGACCTCGGGCACGATTGAGGTGGCCGCAGGGGTGAGGGTCGGGGTCGCTACTGCACCCCCGGTCGGGGTCGCGGTTGGTGTTGCCTGCGCCGTCGGTGAGGGTACAGGAACGCCGCAGGCAAACAGGTGGATGTCATCCAGGCGGAAGACAGTGGGTAACTCAGGGTCGCCGTAGGCAGTAAAAGTCACCTCGCGCAGGCGGCCGGCGAACTGCGTTATGTCGATAACATCGTGATGCCACTGCCCCAGCGGCGACATGGCCCGCAGGACACGCAACTCGGTGGCCAAGCCCTCTTCCATGGCAAAGACGATCAGGCGATCCTCGGGCTGCTCCACGCTGTTCTCAGCCAGCCACCAGAAGTCGAGCGTGGCCGGGCTGGCCGCCAGAGGCAGCAGGACCCCCTGCCAGAGCTGCGCACTGGCGTGGCCCTGCGCCTGCATGAAGGCGCCCACGGCGCTCTCGCGGCCCGGACCCAGGTTCAACAGACCACTGCCCTGCCAGGGCATCAGAACACCGCTCTCCAGGTCACCGTTAACGAGGAGGTCAGGGCAACTCGAAGGCAGCGTCGCCGTGGGCGGAGGGGTGCGGGTCGCTACTGCACCCCCGGTTGGGGTCTGCGTTGGGCGGGCAGTGCCCGTCAGCGTGCTTACGGGCGTGGCCGTCGGAGTGGGCGGCTCGGGCAGATGGTACTCGACGAGCAGGCGCGGCATCCGCTCGTTGTGGTCCTTGCTCTCGAATACACGCTCGAAGTAGGAGGAATCGCTGGTGGGACGGCGTAGGAGGACACCCCAGTTCTCGGCCGGGTGGGCATACCAGTACCGGGCCCAGGCGGTGACATCCAGGGGCTTGTACTCGCCCCGAACGCTGTCCACACTCCAGGAGCGGGGAAACTGCGGCTCCACGGTAGGAAAGTCGTTCCAGGTCACCGCCGCTTCCGACCAAGGGCTGGTGACGTACCACACCACCACCGGCTGCTGCGCAGCGCCGGCAGCGTAGGTCAGGAACAGGTGCATGGTTGCCGAGTCCACGATAGCGCCGGCCGGCAGCCTGGTGAGATCAAAGCGCAGGATCAGCGCCTCTTCGATGGGGACATCGATGCTGCTGTAGGCCAGGCGCAGGTAGTGTTCTGCACCAAAGTTGATGGTGGGGTACTGGCTCTTGACCGTGGCATCGGCCACCGTGTACAGCAGAGTGCTGTCTATCGCCGCGGCCTGAGCGGCGATGCGCGGCGCGGATGGGCCCGCCAGCGCGCTCAGCAGGAGCACAGTACTCAGCAGAGTCAAGAGAGCGAGTGCAGCGGTCTTGCGCGGCGTGGACATCTTGGCGCCTCCTTTGACAGGGACGGCCTCCGGCGCTTGACGACGGTGAGCCGTGAGAGGGTCACGACCTACGGCAAGATGTATTGCCCGGGGTGCTTGTACCATAATAGCATATTGGACGCCCGGCGTCAAGGGGGCAGGTATAAGCGGCACGGCTGTTGCAAAGTCGCATCTGTCATTGCGAGCCCGCGCCATCCGTTCGGCGGGGCGTGGCAATCTCCGCATGAGCAGGGGATTGCTTCGGCAAAAAGATGCCTCGCAATGACAGTCCGGGTGGCTCGTCAACCGACAATGCAACAGCCGTGTATAAGCGGACGGGGGGCTGTCGCCACGTCGCTTCCACCATGACTCAGTGGCGCCCCTCGCCGGAGGTTGCTGCCCCCTGCCGGGCATAGTTGCGCCGGGCCATGCCCACGCACCGGCCGAATCCGCGGGCGGCGTAGAAAGGGGCCACGGATTCGTCGCACACGACATCAACGGCATACATGCCTTCCAGAGTCTCGAGCATCCGCCGCAGCAGCTCGGTGCCGATGCCTTGCCCCTGATACTCGGGCAGGACCTCAAGCAGAGGGATGTGGGCGTAGAAAACCCCGTCCGAGAGGGCGTTGATGAAGCCGACGCAGCGCTCGCCATCGAGGGCCAGCCAGACGGCGTAGCTGCGGCGAAGGACGGCAAGATGCGCAGCCGGGTCCGGGTGCTCAGGCCAGCCGGCAAAGAAGCCCACGAGCTGATTGGCGCTCAGAGACTCCACATTGTCCGTATACACCATGGCCATAGTCATCCACCCAGTAGTAACAAGACTTCCGAAGTCTTCCGTATGCGGTCTCGACGGGGCTGCCCTGACGTGATGCTCACGGTCTCACGCAGGCACGCACGCTCACATCATCCACGCGAAACGTCGTCGGCACGCTGCCGTCGGTCCGCACCAGATAGCCGAGCAGGACCCTCTGGCCGGCCCACGCGGTGAGATCCACTGCCCCCTGTCGCCACTCGTTGAGCGGCGCTGCGGCGCGCAGGCTCAGGAAGGTCGGCTCTTCGCCACCGGCTTCCAGACGCACGTTCAGCAAGTCGTCCACCTGCTCACTGGCGGCCTCGGCCCTCCACCAGAACTCCCAGAGGGCCAGGTCGGCCCCGGCGGGGATCGTTACCCACTGCCATAGCTCGCCGCTGGCGTCGTTGACGCCGCCGAGCTGGCCGCCATAGGCGCTGTTGCGGCCGGTGCCGAGCGCTACGTCACCGATGCGATTCCAAGGCTCGAGTATGCCACTCTCCAAGCTGCCATTCGCCAGCAGCGCGGAGCAGTCGTCAGGTCGCGGCGTCCAGGACTCGCGCAACACGATGGGCAGAAACAAGCGCTGCCCGCTTCCAGCCGGTGGTGTGGCTGTGCGGGTGCGCGTGTGCGTTGGAGTCGGCGCGACCATGCCGGTCGCAGTAGGGGTGGGAGTGCGAGTAGCGGTCGGCACGGCGGGACGGGTGGGTGTTCGCGTCTGCGTCGGGGTGGCGGTCGGCGGGGCTCTGGTACGGGTCACCGTGGGGGTCGGGGTATCCTCGGTGCACACCTCAAGGGACACGTCGTCAATCAGCCATGAGGTCGGCAAGCCTTCGTCCGTCTCGGCGCGGAAGCGCACGGTCCAGGTGACGCCAGGCGCACAGGCGCCCGCACCCGAGCTCGTAAAGGTCCACTCCCACCAGCTCCCGGCGGTATTGTTGTTGTGGTAGTATGACGTTCCTCCAGCACCGCGGCCATCAAATGCGCTTAGCTGCAGGTAGTCGGCCCACTCCTCCCAGTCTTGCGTGGTCATATAGATCCACGCGTGTGCGACAACCTTGTCCCCGTAGTACGGGCACTCGATGGCCTGGGAGATCTCGTCAAAATCCTGGTTCGTGCCGCCCAGCAAGGCGCTGTGTGTGCCTGTGCGGCCGCCCAGGGTGACTGCCGGACTGCCGCCGGTGATCCAGTACATGAAGGTGCCGGCCTCAAAGCTGCCGTTGTGAAGCAGGTCCAGGCAGGGACCCGCAAGGGCCGCGTCGGCGCCGGGGCCACTGTATGAGGCAGGCACGAAAAGAAGTCGGACAGCGCACAGAATGAGAGCAGTCGCCAGGAAGCGACAGGCGTCTACGGGACGAGAGCTCATAGTCAAACCTCCTTGGGATGCGCGGTCACAGGGCCGATCAAGCAGATTCCAGCCCAGCCGCGCCTTTCCGCTGTCAGGCAAGGTCGGTTATGGCAATGCCCACGCCGCCAGATCATCAAAGTGGGCCACACCCTGGTACGTATACTGCCCGCCGCGGATGACCACTCCACTTAACTGGTTGTCCACGGTGCTGAGGCCAATCTCGTAGCCCAGGGTGCCGTCCGCCGATGTGCGCAGCAGCAGACCGCCGGTGTAGCCGCTGACCAGAGTGACCGTGCCCTCGTAAACAATGTCAGCGCCGCATCCTGCACCTCCAAGGCATGCGGGACCGCGGGAGCTTGCGTTTTACCGCGGTCCAGAGCAGCACGCTCCTGACAGCGCGCGGAGCCGAGGGCAATGAAGGCCACGGTGCACCAACGACGAGAGTGGGGCGACGCTCCGTGCCGATTGTAGCACAGCATGCGGCGCAGGCAAAACACCTTACCGCGGTGCAGGCACCGGCGGCGCTCTACTCTCCAAGTGCACGCGCTGGTCGAACCAGCCCGGCAGCGACGGGTGATGGGCCACGCGGCCGAGCGAGCCCCGGGCGAAGAGCCGGCTCACTCGCCAAAGCCCTTGGCCGCAGCGTCGACGATCTCGTCAAAACTGCGCAGTTCCCCGTCGACCCGGACGCCGGTGAAGACGAGCCGGTAGCCATCCGGGTCCAGCAGGACCAGCTCGCAGGTGTTCCAGGGACGGTTGACGGGGCCCTCGATGATCCGGGCACCGTGTTGACGGGCCCGCCGCGCCAACTGCTGCACATCAGCGGTCGAGTAGTTCAGCGCCACGCCGATACCCTTCGGCTGGCTCGCCAGAGCCTGATCCCGGTCGGGAAACAGGAGCAAGTCGGCATACTTGACCCAGCGCAGGTGCACCAGAGTGGGGATGCCGTCGGGCCCGGGCATGGTGAAGACGTGGGTAAAGCCGAGCGCTTCGCAGTACCAACGAGCGGAGGCCTGAACGTCACTCACCATCAGGGTGGGGAAAGAGGCCATCGGGTAGATTTCGACTGCAGGGGAGTCGGTTGACATGCTGTTCCTTTCTTGGACGAGCTAGGCCATGGCCGAGAACGCACTCGACGTGTTGGACAGGGTGTGCACCAGCCAGCCCGGCAGAATACTGCCGGAGCGATGGCGCAGCCACCCCTGCAGCCAGCCGGCCGCGAACTGGACAACGAATACCGGCCAGATAGCCGTGCCCAGTTGCAGCAGCAGAAGATGCGGCAGCATGAAGATGGCGGCTTGCAGCAGGTTTCCCAGGGCAAAGCCTAGCCTGCGCACGAGCCAGCCACCGAGCAGACCGCGGAAAAAGATCTCCTCCCCCAGGGCGACGTAGAATCCCTCACGCAGGAATGCCAGCAGCAGGGTGGCTGCACTGCGCTCCCACCCCACATACTGTGAGCTGCCCCGCATGATTTCCGGGGGAATGAACCGGAGCGCCACGGAGGCCAGCACGCCCACCACGGCCAGGACGCCAATTGCCCGCAGGTAATCCCCGGGCTTGCCCGCTGTCCAACCCACCTTGCGCAGGATCCCGCTCCACGCTTCGCCGCGCGACTTGCGCACCACCACGTAGATGATCGTCGGGATGGCCAGAATGATCAGTTGCACCGGTATCTCCATGTCATCCTCCTATCCTGGCAAGGGACTATCCACAGATTACCCAGAATACACAGATTTGGAAACTAGCGTGCCACGGCGAACAGGCACTTTAGATAGGCGCCCTCTTTGAAGGTGATGGGATGGTCGAGAGGATGGCCGCTGCGCTCGAGCTCGCGCAGGGGGCGGCCGGCCTGGGCGGCGGCGCGATGAATTGCGGCAAAGAAGGTGTCGGCGTCCACGCGGCTGGAGCAGGAGGCCTGCACCAGCGTGCCGCCCGCTGGCAGCACTTCCAGGGCCAGGCGAGTCAGGCGCTCGTAGGCGGCCAGGGCCTGCGCCACCTGCGATTGTTCCTGGGCAAAGGCGGGAGGGTCCACGATGATCAAGCCAAAGCGGCGGCCGGCCTTGCTCATGCGCGCCAGGTACTCAAACGCATCCTCCACCACCGTCTCATGCGCGGCGGCCAGGCCCGGAAACTGCCGGTTGCGCGCCCAGTTGCGTTTCGCGGCTTCCAGCGCCGGGGCGCTGGTGTCCACGCTGACCACGCTGCGCGCTCCCCCGCGAGCGGCGTACACGGAAAAGCCGCCGGTGTAGGCAAAGAGGTTGAGCACCGTTTTGCGTGCGGCCAGCTTTTCCACGCGAGCGCGGTTGTCGCGCTGGTCGAGGAAGAAACCGGTCTTTTGCCCGTGCACCGGGTCTACCTCGAACTGTAGCCCGTTCTCCCAGAAAAGGACAGGGCCATCGAGCGGCGGACCAGACAGGACCTGGCCATCGGCGAGCCCATAGAGCTCTTCCGGGCAGCGCTGCATGCCGCGCCCCAGACGGAGGATTACGCGCTCCGGTGAGGCGATGCCGGCCAGGGCCGCCAGTACGGCGCGCAGGTGCGGGATCCAGGCGAGGGTGTACAGCTTGCAAACGTACGTCCGCTCATAGCGGTCGATGACCAGGCCGGGCAGACCATCGTTCTCGCCGTGCACCAGGCGGTAGCCGGTGGTGGCGGGGTGATCCCCCCTACCCGCCTCGCCAACAGCGGCGAGACTGGAAGCCTTAGTAAGGGGGGCAACATCTCCCCTACCCGCCTCGCCAACAGCGGCGAGACTGGAAGCCTTAATAAGGGGGGCATTGTCTCCCCTACCCCTCGGGCCAAAAGCAGCGAGACTGCAAGCCTTAATAAGGGGGGCAAGGTCATTTTCACCCCCCTTACTAAGGGGGGTAGGGGGGATCAAGTCGGCGCGAAGCTCCGTCGCCGCGGCCAGCCTGGCCGCGAACCAGGCGTGGTCGATGGCGGCCGGTTCACCGTGGGCCAGGATGCGCACGCGCAGGGACGAGCGCGGGTCGTAGAGACCCACGGCCAGAAAGCGGCCCTTGCGGTCAAAGATCACCGCCAGGTCGCCGGGCTGGCCCTCATGCGATTGCTCGCGGATGGCGCGGTCGAACAGCCAGGGATGCCCCAGGCGCAGCACGCGCTCAGCGGCGGGGGTGACGCGCAGGGCGATGTTGCGCGACGAGGGCGCGGGGATGTGCGCCAGAGAAGCCGCAGTCAGGTCAGCAAGAGACGACACGGGATGAGCCCTTCCTACTTCTCGGAGTGGCAGCCGTCGCAGAAGGGCTTGTTGCTGCTCTTGCCGCAGCCGCACAGGGTGACGCGATTGCGCACCTCGTAGACCGTGCCGTCGGCGGCTTCAATGGGGATACGGCCGCGTACCCAGATGGATCCTCTGGCACCGGTCAGCGGGTTCTCGGTCACGCCGATAGATGGCTCCAGTTCGGGCTCGATCGCCGGTCCGTCCTTTGCCCAGGCCACCAGGCGGCCGGAGGGGCAGTTGCCGGCCTGTTCGATGGCTGTCCGGCGCGCCCGGGGATCAGCGGAGCGTTCTGTCAAGTTCCGGGTGCCGCCGGCACGGGTGCAGAATCCAGCGTTGGCACAGAGGATGCGCACATCGGTCAGGCGCAGATCGGGGCCCTCGGTGACCTCGGCCGCATCAAGATAGGGGGCGCGACCGGCCGTCTCGGTGCCGTCAAAGCGGATGAGGGCATGCTTGCCGTCGCAGAAGGGCCACTTTTTCGAGTGACCGCAACGGCAGAGGGCATACGTCTCGCCGGTAGCATAGGTCTCACCGGCGCGCCAAAGCAGCGGATCACCGTTGGCATCGCTCACGATGATCTGCCTGGACAGCGGCAACCCACCGGAGACGAGGTAGGGCCCATTGCGCGTCACGCAGATCCTGTATCCGGCGTGGGCTTTCTTCGCGTCCGTTGCTTTGTCAGTGGGCATGGTTGGCCTCTCCCCCTTTGCAGGTATGCCGCGCACGGTGGGCGGCCATCAACGAATGGGCACGAATAAGCGGATGCACCACAGCGGGATGCGCTCAGTCGTTGTCAATTCGTTGACAGCCGATACTCTACCACAGACCGGGCACAAGGCGGTAACGTGTCCGCTGAGCGTATTCGCGGTAGCCGGGCAGCTCCTGCTGCAGCGTCTTGTCCTCCAGCGCGGTGCGCACAACGTACAGGGCAGCAAAGACCATGCTGCCCGGCGCGGACCATAGCGAACCCAGCAGGAAGGGCATGGCCAGTTGCCCCAGGATAGCGCCAACGTAGCCCGGGTGGCGCACGTAGCGGTAGGGGCCGCCGGTGGCCACGGTGTGGCCGCGCTCCTGCTGGATGCGCACGCCCTCGGCAAAAAAGGCATTGGAGACCATCGCCCACAGGAACAGGGCGTAGCCGAGAAGCGCAATCAGCAGGCCGAACAGGTGCCATCCCAGCGCCACAGCGCCCGTCCAGCCAAAGCGCACATCCAGGCCGGCCATCACCCAGGCGACGGCCATCATCAGGCCGGAGAGCATGGTGGTCCATTTGTCCCACGTCTTGACCGGTCGGTCGAGGGAGCCCTTTTCCCGCTCCGCCAGCAGCTCGGGATTGATCGGGATGAGCAGGAGCGGGTGCGCGGCTATGAACAAGGTCAGCACCGCCAGGAGAACCCAGCCCCAGGTCCAGTGCAGGGTGCCGGCGGCGGCGAAGAGCAGGATGCCATAGCCAACCATGCCCAGGGCGGACTGGACGATCCATTTGGTGACGGCACTTTTAGTCTGTGGAGACATTTCGCGCATAGAGTCGCTCCATCCCCCTACCCCACTCGCCAAAAGCAGCGAGACCAGGAGCCTTCATAAGCGGCGCAACACCCACCTGCCCCATTCACAATTGGGGGGGCGCACGCAATGGGCGAATTGACAATTCGCCCTACCCGCACTGATGTGGAGTGCGCAGGCCGTGCTTGCGCCTTGGCCCAGGGCATGGCCCGCTCCCGGCGGACTGACAATCCGCCCTACTGCACTCGGTACCAGCCCCACTACAGCCGGTACAGCTCCCCGTACTTGGTCCGCAGATACCGGATGTATGGCTCGATGCGCAGCGGACCGCCGGTGACACGCTCGACCAGCTCGGCCGCAGTAAACTTGCTGCCATGCTGGTGAATGTTCTCCCGCAGCCAGCTCAGCAGGGTGCTGAAATGGCCGGAGGCGATTGCGGCGGGGATCTCCGGATGGGCCTTGAGCGCGGTCTCGTAGAAGGAGGCACTCAGGATATTGCCCAGGGTATAGCCCTGGAAGCCACCGCCGATGTTGCCGTTGTACCAGTGCACGTCCTGCATCACGCCGTCTTTGTCGTCAGGCGGGGCCCCGCCCAGGTCGGCCCGGTAACGCGCACGCCACGCCTCAGGCAGGTCACGCACGGCCAGCTTGCCCTCCAGCATCTGCAGCTCCAGATCAAAGCGAATCATCACATGCAGGTTGTAGGTCACCTCGTCGGCCTCGACACGGATGAGCGAGGGCGCCACCCGGTTGATAGCGCGGTAGAACTCGTCCAGCGGGACCTGGCCCAGCTGCGCGGGGAAGACCGCCTGCAGCTTGCGGAAGTAGAATTGCCAGAACCCCCGGCTGCGGCCGACGACGTTCTCCCACAGCCGCGACTGGCTCTCATGCACACCGGAGGAGGTGCCCCGCTGCAGCGGCGTCGCCTCATACTGGGGGCGCACCCCCTGCTCGTAGAGGGCGTGGCCGCTCTCATGGATGGTGCCGAACAGCGCCGGTGCAAGACTGTCCTCGTTCACCCGTGTGGTGATGCGCACGTCGCCGGGCGAAAAGCCGATGGTGAAGGGATGGTGCGTCTTGTCCAGACGCCCGCGCTGGAAATCATAGCCAATCTGACGCGCCACGTCCAGACCGAACGCCCACTGGCCCGCCTCGGGAAAGTGGCGGTGCAGGCAGCTATCGTCAGCCGGAGCCTGTGATGTGATGGCCTGCACGATGGGCACAAGCTGCGCGCGCAGCTCGGCAAAGAGCGGGCGCAGGAGGGACACCTTCATCCCATAGTCGGCGCCCTCGATCAACGGGTCGGCGATGTGCTCAAAGGGCGCGAAGTACCCGGCAAAGCGCTGCGTGAGCTCCAGGCTCTTCTCCAGGTAGGGCCGGACGGCGCCAAAGTCGTTGGCCGGCCGCGCTTTGGCCCAGACCTGAAACGTCTCGGCGCGATGCGTGCTGAACTCGGCAACGAAGGAAGCGGGCACCTTGACCGCGCGCTCATAGTTGCGCCGCGCCACGCGGAGCAGCGCCGCGTCGTCGTGGTCGTAGGGCAGACTCTCCTCATAGGGACGCAGGTCGTCCAGCAGATGGCCAATCGCCGGGTCGGTGGTCTTCTCATGGGCCAGCCGCCGCAGTAGCGCGGACTGGCGACCCCGAGCCGGCCCCCCGCCGGGCGGCATATAGGTGGCCTGGTCCCAGAACAGCACGCCGCCGGCCGAGTGCAGGTCGTGCACCTCACGCCAGCGGTCTTTCAGCTCTTGCAGTTTTGAATTCATCCATGTCTCCTTCCACGATAGGTCACAACGGATACAGCTCCTCGTACTTGGCCTTGAGATATCCAATATACGGTGCGACGCGCAGCGGGCCGCCGCTGACGCGCTCGACGAGCTCGGCGGCGGTGTACTTGCGGCCATGCCGGTAGATATTCTGCTGCAGCCAGGCCAGCAGGGTACCGAACTGGCCCTGCGCCATCTCGGCGGGAATCTCGGGATGGGCCTTGAGCGCGGCGTCATAGAACAGGGCACTCATCACGTTGCCCAGGGTGTAGCCCTGGAAGCCGCCGCCGATGGGGCCGTCATACCAGTGCACGTCCTGCAGCACGCCGTCTTTGTCGTCCGGCGAGGCAACGCCCAGGTCAGACTGATAACGGGCGCGCCACGCCTCGGGCAGGTCACGCACGGCCAGCTTGCCCTCCAGCATCTGCAGCTCCAGATCAAAGCGAATCATCACGTGCAAATTGTAGGTGACCTCGTCGGCATCGACGCGAATGAGCGAGGGCACGACCTTGTTGACAGCCCGGTGGAACTCGTCAAGAGCGACCTGACCCAGCTCTGCGGGGAAGGCCGCCTGCAGGCGGGGGAAGAAGAACTGCCAGAAGGCCCGGCTGCGGCCCACGATGTTCTCCCACAGCCGCGACTGGCTCTCGTGGACACCCGCTGACGTGCCGCCCCCCAGTGGGGTCCCCTCGAACTCGGGGCACACCCCCTGCTCGTAGAGGGCGTGGCCGGCCTCGTGAATCGTGCCAAACAGGGCTTCACCGACATGGCGCTCGTTCACGCGCGTGGTGATGCGCACGTCGTCATGGGCAAAACCGACGGTGAAAGGATGGTGTGTCTTGTCCAGCCGGCCGCGCCGGAAATCGTAGCCAATCTGCCGGGCCACATCCAGGTTGAGCGCCCACTGCGTGGCGTCCGGAAAGTGGCCGAGCAGACAGCGGTCGTCAGCCGGGGGCTGCGCAGCGATGGCCCGGGCAATGGGCAGCAGTTGCGCACGCAGCTCGGCAAACAGCGGACGGAGGGTGGAGACCTTCAAGCCATAGTCCGCCTCATCAATCAGTGGGTCGGCGATGTGCTCAAAGGGCGCAGAGTATCCGGCCAGGCGCTGACTGAGCTCCAGGGTCTTTTCAAGGTAGGGCCGCAGCCGGGCAAAATCGTTGGCCG
>Ga0316622_100002171_pt1 | contig 13437 bp, 10 predicted proteins | sample OWC_Aug_OW2_C1_D_FD_207646 | JGI IMG/M metagenome (GOLD analysis project Ga0316622, IMG submission 207646) | Wetland soil microbial communities from Old Woman Creek delta, Ohio, United States - OWC_Aug_OW2_C1_D5_C | ecosystem: Environmental > Terrestrial > Soil > Wetlands | place: USA: Ohio... | reverse complement strand
GTGCCCGAAGCCCTTGCGGATGAGGTTCTCGAGGGACCAGCCGGCGCAGTAGCCGACGATGGGGTAGCTCAGGTCGTGGATGTGGAACTCGCCCTCTTCATGGGCCTTCTTGGCCCGCTCGGTGTAGATCTGGTTGAGGGCGAAGTTCGACAGGACCTCGCCGGAGACGCGGGCGTTGAGGCCGGCGAAGCTCTGGACGCCCTCGTTCGAGTTCTCGCGGATCTTCCAGTCGGCGTTGCTGAGATAGTCCTTGACCAGGCGCTCGAGATTGATGCCGATCTTCTTGGCCTCGCGGATGCCCTTGTGCTTCTCGCGGTAGAGGATATAGTTCTTGGCCACCTCGTGATAGCCCTGTTTCATGAGGACCATCTCGACGATGTCCTGGATCTGCTCGACGGAGGGGATGGTGTAGCCGCCGAACTTCTCCTCGATCATGAAGCAGACGATGTCGGAGGCCGTCTTGGCGATGGCCTTGTCCGTGATACCCTCGGACTGCATGGCCTTGAAGATGGCGTTGGTGATCTTGTCCTGGTTGAAATCCGTGACCGTTCCGTCCCGCTTCTTGATCCTGCCGACTGAGCTGACCATCGGGTGCTCCCTCCTTCTTCTCCGCTCGGCTCACAAGTCTGGGATTTCCGCGGGCAACGTGCTAAGATCGACCCTTCCCGAAACCATGGCAAACGTCAAAGCCTTTCGGCCTTTATCCCATATATTGTGGAGCCTTTGTTCGGAAAATACTAAATGTTGTATTATCCGAGGAGACTCTACACCTCGCCTTGGAGGCTTGTCAAGCCCTTTTTGAGAATTTCTTAAATCGTTGAGGCGGAAATGAATACGATCGAGATCAGGACCAAGTCGCGGCAGGAATTCGTCGATCTGACGGCCGCGGTCGGGCGCCTGGTGGCGGCCTCGGGGGTCAAGGACGGGATCTGCGTCGTCGCCGTTCCCCACACGACGGCCGGCGTCACGGTCAACGAGAACGCCGATCCCGACGTCCGGGCCGATATGGACATGACCCTGCGCCGGATCGTCCCCGACTCCCTCCCCTACGCCCACGGCGAGGGCAACTCGCCGGCCCACGTCAAAGCTTCGCTCGTCGGTTCTTCGGCGACCCTCGTCGTCGAAGGCGGGAAGCTCCGGCTCGGGACCTGGCAGGGGATCTTCTTCTGCGAGTTCGACGGCCCCCGGACCCGCCAGGCCTGGGTCCAGATCGTCGGAAAATAGGGGGACACAATACCTATTCACCCATTAGCGGGATCCGGGGACATGACCCATTTCTCCAGAAATGGGATCGTGTCCCCGGATCCCGAGCTGGAAAATGGGTGAATAGGTATTGTGTCCCCGATTTAGAAGCGGAGGCTGAGCTGCCGGAGCTCAGCCGCCAGATCGGTCTCCGGCCGGTAGAGGATCCCCGCGAGGCCGGCCGCGACCGCCCCCCGGATGTTGTCTTCCATGTCGTCGATGAACACGCATTCCTCCGGCCGGCACCCGGCCTTCGCGGCCGCGGCGAGATAGATGGCCGGATCCGGCTTGAGCAGCCTGAGCTCGTAGGACAGGACGTAATCGTCGAAGAACAGGATCTCGGGGAAGCGGCGCCGGACGAAGCCGAAGCGCTCCGGGTCGGTGTTCGACAGGAGGAGGGTCCTGAAACTCGCGGCCTTGACCCGCGCCAGGACGTCGATCGCCGGGCGGTTCGGCGTGAAGATGTCGTTGTAGATCTCGTAGAACTCGCCGTAGGGGATGTCCGCGCCGACGGCCGAGGTCACATGCTCGAAGAACCGGGCCGGGGTCACGGCGCCGCCGTCGAACCGGCGGATGAGATCGAGGTCGCCGTGGACCGCCGCCTTGACGGCCTCGAACCGCCGGCCGGCCTTCGCCGCGAGCTTGCGCAGGAAGACGTCGTTATCGAACCAGAGGACGACGCGGCCCAGGTCGGAGATGACGGCGCGGATCATGGAGGTCCTTTATAGCAGAAACCCGGGACCCGGGCAAACGACGGCAGGTTATCATTGACATCCGTTCCTGCGTTCGTTAGACTGAATCCATCCAGGGCGGCCGATGACATCTTCGGCATTTGATGGGAAGGACAACGACCCCAGCAAAGGGTCTTCTCGCGCTTAAGCAACTCAAAAGGAGGAATTATGCCCATGAAAAGAACCACCCACCGGAGCTCCAAGGGGACCAAGCTCTATGCCGTGCGCGACGCCAAGGGGCGCTTCGTCGACATCCAGACCTACAAGCGCGCCCACGCCGCCGACATGCGGCGGAAGAGCAAGGCCGAGCTCGTCAAGAAGCCCTGACGGCCATCTCGCCCAGCGTCACCTGTAACAGCTGATCCGGACGGATCGATCCTCGCCGTGCGGTACTGCCGTCCGGGCTCATCTTCGCCCTGACGCCCTCGCGCGGTCATTCACTTCGGTTGGTCGGCGGGGAGGCCCATGCGGCGTAACAGGGCTGGGAACCGCGGATCGTCACGAACGCTGTCATAAATGGGCAGGCACCTGATATAGGGCAGGTTCGGATCCCGCTCGGCCAGCGCCTTCTCGAGCCACGCCAGGGTGAGATCCTTCTCGCCGGCGAAGAGATACCCCAAAGCGACCCGGAACGCTGCCGTGCCGTCCTTGCCGTGCCGGGCGGCCATGACATCCGCCCATCGCCTCTGGGAGCCCGGATAGCCGACCTCGGCGTAGCCTTTATCGAGAGCGCGGAGGAGCTCGGGGTCACCGGCATCGCTGGCCCTGTCCAAGGCCAGGACATCGTCCAGCCGGCCGCTGAGGTAGAGCGCGTTGTAGAGCGCCGACCGGGCCACCGGCGCGTCGGACTGGACGCCCAGGGCCTGGCGGGCCTGGGCCAGGGCTTCGTCATAACGGCGGACACAAAGGAGGTCCATGGCATAGAAGCTCTGGACGATGATGTTGAAGGGATCGAGCTCGAGGGCCTTCCTGATCCGGGCCATGGCTTCGTCCGGCCGGCCCGTGATCAACAGGAAATGCGAATATGTGGCCAAGGCGTCGGCATTGTTCGGATTGAGCTCGAGCGTTCGGATCCAAGCCCGGTCGGCTCCGGCCCAGTCCCAATCGGTCCAGGTCAGTATCTCGGCCAGCGCCAGATGGGCCTCCCAGGACGTGTCGCCGAGCGCTACGGCCTTCTGCGCGGCCGCCCGCGCTTTGGGCCCGGCGATATTCGGGGGGGTGATATGCATCTGCTGGCGGCAGGCCCAGACGAGGGCGATCCCGCCCCAGGCCGCCGCGAGGTCCGGGTCTCTCTGAAGGGCCAGCTCGAAGTACTTCTCGGCCGTGTCGAGGTCGTTCGCCTTGAGCGAATGCCAGTACTGGGTCCCTTTGAGGTAAGCGTCGTAGGCGTCGGCATTGACGCTCTTGGCCGTCGACAGACGGGCCCTCTCGTCGGGGAGGAGCTTGAGGGCCAGGGCCTCGGCGACGCTCCCGGCCAGCTCGTTCTGGAGGGCCAGGATGCCGGCGAGCTCGCGGTCGTAGGAATCGGCCCAGAGCTGGGTCTCGTCGCGAACGTTGATCAGCTCGGCGGTGATCCGAACGCGGGACCCCTCGCGCCGGGCGCTCCCCTCGAGGACGTATTCGACGCCGAGCTCCCGTCCGATCCGTTCGACGGGGATCTCCATCCCCTTGTAGCGCATGACCGAGGCGCGGGCGATGACCGCCAGCGACTCGGGGTGGAGCCGCCCCAGCCGGACGATCATCTGCTCGGTGAGCCCGTCGACGAAAGGCTCCTGCCCGGCGTCGCCGGTGAGGTTGGCCAGGGGCATGACGGCGAGCTTGATCGCGCGCTCGGCCGGGCCCGCTCCTCCCAGGATCCGGTCCCGAAGCCCGAAGACATTGAGGCCAAAAAGAAGGGCCAGCCCGGCGACAGGGGCGAGATAGACATAAGCCGCCCTGATCCCGAGGACCTTCTTGCCCGGCCGGGCCTTGAGCGGCTTGAGCCCCTCGGCGACGGCGGCCAGGTCCCCGTGGAGATCTTCCATGGCCGGGTAGCGGTCGCCCGCTTTCTTGGCCAGGGCCCTGAGGACGACGGCGTCCAGACCGGACGGGAGGCCCGCCGCGATCTTGGACGGCGGCTTCGGCTCCCGGTTGAGGATGGCGTGGATGACCGCCTGGTCGTGGTCGCCCTTGAACGGGAGCTCCGCGGTCAGCATCTCGTAGAGGACGACCCCGAGCGACCAGAGGTCCGTGCGGCCGTCCATCTCCTCGCCCCGCGCCTGCTCCGGCGACATGTAGGACACCGTGCCCAGGGTCGTCCGGCTCTTGGTGAGCGGCGAAGCGCCCCGGAGCTTGGCCAAGCCGAAGTCCATGACCTTGGCCTGGCCCCGCACCGTGACCATGATGTTGGCGCTCTTGATGTCCCGGTGGACGATGCCCTTGCGGTGCGCCTCGCCGAGGCCCGCGGCGATCTGGCCGGCGACGGCCAGGGCGTCGGCGGCCTTCAACGCCCCCCGCCGGACCCTGTCGCGGAGGGTCTCCCCTTCGACGTATTCCATGGCGATATAGGGCCGGCCGCCGTCCTCCCCGACCTCGTGGATGACGCAGATGTTGGGGTGGGACAGGGCCGCGGCCGCCCGGGCCTCGATAAGGAAACGCTCCTTGAGCTCGGGGACGTCGGCCAGGTGGGGCGGCAGGAACTTCAGGGCGACCGGCCGCTCGAGCTTGATGTCCTCGGCCTTGAAGACGATCCCCATGCCGCCCTGACCGAGCTCTTCGACGATCCGGTACTTGCCCGCGATGAGGGCGTCCTTCGAAACGGCGGGAAGCGGGGCCATGACGGTCCTGGTCACGGAGGAAGGCGGCGGGTCCGACACGCCCAGCGGCGCGGCGCAGTTCGCGCAGAACCGGGACGCGTCAGGGTTTTCCGAATGACACCGGACACATTTCACAGCCCGACTCCCTTTCCGGCCGCTTTGAGAAAGATATCACCGAAAAGGACGGCCCGTCAACGGAAGAAACGCGCCGGTCCGCGTCAGCCGATGTCCGGGAGGTCGAACTCACCGAGCCGGAGCGGATACCGGCCGTATTCCCGGACGAGGTTGAGGACGAGCTCGTAGCGCCTCGCGGAGATATTCGCCGGCACCGAGTGGTCGGATTGGAAGATGAAGCCGCCGCCCTTCCCCGCGTTGAGCTTAGTGAGGACGACACGCCGGAGCTCGTCCTCCGGTCCGTGGGCCCAGGTCAGGACGTCCATGTTGCCGCAGAACGCGATCGCATGTCCGTACCGCCGCCTCAGGTCGACGACATCGAGCCCGGCCTTGGCCTCGAGGGGGTTGTAGGCGTCGACCCCGGCCTCGATGAAATCGCCGAAGATCCGGCGGACGTTGCCGCAGCCGTGATAGATCACGGGCAGGTCGTGGGCGTGGCATTCGTCCACGATGGCCTTGACCACGGGCTTGAAGTGCTTTCGCCAGTAATCCGGCGAGAAGAGCAGGTCTTTCCTATAGGCGACATCCCCCCAGATGACCAAGCCGTCGAGAAGGCCGCCGGCGGCCCTGATCTGGGCCTTGGCGAGGCCCAGCGCGAACGCGCCGAGGCGCTCCACGAACCGCGCGACCTCGCCGGGGTAGAGCCCGATCCAGATGAGGGCGTTCTCGAGCCCGACGATCCGCCAGAGCATCTCCTGGGCTTCGCAGACGCTGCCGTAGACGGGGAGCGCCGGGTGGAGCGCCCGGACCGTCTCGACCCACGGCGGGGAATTCCGGGCGAAGCCGTCCCCCACCCCGGCGATCTGGTTGTCGCCCGCGGCGAAGAAGCGCCGGTCGTCCCCAGGGTCGTCGAACCGGAAGGCCTTCAACTTGTCGATGGTATCCGTGTCGAAGGCGATGAAGGCCGGCATCGGGTCGGCGAAGTTCTTCCGGATGACCGCCTCGAAGCCCGTCCGGACGACGACGTGGTCCTCCGCTTCCTCGAGGGTGTCGAAGGCCCGGATGTGCGGGTCCATGTTGGGCACGGTGGCGATCCAGTCGAGGTCGTAGTACTTGTAGATATCCGTGCCCGGGGCGAGGCCCAGCTCCTTCCGCCACCGCTCGAGGAAGCTTCCCCAGAAGAAATCGCTGACCGGGACGCGGTCCGCCTCCTGGTGGCGGAGCGTCTTGGTCATCCGATCGAGCTTGGCGAGGCAACCGGCCGAACGCTCCATCCCTCCCGCCTTTCTCAATCCGTGTGGAAGACCTCTTCCATCTCGGCCCACCAGGCGCCCTCGGGCCGGCCCGGGACGGGGGCCTGCATGGGCATCATGATCTTCCACCACTCCTGGGTCTTGGGATCGGCGGCCATTTTGTCCATGTCGGCGGCATAATCGGTGCCGTGATATTCGAAATAGGCGAAGAGAAGGCCCTTCCAGTGGTAGATCGAATAGTTATGGATGTGACATTGGCGGATGGTCTCAAGGACCTCGGGCCAGACCCGGGTGTGGTAAGCTTTGTACTCCTCGAACTTGTCGGCCTTGACCCCGATGAGCTGTCCGAATCGCTTCATGACGCGGAACTCCTTTTCTGGGGGATCTCGAGGATCCGGCCCTCCCTCAGGTCGGCCCGCTTGAGGAGCAGCGCGAACACCAGGCCGACGAGTCCCAGGCTGGCGAACATGATCTGGCTGGATGTATACGACCCGGTCAGGACGCGCAGCTTTCCGTTGAGCCAGGGGAAGAGCGCGAGTCCGATGTTCTGAATGGCTGTCATCACGCCGAAGGCCGTCCCGACCCGTTCCGACCGGACGATGAGCGGCACGGAAGGCCACATAGCGGCGGGGACGAGGACGAAGGCGAAGCCGAGGAGGGCCATCGGGTAGGCCGGATAGATCTTCGTCAGGCCCATAGCCAGGTGGCACGGGATGAGGAGAAGCGACCCGGCGATCATGAACGTCGCCCTCCTCCCCACCCGATCGACGAGCCGGCCGGCGAAGGGCGCCAGGATCATGGAGGCGAAGATGATAATGCTGGTGATGCCTCCGGCCGTGCTGAACAGGTGAAGCATGTTATTGAAGACCTGGGCCAGGAAATTCCCGCTCGTTGCAGCGCTCAACGGGATGTTCCATTTCTCGCTGAAAAAATACGTGGATTGGTTCTGAAACGGGAAGATGGCCGCATAGAAGGTGAAGCAGAGCGCCGTGACGTACCAGAAAGTCGGCTTGAACTCCTTGATGTCCTTGAAGACGATTTTGTCTCCGGCGCTCTCGTCGCGGAGACCGAGGGCCTTCTCGCCGCGTTTGTCCATGAGGATGTAGCAGAGGTTGCCGACGAGCGACACGGCGCAGGCAAAGACCGCCGCCAGCAGGGCGTAGCGGAAACCCTTGAAGAACTTAACGATCAGTTCTCCGTTACTGAGGGCGAAAAGCGAACCCAAGCGGCTGACCGTCAGGGCCACTCCGAAGGACAGGGCCAGTTCCTTACGTTTGAACCAGCGGGCCAACATGGCGCTCTGAGCGACGACGAGGGGCTCCGATCCGGCCCCGAAGATGAAGCGGCCGACGAACATCAGCGGGACCGATTTGGCCTGCCAGACGATGGCTGCCCCGACGAAGACCAGGAGCGAGAAGATGATGCCCGCCCTCCGCGTCCCCAGGCGGTCGATCATGATCCCGCAGATGAGCAGAACGGCGATGGCCGCGATACTGTATATCGTGTTGAAAGCCCCCACGGTCGTCGGGGAGGCCCCGAGGTCCTTGATCAGCGAAGGAGCGATGGCCCCGATGATGTCGTAGGCGAAGTAGCTCCCGAACGTCAGAGAGGAGATGAAGAGAAGGGTCGCAAACCGATAGATCGGCCGGGTCGGGTGGAAGAAGCCGACCGGCGCGACGGCTGGGGCGTTGGTCATGGGCGGTCCCTCCGGTTTCGCGGCAATACGGTCCACAGAGCCCTATCTTCCGGAATCCGCGAAAAATAATCAAGCGGCTTTATCCCGCGGCCGGGCTGCTGGTATAATCCCTTCCGCTGAAAGGTGCCTGGCCATGAACAAGTCCTCATGCGACTTCCAGATCATCAACGCGGCGCGCCTGGATCCCGAGCTCGAACGGAACCTCGGCGCTCTCGAAGAGAGGGAGGTCGTCCGCCGCATCTGGGCCCGCGACTGGACCGTCTGGAAGGCCGAAGACCGCGAGATCTCCGACCGCCTCGGGTGGCTCGACTGCCCTGCGGCGGCCACCGCGATCCTCCCGGACCTTCAGGCTTTCGCGGCCTCGGTCCGCGGTCTGGGGCTGAAGCGCGCGGTCGTCCTGGGCATGGGCGGATCGAGCCTGGCCCCGGAGGTCTACGCCCGCCTCTTCAGCCTGGAGCCCGGCGCGCTCGACCTCGATGTCCTCGGCACGACCGAACCGGAGACCGTGGCCGCGGCCGCGGCGCGCTTCCCCGCGGATAAGACCCTGTTCATCGTTTCCTCGAAATCGGGAACGACAGCCGAGGTCGCCGCCCTGCTGTCCTTTTTCTACGACCGGGTCCGCCGGGACCTCGGGGCCGGACACGCCGGAAGCCGTTTCGTCGCCGTCACCGACCCGGGGACGCCGCTCGAGGCCCTGGCGCGCGAGCTTCGATTCCGGCAGACCTTCCTCGGCCAGCCCGATGTCGGCGGAAGGTTCTCGGCCCTGTCCGTGTTCGGGCTCCTGCCCGCCGCTCTAGGGGGGATCGATCTCGATCGCCTCCTCGGCCCGGCCCGGGCGGCGGCCGAAGCCTGCCGCGTCGAGCGCGCCGCCGATAATCCCGGGGCCCGGCTGGGCGCCCTCATCGGCACGGCCGCGCTCGGGGGCATGGACAAGCTGAGCTTGCTCCTGCCGAAGCGGCTCATACCCCTGGCCGGATGGCTCGAACAGCTCGTCGCCGAGAGCACCGGGAAAGAGGGCCGGGGCGTCGTTCCCGTCGTCGAGGACAGGCCCGGGCCCGCCGAAAGCTACGGCGGTGACCGCCTCTTCGTGGAGATCGGATCCTCGGTCGGGCCGACTTCGAGGCCGGCCGCCCGGACCCTTGATGGGCTGACATCGCCCTGCGCGCGATTCGAGCTCGACGATCCCTACGAAGTGGCCGGGCATTTCTTTCTGTGGGAGTTCGCCATGGCGGTGGCGGGGCATATCCTGGGGATCAATCCGTTCGACCAACCCGACGTCGAGTCGACGAAGAAGAAGACCCGGGAGGTCCTGGCCGCCGGAGGCCCGGCCGGCCCCGCCGCTTCGGACCGACCGCCCGCCGCCGGAGGGCTTCGCGTCGCCGGGCCGGGGGGGTCCGAGGACCCGGCCGTCGCCGCGCCCGGCTTCCTGCGCGACAACCGCGACGGGGACTATCTCGCATTGCTGGCCTTCCTGCCCAAGCGGCGGGCGATCGAGGATCTCCTCTCGGGGCTGGCCGCGGGTCTGCGCCTCAAGACGGGCCTGCCCGTCACGGTGGGCTTCGGCCCGCGCTATCTACACTCGACCGGCCAGCTCCACAAGGGCGACGGTAACAAGGGCCTCTTCCTGATGCTCGTCCCGGCCACCCTGAAGGACGTCGAGATCCCAGCCGTCCCGGGGATCGCCCGGCCGGCCGAGAGCTTCGCGGCGCTGTTCCTGGCCCAAGCCCGGGGGGACGCGCTGGCGCTCACGGAGAAGGGACGGCGCGTGATGACGATCGAACTCGGGAGCCCTATCGAAACGGCCCTCGGCCGTCTTGCCTCCCTCTTGGGCTAAGGGCAAAAAAAAGGGACGGCCGGTGGGGCCGTCCCCGATAAGTCAGGCAATACGCTCAGTAAAGCCCGGCGCCCATGACGTCGGCGTGGAAGATCGCCTTGGACTTGGTCCGGTCTTTCTTATCGACGCTGTCCTTGATCGTGAGGTAGAACCAGAACTTGTCGAACAGCCTGAGCTTCTGGACATAGTAGCTCGAATAGGTCGAGACGGAGTCGACGATGATCTTGGCGAGCTCCTTGCCCTTGTCGTCGGAGAGGACGATGTAGTTCACATCACCCTTCTGGAGCTGGCCGTAAACCTTGCCCTGCGCCTTGCCTTCCCATTCCTCGGGCTTGTTGAGGCCGGTGATGGCCAGGGCGGGAAGGCCTTCCCGGACCTTCATCTCGACGAAATCCTCCGCCTGGAATTCCCCGCTGCGAGTGTAGGTCGTCTGGCCGCCGGACTCGACGCTGTCGGCGAGGAAGATCGGGGGATGGTCCGGGAGCAGGTTGCCCTTGACCTTGATCGTCTTGCCGACGACGGACGCGGCGTTGAAGCCGGGCAGCACGATGTCGAAGCCCTGGGCCGTGGAGAGGTACATGTAGCGTCCGAGCCCCGCTCGGACCACGCCCTCGAACTCCGAGACGGCCTTCATGGCCTCGGCGGCCGGCGTCTCGGCCTTCTTCTGGCAGGCCATGGAGCCGGCGAGACCGGCCAGGACGGCCAGACCTAGGAGAATGATCCCTGTTTTCTTGGTGAAACGCATTGGAACTACCTCCATATGTCGAACGAGCGCCCGGAAAACGTCTTCCCGGACAAGGAGTAGTTTATATCACCGCCGGCCTGAAATGTAAAGGAAAAATTGGGCCGGGGGCGGCCCCGGCCGGGGACAGGGGATCTATGATCAAACCGGCGCCGGGCCGGTTTCTCTTCAGCCTTTCTTCTTCGTGCTCCCGGACCGGGAGGACGAGCTTGACGACCGGGACGACGAGGACCCGGACCGGCCCGAAGACGACGAGCGGCCCGAAGACGACCCGCTCGACCGCGGCGCGCTGTAAGACCGCCCCGAGGAGGAGCCGCTCGATCGGGGCGAGCTGTAGGACCGCCCGGAGGACGATCCGCTCGACCGGGGGGCGCTATAGGAGCGGCCCGACGAGCTGCCGGACCGAGAGGGAGCGGAATAGGAGCTTCGCGGCTGGGACGAGGACGGCGCGCGGGACGAGCTCGGCCGGGAATACGACGGGGAGGACGAACGCGCCGACGCGCTGGGACGGGCGTAGGACGGCGAGCTCGAGCGGGAGGACGAGGACGGGCGCGAGACCGACGAAGAGGACCGCGCCGAGGACGTCGGCGGCGAGCTCAGCCGCGACGGCGCGCGGGAGACGGAGGATCGGGACGAGTAGCTCCGACTTTGAGACCTCCCGGGATTGGATTCGGAACGGCCGGTCGAGGGGTAGCTCTTGATCGTCTCGCTCTTGCGGGTGACGCCGCTCGCGGACCCGCCCGTATCGGTCCGGGTCCGCGGAGACTCCCGTGTGACCTTCGTCTGCGGCTCGGACGTTCTGCCGTCCTGCCGGGTGACCCGGGGGGGGTTGTCCCGGGCCTCGTTCCCGCTTCTGCGGACCGTGGAGCCGACGGAGCTCCGGCGGTCTTCGGAAGAGCGGGCCTGGTCGCGGTTCACGGCCGTCCGCTCGCTCGGATAGGACCGGATGACCCGGCCGCCCGCGTCCGAGCCGCGGTCCCCGGCGACGCCGCTCTGGCCCCGCGTCCCGGTGATCGCTGAACGCGAAGTGGACCGGATGGACCGGCCGTCCGCGTCCGAACCGCGGGCGGAGGGCCGCGAAAGGGCGCCGCGGTCCGTCGAGCCGATCGAGGCGTTCCGGTCTTGTGTCCGGGCGCCCGCGCCGGCCGCGCCGGGTCTCATGCGCGAAGGGGACAGGGAATTCGAGGGGGCCACGGACCTCACCTCGTTCCGGCCGCCGGGCCGGGAGGCGAGGGCCCGCTTGGCCGCGAGGGCCTGCGGCCGGGCGTTGTCCACGACCGGGCGGAGCGAGGGCTGTTCGCGCCGGAACTCCACCTGGCCGAGGCGGCCACGCTCCGCGCCGCCGAGCTGACGGCGGGACAGGTCGCGGGCCTGGAGCTGATCGCGGCGCACGACGGTCATGGCCCGGTTATGGGCCGAGAAGTAGCGGTCGTAATGACGGTCGTAGAAGTGGTTGTCGACGAGCAGGACCGGCCGGTTGTACCAGCTCAGCGGGCACCAGCCGATGTGGTCGCGGTCCCACCACCAGTGCACCCAGGCCGGGCCCCAATGATGCCGGGGGATCCAGTACCAGCCCAGGCCGAAGCGCCAGTGCCAGCGGCCGTAATGGTAGACGGACCAGCCCCAGGGCTCGGACGAGACCCAGGTCCAGCCGATGACGGGGTACCAGACCCAACGGCCGTAGAGGTAGGGCCGCCAATCGGCATAGGACACGTTCGGGACCCAGACGTTGCCGTAGTCCCGCTCATAGACCCATTGGCCGTTCTGGTCGAGCTCATCCTCATACTCCTCCATCTCGGCCGGGAGGTACTGCCGTTCGTTCCTCGCGACAAGCTGGCTGTCCCGTGAGGCGTTCCAGGTATCGAACCCGTCGTTGCGGAGGTTGTCGTACGCGGGATCACCGAGGAGCCGGCCGTCGGCGGCGGTGACACTTTCGTTCTCCCGGACGAGGACGGAGCCGTCCTCGGCGGCCGCTTCGAGGCTGCCCTCCCGGACGGAGGCCTGGGTCTCCCGGTCGAGCCTGACGTCGAAGCGGTAGAGCCCCTCCTCAAGAACATAGAAAGAGGCGTCGGGGGTGTGGACCTCGATGCCTTTGTCGACGGCCAGATGGCTGACCCGGAGATAGGCGCTGCCTTCGGTGATATGGAGCTTGATACGCTCTTCCCCTTCTGTGGGCAGGACGGCGAATTCGACCTTGGTGTTATCGTCGATACGGAGGTAGTTCCGGCGCCCGAAGTGGATCTCGGCCTGGCCGCTCTCGGTCCCCATCTTGTCGCCCTGGACCAGAGCGAGGTTGATCTCGCCCTTCTCGTAGCCCAGGTCCGATGTCCTCTGGACGTAGACCGTGCCGTTGACGTAGCTCAGGCGGGCGTAGCTGTAGGGGTAGAATCCTTCGTCCTGAGCCTGGAGGCCGAGGGGGATCGAAACGATGAAAGCGATCGCCAGAAGCGAAGCCTTTGTCATCATCTTTCTCATCGTCTTTCTCCTTCCGACCTTCTATAAAGCAACTATCGTGCCAGCCTGATCGCCAGGGGAAAACCGGGCCTTCGTCCTCTTCAGGGGACACCCTGAGGAGGGCCTAAATAAAAAGGGGGACACGCCAGCGCGCCGGAACGGGGACACGTACCCAGGGTACATGTCCCCCTTCCGGCGTGTCCCAGGCGCGCCCTTAAGAGAGGGAGGTCACCGGCTCCGCCAGCGCCTGAAGAGCTGGCGCTGGCGCAAGGCCCTCAGCCGGGCCAGCCGCTCGGACCGGAACCCGCGGCCGAGGGAACGGTCGGGGCGGCCGAGGCCCAAGCGGCCCGCGGCCAGCGCGCCCCGCCCGAGCCGGCCGGGGCGGTTGGCCAGCCGTTCGCGGAAGGACCTCATCTTCTCCCGCTGCTCGGGGGTGAGGATCTTGTCCCGTTCGATCCGGCCCCGGAAGGCCGCTTTTTCACGTTCGGCCCGGAGCTTGGCGGTCCGATCGATGAGCGCGCCGAGCTTGGCCTGGTTCGCCTGGGGATCCTTGGCCAGCTCGCGCATCTCGGTGCG